>Ga0190338_1000030_pt1 | contig 36121 bp, 38 predicted proteins | sample 4872041112_MG_FD_163434 | JGI IMG/M metagenome (GOLD analysis project Ga0190338, IMG submission 163434) | Hydrothermal vent sediment bacterial communities from Southern Trench, Guaymas Basin, Mexico - 4872-04-11-12_MG | ecosystem: Environmental > Aquatic > Marine > Hydrothermal vents > Sediment ... | reverse complement strand
GTAAACAATGTGGTAGATATAACCAACTATGTCCTCCTTGAATTGGGCCATCCCCTCCATCCGTTTGATCTCGCTAAGGTTAAAGAAGGACGCATCATTGTTCGTCGAGCAAAGAAGAAAGAAACGATCATCACTCTGGATGGAGTTGAACGCACTCTTCCTGAGGGAACTGTGGTCATCGCTGATCCAGAAAAAGCTATAGCTATCGGGGGTATTATGGGGGGGGCAAACAGCGAGATTACTGAAGGGACCACCGATGTCCTCATTGAGAGTGCTTATTTTGATCCCATTTTAGTCAGGCGTGCAACTCAGAGATTGGGACTTTCCACTGAAGCCTCTTATCGCTTCGAACGGGGAGCAGATCCAGAGATAACCCTCAAGGCTCTTGATAGGGTCTGCGCTCTGCTCGAAAAATACGCTGGGGGTGAGGTGGCCCCTGGTTTCATCGATGTTTATCCTCAAAAAGCAAAAGAGAAGGAAACGATAATCCGATTGCCCCGCTTGAATAGCTTCCTTGGGATAGAAATTCCCGAATCTTTCGTGGTCTCCGTTCTTGAACGTTTGGGCTTCAAGCTTCAGAAGAAAGAGACGGGTGTTTATCAAGTGAGGATCCCCAGCTTTCGGGTGGATGTTTTTCGCGAAGTGGACCTCTTCGAGGAAGTGACCAGATTTTACGGATATGATCGAATCCCCTCCCGGATGCCCTCATTTACTGGAGAAGAGGTAACCACAAACATAAAGTATGAACGAGAGAGATTAATAAGAAGATTACTCCTTGGAGCAGGTTATTACGAGGTTATGACCTACAGCTTCATTGCTCCCGATGAGAATAGACTCTTCAGCTTCCATCCGGAGAGGGAGCTTCGGATCCAAAACCCCATCTCCGAAAATATGGCAGTGATGCGGGGCAGCATGCTACCGGGGCTCTTAAATACTCTCCGCTACAACCTCGCCCGAGGAAAAAGAAACATCCGCCTATTCGAATTGGGAAGGGTCTTCTTCGAAAAAGAGAAAGGAGAGCTACCTGAAGAACGGGAAACCTTGGGGTTAGCCATAACCGGCTTGACCGGAGAAAAATTTTGGAAGGATAAAGAACGGGAGGTCGACTTTTTCGACATCAAGGGGATCGTTGAGCTTATCTTCAACCGGTTGACCTTTAAAGATATCCATTTTATCGCCAAGGAGATCCCTTTCCTCCATAAAGGCCAATCAGGGGTAATCCTGTTTGAAGGGGAGGAAATAGGAAGAACAGGCTTACTCAAGCCGGAGATCGCCGAGAGATATGAAATACCTCCTGCAACCTTTGTGGCAGAGTTTTATCTCGATACGATCTACCAACTCCCCCCACTCGAAGTAAGATACAAACCGCTTCCTAAGTTCCCTTCGGTGAGGAGAGATATTTCGCTCATATTCTCCGAGGGAGTTAGCTATGAGATGATAGTCTCCACTATTTCTTCCCTGTCTATTCCCATCCTCACTCAGCTTCGGGTGATCGATCTCTATCGGGGTAAAGGCATCCCCGAAGGGGCGAAAAGTATAACTTTAAGCCTCTACTATCAGCATAAGGAACGCACCCTTACGGAAAAAGAGGTAGAAGAGGCGAATCAACGGATAATATCCCACCTCGAGAAAGAGCTTGGAGCAAAACTCCGCTTTAGCGATGGGTAAATTCCCTATGGACCCGCTTATAGAGCGTCTTAATTCTCTTGAAAAGAAGCTATCTCAAATGGTAGAATATATCAAAAGAGCCAAGCGGGAAAGAAACGAAGCCTTTTGTAAGGTGGAAGAATTAACGGCTCTTTTAAGAAACAAGGAACAAGCTCTTAAAGAGCTTACGCAAACAAAAGAAAGGGAGTTAAAACTGAGGGAAAACCTAAAAAGATTTGAAGAAGAAAGGGAGAAAATTAAATCGAAGATAAAGACGATACTAAGAGAGATTTCAGAACTGGAGAAAAAACAGGGAATATAAGCCAACTTGCCGATGCTATGAGAGGGGAGCGGAATACTCCAATAGAGGTTGAAATTGGGGGACAAGTTTATCGAATCCAGGGGGTAGGCAGTAAGCGATATCTTATGGAGCTCGCCTCATATGTAGACAGGAAGATCCAAGAGATCGCAGAAGCAACACAAGCGGTTGATTCGGTAAAACTGGCTGTTCTTGCTGCCTTGAATATTGCCGATGAATACTTCCGGATGAAAAAGGATTATCAACTTCTTTGTCGAAAAGCGCTTGATAAGTTGGAACGAATGGAGAACCTATTAGCTGAGGTAGGGAAAGAGTGAGTTTTACCAATCGAATAAAGAGAAAAGTATTATGCTTTCTCCCCTACGAAGCCGGCGTTGAGATGAGAAAACTGAGCCAACACCTCTGAAATGGGAGTCCGGGTCTTTTCACGGTGTGCAAGCCCTCCTCCTCTTTATGAGAGGGAAGCCTAAAGTGAAAAGCAGGACACCCACCTGGGAGACCAGGTTCAGATGATTATCTCAACGCAGCTCCGTGGGGGAGTTTATATTTAAACCTTGCAAGTGCTTCCCCAGAGGCAAAGTGGTTTTATATTCCCCTCGGGAGACTTCCACGAAAATATTATGAGCGTTGAGAAAGGGGTGAGAAGAAGGTGAAGGGTTACTTGATAGAACTACTAATCGCACTAGCAGTAGGTTTTGGCTTTTTTCTCACTTGGTACTTAGTGAGAAAATACAAGATAAACGAGATCATAAAGGAAGCGAAGAAAAAAGCAGAACAGATAATCGAAGAAGCAAAAAGAGAAGGAGAAACCTTAAAGAAAGAAGCTGCCCTCGAAGCGAGGGAGCAGATGATAGCTTTGAAAGCTGAAACCGAGGAACAACTTAGAATAAGAAGGAGAGAGCTCCAAAGCTATGAGAGGAGGCTTCAGCAACGCGAAGAGCAATTGGAGCGGAAGAATTACCAGCTTGAAGTCAAAGAGCGGGATTTGCGGGAAAAAGAGAAACGAATCTCTTACAATGCTCAAAAAATAGCCAAGATGGAGCAGAGATACAACCGTCTCATCCGAGAACAAGAAGAGCAATTGGAGCGGATTTCGGGAATGAGCGTGGAGGAAGCAAAAGAAGCGTTGATGAAGATCATAGAGGAAGACGCGAAAAAGGAAGCAGCGAAGATAGTGAAAAGCATCGAAGAAGAAGCAAGGGAACAGGGGCTCGCTAAGGCGAAGGAGATAATTGCCCAAGCAATCCAGCGTTGTGCTTCAGAACATGTAGTGGAGACGACCGTATCGGTAGTGGACCTTCCCAATGACGATATGAAGGGGAGGATCATTGGTCGTGAGGGAAGAAACATCAGAGCTTTAGAGATGGCTACCGGAATTGATCTAATAATAGACGACACACCGGAAGCGGTGATCATATCGAGCTTCGATCCTCTTCGTCGGGAGATAGCTAAGGTATCTCTCGAAAGGCTTATCGCCGATGGGAGGATACATCCCGCCCGAATCGAGGAGGTGGTGGAAAAGGTAAAAGCTGAGTTCGAAGAAAAGATGAAAAAGGAAGGAGAGACCGCAGCACTCGATCTCGGGATCCAAGAGGTCCATCCGGAACTGCTCAAACTATTGGGCAAACTTTATTACCGCACCTCCTATGGTCAAAATACCCTTCAGCATTCTAAAGAGGTAGCCATTTTAGCTGGCTTGATGGCGGTGGAGCTTGGGGCAGATGTTCAGGTAGCGAAACGGGGAGGGCTTCTGCACGATATAGGGAAGGCAATAGATCGAGAAACCGAGGGGACTCATACCAAGTTGGGAGTGGACATCTTAAAGCGATATGGAGAGGACCCCCGGGTGATCCACTGTGTTGAGGCACACCATTCCGATGTCGAACCCCAAACAATAGAGGCGGTATTGGTCCAGGCTGCAGACACCCTTTCCGCTGCCCGTCCCGGTGCTAGGCGGGAGATATTGGAAAACTATATCAAGCGGTTGGAAAAACTTGAGAGTATTGCCGATTCTTACCATGGGGTATCAAAAGCTTACGCCATCCAGGCAGGAAGAGAGGTTCGAATAATAGTCGAGAGCGATAAGGTAACTGACGATGAGGCAATCTGGCTCTCCAAAGATATCGCCCGGCGGATAGAAAGGGAACTCGATTATCCCGGCGAGATCAAAGTCACCGTGATACGGGAGACAAGGGCGATAGATTATGCTAAATGAAGGCGGGGTTTAATGAATATCCTCTTTATAGGCGACATAATGGGAAAACCGGGGAGGCGTGCTCTAAAAGAGCAATTCCAAAAGCTGATCGACGAGTTCAATATAGACTTCACCATAGTGAATGTAGAAAATGCTGCTGGTGGCTTTGGGATAACCCCCAAAATAGCTGAGGAGCTTCTTTCCTTGGGAGCGAATGTCCTCACTTCGGGTAATCACATCTGGGATCGACGAGAGATATACGAGTACCTGGAAAAGGAACCGAGACTCCTCAGGCCAGAAAACTACCCCCCAGAGAGCCCAGGGAAGGGGATCTATTTAGGTAAAGCGGCTGATGGAAATCTGATAGGAGTAGTAAATTTGCTTGGCAAAACCTTTATGCGCTGTTTCGAATGTCCCTTTCGGGCAGCAGAGCGAATCACCTCGGAGCTAAAGGAGATAACCAACATCGTGGTAGTCGATTTCCACGCTGAGGCGACCTCGGAGAAGGTAGCTATGGGGTGGTTTCTCGATGGGCGGGTCAGCGCAGTGATCGGCACTCATACCCATGTTCAGACCGCTGATGAGCGGGTGCTGCCCGGAGGAACCGCTTACATCACCGATGTAGGTATGACCGGACCCCACGATTCAGTAATCGGAATAAAGAAGGAAATAGCTATCGAGAGGTTTCTCACCTATCTTCCCAATCGATTTGAGGTAGCTAAGGGGGATGTTCGACTCTCGGCAGTGGTTATCGAGATCGACACAGAAACCGGACTTTCCCGAACGATTAAAAAAATCCAATATCCTATAGCTTCCAAAACTCAAGAGGGAAACGAGGGATTATAGATGGAAGACCTTCCCGGATGGGAGAGGAAAATATATTCCGTCTCCGAGTTAAATAGACTGGTTCGTTTTCAACTTGAGACTGAGTTTCCCAATATCTTTGTCGAAGGGGAGATATCCAATCTCCGTTCCCCCATATCAGGACATCTCTATTTCACCTTGAAAGATGAATTTTCCCAACTAAAGGCGGTTATGTTTCGAAGTTACACCGAACTCCTCCGGTTCGTACCAGAAGATGGGATGAAGGTCATCGCTCAGGGAACCCTCACCCTTTATGAGCCGAGGGGAGAATATCAACTGAATGTATCCCTTCTCGAGCCAAAAGGGATAGGTGCTCTTCAGCTCGCCTTGGAACAGCTAAAAAGAAAGCTAAAAGCAGAGGGATTGTTCGATGAAAAGCACAAGAAAAAGATCCCCCTTTATCCTAAGAAGATCGGGATCATAACCTCCCCCACCGGTGCCGCCATAAGGGACATCTTGAGGATAATCAAGCGAAGATTCGCTGAGGTCGAAATTTTAATCTTCCCTACCCGGGTTCAGGGAGAGGAGGCGGCAAGGGAGATAGCCTTTGCCATCGAGTATATGAATACGAGGGACGATATTGATGTTCTCATCTTAGCAAGGGGTGGTGGCTCTTTCGAAGATCTGCTTCCGTTCAACAATGAGACCGTTGCCCGAAAGATATTCGCCTCTCGCATCCCAGTGATATCAGCGGTAGGACATGAGATAGACTATACTATCGCCGATATGGTCGCCGATCTACGCGCCCCTACCCCATCTGCTGCTGCCGAGCTGGTGGTTAGAAATAAAGAGGAGGTCATTGAAAATCTAAGAAGCCTCGAACAGCGGTTGATAAACTCCTTCTCATACATCCTCGAAATTAAGCGAAGAAAAACGACTGAGCTTATGAACCGCCCTGCCCTCCTTTCGCTGCCTGGCACCCTTAGTCAGTATCTTCAGCGGGTAGATGAGCTTCACTATCGTCTATCTGCCAATCTCGAGGGTTTCATCCATACAATACAAACCCGTCTCTCCTTAGCCAATAAGGGATTAAGGAGGATAGACCTCAAACGGATGATAGATGAAAAACGAAAAGAGATTCAGCTTTATCTCACGAAGATATCGAACCTTACCGAGGGTTCCTTCAGGGAAAAGGAGAAAGTTATCAGTACCTTGGGGGGGAAATTGGAGAGCCTTAACCCAACCGCTATCTTAAACCGAGGATATGCCATCTGCACCAAATCAAAAGAAGAAAAGCCGCTTCTCGCCGCCTCCCAAGTGAAGTCAGGGGAAAGGGTCAATGTAAGGCTCTCTTTGGGCAAACTCGGTTGTACCGTTGAGGAAACCTTTCTTGGGGAAGGCTAATGAGTAATAAAAAGAAAGAAAAGAGCTTCGAAGATGCTTTAAAAAGACTGGAAGAAATAGTCACCCTCCTTGAAAAAGGGGGGCTAAGTCTTGAGGAATCCCTCTCCCTCTTCGAGGAAGGGGTTAACCTCTCCCGCCTCCTCCATAAAAAGCTGAAGGAGGCGGAAAGGAAAGTGGAGATACTAAGGCAGACCGAAACTGGCGATTTTACCGAAGCCCCATTCGAAGAAGGGATAGAGGAGGAAGAATAGAGCGAAAGATGAACTTAGCTTCCTATCTGGCATCAAAAAAAGAAAAAATAGACAGGACTCTTGACACTATATTACCCAAGCCAGATGAGTACCCCGAGATCATCCACCGGGCGATGCGGTACTCGGTCTTTGCCGGAGGGAAAAGACTCCGTCCTATCCTCGCCCTCGCCTCTGCCGAGGCGGTTGGCGGTAAGGAGGAAGAAATACTCCCCATCGCCTGTTCCCTGGAATTGATCCATACCTACTCCCTCATCCATGATGACCTCCCAGCGATGGATAACGACGACTTCCGCCGAGGGAAGCCAACCTCCCACCGGGTTTTCGGCGAAGCAATAGCCATCTTAGCTGGCGATGCCCTTTTAACCCTTGCCTTCGAACAGTTGGCGGCAGTTCCAGAAGATCTGGTACCACCAGAAAGAAAGATAAAAGTAATAAAAGAGATAGCTTCTGCCTCCGGTAGCCGAGGAATGGTGGGAGGACAGGTGGTCGATATCGAATCTGAGGGGAAAAAGGTAAACCTTCCCACTGTAACCTACATCCACCAAGCGAAAACAGGAAGATTGATCACCGCCTCGGTACGAATAGGAGGCATTGTAGCAGGTGCCACTCCCTCTCAGCTCGATGCCCTCTCCGTCTATGGAGAAAATGTTGGTCTTGCCTTCCAGATAATCGACGATATCCTCGACATCACCGGCTCCAAGGAGAAGTTGGGGAAAGAGGTTGCCAAGGACGCTGTCCGGGGTAAGGCTACCTATCCTGGGGTAGTAGGTATTGCAGAAGCAAAAAAACGGGCTTTTGAAGCGGCAGAGGAAGCGATAAAGGCTCTCTCTCAATTTGGGGAGGCTGCCCGCCCCCTTAGAGAGATAGCAAAGTTCATTATCTCCCGGGAGACATAACTTTGCCTATTCGTCACTATTTGAGGTATGATATAAGAAGGAGTCCGTTAAGATGGAGAAAAGGATACTGGAGAAGATAAATTCGCCCCAAGACCTAAAAAAACTCTCCATAAACGAGCTTGCCCAACTTGCCAAGGAGATACGGGAATTCATCATCGACGTGGTATCGAAAACTGGAGGGCATTTAGCATCAAATCTTGGTGCTGTGGAGCTAACATTAGCCCTCCATTATGTTTTCGACTTCAGGAAGGATAGAATCGTTTGGGATGTAGGACATCAGACCTATACTCATAAGATAATAACTGGGAGAAGGGAAAAGTTCCCCACCTTAAGGCAATATGGAGGAATAAGCGGCTTCCCGAGAAGAGAGGAAAGCCCCTACGATCACTTCAACACGGGACACAGCAGTACTTCTATCTCAGCAGCGCTTGGGATGGCAGCTGCCAGGGATTACAAGAAAGAAAACCATTATGTGGTAGCGGTGATCGGCGATGGGTCGATGACCGCAGGTTTGGCTCTCGAAGGACTAAACCAAGCAGGGTATTTGGGGAAAAACCTGATCCTCATCCTAAACGATAACGAGATGTCCATCTCCCCCAATGTGGGTGCCATTTCGAGGTATCTCCATCAAATCATAACAGGTCAGGTTTACAACAAGCTGAAAGAAGATATTAAAACCCTCCTTGGCTTCATTCCAGTATTCGGGGAACAGATGATCCGTTTTGCTCACAGTATCGAAGAGGCGGTTAAACGGATATTCGTACCCGGTATGCTGTTCGAAGAGCTTGGTTTCAAATATATAGGACCGGTGAAAGGTCATAATCTCCCTCAACTCATAGAGGTTTTGAACGAGATAAAAAAGATAGAGGGACCAATCCTCCTCCATATAACAACCAAAAAAGGGAAAGGGTATCCTCCAGCAGAGAAGAGCCCCACCCTTTTCCATGGAGCCTCTCCCTTCGTAATAAAAGATGGGACATTTATCAAAAAGAAAGACGCTCCTCCCACTTACACCAAGGTCTTCGGTGAGACGATAACAGAATTAGCCGCCAAAGACAAAAATATCATCTGTATAACCGCAGCAATGCCAGAAGGAACTGGTCTTAACAAGTTCGCTGAGAAATTTCCCGATCGTTTCTTCGATGTAGGGATAGCGGAACAGCATGGTATAACCTTCGCTGCAGGCTTGGCCTGTGAGGGTTTGAAACCAGTGGCTGCGATATACTCTACCTTTCTCCAACGAGCGCTTGACGAGGTCCTTCACGATGTGTGCCTGATGGACCTTCCGGTTACCATCGCTATGGACCGGGCTGGTATCGTCGGCGATGACGGACCAACCCACCATGGGCTCTACGATCTCTCCTACCTCCGCTCCCTCCCCAACATAATAATCATGGCGCCCAAGGATGAAAATGAACTAAAGCATATGCTTTATACCGCCATAGAAACGCCTCATCCTGTAGCTATCAGATATCCTCGAGGAGAAGCGGTGGGAGTACCATTGGACCCTGAATGTAAACTCCTACCTATTGGACGGGGGGAAATACTTCGGGAGGGAAAGGAGTTAGCGATTTTCGCCATTGGCCATATGGTGTACCCCTCTTTGGAAGCGGCGGAACGCCTATCCAAGGAAGGAATTGAGGCTTTCGTGGTCAACGCTCGGTTTGTAAAACCCCTTGATGAGGAACTCATCTCCCAATTGGCGAGTAAGGTCACCTTGGTCGTCACTGTGGAAGAGAATTCACTTCTCGGCGGATTTGGGAGTGCAATCTGTGAACTCCTTGCAGACACCAATGTAAGAGAACCGAGGATATTACGAATTGGAGTGCCCGATGAGATAATCCCCCACGGCTCCCAGCATATCCTGCGTCATAGATTGGGGCTTGATGGGGAGGGGATCTACCGTCGAATATCAAAGTTCCTGAAAGAAACAGAAAAAAACAAATAGAACCTATGGGAAAAGAGCGAGCAGACCTCCTCCTCGTGAGGAGGGGTTTGGTGGAAACTCGAGAGAAAGCAAAAAGGCTCATTATGGCAGGAGCGGTAAAAGCAGGGGAGAAAAGGATAAGAAAGCCGAGCGAGCTCATAGAAGAAAACGAAGAGCTCAAAGTAACAGAAACGCTCCCTTATGTAAGCCGAGGGGGGCTCAAACTTGCTTTTGCCCTCGACCATTTCGGAATAGAGATCCGGGGGAAGGTGGTACTCGATGTGGGCGCCAGTACCGGAGGCTTCACCGATTGTCTTATAAAGCGGGGGGCAAAAAAGGTTTACGCCCTTGATGTGGGCTATGGTCAGCTCGACTGGCGCCTTCGCAAAGACCCAAGGGTAGTACCGATCGAAAGGCAAAATATACGCTACTTTAGCAAAGAACAACTGCCCCAACCGGTGGATCTCATCACAGTGGATGTCTCCTTCATCTCCCTAAAGAAAGTTCTCCCCCACCTTATCCCTCTCGTCATAGAAGGAGGGGAGATCCTCTGCCTGATCAAACCCCAATTTGAGGTGGGAAAAGAAGAGGTAGAGAAGAAAGGGATTATCAAAACACCGGAAAAACATAAAAAAGTGGTTGAGGAAATATCCATATTTGCTCAAAATATTGGGTTGGTGAGTAAGGGAATTATCCCTTCACCCATTCTCGGGGTTAAAGGAAATAAGGAGTTCTTTATCTATCTGGTAAAGCCAAAAGGGTAAGGTACCGATGGAGATAAGATGTGCGGGAATCATAGCCAAGCCAAAAGCAGAGGTGGCAAAGAAGGTCATCGCTGAGCTCCTCAGCTGGCTAAAGGAAAAGAAAATAGAGGTTATCTTCGACAATCAAACCGCTGCCCTTGCTGAGGGGGTTACCGGCGAATCACGAGAGATCCTTGCCAATAAAGCTGACCTTATCATTGTATTGGGAGGTGATGGAACCCTTTTAAATGTCGCTCATTCGATAAAGGGAAGCAAAACCCCTATCCTGGCAGTAAATTTAGGGAGTATGGGCTTTCTCACCGAGGTGAGTTTGAACGATCTTTATCCTATGCTCACCAAGGTACTTGAGGGAGAATATCGCCTTGATCCGCGGATGATGCTATACTCCCGCCTCTTTCGCCATAGTGAGGAGATGCTCAGCTATCATGTGCTCAACGATGTAGTGATAAACAAGAGTGCTCTCGCCCGGATAATAGACATAGAGGTACGCATAGATGGCCACCTGGTAACTGTGTTTAAATCGGACGGACTAATCATTGCTACTCCTACCGGTTCAACCGCTTACTCCTTAGCCGCGGGAGGTCCTATAATCTTTCCCAGTATGGAGGCGGTCATAATAACCCCTATCTGCCCCCATAGTCTCACCAATCGATCATTGGTAGTGCCACCCGATTCAACCATCGAAGCGACCTTAAAAACCACCGATGAAGAGGTCTACCTCACCCTCGATGGACAAGAGGGACTATTCTTGAGACCAGGAGATAAAATAGAGATAGTAAAAAGCCCGCATATTCTTTACCTCATCCATTCACCCCGGAAGAACTATTTTGAAGTATTAAGAAACAAACTAAAATGGGGCGAAAGATAAGACGAGGTTAACAATGGAGATAACTAAAAGAGAGAAGGGAGAAGTGACTATCCTCGATATAAAGGGAAAGATGGCACTTGGTTATAATGAAGGAGCATTGAGGGAAGAAATAGAAGATCTCCTTAAAGAAGGAAAAAGAAAGATCATAATAAACTTATCTGAAGTAAGTTATATGGATAGCACAGGTGTGGGAGAGTTGGTGAGCTCTTTTAGGGAAGCGAAAAATCGCGAAGCAGTGATCAAGATAATTAATGTAGGAAATAAGGTTTATCGGACGCTCACCATAATGAAGCTTCTTCCCATATTCGAGGTCTTTTCGAGCGAGGAAGAGGCGCTAAAAAGTTTCGCTAAATAAGCCTATTCCCGCCTTTCGCGCCACCTATCATAACGAGCAAGGTATCCCCTTACCACTTCTTCGGGATTCAACCCTAACACCTTGGCATACTCAACAATGAAACCGCGGAGATAAACTCGAGGGGGAAGGGAAGCAAAATCCTCCTCCTCTATAAGCTCCAAATTACGGAGGGTTATTTTAGTCCTGGTAGATATCTCCTCAAGAGGTATATTCCTCAATACACGGATCTTCTTCAAATAGCTTCCGCTATATACCTCATCGAGAACAGGGAAGGTGTCTCTCTCCTTAACCTCTCCCTTCCCTCCTCTAAGGGTAGTATAATCCACACACTCTTCTCCTTTAATTTCCCCCCTTTCCACCAATCGAGAATCATACTTTACCCTTTCCTCAGGATCACTCAGGATGCGATAAGCTCGACCAATGAGCTCTGATATCTTGGAGATTTCCGCAGAGGAAAGAAGAGAATAAATGGCGAAATTATCCTCCTGATAGAACCTTTTCATTCGCTCATATCCCCTTGCCACCTCTTCCAAAGAAGCGTCAGGGGAGATGCCGAGGAGCTGATAATAGTTAAGCGAGGAAGCGGGCTTTAACTCAAAATCCTGCTTCTTACGATAAGAGACAATGATATTGGCGAGGTTTTCTATCCCAAACGAGACGGCAGAATCCTTGTCGATGGATATCAACGGACGAGCGGTTAAAGCCGATTTTTCCATCGCCTCATCATAAGGAATGGAACCAACATAAGAAAGGGGAATACCAAGGTGATATCGAACAGCCCACTCAATCATCTTCCCCATCCTCTTCTCCCCCTTATCCTTAACCTGATTCAACGCTAACCCGACGGTAAGGCTATCCCTCGCCTCAGCCACCTTGGGAACAAACTCTGGAAGCAAAGATTTGACTTGCTCCACAACATCAAAAGAAGAAGAGAGCTCCCTTTCTACAAGTCTATCAAGAAATGTCTTCATTTCTTTCGCCGGAATCGAGTGCTGAAGATAACGGAGGAAAGCAGCCTTTAAGAAACGATAACATCCCTCGAGAGCAGCGGGAAACGGAAGGGTTATAAGAAGCTTCCTCTCCGCCTGTAGAAAAAGATCAAGGGTGTTGTAGGAAGTCCCCCCTCCAATATCCAATATCACATAGTCAGCATCAAGTTCGGAAAGAGCATTGATGAACCTCAATTTCTGATAGTAACGGATACTAAATGCCATTAAATCGGTCACTATCCCGGGAACAAGCGAGAGGTTCGGGATATTGGTTTCGATTCTCAACTCATTCAGATCTTTTACCCCCCGAAAGAGGAAATCAGCGAGGGATAGTTTAGGAAAGCCAACGCCCAAATAGGTGTGAAGACTCGCCCCACCAAGATTTGCATCAACGAGAACAACCCTCCTCCCAGAGAGGGCGAGATACCCACCAAGGTTAACTGCAATAAGGCTCACCCCCACTCCACCTTTACCGCTGGCAATACCTATTATTTCTGGCGCTTCAGCCATTTTTGCTATCCTTCCTCAAAAGGGGCTCATTCATACTCCCTTGACGATACCCTTCAAGATCGAGGGCAATGAAATGATAGCCTATCTCTTTGAAAGCCTTCACTATCTTCCGCTTAACCTCAGGAGAAACTGCTCTCTTGATATCTTCACTCTTCAACTCGATCCTCGCCAACTCCTGATGATGTCTTACTCTAAATTGGCGGAAACCAAGCTCCCGTAAAACCTCCTCCGCTCTCTCCACCATCACCAGCTTCTCCTTAGTTATGGGATGATGGTAAGGAAACCGGGAGGCAAGACAAGCAAATGAAGGCTTATTCCAGGTAGAAAGTCCTGCTTTTCGTGAAAGGTTCCTCACCTCTTCTTTAGAGAGCCCCGCCTCTATCAACGGGCTTTTTACCCTAAGCTCCGATATCGCTCTCCGTCCCGGTCTAAAATCGGAAAGATCATCCAGGGTGCTCCCCTCAGCGACAAAGGAAAAACCCTCCTCCTTAGCAATCTCAATAAGGGAGGCAAGGAGTTCCCTCTTGCAGTAATAACATCTATCCTCAGGATTTTCTCTAAATTTCGGCACATCGAGCTCATTGGAGTTGATCACTTTATGAGGTATACTCCATTTCTTGGCAAATTCCTTCGCCTCCTTTAGCTCGTGAACGGGGTAGGTAGGACTATCCGCCGTAACCGCAAGCATCCGTTCCCCCAATACCTGGTGAGCAATATAGGTCAAATAGCTACTATCTACCCCTCCGCTAAAGGCAACCACCAAGGAGCCATAGCCTTCTATTATCTCCTTTAATCTTTTCTCCTTCGCAGAAAGAGACATCTCATCCTTAATGTTAAAAAAGTAGCTTCCTTAAGTCAAAATATTTTGTTGCAGGATTATTGAAGCAAACCTTTGACAGACGAAGCTATTTTGGTTATTTTCTTAAAGTTGGAGGTTGAAATGTTCAAATTGAAGAGAAATTTTATCCCTTTTTTCCTCTTCTCCTTCCTTACTATCCTTCCACCAAATAAACCCGACCTACTGTTGTCCAAAGTATGGGAAGTATCATTTCCCAGTAATGGGAAACCGCGAGCGATTGTGGCGGCACCAATTGGGAATAATGAGAGGATTTACGGGGTGGCAAAAAACGGTATCGTCCAAGCCATCTCGTTGCAAGGAAAGGTGGTTTGGGAGTACGATGCCGGTGAGGAAATCACCCTCCCTCTATTAATCCTCCGAGGACTTCTTTTTGTACTCTCCCCCTCGGGAAGGCTAATCGCTCTAAATGTGGAAACGGGTGAGGTCTTTTTTGAAAAAAACTTCGGGAAGGGGATAACCTCTGGTGCCGTTTCTCAAGATGGGACTATACTCTTAGGGTTTAAAGGGGGGAAACTTTGCGCCTTTTCTTGCCTATCGGGAAAAAAGCTCTGGTCTTTCTCTACCCAAGGGGATATTGTAGCTTCCCCTCTAATTATAAGAGAAAAGCTCTTTTTGGGAACCACTAAGGGAAAGCTTTATTCCATAGATCCAAAAAAGAAAGGGAGACCCATATGGGAGAAAACCCTCCCTGGTGAGCTAAGGGCTCCTATCGTTTACAGTAAGGGAAAACTGTTTTTGGGTTCTACCTCCGATTATTTCTACGCCGTTGATGCGACTTCGGGAAAGATGAAATGGAGATTCCGGACTGGTGGGGATATCATCACTAAAGCAATAGCTCGGAAGAATTATATTATTGTATCTTCTTTGGATTCATCCCTTTATTGTTTTTCTCAAAAACGCGGGCATCTTATATATCGGATCGACCTTCCCTTCCGAAGTTATTTGAGCCCACTTTCTGCCTTCGATCACCTATTTATCGCGCCATATGGATCAAAATTGTTAATTATTGAACCACGAACTGGAAGGAGAAAAGGAGAGTTAGAGGTGGGGGAATTAATCACCTCTCCACCTCTTTACTTCCATAACTTGATAATAGTAGGAACAAACAAGGGAAAGCTTGTCGGTTTCGGAAAAGGAGCTAAAGCCAACCCTCCTCAAGAAGATAATTCTCGGCAGCAACAGCAGCGGTTGTGGCGTCGCCTACCGCATTGGTGATCTGACGCACCAGCTGAGCCCGGACATCACCAGCAGCAAAGATACCAGGGATGGATGTTTCCATCTTTTCATTGGTTATCAGATAGCCAGCTTCATCAGTCTCTATCTTATCTCGGAAGATCCCTGAATTGGGGCGAAATCCGATGTAGATAAATAAGCCATCAATGGCAAGGCTTTTTTCCTCTCCCGTCTTCCGATTCTCAAGCACGATGTTATGGACGGTATCGTCCCCCTCTATCCTCCTAACGACGCTGTTCCAAATAACCTCTATCTTCTCATTCGAAAGAGCCCTCTTCTGGAGATGAAGAAGTGCCCTCAATCTCTCTCTTCTATGGATAAGGTAAACCTTATCTACATACTTGGTGAGAAATATCGCCTCGCTGACCGCCGCATCCCCTCCGCCGACAACCGCTACCTTCTTGCCCGTATAAAGGGGACCGTCACAAACGGCACAATAGGAAACCCCTTTTCCTTCAAACTCCTTCTCGCCAGGCACGTTTAGCTTGGCTGGTTCGCCACCGGCACAGATAATAACTACCGGTGCGCTATAGACACCGCCACTGGTGCGAACAAACTTCATTCCCTCTTCGGACCAAATCTCCTTCGCCTCTTCAAACGCTATCTCAAGTCCAGCAGAACGGGCTTGCTTCTCCATCTTCTGAGCAAGTTCAAATCCGGTTATCTTCTCAAAGCCAGGATAGTTTTCTATGACATCGGTGTTCAATATCTGCCCTCCGGGCATCTTCCTTTCGAAAAGAATAGTCTTAACATTGGCTCGCGAAGTATACATCCCTGCGGTAAGACCTGCGGGTCCTCCACCAACTATTATCACCTGGTAGTCCTTGGTGGTCATAGTGAAGCCTCCTCTCATCCCTCCTTCTTCTCTGTTATAGTAATTTCGTAACCATTTATCTTGACTTCATTTACCATACAATTACACATCGAAGCCTTCTGAGGCTCCATCTTGCTCTCCAAACACTTGAGAAAAGCATCTGCGGGACTCTCCGCCACCACTAAACGCCAACAAGGGTTTTCCCCAAGATGGGAAACGATGTATAGCTTCAATTTCTTCATAAAACTCTCCTTATCCTTTTAAATTTAGAAGAAACTCCGATAAAAGTCTCACCCCAAAACCAGTAGCCCCCTTAGGGATATAAGGCTTCTTCTCTTTGGTCCAGGCAACGCCGGCAATATCGAGATGAACCCAAGGGGTATCCCCCACAAATTCGCTCAAAAAAGCTGCCGCGGTGATCGCTCCACCTTCTCTTCCCCCTAAGTTTTTTACATCGGCGATATCACTTTTCATCTCCTCTTTATACTCCTTCCATAAGGGAAGCTCCCATACCCGCTCATAGGTCCGCTCCCCTGCCCTCCGAAGTTCATCCTTAAGTTCCTTATCGTTCCCCAACATCCCCGCAGCATGATTGCCAAGCGCGATGATGCAAGCTCCGGTTAAGGTAGCGAGATCTATCATCATCCCTGGTTTATAGACATCCTTTCCGTATGCCAGGGCATCGGCGAGAAGAAGCCTCCCCTCCGCATCGGTATCTATTATCTCTATTGTCTTCCCGGAATAAGAGCGAACGACATCACCCGGTCTTGTTGCCCTTCCACTCGGCAAGTTCTCCGCTGCTGGCACTATGGCTATTATCCTCCGAGGAATCTTAAGTCGTGCCGCTACCTTCACCGCGGAAACCACCGCTGCTCCACCCGCCATATCACTCTTCATCTCCCACATCTCCCGAGAGGGTTTCAAAGATATGCCACCGGCATCGAAGGTAACCCCCTTTCCCACAAGGAGAACTGGCTTTCCTCTCGCGTTCTTCGGATTGTATTCCAGTATGATGAGACGAGGCGGGTTCTCACTTCCCTTCCCCACAGCCAGTATCGCCTCCATACCTAACTTCTCCATATCGCGAGGGGTTAAAAGAGAGCAAGTGATGGGAAGATCGGAAATGCCCTTCTTGATCTCCTCAGCCAAGAGCTCAGGGGTGGCACAGTTCCCCGGGAGAAAAACGAGATCTCTGGCATAGCAGGTCTCCTCGGCAATGATTTTGCCCAGAAGCCCCCCCTTTCTCAAACCCTCAGCATCCTTCTTTCCCTCGAAATCCCATAAGCGGATGGTTTCAATCTTGGCTTTATCCCTTTCTTCCTTGAACTTATCAAAACGATAGCTGGCTAACAAAGAAGCCTCTACCAATGCCCTTGCGAGTTGAGAGGAGTCAAGCGAGGAAAGAGAAAAACTTCTTAATAAAAAACTCAACTCCTTCACTTTGAGCTTACAGGAATAATCGTTCGCTCGCCCTGCCGCTCGCCTTATTCCCTCCAGATTGCACTCTTTGCTCTTTCCGAGCCCGATCAGAAGCACTCTCTTCGTTATCGGGTTCTCCTTCGGATGAAGCAGGAGAAGTTCCTCATCCTTCCCCTTAAAGTCGTTTGAAGAGAGAACCTCCTTGATACATCCGTCGAAGGTCACATCCAACTGCTCTATCGCCTGCGGTAGTGTTTCCTCCTCGAATAAACCTATCGTTAAAAGCTCCATTTTCGGAGTTATCTTAATACCTTTTTCTACCTTTATCTCCATCTCGCCTCCTTGGAAAAAATAATGGAAGCCGCCTCGGCGATCCTGAACATCTTCCCCTCCTAGGATTACCCTGATGGAAGACTAATGGGTCATACGGCCCATTTCAAGACCACCGGTGGCGGCTTCCAAAATCAATTGGGCTACTTCTTCACCTCAAGCTTCTTTACCTTGGGATTGAGCCTGATCGAGCAGTATTTCCCACACATCGTGCAATATTCCTTCATATAAGCTTCGCTCTCTTTCCGCATCCTACGGGCAAGATCAGGGTCCAGTGCCAGCTGATACATCCCCTCCCAATCAAGCTCCCTTCTTTTCTCCGACATCATCTGGTCTCGCTCCTGCGCTCGAGGTACACCTTTGACGATATCCGCAGAGTGAGCAGCGATCCTCGCCGCGATCACCCCCATCCTCACCTCGGAGGGGTTGGGAAGCCTAAGATGTTCCGCCGGAGTAACATAACAAAGAAAGTCAGCGCCAGCGGCGGCAGCTATAGCACCACCAATAGCCCCGGTGATATGGTCATACCCGGGAGCGATATCCGTGGTCAATGGACCGAGGACATAAAAGGGAGCACCATTACAGAGCTCCTTCTCCATCCTGACATTTGCTTCGATCTGGTCAAGAGGAACATGTCCCGGACCCTCTATCATAACCTGAACCCCTTCCTTGCGGGCAAGATCTGCAAGTTCCCCCAAGGTTATCAACTCCATAAACTGCGCCTTATCCGAAGCATCGGCTATCGCTCCTGGTCTTAAACCATCACCAAGGCTAAGGGTGACATCGTACTTCTTAGCTATTTCAAGAAGCCGATCGAATTGGGTATAAAGGGGGTTTTCCTTATCGTTATACTCCATCCAGCTTGCTAAAAACGCCCCCCCGCGACTGACTATCCCCCCTACCCTGCCTTCTTTTTCGAGCAACTCGACCGCCTTCCTAGTAACCCCACAATGTACCGTGACGAAATCGACACCATCCTTCGCCTGTCGCTCAATGATAGAGAAGAGGAAATCCTCATCCATATTGCGGAAATCGCCATTCCTCTCCGAATACTCCACCACCGCCTGATAAATGGGCACCGTGCCCACCATAACCGGGGAACGGTTCAATATCTCCCGCCTTATCTTATCAAGGTCTCCACCAGTGGAAAGATCCATTACACTATCTGCCCCAGCCTCTACCGCCACCTCAAGCTTGGTAAGCTCTTCCCGTAAATCATGATGTTCCGCCGAGGTACCGATGTTAGCGTTCACCTTGGTGCGAAGCCCCTTCCCAATACCACGAGGGGGGAAATTATGGTTTATGTTCTTCGGGATAACGATAACCCCCTCCGCTACTCCCTTTGCCACCTCCTCAGGAGAAAGCCCCTCATCCCGAGCGACCAGCTCCATTTGCTTGGTAACAACGCCCTTCTTTGCTTCGGTCAATTGTGTCATCTGCCCATCCTCAATTTAACATCCTCCTTAAATATAATTACTTGCCGCAAGTTCGGCAACTATTACTACTACAGGTGGAACAACTTGAGGAAGATAATGAGAATCCTTCTCCTTTCATTTGGACCCCAAAGGTAGAGAATAACTTCTCTACATCTGAACTACCGCACTTGGGACAAGAAGGGATATCATTTTCCTTTAAAATCAACTTCTCAAACCTATGGGAGCAATGGGAACATCTATATTCGAAGATCGGCAATTTTCTTTCTCCCTAAATGATGAACCTAAGCCTCTCCAGCATCTTTAAGAAGCCGTTCCCAACGACGATCTACTTCAGCCTGGATCTTAGCCACCAGGTCTTTATACTCCGGTTTCAAGAGATGTTGAAACCGCCCCTGACTCCTGAACCACTCAGTTATAGGGATCTTTTCCTTTGGCTTATAATTAAGTTTAATCTTGTAACCCTCTATCTCATAGAGGGGCCAATAGCAAGAATCCACCGCCTTCTGGACCGTAACCAAGCTCTGACTGGGATCATCCTTCCATCCGGTAGGACAGGGGATGAGAACATCGATATAGGCAGGACCATCTATCTCCAACGCCTTCTCCACCTTCCTCATAAGATCCATCCATTTACTGGGACAAGCTTGGGCAGCATATATACCGTGTTCTGCCATAACCCGAACCATATCCTTACGCCACTGGATCTTTCCCGGAAGGACCTTTCCCGAAGGAGAGGTGGTGGTATCAGCACCCATCGGGGTAGCACTGGAACGCTGACCGCCGGTATTCATATATCCCTCATTATTAAGACAAATATATACGAAGTCATGCCCCCGCTCAGCAGCACCGGAAAGAGCCTGAAAACCGATATCATAGGTTCCACCGTCACCTCCAAAGGCGATGAACTTGATCTTCTTGCTCACCTCCCCTTTCTTCCTCTTTGCCCGATACATCGCCTCCACGCCGGAGATGGTCGAAGCAGCATTAGGAAAGTTCGTATGAATCCAAGGAACCCGCCACGATGTATGGGGGAAAAGACTGGTCCCTATCTCCATACAACCAGTAGCAGTAGCTACTACTACTGGTCGGTCGCCAACGGCAAGCATCACCTGCCGCACTGTGATGGCAGCACCACAGCCAGGACACAGCCGATGCCCACGGGCGAATTTCTCCGTCTTACCAGCTATATCTTTAAGCCTTATCGGAGCCATTTCTTCCTCCCTTACTCACGAAGGTTAAGGTAACCAAGGAGACGCTCAATCCTTCCCGTTTTGGCTATCTTCGAGAGGTCTTGGTAGACACCTTCGATATGCTCTGGATAGACATCACGTCCCCCAATTCCATAAATGTAATTAACCACTTTGGGATGAGTATCAAGGTTGTAGAGGGCGGAACATACCTCATGGAAAAGAGGTCCCCCAATGGCACCTCCGGTCCAGGAACGGTCGAGTACAGCAACACTCTTAAGGGAGGCAAGGTTCTTTGCCACCTCACTTGCTGGGAAGGGACGAAATGCCCTTATCCTAAGAAGACCCGCCTTAACCCCTTGCTCGCGAAGCTTATTCACTACATCCTTTACCGTACTGGCAGTGGCACTCATAACCACAATACCAAGCTCCGCATCCTCAAGCTTATAAGCTTCGATGAGGCCATATCTTCTACCAGTAAGCTTTTCATACTCCTTGCCGACATCGTTTATTACCTCGAGCGCTGCATAAAGCCCCTCGACCTGACTCCTCTTATGTTCCATAAGATAGTCCGGACGATCCCACGCACCGTATGTTACTGGATGTTCATAATCAAGAAGCGGGTAAATAGGCTTATACTCACCGATGAATCTCTTCACCACCTCATCCGGTTCAACATAGAGGTTTTCAATCATATGGGATGTCTGAAAACCATCAAAACAGACCATCACCGGCGTTCTAACTTTAGGATGCTCTGCTATCTTTACCGCTTGGATTATATTGTCATAACACTCTTGAGGATTCTCCGAATAGAGCTGGATCCACCCAGAATCCCTCGCCGCCATTGTGTCACTATGGTCACCATGAATATTAAGGGGAGCATTCAATGCCCTGTTGGCTATAGCTACCACGATGGGAAGCCGGAATGAAGAGGCAACATATATAACTTCGAACATAAAAGCCAACCCTACCGCTCCAGTAGCGGTCATCACCCTCCCTCCAGCAGCAGCAGCTCCCACACAAGCGCTCATTGCGCTATGTTCGCTCTCCGTGGTGACGAGCTCCGTATCAACCACCCCGTCGGCAACAAACTTGGCGAACTTCTCCACCACCGGCGTAGAGGGAGTAATGGGATAAGCAGCGATCACATCGGGATTAACCTGCCGCATCGCCTCAGCTATAGCCTCATTACCGGTGAGGGTACGCATCTCCCTTTTTTCTATTTTAGTTGATACCGCCATTTTTACTCTCTCCTTAAATTATCCCTTTGGCTTAACCTCTATTGCCTTGGGGTCGGTGGGACAATGAACAGCGCAGATCCCGCAGCCTTTGCAGTGATAATGATCTACACCTACTACCTTACCATCTCTCACCTCAATCGCATTATCAGGACAAACGATGAAACAGGTAAGACAATGAATACATCTATCTTTATGCCAAAATGCCTTGTTGGGGCTCCAAGCACCGGTCTCATATTCCTCGGAATTTCCTGGCTCATCGATCACCGCCCCTATATTCAATTCTTTCCATCCCTTAAGTCTCTTTTCGCTCATCCTTCCTTTACCTCCTCGTATCCCCTTCTCATTGCCTTTACATTTCCTTCAACCACCTTATCGGAAAACTCCTTCTTCAATATCTCAACAAACTTCTTCTCAAAATCCTCCACCTTGATACTACCTAAAGCCCTTATCAGCGCACCGAGCATAGGAGCATTAGGAATGTTCTTCCCTATTTCCTCAAGGGCGATCTTGGTTGCATCTATAACCATCACTTTCCCCTTCTTGAGTCCCGTTTCCTTCCTCACCTCTTCCGGTGTAAGGCTCGAGTTCACAATAAAGGTGGCGCTATCATCAACTCCCTCAGCTATATCAACTACCTTGAGAAGAGTAGGATCAAGTAAAAGTACATATGAAGGCTTCCTCGCTCCGCTATGAAGGAGGATCTTCTCATCGCTAAGTCTGTTATAAGCGATGACCGGCGCCCCTCGCTTTTCTGCACCGTATTCGGCAAATGCTTGAACATACTTCCCTAAGCTTCCATAAACCTGAGCAAGGGTCTTAGCTGCAGTTACCGCTCCCTGCCCGGCACGGGCATGCCAACGAAGTTCTATTATTCCTCCCATTGTCCATACCTCATTTTTAATTCAACCATTCCTTAATTTACTAACTGATCTCTCCCTATAATATCACCCTCCTTCTTTACCCTTATTTTTCTTACCCATCTTTTTCCGGTAATCTTCTATCGCCGCTTTTAAGGCGTCTTCAGCCAATACCGAACAATGCATTTTGATCGGAGGCAACCCCCCTAAAGCTTCAGCAACCGTCCTATTCGAAATCTTGAGCGCTTCGTCCAATGTCTTCCCCTTCACCAATTCGGTAACCATAGAACTGGTGGCAATGGCAGCAGCACAGCCAAAGGTCTTGAATTTCACATCTACTATCTTTCCGTCCTTCACTTTAATAGTGAGCTTCATAACATCGCCACAGGCGGGATTCCCCACCACCCCTACTCCATCGGGGTTTTCAATCTCTCCTACATTTCGGGGATTGCGATAATGTTCCAGAACCTTTTCGCTGTAGTCTCCCACATTATACATAGCTCATCCCTCATACAAAGGAGACATTTTCCTCAATCTGGCTACATTTTCTTTCAGCTCTTTTATAAGGAGATCGATCTGTTCCTCAGTGTTTCCTCTACCCAAGCCCACCCTTATTGAGCAATGGGCTATCGCTTCAGGAATCCCCATAGCAAGAAGGACATAGGACGCCTTGAGCGAAGCTGAAGTACAAGCAGAGCCAGAAGAGAGAGCAAAATCCTTAAGGGAAAGAATAAGGGATTCCCCTTCTACTCCCCGAAAGCTGAAATTGGCATTGCCAGGTACCCTCCTCTCAGGATGCCCGTTCAGCTGCGAATCAGGAATCTCTGAAAGAACAGCCTCCACCAATTTATTCCGCAAATAGGTTAACTTTTCTGCTTCCTTCTCCATCACCTCACCAGCTATCTCACACGCTTTGCCCAACCCAACGATCCCAGGGACATTCTCCGTTCCCGAACGGATACTTCTTTCCTGCCCTCCTCCATGAATAAGAGGAATTAGCTTCAACCCCTTCCTGATATAAAGTGCCCCTACTCCCTTAGGACCGTAAATCTTGTGCCCAGAAATGGAAAGTAGGTCCACATTGAGCCTCCCTACATCAGTCTCAATCTTTCCCACTCCCTGAACAGCATCGGTATGGAATATTATCCCCTTTTCTTTTGCGATTCTCCCTATTTCCTCTATCGGCTCGATCGTCCCTACCTCAGAGTTAACCTGCATTATAGAGATCAATATCGTTTCCTTGGTAATCGCCCTCTTAACATCATCAGGGTCAACCAACCCATAACGATCTACAGGGAGATATGTAACCTTGAACCCCTCCTCTTCCAGAAAATGACAGGTATTCAAAACCGCCTTATGCTCTATAGAACTGGTTATTATGTGGTTGCCTTTATCTTTATAAGCATAAGCCACCCCCTTTATCGCTAAGTTGTCCGACTCAGTAGCACCGGAGGTGAAGATGATCTCCTCGCGCCTCGCTTTTATCAACCGAGCAACCTTTTCCCGTGCTTCCTCCACCGCCTCCCTCGCCACCTTCCCATACTCATGGGTGGTGCTTGATGGATTTCCAAAATGTTCTTTCAAGTAAGGTAACATTGCCTCAAGCACTGCGGGGTCCAAAGGGGTAGTGGCATTATGGTCCATATAAATCACACCCATCTCCCTCTCGCCTCCCAAACACGGTTAAAGGAGGGTTACCCCCCCTTTTCTTCTCTCATTAATCACCTTCCTTTTACTATAGCCTTTCGCTTACCTATTGTCAAATAAAAAACTAAGGAACTCTCACAATCAACCTTCCCGGCTCAATTCTCACCGAAAGCTCCTCCCCTGCCATTTCAGGGTCACCGTCAATGTGGATCGGTCCTGGCCGTTCTCTAAATATAATTGCCTCCGAGATCCGAAAACGATGGTATGCCGAAGTCCGATCGATCCTTCTACTAAACAGGAAGGGAAGATAGAAAAGTCCCTCTATGAGGCCAATGTCATCTATCATACAGAGGTCAAGCTTGCCGTCTGATGGGTCGGCGTCCGGGGAAATAACTATCCCGCTTCCATACTCCCGCCCATTAGCCAAGGTCACCAAAAGCGTACGGCGCGAGAAGCTATCTCCAGGAAGCTGAAATTTTACCTCCTCTCGCTTCACTACGAAGAACTCTTTAGCCCCTATTATAAAATAAGGCAAAAAGCCCCGGAATCTCCTCGGCTTACGATTATACTCCCAACCTATAGCCGAATCTAACCCAAACCCAGCGGTGTTGAAAAAGGGCTTACCAGCTAAATAACCGACATCGATCCTCCGCGTATTCCCCCGGACCAAAACTTCGCAAGCTCGTCTTATCGTTAACGGAATGCCAAGTGAACGGGCAAAACCATTTCCTGATCCCTTAGGAATTATCCCCAGAATAGTCGAACTACCGATCAACCCCCGGGCAACTTCGTTTATCGTCCCATCTCCCCCTATCGCCACCACCATAAAGGCGCCCTCTTTTACAGCCCGGCGCGCTATCTCTTCGCCCTCCCCTCTCCTCTTCGTCACTAAGAACTCGGCTTGATACGGGGCATCCCTTAAACATCTCCTTAGAACCCCTATTTCCTGCTCCACCCACCGCCCCCAACCGGATTTTGGGTTGATAATAACCTTTATTAATTTATCCATCATTAAATACCAAGTAACATCACTACAGCCCCAGTAGCAGCTATAGTAAGTCCAGCTAAAAAATGGGTATATTTAGCCCACCGTTCTGCTTTAAGGAGCCTAATCCCAGAAAAGGCAAGCCAGGTCTCAAGCAGCATCATACCTACTGTCGAAATGCTGAAGAGAAGGGATACTACAAACACAGCATGCCAGCCGAAATTTATACCGAGAAACATCAAGGGAATAAGCGGCTCACAGGGACCGAGGAGGAATATCGCTATCAAAGTCCAAGTGGTAGTGATATTGCGTCTTTCAGCTAAATGATGTATATGTCCATGGCTTATATGCTTCAAGCCATAGATGGCGTAAGCGATTCCAAACCCTATTATTAAAAGCCCCGCCACCTCTCCCCGACGTGATTCAATCGCTGTAAGTCGGGTTAGACTCAACCCTAAGGCGATACCCACTGCCCCCAAAACAACGGAAGATAACACATGGGCAGCACCTCCAAGAAAGGTGATTCCCAAAAGCCTTCTTATCGACCAATCCTGAGCCTTGCCTATCATAACAAAGGGAACCCAATGATCCGGAGCCAAGGTATGAAGAAGAGCGATCGAAATAGTAGAAACTATCAAAACATCAAAGGAAGTAGCCATAATTCCTCTCCTTGTTCAAATATTATCCTCTTTATACAAAGAGCTTTATACTTTAACATACACTACCCACCAAGACAATAAGGGAGGATAAAAAAACAAGTTATCCATTTATTAGATCGTTCATCTTGATTATAATTAATAAAGCTTGAGGAAGGAAAGAATGACAAAGGTCAGATATAAAGTCCTAAAAAACAAATTATCAAAAAGGAGTGAAGGATGAGATTTAAAACTTTCCTTTTCCTTTTTCTTCTTCTTCCATTTATCAGCTCGATCTCCTTCGCTGTTTCTGACGATGCCTGCACCATCATTGCTGTAGGGAAGAAGGCATCTGTGGATGGATCGGTAATCGTCTCTCAGACCGATTGCTGTGAGGAGTGCCGAGTCCATGTGGTTCCTGTCCGAACCTTCAAAAAGGGAGCTCTTGCCCCGGTATACTATGGCCTTCAGGATGTGAGAAAACCCCTTCATAAATATGGGGAAGTAATCGGCTACATCCCCCAGGTTGAACGAACCTATGCCTATCTTCATACAGGTTATCCCCATATAAATGAACACCAGCTGGCAATCGCTGAAAGCACCATAGCACAGAGGGAAGAGTTGAAGGTAGATCGAAAAACAGGAAGACAGATAATGACCATCGAGCAGGCGATGAAGTTCGCCCTTGAAAGGTGTAAAACCGCAAGGGAAGCCCTTGATCTTATAACTTCCCTGATGGAGAAATATGGCTTTCTTCCCTCTTGCTATCGCGATGCTGAGGCTGTCGCCATAGCCGATCCCAATGAGGTCTGGATATTGGAGGTTTTCAGTGTAGGACCAGGCTGGACACCGGAAAGTGGAAAGCCAGGGGCGATATGGGCGGCTCGGAGATTACCAGACGACCAGGTTACGGTTATTCCCAACTGGAGCATAATCAAAGAGATAGACCTCAATAATCCAGACTTTAAAGCCTCTAAGAACTATATGGAGGTAGCCATCGAACACGGATGGTACGACCCAAAAAGCGGGAAACCCTTCATCTGGCAAGAAGCCTACTCCCCGATACCAAGAGAATGGGCTATAAGCCGTTTCTGGTTATTCTACAGTACGGTTGCCCCTCATCTCAAAAAATGGCCCAACAAGAAGCTCACCAATCCCTTCAAAGGTTATGATGCCTACCACCAGTATATTGAGCCTATCTCCCTTTATCCCTTCTCAGCTAAGCCGGAAAAGAAATTATCCGTGCAGGATGTAATAGCCTTCCAGCGTTCGGTATTCGAGGGAACGATCTACGATATGACCGCGGATCTTGATTGGTATGTACCAGACGGGAAAGGAGGCTTAGTCAAAAGCCCTCTTGCCACTCCATTTCCTACCCGAGAGATGAGAAAACTGCTCGATATCACCTGGCGGCGGAATGTGTCAAGGGGAGGCTACGGTATGGTAGCCCAGTTGAGGAGTTGGCTACCTGATCCCATCGGTGGGGTTTACTGGTTCTATGTCGACAATCAATATGTAAGCACCTATGTGCCCATCTATGTGGGTGTTCAAGAGATACCCCCTCTTTACAAAACCTACAACCCGGATGAATACGATGAAAACTCCGCGAGATGGGTGATAGATTTCGTGGATAACCTCCTCTACCTAAAATGGCAAGAAGCGATAAAGGACCTCAGAGCTCTCCGCGACCCATTGGAAAGAAGCTTTTTTGAGAACCAGCGAACCATCGAATTGAAAGCTTTAACCCTTTACAAGAAAAAGCCCGAACTTGCTAAACGCTTCCTCACCAACTACACCAAGCGATGTATGGAGAAGACGGTAAGAATGTACCGAGAACTGCGTAAGGTACTGATTACGAAGTACACCAATAATAAACAAGGAATGTAGAAAAATCCCTTACCCCTTTAAGGTAGGATAAAATTCTTAAGGAAGATTATTCTCAATAAAAGCAGAAGGGGTAGAGGGAGGATTCTTTTCTTGTTCGATAACCTCTTTTTCCTCTATAATTAAGTCAATCATGGAGAAAAAAAAGTTGAACGAACTTTTTATAAATAAACCGGTTCATTCAATAAGAGAACTAAAAGAATGCCCAACGTTGATCGAAAAGTTGATTAGGGAATTAGGAAAGACAACCTCGCTAAGCGAAAACGAACTCTACGAACTTCAGGTTGCGGTAACCGAAATCTGCTACAACGGAATAGAACATGGGAACCGTTTCTCTCCTGATAAAGAAGTCCGGGTAAGCTACCTGATCCTCGACGATAGAGTTATTTTCAAAATCGAAGATGAAGGAGAAGGTTTCGACCCACAGAACATCCCCGATCCTACCAAAAAGGAGAACATCCTAAGACCCCGGGGAAGAGGTATCTTCCTCGCTCGCCGTTTCTCCGACGAGCTAATATTTGATGATAGAGGAAGACGGGTATTCATTATAAAGAAGATCAAAAAGAAATAGTCCCTTCTCACAGGGCGAGGGATAATTTTTTTATTCCCCACCCAGTTTCGTCTTTTCCCCCTTCTTGATGATCTTTCCAAGCTTTTATATGGAATATGACATAAGTGCGTCAAAAAGCGACATTTCTCTATGTCAGCATACACCACTTTAAAAAAGCCTTAAATCACTTTTGAAAAAATAGGTGGAATATGAGGAGAGCAGAAAATGGGGTTCTGGGATGATATGGCATTCCACATAAAAAATTACTTAAGCTATCAAACGGAAAATACTGTTATAAAAGAACTTTTGATAAACTCTCTCCAACAAGAGAAGATAAAAAAAGATTCCTCCTCAGGAGACACAGAAGCAAAGCACCCTATAAAGAGAAATCTCCCAGAACCTTACCAGTCGGAATAACGGGTTCCGTCGAGGGCAATGGCGTCAGAACCACTTCTGATATCATAGACACCGGGAGGAGTTTCCATACCTTCCTTCGGCTCTTCATAGATAAGTTGCCAGGTCTCCGCCGAGCCGGTCATCGGATCAATGGGGATTTTCCTCAGATATCCTTCATTAACCAGGTCCTCAAGGGAAGAGGGATAGTGCCCTTTATCCGCATAATACTGGTCGAGGAGACTCCTCAAGTTAAACAGATCCTCCTTTAATACCGCTTCCTTAGCGCGGATGTGGGCATAGCGATAGGTGGGAAGGGCAAGGGTCGCCAGAATCCCGATGATGGCAAGGACTATCATCAGCTCGATGAGGGTGAATCCACTTTCTCTTCTTCGCATTTCTCCCTCCTTACCAATCACAATAGCGGGTTCCATCAAGGGCGATGGCGGTGCTTCTCGAATAGACATCGTAGACATTCTGACCTCCCCATCTCTTGGCGTTAGGAGGGTCTTGATAAGAACGGAGCCCCCAATCAGTGGAGTTTGTCATTGGGTCCTTAGGTATTCGGCGAAGGAACTTAAGTATCTCCCCTTTAGTTTTGGCATTTTTCACCCCGGTGACCAGAACCTGAAGGTTGGGCGGATAACCATAAGTCCCCTTCTCTACCTTGATCAATCCTTTATCCGCTGCTTCCTTATATTTATCGATCGCGGTACGGAGGGTGCGGAGTGCTCTTCTAAGCTCGATTTCTTTACTCCTTTTGACCGTTATCTCAGCTAAGGGAAGAATTGCCGAAGCCAAAACAGCAATTATCGCTACCACCACCATTAATTCCACCAGAGAATAACCAGAGGAATGCCCCCTTTCCATTGCTCCCCCTTATGAGATTTGAACACTAGCAGCGGAATACTTAACCGGTATCTCTTTGCCCTCCGGAGAGATCAATCGCACCCCACCAAAGCCTATAGGAGCAAGCCCCAGTTTCTTAGCAATAAATTCTATCCTAACCAAAGTGCCGTTACCGCTTACTCCTTCCTTAGTACCAAGTCGGGCGAGATTCACGCTCACTATTCCTGCCTGGTTGTTGAAGTTGCGGACAAAAGAAACCTCAGCTCCATCGCTCCCCATAAATCCCCCCAAACTAATATTAGCCACTTCGAGAAACCGGGGATCGAAGATGAGCTGGAACATAGCCCGGGCTACATTTTCTGCATCCGATATGACGATCTCTACCGAAAAGTGCTGCCCTTGGGCGGGGGTTATGAAACCCGGAGAAACCCCTATCCTTGTTTTAATCTTCTCCTCGTATTTTTCGCGCTCTCCCTTAGGGGGTGAAACCCTCAATTCTTCTGAGGGAAAGGACGCTCGATAAGAGGGAAACTGTGCCGTTCCAGCCCAGATCTCCTTTAAATCCTCGGGGGTTATCTCCGGATAGGAGATGATATGGGGAGTAAGGGTAAGAACGATATCCGTTTCATTCTTCTCAAACCTATTTTGGGAAAAAAGCCTTCCCAAGATGGGAATATCGCTTATCCCTGGTATCCCGGTAAGCCCTTTTCGCTCATAGCTTCGGATAAGTCCAGCAAGCAGATTGGTCTCGCCATCATGGAGCCTTATCACCGTGTTGAAGGTACGGCTGGTGAAAATGGGAAGAGCCTCGCCAACCTGGCTGAGCAGAGAATCCACCTTTATCGAGAGCTCAAGGGTGACCTCGTCCTTGCTATTGATTCGAGGGGTAACTTCAATGGTTATCCCCACATCGCGGTAGGTATAGGAGCTTATGGGAACCACATTCCCCCCCACTGTCTGCGCTGGGTTAAAAACCGTCTGCTTAACTGGAACGCTCTCTCCGATAAACAGCTTCGACTTCTCCCCCTCGGTGATCCTCAGTTGGGGTTTGGCAATTAGCTTGGCGTTGGTATCCTGCTTGAGGAAGCTATAGGCTATGCTCGGTATGGTGAGAAACCAATCAGATGGCGTAGTCTTCTTCAGATCGGTGAGGCTTATTCCTCCCTCCCCTTGATTCAGGGTCTGAATCACCTTATAGTTATCAAACAGCACTCCAAATTCGTTAAGTTTATCCCGGTTCACCTCAAGTATCTCAAGATCCACGATTACCTCTCCCCTCGGTTTATCCAATCGCTCGATTATTCCTTCCGCTAAAGAAAGCTCATCCTTAGACCCTTTAACAATTACCGCATTAAGCTTGCTATCCAGGGAAATATTCCGAAAATTGAGTAAACTCCTCAGCTGGGTTACAACCTCTTTAGGATCGGCATTCCTGAGGTAGAAGGTGCGAATTCCCTGCTCCAGATACTGTTTTCTCTTCACGGGCGTATTGGGGATTATGATGATCGTCTTGGGATTCAACACCTTATAGAAAAAACCATTTGCCTGAGTGAAGCCATCGAGTGCTTCCTCAAAAGTAACCCCCTTTACAGTGAAGCTCGCCGGTCGATCTCGCACCGAAGAATCGAAAAGTATGTTTATGCCGGAAAGTTTGGAAATGGCCTGATATATCTCCTTTATCGTGCTTCGGGGAAAGTGTAGATTAATCTTCCCTTTTGCTATTTCCCTTAAGGCAAATTTGGGCTTCTCCGCATGTTTTTTCTCAATTTCTCCTCTCCTCCTTGCCGCCTCCTTTTGAACCCTCTCTCGCGCCTTTTCAAACTCGATCTGAGCCAACTGATTGGTGGGGTCAAGATCCACCGCCAACCTAAATTCGACCAGAGCCAACTGATAATTCCCTTCGTTCATCGCCGCCTTCGCCCGCTTTAGATGCTGATAGGAGGCGTTTCTTTTGGCAATATCGAGCTCCAATCGATAGCGGGGATTGTTCGGATCGTGCTTCACCGCCTCTGAATAGTAAGCAACTGCTTTGTCCCATTCTTTTGCGAGCGATGCTTCCCTTCCCTTCCGATAAGCCTTTGAGGCAGCACAGGAATAGAAAAAGAAGGAAAGAAACAATAAGAATAACAATAACCTCAATATTTCTTTTCGTCTAATCATCTTTACATCCCTAAAGTGTATCATTTCCTTTTCAAGAAAAATCTCTCCCGATATCCATCATCGAGGTGGAGGATCTCCAAATAATCCTCTCCAACAACCTCCACCCTGAATCGACCAAACTCCTGACCCACATTAAGAAGGCGAACCTCATTCTGATACTTAACCACCGCCAGCCACTTCCCACCACTGAACATAGTTCCTAAAAACTCGATCGGTGCTGGGTTGACCGAAGAATCAGAAGATGAAGGAACATTCGCCTCTTTGGATACCGGAACATTACCTTTAACTAAATTCTCCCGGGGAGCAAAGCTGAAGATATTCCTCTTGGGGGGGATATAGTCTCCTCTATTTTCCTTGAGCAGAGAGAGCTCCAATGAAGGAAGATCCATCGTAAGGAGCCTCCCCACCCTGATTTTCCCCCTTCCTCTTTTTCCCATCCCTTCCCTTGATGCAGGAGAAAAACTCATCACCTGATAGAGAGTAACTCCTAACAGACCAAAGAGAAGAAGGATGAGGATTATCTTTTTAGTTCGCTCCCGCATCAGTCCCCCTTTTCCCCTGTAGGGTGAAATAGGTGGAAAGGGAGATGTTTAGTACCACCCCTCCCCCTTCTGGATTAGCCAATTCCAATCTATCTATCACCACAAAATAAGGGAAACGCTCTAACTGGTAGATAAATCTGCGAATATCATCATAGTTACCGGAGACGGGAAAGACCAAACTAACCTCCTCTACCCCCTGAGGAAGTAAGCGGTGAGAGTAACTCGCTTCTCTTCGCTCCAGTGAAAGATCAGCACAAATCTTATCAATTTCGTCCATAATCTTGCTCAACCTCTCGCTCTTGCTCCCTAACACCTCCTTTTCGAAAGTCGAAATACCATTCTCAGCTGTGGATATTCTCTTCTTCAGTACCGCCAATCTCTCCTTCTTTTTAAGAAGGGACTTCTTCTTCTCAACGAGCGCTTGCCTTTTAGCAGAAAGTTCCGACACACCCAATAGGAGATGATTAAGCAATGTTACCTTCACCAGAATGTTGACAACTATTATCGCCCCGAGAAGAAAGAGGAACATCTTCTTTATAAACCAGGGCTTTCTCATCGGCTCTTTCCCCTTTGCCTTGGTAGATACACCGCATCAAGGAGAAACTCTATCCTTCCCGGTGCCAGCATCTCTCTTACAGGATATATGGCAGTGAAGAAGGGAGATTTTTCAAGGTACGATATAAATCCGAGCACCGACTGATAACTGGTGGCGAGGAGATGAAATTCCATCCTTATCCCTCCCTGCTCCTCACCTTGGGGAACGATCGAGATAACCAAAACATCAGGAGGCAAGGTTCTCTCTAATTCGGAAAAGAGGTTCGACCAGAGAAGCACCCTTCTCTTAATAAGGGAGTTAGCCCATTTCACCTTCTTGATAAGCGAGGGAAGATCACTTTTCCCCAATGTAAGTTCGTAATATCGAAGTTTCCTTTCAAGATGGGCGATATCGAGGTTAAGCTGGGCGATCTTCCTCTTTTCTCCCCTAACCTTCGAGAAATAGGAGTAAAGATCGGATCCTACAAGAAAACCCGTTCCCAAAGCCCCAATGAGAAGAACTAAGAAAAGTAGGTAACGAGGCCTATAATTCCTGAAAGGCACCGGGGAAAGATTCAGCCTTACCTTCATCCCAATACTCCCTCTAAAGCAGCTCCAATCGCTCCAAGTAAAGGAGTTACTTCTACCTCACCCGCTGAACTAAAAGAAGAAGCTAATAAAACCACCTCCTGAGACAAAGCTTCTCTAACAATGGGATGGAGGGTAAGAGAGTTTCGCCCTCCAACGAAAACCCTTAGCCTTTCCCTTGGATTTAAATTCTCCTGGTAGTAGAGAATAGTTGAGGAGAGTTCCCTGATAAGCTCCTCCTTTCGGTAGCTTGTTATTCCTCTCCGGCGGAAGAGAAGGAGATCATCCTCTTGAAATATAGCGAGGGATAGATAACGATCACCAATATTAACTAACATCATATCCTCATCCTTGGAGCAAGGTAAAAGATGGTGGATATAATTCATCAATCCAAAACTTTCTGGAATGATCCAGCCGGGATGGAGAGAAAGAGAGGATAACACCTCCACCATCTGGTCAATCAACGCTTTCGGTGTCCCGGCAACGAGAAATCTATTTTCGGGAAGCCGTTGGTAATCGAGATAAGATTCGCCTTGAGGGATGGAGAACTTCCTCTCCGCTAACCACCTTATCAACGAAGTCAACTCATCTTTTCTCTTTGGCAGCTCGGTGAGTCCGTTCATTATAATTATCCGAAAGAGGTTATCAGGAAGAACCAGGGAAATCTTGGTTAACGATCCTTCCCAATTCTCAAGAAGTTGAGAAATAACCCCTCTAAGCTTTTCCTTATCTACCCTATCGGGACGATCACCCTCGTAGGAGAGACACTCCGCTTCAACATAGAAGGTTTTGGCAAGCTCCAGTTCTCCATCTCTCTTAGCCACCTCTACTCCTCCGACAAAACTCAAGGAGATGGCAAGAGCTGTCCTCGGTAAACTCAACTTGAAAATTCCCATCGCCTACTCCACAAAGGTGACCTTGTTTATCTCCCTCAAGGTGGTGATCCCGGAGAAAACCCTTTCCAATGCTACCTCACGGAGAAAGGTCATTCCCTCCTCCTTGGCTGCCCGTTTAAGCTCGGATCCAGAGGCTCGCTCCAGTATCATCTCTCTTATCCGATCCGACATCTCAAGGAGCTCCATAATCGCCGTTCTGCCACGGAAACCGGTCCCATTACACTCAATACATCCCTTCCCTTCATAGAAGACGAAATCGCGGTACTTCTTGGGGTCAAGTCCCGACTCTTCAAGGAACTCGGGAGGATACCTGACCTCAGTCTTACAATTCTCACAGATCACCCGGACCAATCTCTGGGCGGAAACGCAATTGAGGGCAGAGACAAAATTGTACGGCTCTACCCCCATATTCAGCAATCTTCCGATCACATCGAAGACATTATTCGCGTGGACGGTGGTTAGTACGAGATGTCCGGTGAGCGCTGATTGAACAGCGATCTGAGCGGTTTCTGGGTCCCTTATTTCACCGACCATTATCTTGTCTGGATCGTGCCTTAAGATGGAACGGAGCCCTCTGGCGAAGGTAAGTCCCTTCTTCTCGTTTATCGGCACCTGAGTTATCCCTGGAATCTGATATTCCACCGGGTCTTCAATGGTGATTATTTTGTCCTCTTCATTTCTTATCTCAGAGATGGCAGCGTAGAGGGTGGTCGTCTTCCCGGAACCGGTCGGTCCGGTAACAAGAAACATTCCATATGGCTGATGGATATACTTCCTGATCTTCTTCAGCTCCCGAGGAGAGAAACCGAGTACATCGAGCCTCAACTCTCCGAATTCCCGATTGATATATTCCTTATCGAGGATGCGGATAACCGCATCTTCTCCATAGATATTGGGCATTATGGAAACCCGGAAATCGATCATCCGTCCTTTATATTGGAGGCGAAACCTGCCGTCCTGGGGCACCCTTTTCTCCGCTATGTCGAGCTCTGACATCACCTTGATCCGGGAGATGATATTGGTATGATATCTCTTATCTATGGGAGCCATTGCCTGGGTTAGAGCTCCATCGATGCGGTAGCGGACGATTACTTCGCGGTCTTTAGTTTCGATATGAATATCACTTGCCCGGCGCTCGATGGCGTTCAGAATTATGGTATCCACCAGCCGGATCATCGGGCTGGTATCTTGCTCCACCTTCTCAAGTGAGATACCCTCCTCCTCTTCCTTTACCAGTTTGAGGAGAAACCCTTTGGATGCCTCCTCGAGTACCCTTTGCGAGGCTTGGCTCTTTTTAAGGAAATCATCTATTTCATCAGCCGAGGCAACCGAAAGGATGAGGGGAACCCCTAAAGTAGCTTCGAGCTCATCTATCGCCGGAAGATCGGAAGGATCGGCGATGGCTATCTTAAGTCCCTGGTTATCTTTCTCAAGGGGGATAAATCTATGCTTGATCATCAGGTTCACCGGAATGCTCCTTACCAGTTCGTAATCCAGCTCAAAATTCTTAAGATCAACAAACTCGAGCTGAAACTTACGAGCAAGCTCCTTAGCCTGCTTTTTGGCATTAGCATCAACCTTACTCATCGTGCCACCGCCGCCAATCTAAATAAGGGAAAATACATCGATATAAGGATGCCAGCAACTACCAACCCCATAGCCACCAATAATGCCGGCTCGAGGAGGGAAAGCATCCTCCCCAAACGGTAATCTATCTCCTCGTCGTAGAAATCGGCGATATTATTGAGCATCTCAACCAGAGAGCCAGTCGCTTCTCCCACCTGGATCATCTCCAACGCCATCTCACTAATTAGCCCTGTTTCCTCAAGCGCCTGGTGAAGGCTCATCCCCTCCTTAACCCTCTCCTCCGCTCTCCTCATCCTGAAGATTACCTCCTTATTACCTACCGACTGGGAAGCTACTGTCAGCGATGGGAGAAGAGGGATCCCTCCCCCAAGCATAGTGGAGAGACTCCTGGTAAATTGGGAAATATAATAATGAAGCCAGATATTTCCGGCTAAGGGGAGTCTTAGTTTCCAGCCATCTATCCTTCTTCCGCCCTTTTCGGTTTTTGACCATGCCCGAAGGAGGAATATCAATCCGAGTATGCCGATAAGGATGAAGAGGAAATTGCGGCTGATGAAGCTCGCTGTT
>Ga0190338_1000029_pt1 | contig 36530 bp, 35 predicted proteins | sample 4872041112_MG_FD_163434 | JGI IMG/M metagenome (GOLD analysis project Ga0190338, IMG submission 163434) | Hydrothermal vent sediment bacterial communities from Southern Trench, Guaymas Basin, Mexico - 4872-04-11-12_MG | ecosystem: Environmental > Aquatic > Marine > Hydrothermal vents > Sediment ... | reverse complement strand
TATCTCCACTATTGAAGGCATTAGAAATGGCACTATTACCCCTACCCCCCAAGATCACTCTCAAGCGACCTTTGCTCCTATGCTTACTAAGGAGGAGGGTGTTATCGATTGGAGGCTTCCAGCGAGGAACATCGTCAACCGAATACGGGGGCTCCTTCCCTGGCCCACTGCCTATTCCTTCTTTCGGGGGAGATTAATGAAGTTCCTCAAAGGGAGAGTTTTCCCCCTATCCGTTCCTCTTTCCAAGAGGAAACCTGGGGAGATACTGATAATTGATAGGAGGCTTATCGTGGCGGCAGGGGGGGGCGAAGGGGTTGAGGTGTTGAAGTTGAAGCCGGAGGGGAGAAAGGAAATGGACAGTTCTTCCTTTATAAATGGCTATCGTCCTCGCCCCGGTGAGAGCTTTACGCCCACCCCTTAAAAGTCCGCCTCGGCTAAGAAGATGACCTATTCCGTCCCACGAAGGGTTGCATTTGAAGTTCTCCTGAAGATATACGAACGAAAGGCTTATTCTTCTGTTCTTCTTAATGCCACTTTTGCCAAGAAGAAGCTCTCTTCGAGAGAGAAGAATTTGATCACCGAGTTGGTCTATGGCACTCTCCGCTGGCAAAACAGGCTTGATTATATCATCTCTCAACTCTCCTCTCGGAAGAAGGAGGATATAGAGTTAAACCTCCTTATCCTCCTTAGGTTGGGAATCTATCAAGTTTCCTTCTTGACCCATATTCCGGAAAGGGTGGCGGTTAAGGAGACGGTAGAGCTTGCCCGGCTTTGCGGACACAGGGGGAAGGTTTCCTTTGTAAATGCTATTCTAAGGGAGTTCTGTCGGAGAGGGGGAGAGATATCTTTACCCGAATTCGAGAGGGCTCCTTTTGATTATCTCGTTTTTACCCAATCCCACCCGGAGTGGCTGGTGAGGCGTTGGGTGAAGCGTTGGGGGCTTTCCGAAGGGAGAAGGATGATCGAGGCTAATAATGAAGAAGCGCCCTTGGTCCTTCGGGTCAATGTCGCCCGGACCGATGAAGAGGATTTGATAAGGAAGCTGTCAGATGAAGGTGTTGTGGCTATCCCCTCCTCTTATGTCCCTAATGCTTTGGTTGTAAAGGAGGGGAACCCACTTGCTACCAGTTCCTTCCGTGAAGGTTTATTCTATCTTCAAGATGAGGCTTCCCAGATGATCCCCCTGCTTCTTTCCTCTGAGAGGGGAAAAAGGGTTCTCGATGCTTGTGCTGCCCCCGGGGGGAAGACCATCATCTTGACCGAGTTGATGGGTGGCGAAGGGTTTTTAGTGGCGAACGACCGGCATCAAGGGAGGATCCGATTGATCCGAAGGAACCTTGAGAGGCTCGGCTTGTCAGGGGGTTCCCTGCTGATCTCCGATATGTTGGCTCCCCCCCTTTCTCCATCTTCGTTCAACGCAGTGCTCCTCGATGCCCCCTGTACTGGTTTGGGAAGGATCAGGCGAGCGCCCGAAATCAAGTGGCACCGCCGGGAGGAGGATATAGAGAAACTTTCCCTTTTTCAACGGAAACTCCTTATAAAGGTGAGTGAACTTTTGGAGAAGGGAGGAGAGCTCCTCTATGCCACTTGTACCTTGGAACCGGAGGAGACCACCGAGCTAATAAAGGAATTCCTTGAAGAGAGGAAGGATTTCAGACTGAAGGGATTAAAGGGGAGATCAGATATCGATCTTTCCCCATTTATAACGAAGGAGGGCTTCTTCCTCAGTTTTCCCCATAGGCATAGAACCGATGGGTTCTTCGCCGCTTTATTGGAAAAAGTATCATAACGGAGGTTCGTCCTTGAAACCAGTGGGTCCTTGTGTTATATTTGCTTTTACTTGGAGAGACGATGGTTAATAAAGGGCGCAATAGTATAAATAACCGGCGGTTTCGGGTAATACTTCCACCTCTGGGAGCCAAATTAATAAACATTCTGAAATGGGGGGTGATAATCCTTTCGGTTTTGTTGGTAGGGGCGCTTTCGTTTTGGCTTAGTTTGAAGATAAATATGAGTGGTCGGGAGGTCAAGGTCCCTCGAATAGTAGGGATGAAACCCGAGGAGGCGAGGAAGGTTTTATCCGAGTTTTCCCTAAGGCTTTCTGTTGAGAAACAGAGGAGATTTAGCGCCATCCTGGAGCGAGGGAGGATACTGCTTCAGGACCCAAAGCCGGGTGAGGTAGTGAAAAGGGGGAATCTGGTTAGGGTAGTGTTGAGTTCTGGCTCTGAGAAGAAGATCGTCCCTAACCTCATCGGCAGTTCCACTCGAGGTGCTCAGATAATCATTCAGAATGAGGGGCTCAGGTTGGGAAGGCTTTCTTTTGCCTATTCTCCCTTCCCTCGAGATACGGTGATTGCTCAGGAACCCCTTCCTTCGATGGAGGAATTCCCCGGTGCCAGGGTGGATCTTTTGATCAGCCTTGGTCCTCGGGAGAGAGAGTTTGTAATGCCAAATTTGGTAGGCATCGAGCTGTCGAGAGCGAGGGCTTTTCTTCTCAAAAATGGTTTTCGCATCGCTAACATTAGGAAGAAATATTATCCCGAATTTCCCCCCGATGTTGTTATTCAGCAGTTTCCCCAGGCGGGATATAAGATCAAAACGAGTGAGGTGATAAACCTCTGGGTAAGTGAGGGGTGAAAGATGGTTAAGATCGCTCCCTCAATATTGGCTGCCGACTTCGGACGGTTGGCTGATCAATTAGCTATGGTTGAGGCTGGAGGAGCGGAACTGGTGCACCTCGATGTAATGGACGGAGTGTTTGTCCCCAACATCACCTTTGGTCCGGTGGTAGTAGAGGCGGTTCGAAAGTGGAGCAAGCTTCCCCTTGATGTCCATTTAATGATAGACAAACCCGAGAGATACCTCGGAGATTTTGCCAAAGCAGGGGCAGATATAATAACGGTTCATATCGAGGCAACGACCCATCTCCATCGTACGGTCCACCGGATAAAGGAACTTGGGGCAAAGGCAGGAGTGTCCCTTAATCCAGCTACCCCTCTAACATCGCTTGATTTCATCCTCGATGATCTCGATCTCGTCCTCATTATGTCAGTAAACCCTGGTTTTTGTGGCCAAAGATTTATTCCCTCCTCTCTCAGGAAGATAAGAAGACTGAAGGAGTGGATAGAAGAAAGGGGACTAAAGGTGGAGATAGAGGTAGATGGTGGCATTGGTCCTGATAATATCCGCTCAGTGGTGGAGGCGGGGGTAGATATTGTAGTTGCTGGTTCAGCGATATTCCATTCAGAGGATCCGAAGAGGACCGTAGAAAAACTGGTGAAATTGGCTAAGGGAGAGGGGTAATGCGGGTTTTGGTTACCGGAGCAGCGGGATTCATTGGTTCTCATCTAAGCGAGGAGCTTATAAAGAGAGGCTATTCGGTAATAGGGATCGATTGCTTTACTGATTATTATTCCCCGAGGATAAAGGAAAGAAACCTTGAGGGAATAATCGACCATCCCTATTTTACCCTTTATCGAGAAAGGATTCAGGATCTTCCCTTGAAAGAAGTGCTTTCTGGGGTGGAGATTGTCTTTCACCTCGCTTCCCAGCCTGGAGTGAGGGCGAGTTGGGGACGCAATTTTGACCTTTATGTAGAGAATAACATCCGTGCCACTCAGCTCCTGCTTGAAGCCTGCCGTCAGGCTTCAATTAAAAGGTTCGTCTATTCTTCCTCCTCCTCTGTATATGGGGATACCCCCTCCCTTCCTATGCAAGAGGACTCTCTCCTCAAACCGATATCGCCTTATGGGGTAACCAAACTGGCGGGAGAGAATTTGGTCTATCTCTATTACAAAACTTATGGTATCCCCGGGCTTAGTCTGAGGTATTTCACCGTCTTCGGACCGAGACAGAGACCCGATATGGCGTTTCATCGCTTCATTCGGGCAGCTCTTTTGGATGAGGAGGTGAGCCTCTTTGGTACTGGGGAGCAGACCAGGGACTTCACCTATGTGGCTGATGTGGTAGAGGTGACCATAACCGCTTCCTTAAAGGGGACACCTGGCGAGGTATATAACATAGGAGGAGGGAATGTAGCCTCGATCAATGATACTATAGAGATTATCGAGAAGATTTTGAAAAAGAGGGTTCCGGTTAATCGAGTTGATTTTGCCCGAGGCGATATGGTGCATACCTACGCCGATACCAATAAGGCAAAGAAGAAACTTGACTTCAATCCTCGGGTTACCTTGGAGGAAGGCTTGCTTGCTGAGATAGAGTGGTTAAAAACCTCAATTCAAAAGGGGGAGTAGATGGGAAGAAGAGGGCGATCAATTACTGCGCTTCTTTTCCTTTTCCTCCTGTTCTTCCTCTTTAGCTGTGGGGGGAAAGAGGCAGAGAAGAAGATCCTTGAAAACTTCACCGATAGAGAGCTCTATCGATTGGGCAAGGAGAAATTCAAGGAGAAGAAGTATGATGAAGCAAGGGCTTATTTTACTCGTTTAGAGAGTTATTTTCCTGAGAGCCCTTATCTTAAGGAAGTGAGATTGTTAATAGCCGACACCCATTTCTATCAGGGAGGAATTCGCGGCTACATTGAAGCATTGGCTGAGTATAAGAGCTATTTGGAGCTTTATCCTACCTCGCCTAAAGCGGATTACGCTCAATTTCAGCTTGCAATGTGTTACTATAAGCAAATGCCCGAACCCACCAAGGATATCACCAATGCCCGGAAGGCGTACGCTGAGTTCAAGAAGTTCCTTGAGAATTATAAGGAGAGCCCCCTTTACCCCAAGGCTAAGAAGAGGTTCCAAGAGGTAAGTGATTGTTTGGCTAAACATGAGTTTGCAGTTGGTAAGTTTTACTATAGATGGAAGAATTATCGGGCGGCTGTCAATAGGTTTAAGTGGTCTCTTAAACATTATCCCGATAGTCTCTTAGGGGGTGAGCTCTATTATTACTTGGGAAAAGCGCTTTATGCCCTGAAGAATCGGGAGGAAGCGGCAGTTTATTTTCGGAAGCTCTTAGCTGAGTTCCCCAAATTCAAGAAGATCGGGGAGGTGAAGAGATATCTTGCTGAGCTGGAAAAGCCTTTCCCAAAGAAGGAGAAGAAACTTTCTCCTTGACAAGGAGAGCTAACCTTAGGTAAAGTAAAGAAAAATTGGAAGAAATGAAGAGGAAAGTTTCCATTATTGTCCTTTTCGCACTTATGATGGCGGTAGGGTGTGCCTCGAGCAGGTTGGAGAAGCTTGAGGTAGATATCGATCATCTTAAAAAGGAGATAAGAAGCCTCAATAGGAGTGAAGCTGATTTAATCAATGAGACCAAGAGATTACGGCTCAAAGTGGCGGAGCTTGAGCAGAGGTTGGAACGGGAGAGAAGCGATAGGAAGAAGTTAGAGGAGGAGCTTTTTCAGTTAAATCTTAGATTGGACGAGATGGTTAAGGAGATTTCCCCTCCCAGGGAGGAGAAATTGCCCCCCCTACCGGAGGGGAAGAAGACGCCGAAGGAGGTATACGACTCTGCTTATCGTCTTTTTTCCTCCGGGAGGTACGAAGAAGCGGAGAGGGGTTTCGTTGATTTCCTTAAGAGATTTCCCGAATCCGATCTTAGCGATAACGCCCAATACTGGATCGGGGAGATATATTATTTAAGGCGTGATTTTCGACGAGCGATAAAGGAATTCAGCAAGGTCATTAACGCCTATCCCTTTGCCAACAAGGTTCCCGATGCCTATTTCAAATTAGGTCTATGTCATTATAATCTTAGGAGCTATCAGCAGGCGAAGAAGTTTTTTGAGCATACTGTTAGGCTATTTCCTCATAGTGAAGCCGCTTCACGGGCGAAGCGGATGCTTCAGAAACTAAAGGAAAGAAAATAATAAGGGGGTGGCGGATGAAGGTGAGGATTTTTAGAAGGAGGGTGAATCCCTTTTTTTCGGTAGTATTTGTATTCTTGCTCTCCGGTTTTCTCCTCCAGGAGGTGCCGAAGCCCCACTGGTCAAAGTACAAATATCCTAAAAAACTCCCCTCCAATGTTAAGGTTCATATAGTGAAGAAGGGGGACACTTTATGGGATATAGCCAAGCTCTATCTGAACAATCCCTTTCTTTGGCCCCAGATATGGCAACTTAATAAGTATATTGAGAATGCCAATCTGATCTTCCCTGGTGATCCTATTATCCTGCCCAAGCTTGAGGAGAAGACCCCCCCTCTGGAGAAGAAACCAACCGAGTTGCCGCAGGCTGAGGTGGTTCCTCCGAAGGAAAAGATGGTTGAGGTGCCGAAGGAGGCGAAGGAAGTTCCTCGAGCGGCGGAAAAGGTCAAGCTCCCTCCCGAAGTAAAGGAGGCGGAAAGGGTAAAGCCTCCTGCCAAAGTTGCCCCTACCGCTATTCCCCTGGTTAATGAAAGCGATCTGTATTGTTCGGAGCTTATCTTCCCCAAAAAAGAATCTCCCAAACTAAAGATTATCGGAGCTCAGGATAGGTATGTAGTGGGGGGGATAGCGGGCGATTTCTTTTACCTGAACCATGGTGCGGATAAAGGTTTAAAGGAGGGGGATGCTTTCTTTGTCCTTCGCTATACGAGGAAGATAAAGCATCCGAAAACGGGTGATACCCTTGGTTGGGGAGTGCTTCAGTTGGGCAAAGCGGTGGTAGAGAGGGTCGATCCTAAATCAGCCATTATTAGGATCGTTCGTTCCTCTCATCCAATAAACATCGGTGATTGGCTTCTTCCTGCAGCTGAAGTTCCCCCTGTTCCTCCAGAGGAAGTTCCTCCCTGTCCCGAATTTACGAAGAGGGTGGAGACGGATAAGAAGGGATATGTTGTGAGTATAGATAGAGGTGGAGAGGCTGTCGGAAAGGGGGATTTGGTTCACATCGACCTGGGAGCGGAGGATGGTGTCTCCCCTGGGGACTTTTTCCTCATCTACAACGAGGACCATCCTGGTGAAACCTTTGTTGTGGTAGGACAGCTGGTAGCTGTTCGGGTAGGAGAGAGAACGACCTTATGTAAAATTATCCTTTCAAGGCGGGAAATTAAGGTAGGGCAGCGGGTTAAACGGCAGGTGAAGAAGTAATTACTTTTCTTCTCCAAATACTTGAGCGGAGAAAACCTCTATAGTAGCTCCCTGTTTCCAGGCATCAGGTGGAAGTCCTGCCTTGAGGCAGGTGTATTGAAGAAAGGTATCCCTGTCCCATCCTTCTTCAATTGCTACCTGGGGAAGGAGGAGTCCTTTATTTAGTCCTTTGGTTATAATGAGTCCATGTTTCCCCACTTCTATCTCATTTATGTCTTCTATCCTCTGAGGCGGGGTTAGCACCGAGATCTCGAGCTTTGCCTGCTCGAGTTCAGCTAAGGTAAGAGGAGGGAAACGGGGGTCATTCACCGCGGCAGAGATGGCAGCGTCTATTATCGTTTCGTAGAGAGGGCGAGGGGAAGTGATATAACCAATGCATCCCCGAAGGTGGTGGTTTATCTTTATAGTTACAAAAGCCCCTCCCGACCGATTTAGCCTGGGTTTTTTTGTCTCGAACTTTTTTCTCTTCCCATTTTTAAGGAACTCTTCTATCGCTTCTCGGGCTAACTTGAGTAATATCTTCTGTTCTTCCTTGGTTAGTTGATCCTCCATTTTTGCCTCCCCTTGGGGTAAAACTATCACTTAAAAAATAACCACCTTTCTATTTTACTTGAAATGGGGAAAATGTGGTGCTAAAATTTGCTGTTTGGTTTCTCATAGGGAAAAACTTAAGGAGGCGATGATGAGTGGGACAACTGGGTTGAAGAGAACTCCTCTAAATAAGGTACACCGGGATATGGGAGCAAGGATGGTGGAGTTTGCCGGCTGGGATATGCCGGTATATTACAGCGGAGTAATAGCGGAACATCTTGCTGTTCGGGAGAAAGCGGGCTTATTCGATGTAAGCCATATGGGGGAGATAGAGGTAAAGGGCGAGGATAGTCTCTCTTTTCTTCAACGGCTTACCCCAAACGATGTCGCTAAACTCACTCCAGGTAAGATCCATTATAATGCCTTGCTTTACCCTGAAGGTACCTTTGTGGACGATCTGCTCATCTACTGTTTAGGAGAGAAGCATTACCTTCTGGTGGTTAATGCTGCTAACACCGATAAGGATTACCAGTGGATAGTGGAACATAAGGAGGGAAGGGTTGAGGTGATAAACCGCTCTCCCGAGTATGTTCAGGTGGCTATCCAGGGACCAGAGGCTGAAGGGATACTCGCTAAGTTGGTCGATGTTCCCCTGGGTGATATAAGATACTATCGTTTTATCCGAGGTAAAGTCATCGGGGTTGAGGCGATAATATCGCGTACCGGATATACTGGCGAGGATGGGTTTGAGCTCTACTTCTCCCCCCAGTATGCAGAGAAGGTATGGTATGCCCTTATGGAAGCGGGTAAGGATAAGGGGCTGATCCCAGCAGGATTGGGCGCTCGTGATACCTTGAGGTTAGAGGCGAAGATGGCTCTTTACGGTAACGATATCGACCGTACCACCACTGCTATTGAGGCAGATCTCGCCTGGATCGTGAAGATTGATAAAGGAGATTTTATAGGAAGGGATGTCCTAGCGCGTCAATTGAAGGAGGGCGTTTCCCGAAAGTTGATCGGTTTCGAAATGTTGGGGAGGGAGGTCGCTCGTCATGGATATCCTGTATTGATAGGGGGAAAGGAGGTAGGTAAGGTAACCTCGGGGAGCTATGCCCCTTATCTTAAGAAGAATATCGGCTTGGCTTATCTTCCTATAGAATCTACTGAGGTGGGGACAGAGTTCTCCGTTTTGGTTAGGAACAAAGAGGCAAGGGCAAAGGTGGTGCCTACGCCCTTTTATAAGAGGAAAAAATGATGAACGACGGAGGAGAGAAGATGTATCCTAAAGACTATCTTTACACCAAGGACCATGAATGGGTTAAGGTGGACGGGGATATTGGAACGGTAGGGATTACCGATTACGCTCAGCATGAGCTGGGTGATGTGGTCTATGTGGAGCTTCCCAATGTAGGGGATAAGTTCAGGGCAGGCGAGAGTTTTGCCACGGTGGAATCGGTCAAAGCGGTCTCTGAGGTGTATGCCCCGGTCTCCGGCGAGGTGGTTGAGGTGAATGAGACGCTCGCCGATCATCCGGAGAAGGTAAATGAGGATCCCTATGGTGAAGGGTGGTTCGTCAAGTTGAAGATCGAGGTGAAGGAGGAGCTTGACGATCTATTCGATGCCGCGCGTTATGAGGCATACATTAAGGAGGAAAAGGGCGAATGAGACGATACCTTCCTTTGACCGAGGAAGAGATAAGGGAGATGCTCACCGAGATCGGGGTAAAGGATATCGATGACCTTTTTGCCCCGATACCGGAGGAGGTGAGGCTTAGAAGTAAGCTCTCCCTCCCTTCTCCCCTTACCGAGCCTGAGCTTATCCGTCATATTAAAAGGCTTGCTCAGAAGAATGCCCCCCTTGCCGATTACTCTTTCTTTATAGGAGGCGGTGCTTACCGTCATTTCATTCCAGTTGCCATAGATCAGTTGATCTCTCGCTCTGAGTTTTATACCGCCTATACCCCTTACCAGCCGGAGATAAGTCAAGGAACACTTCAGGCTATCTTTGAGTACCAGACCCTGATATGTCAGCTCACTGGGATGGAGGTGGCTAACGCCAGTATGTATGAAGGAGGAACTGCTTTGGCGGAAGCGATCCTTATGGCTCGGAGGATAAACAAGCGTTCCCGGGTGATTATTTCGGAGGCGGTTCATCCTGAGTATCGGCAAGTGGTTGCCACTTATCTGCAACATCTGGGGGCTGAGCTCATAGAGATACCAGTGGACGAGACGGGTAAGACGGATTACGACAAGTTGGCTTCAGAGTTAAACGATGATACCTCCTCAGTGGTGGTGCAGTATCCCAATTTCTTTGGGGTAGTGGAGGAGCTTGCTCAGGTTCAGTCCACCTTAAAAGAGAGGGGCGCGCTCTTCATCGTGGCAATAGGAGACCCCGTTTCCCTTGGCATATTGAAGCCTCCGTCCGATTTCGGTGCTGATATCGTAGTGGGAGAAGGACAAGGGTTTGGACTGCCGCTGAGCTATGGTGGTCCTTATCTCGGTTTTATGGCTACTAAGGAGAAGTATGTAAGGCAGATGCCGGGAAGATTGGTTGGTGAGACGGTAGATAAGGAAGGGAATGTTGGTTATGTGCTCACCCTTTCCACACGGGAGCAGCATATACGGAGAGAGAGGGCAACTTCAAATATCTGCACCAATGAATCCCTTTGCGCCCTTTCCGCTGTCATTTATCTCTCCCTTCTGGGAAAGGAAGGGATTCGGGAGGTTGCTATTCAGAGCCTATTGAAATCGGCTTATGCCAAAGAGGCGATATCTCGGGTCTCTGGGTTCAAATTGAGATTTAGCGGAGCCACCTTTAACGAATTTGTAGTGGAAAGCGAAGATGAGCCAGGGGAGGTAAGGAAAAGACTTCTAAGGGAGAAGATCCTGTTTGGTATTCCCTTAGGAAGATTTTATCCCAAACTGAGCAAGGCGTTGCTGGTCACGGTTACTGAGGTGAATACTCGTGAGGAGATCGATCGTTTAGTAAAAGCACTGGAGGGCTGAGAGATGAAGAAAGCCACTTGTGGTATGGTAAGGGACGAGCCTCTCATCTTTGAGAGGAGCAAGCCGGGAAAGAGGGGGTTCCCTCTTCCTGAGCTCGATGTTTCGGGGAGGGATGTAGCCGAACTTCTCCCCAAGGGTTACCTGAGGGACGATATAGCTGGTTTTCCTGAGGTGTCCGAGGTAGAAGTGGTGCGTCATTTCACCCGTCTTTCCACCTGGAATTACGGGGTGGATACTGGCCTTTACCCCTTGGGTTCCTGTACGATGAAGTATAATCCCAAGGTTAATGAAAAGGTAGCCCGGGAGGAAAATTTCCTCCTTTCGCATCCCTATCAGCCAGAGGAACTCTCCCAGGGCAATTTGGAGTTGATGTACCAGCTTGAGAGGTTCCTCAACGAGATCACTGGTATGGATCGAACCACCCTCCAACCTGCTGCTGGAGCCCATGGCGAGCTTACCGGAATGTTGCTCATTCGTGCCTATTTAACATCCAAAGGTAATCCCAGAAAGAAGGTTCTCATTCCTGACTCCGCTCATGGGACCAATCCGGCAAGTGCATCCATAGTTGGTTATCAGGTGGTAAAGGTGAAATCTGATGAGAGGGGGTGTGTTGATTCCGCTGAGCTCGATAGATTGGTCGACGAAGATGTAGCCGCTTTGATGATTACCAACCCCAACACCCTTGGTCTGTTTGAGGAGGAGATCGTTAAGATAGCGGATATAGTGCACAGGAAGGGAGCCCTCCTTTATATGGATGGTGCCAATTTGAACGCCCTTTTGGGTAAGGCTCGTCCTGGGGATATGGGGGTTGATGCCATTCATCTGAACCTTCACAAAACCTTTTCCACCCCTCATGGCGGTGGCGGTCCCGGCAGTGGACCAGTGGCGGTGAAGGAGCATCTGGCTCCGTTCCTTCCAGTGCCTTTGGTTGAAAAAGGTGCCAATGGGTATTACCTCAATTATGATCTTCCTCAATCCATTGGGAAGGTGCGGACTTTCTATGCCAATTTTGGGGTGCTCATCAAGGCTTACGCCTATATCCTCACTATGGGAGCGGTAGGGTTGGAGAAGGTAGCGGAGAGAGCAGTGGTCGCTGCTAACTACCTGCGGGTCAAGCTAAGGGGGGTGTACCATCTCCCCTACGATCGGATCTGTATGCATGAGGTGGTATTTTCCGATAAGAACCAGGAGCAATATGGGGTGAAGACCCTCGATATAGCGAAGAGACTTCTCGATTATGGATTCCATCCACCGACGATCTACTTCCCGCTCATCGTGCCTGGCGCCCTTATGATAGAGCCGACGGATACCGAAACCAAGGAGGAGCTTGATAGCTTTATTGAGGCGATGAAGGAAATCGCCAGGGAAGCGAAGGAGAAACCGGAACTTCTTCATTCAGCCCCTCACATCACCAAGGTCTCTCGTCTCGATGAGGTAGGGGCAGCGCGGAATCCGATCCTCCGCTGGAAGAAGAGGTAAGGAAAGGAGGGGATACGAAAAGATGTTTTCTTAAGTGAAGATAGGTATATTCACCTATCCCCCGAATAAAGAGGATATCTTCCACCCGGCGGAAGGGATGTTCCTTCCGCCATTTTATTATCTCGGCTATGATCTCCCTTTTAAGCAGGGGAAGGCGGAGAAATTCTTCCTCAGTTGCTCGATTCAAGTCTATTTTTGGTGCTATCAGAGGGTAATCTCGCGATTTCTCCCCGGGTAGTCGCGGTTGGCAAAGAGGGGGAGATATTATCAGAAAGAGAAGGAAGCTACAAATGAAGGAAGCTCTCATTATAAAGGCTATTCCCCTTGTTTTCCGGTTTTCTTTTTCACCGATTTTTCAAGTCGGGCAAATATCTCCTCTTTCTGCTCTTCTAACCTTCTGCGAGCCCTTTTGCTTAACTGATGCAACAGGAAGAACACCAGGGCTAAAGCCAGTATAATGAATAACATATGATATAACTTTGTCCCCAATGCCTCGATTAAACTCACTTGACCTTCCTCTTTCTATATTTTATTATAAAATATTACCCGGAAAAAGGGGAAGGGATCGTTAAATGCATAAAATACTTGACATATCAATAGATAGGTGATATCCTGTTCTCCAACTAAGAAGAAAGTTATTTAATGCCCTGAGGAGGGTTAGATGCCAAAAAGGTTGCTATTAGCGGACGATAGCCTGACCATTCATCGGGTGGTAGAATTAACCTTTGCCGATGAGGATTTTGAGATCATCTCTGCCCGTAGCGGTACTGAGGCGATAGAGAAAATCAATCAGGAACGGCCCGATATAGTGATTGCCGATGTTAATATGCCGGAGCAGGATGGCTACCAAGTTTGCAAATATATAAAGTCCAACCCTGAGCTTGCTCATATACCGGTGATACTCCTCAAAGGGATCTTTGAGCCATATGATGAGGAAAAGGCGAGAGAGGCGGGTTATGATGCGGTAATCTCTAAGCCTTTCCAGTCGAAAAGTTTCATCGCCAAGGTAAAGGAGACCCTCGCTTCGGCAAAAAGGGAAAGAGGAGAGCCCGTTGAGGTAAGTGCTCCCTCGGTTCCTGAGGTGGGAGGGGAACCCCCGAGGCAGGAGGCTCCTCCTCAACCGGTAGGAGGGGAGATGGCACCACCAGCTTCTGCACCTCCAGAGGAGAAGCTGACGCCCGAGAAGGCAATTGAAGAAGAGAGAAAGACCCCAACTGTTCCTCCTAAGGAGGAAATGGCACCGCCTAAAGCAAAAGAAGAGCCAATTTCTCCACCACCGAAGGTGGAACAGCCTGCTTCACCACCTCCTTCTACTGAGGAAACTGTTCCAGTAGAGCCCTCTCCAAAGGTCGAAGGTTTTGTTCCCCCCTCTGCTCCTTCTTCGGAAGGAGAGATATTCTCTGGCATAGAGGGGCTTAGCGAAGATGAGATACTCGAATTGGAACGCCAACTTGAGGCTCAGGAATCGATGCTGGAACAGCTCTCTGAAGGAGGGGATAAGGAGGTTCCTTCAGGGAGGGTGAGTTCTCCACCGCCAGAGGTTCCTTCTCCACCCAAAGAGAAGGTTGCTCCATCTCCACCCCCAGTAAAGGAGGAAACACCCCCGAGAGAGCCTTCTCCACCTCAGCCGGCAGCAGGGGTGGAAGCTCCTAAGGTAGAAGAAAGGGTGGAAGCGCCCCCGGAGGCTTCGGTTCCTCCTAAAGTGGCTGAGGAGGCAAAGGAGGGCGTCATTCCCCTAACTGATGAGGCGATCGAGCAGATAGTGGAGCGGGTAGTGGCTAAGCTCTCGGACAAAGCGGTGAGGGAGATAGCTTGGGAAGTAATACCTGAACTTGCGGAACGGCTGATAAAACAGGCAATCGAAGAGATAAAGAAGAGCTAAGGTTATATAAAAGCCTGGCTTAAAAAGAAAAAAGTAGGAAGGTCCTACTTTTTTATTTTGTCTCCCCATAGTTGACTTTAAAAAAAAGGCTGAGTAAGATAAGGAGGTCAATTAGAAAGTTGAGGGGTGATAGGAAGTTGAAGGAAGAAATCGAGTTGGAGAAATCCTATGATCCAAGGAAAATAGAGAACAAATGGTATCCATTCTGGCTTAAACACGATCTATTTCGAGCAGATCCGGGATCAGAGAAACCTCCTTTCTCTATCGTCATCCCCCCACCAAATGTCACCGGCTCTCTCCATATAGGGCATGCTCTGGTCAACATCCTTCAGGATATTATCGTCCGTTTCAAGCGGATGAAGGGGTTTGATGCCTTATGGATTCCAGGGACCGATCACGCGGGAATCGTGACCCAGTATGTAGTGGAGCGGGAGTTAGCGAGGGAGGGTTTGAGGAGAAAGGATCTGGGTCGCGAGGAGTTTGTAAGGCGTGTCTGGCAGTGGAAGGAGAAGAGTGGGGGGAGGATAGTGGAGCAATTGAAGAGGCTTGGCGCTTCCTGCGATTGGTCCCGGGAGAGGTTTACTCTGGACCCCGATTTATCCCGGGCGGTGCGCAAGGCTTTTGTCACCCTCTATAATGAAGGGTTGATCTATAGAGATTATTATCTGGTAAATTGGTGCCCTCGATGTCAAACGGCTCTTTCCGATCTCGAAGTAGAGCACAAGGATACCGAAGGGAAGCTTTACTACATAAAGTATCCTCTGAAGAACGAGAAGGGGTATTTGGTGGTAGCTACCACCAGGCCTGAGACGATGCTCGGGGATACCGCATTAGCGGTGAATCCTAAGGATGAACGTTATGCTCATCTTATCGGGAAGAAGGCGATCCTTCCCATAATAGGAAGGGAACTTCCCATTATCGGCGATGGGTTTGTCGATCCGGAGTTCGGCACGGGAATAGTGAAGGTTACCCCAGCTCATGACCCAAACGATTTTACTGCTGGCAAGAGACATAACCTTCCCCAGGTAAGGGTTATAGACGATAACGGAAGGATGACGGAAGAAGCAGGGCCATATGCAGGGCTCGATCGTTACCAGGCGAGGAAGAAGCTTCTCTCCGATCTCGCCGATATGGGGCTGATCGAGCGGGAGGAGGATTACCATTTTTCCTTAGGCCACTGTTATCGTTGTGGCACAGTGATTGAGCCGTCTCTTTCTACTCAATGGTTTGTAAGGATGAAACCGCTTGCAAAAGAAGCGATTAAGGCAGTTTCTGAGGGAAGGATTAAGATATTCCCCGAGGTTTGGAAGAAGACCTATTTCGAATGGTTGAGAAATATCCACGATTGGTGTATATCCCGCCAGATCTGGTGGGGGCATCGAATACCTGCTTGGTATTGCGATGAATGCGGAGAAATAACCGTGGCAATGGAGGATCCAACATCCTGTTCCCATTGCGGGAGTGAGAGTATTCACCAGGATGAGGATGTACTTGACACTTGGTTTAGCTCTGCCCTTTGGCCCTTCTCCACTCTTGGTTGGCCTCAAAAGACCAAGGAGTTAACTCGATACTATCCCACCTCAGTACTGATCACCGGCTACGATATTCTATTTTTCTGGGTGGCACGGATGATAATGATGGGGCTTAAATTTATGGGAGATGTTCCCTTCTATAAGGTATTCCTGAATGGACTGGTTCGGGATGAGCGTGGGGAGAAGATGAGCAAGTCCAAGGGCAATGTGGTTGAGCCGGACGAGCTCATCGAGAAGTATGGGGTGGATACCCTCCGCTTTACCTTAGCCGCCCTTACCGTTTCCGGCACCGATATCCCTTTATCCTTAAAGCGGATGGAGGGGTATCGTCACTTCGTTAACAAGATCTGGAATGCCGCCCGGTTCACCCTTATGAACTTGGACCAAGATTTTACCCCTGATCTCTCTTCTCTTAAGGTGCAGAATATCGTCAATCGGTGGATATTGAGCCGATTCTCCAAGATATCTAAACAGCTAAACGATAATCTTGAAGAATTCCGTTTTCAAGAGACGGCGAATCTCATCTATCAATTTACTTGGCATGAATTCTGCGATTGGTACATTGAGATGGTTAAGCCACTTCTTTCCTCTAAGTATGAGGAAGAGAGGAAGGAGGCTCAGTCGGTTCTTCTTCTTGTTCTTGAAGGAATATTGAAGCTACTTCATCCCCTTATGCCCTTTGTGACTGAGGAGATATGGCAGAAGCTTCCCCATCAGGGGGTCTCGATTACGGTTGCTCCTTACCCCGAGAGAAACCCCGAGTGGGAGGATGAAGAGGCAGAGAGGATCTTATCTTTGCTCCAGGAGCTTATAGTTAAGATAAGAAATGTCCGAGCAGAGATGAATGTTCCTCCAGCTTCGTTTGTCGAGGTCTATCTCCTTGGAGATGATGAAGAAAAACTTAAGGCACTTGCTGAGGTTGAGGAACACATTGAGCGGTTAGCGAGGGTAAAAGAGGTTCACTTTGGCAAGGAACCTAAAGAGAAGAAACTTTCCGCTCGCAGTGTGGTTCAGGACATAAAACTTTTTATCCCCCTCAAGGGGGTGATAGATCTCGGAAGGGAGAGGAAGAGGTTGGAGAAAGAGATAAAGAAGACTGAGGAGGAGCTTGTTAAGGTAGAGCGTAAACTTTCCAATGAGGATTTCCTGAAGAAAGCACCGCCTGAAGTGGTAGAGAAGAATAAGGGGATCTATGATGAACTTATGACCAGGCTTTCTAAACTTAGGGAAAGTTTGGAAAGCATCAAGGAGAGTTAAGTTTATGATACCCCGGATCATTCTTGATGGGATTATCGAAAGGGCTCTTTCTGAGGATATTGGAAGGGGGGATATCACCACCTCTGCCATCGTAAGAGAGGAGAGGGAAGGGAGTGGCGTTTTCCTCGCTAAGGAGAGCTTTGTCCTTGCCGGGCTTTTTGTGGCGAGGAGGGTGTTTGAGATACTCGATCCGAAAGCGAGCTTTTTGGCTAACCGAGGGGAGGGAGATGAGGTTGAAGAAGGCGAGGTGATTGCGGAAGTAACGGGTTCTGTCTCTTCGCTTCTTTCTGGAGAGAGGGTTGCTTTGAACTTCTTGCAGAGGATGTCCGGGATAGCCACCTTAACGAGGAAGGTGGTGGAACTTACCAACGGTTATCCCGTTCTCATTCTCGATACGAGGAAGACCACTCCCGGATTAAGGATTCTTGAGAAGTATGCCGTTCGAGTAGGAGGTGGGAGAAACCACCGTTTTGGGCTCGATGATGGAGTGTTAATAAAGGATAATCATATAAAGATCGCTGGTGGAATAAGGGAGGCGATTTCCCGGATTAAACAGTGCCTTCCCCATACTTTGAAGATAGAGGTAGAAGTTAGCACCATTGCCGAACTAAGGGAGGCTATTGAAGCGGGTGCTGATATAGTTATGCTGGATAATATGAGCAAAGAGGAGATAGTAGAAGCGGTTAAGATAGCGGAAGGACGGGTAAAACTTGAGGTATCGGGTGGAGTGAACCTCGATAATGTAAGGGAATATGTCTCCCTTGGCATCGATTATATCTCCTTAGGGATGTTGACCCATTCCTTTAAAAGCGTCGATATAAGTTTCCTAATCAGATGATAGAAAGGAAGTTAAGAGAGATCAGTCCTGCCTTATTGAAGGAGAGGCTAAAGACGAGGTTTTTGGGAAGGGAGATCATCTATTTTCCCTCCGTTAGCTCTACCAATTCCTATGCTTTAATGCTGGCAGCAAACGGTGCCCCTGAGGGGACGGTGGTTATCGCCGAGGAACAGACGAGGGGTAGAGGGCGATGGAATCGGAAGTGGCATTCGCCTCCTTTGGTTGGCCTTTATTTTTCCCTTATCCTTAAAGGGAAGACATCTAAGGAGAGCATCGGTGTGCTCAGCCTTCTTTCCGCTATCGTGGTTGCGGAGGCAATAGCCGAGTTTATTCCCTCTAAGCCAGACCTTCGGTGGCCCAACGATGTGCTGATTGGAGGAAGGAAGGTCGCTGGTATTCTCATTGAGGAGGTGAAGGGGAAGGGATTGGTGGTCGGGATCGGCATAAATGTCAACCAGGCGAAGGGCGATTTTCCTCCTGAGCTTTGGAATGAAGCCACTTCCCTTTTCATCGAGAGCGGTTGGACCATTGAGAGGAATGAACTCTTTCTCTCCCTAATGGAACGGTTTGAACATTGGTATAAGATTTTTAAAACCAATGGTTTGGAGGAGATAGTGAATAGGTTTGAGGAACTTTCGAGTTATTCCCGGGGGAAGAAGGTGAAGCTTTTCTTAAGAGATGGACCGGTAAAAGGGACCACGGGAGGGCTTTTCCCCGGGGGTGAGCTTAAGGTATTGCTCCCGGGTGGGGAGGAGATTAAGGTCTCTGCCTCTGAATTGATTAGGCTTCAGTGAGTGAGGGAGGATATGCTTCTTGCCATTGATGTAGGGAATACCGCGATAAACTTTGGTGTTTTTAGGGGGGAGGAATTAGTGGCGAATGGAAGTGTCGCTACGGTACGCAACCGGACAGTTGATGAGCTAGGGCTTCTCTTCTTGGAGCTCCTTACCATAAAAGGCATTCCCTCAGAGGATATAGATGGAGCGGTTCTCTCCTGTGTTGTTCCCCAACTACTTCATTCCATAGAGGATATGACAGAGCGATATTTTGGTTTAAAGATATTGGTGCTCAAGCCAGGGGTGAAGACGGGGATGCCTATACTTTACGAGAACCCTCAGGAGGTAGGGGCGGATCGAATAGCGAACGCGGTTGCCGCTTATAATAAGGTTGGAGGTCCCTCCGTGGTGGTGGATTTTGGAACCGCTACCACCTTCGATGTTATCTCCAAGAAAGGGGAGTATTTAGGGGGATTAATCGCCCCAGGACCTGATATTTCAGCAGAAGCTCTGTTTATTAAAGCGGCTAAGCTTCCCCGGGTGGAATTTGCCAAACCTTTGGAACTCATAGGAAAGAATACGGTGGCGAGCATTCAAGCAGGTCTTTTCTATGGCTATTTAGGTTTAGTGGAAGGTATTTTGGAACGACTCATTGCCGAGTTGGGTGAGAATACCAAGGTAATTGCCACCGGTGGATTGGCGGTAAAGGTTATGCCGGATCTTCCTTTGATCAAAAGGCTCGAACCTTATTTGACCCTAGAAGGCCTTAGGATAATTTACCAAAAGAATCGCCATTAATTGAAATTTAGACTTGATTTATGGGGCGATCTAAGGTATGATTCTCACTGCTCCCCAAGGGGAGTAGTAGTTTATTGTTAAACTCACGGAGTTATAGGAGGTCTTAAGATGGCTGAGAAGCCTAAATATGTAGGTAAGTTTGAATGGCCCGTCACGGTAGAGCTCAACAAAGGGTTAGAGGGTGCTATTACTAATGCTACCAAGATAGGTTATATCGACGGGCAAAAGGGGTGGTTGGTATATCGGGGTTATAACATCTTCGATTTGGCGGAGCATTCCACCTATGAGGAGACCGCATACCTTCTACTATTTGGCGAACTTCCCACCAAGAGCCAGCTCGATGAGTTCGATGCGAAGCTCAAGAAATACCGCTCCATTCCCAAAGAAGTGATCGATACCCTGAAGCGGATACCGAAGGATGTACATCCAATGGCAGCGCTCCGCACCGGTGTCTCTGTTCTTGGCTGTTTTGATCCCAAAGCCGACGATACCAGTGTAGAAAACGAGACGGAGATAGGGATAAAATTGATCTCTCAGATGGCTACCGTTGCTGGTGCCATCGCTCGGATCAGGAAGGGTGAAGAGCCTGTTGAGCCCGATCCCAATCTATCCCATGCCGCTAATTTTCTCTATATGTGCAATGGAGAGAAACCCGATGATTATTTTGCCCGGGTGATGGATGTGGCTTTGATCCTTCATGCAGATCACGGGATGAACAACTCCACCTTCACCTGTATGGTAGTCAATTCGACCTTGAGCGATATGTACTCCAGTATTGTTGCAGGTATCTGCAGTCTTAAGGGACCTCTTCATGGCGGGGCTAACGAGCGGGCACTGGCAGCTCTCCTTAAGCTAAAGGATGAGAATGATGCGGTGGCTTATGTGAAGGATGCCATTGCCAAGAAGCAAAAGATAATGGGTTTTGGCCATCGGGTGTACAAGGCTTACGATCCTCGGGCTAAGGTGCTTGGGAAGTACTCCGAAGAGGTGACTAAGAGAATGGGGAAGGAGTATCTCTACAAGGTTGCGAAGAAGGTCGAGGAGGAGGTTATTGCCGCTTACGGTGCCAAGGGGATATTCCCCAATGTTGATTTCTATTCCGGTACCATTTACTACGCGATGGGCATAGAGCCCGCTATGTTCACTCCGATATTTGCGGTTGCTCGGATTGCTGGCTGGGCAGCTCGGATCCTCGAATATCTCCCCGAGAATAGGATATTCCGTCCTCGCGCCGTTTATGTGGGAGAATTAGAGAGGAAGTACATTCCCTTAGAGGAGAGAGGATAAAAGGGAACTTGTACTAAAGCCCGCCTCTCAAAAGGCGGGCTTTTTTCTTTGTTTTCCCTTATCGCTTATGATATAATTTAGTGATACAGAGCTAGGAAAAGATGGCGGAAGAGATAAAGTGTCCTAGGTGTGGTCATATGACGCCAGGTGGAAAGGGATATTGTATCCATTGTGGCGCTTCCCTTGAGAAGGGGATGTCTGAGGATAACCCCTCCTCTCTTTCCCAAGAGGCTCCTTCCCTTGAAGAGGAGGAGGCTCTCCCCTCTTCCCTAATAGAAGGTATCTTCACCCCCTATGAGGAGGAGGAATTAGCTTTTCCTGTTCTTGGCGAGGCAGATCAGTTTACCCCGTTCAAAAGGGGGGAGGTGGTCAACGACCGTTACGAGGTATTGGAGATCATTGGCCGAGGGGGGATGGGTATTGTTTATAAGGTTTTTGATCGAACATTAAAAGAATTCATCGCCTTGAAGGTTCTTCTCCCCAGCTTGATGAAGAGTAGAGAAGCGGTAGAGAGGTTTAAAAACGAGGCGAAAATATCCCTCCAACTCTCCCATCCTAATATAGTACGGGTACGGGATCTGGGAGAGGCTGATGAGATCAAGTTTATCTCTATGGAACTTCTGGAGGGTGTTAACCTAAGGGAATGGATGAATGCGAAGAGAAAGCGAGGGGAGGAGATTGAGATAGATGAGACGATAAGGATCATCAAACAAGTATGTGAGGGGTTGAATTACGCCCATAAGTATACCGTCCACCGGGATATAAAGCCGGAAAACATTATGGTGCTCGATAACCTCAAGATCAAGATCACCGATTTTGGTATTGCCAAGCTACTCACCCCGGTACAATTTGCCTCTACCTTGATGACCTTAGGGACCGCCTATTATATGGCTCCAGAGCAGAGTCTCTCCTCAGGAAATGTCGATCATCGGGCAGATATCTTCTCCACCGGGGTTATTTTTTATGAGCTTCTTACCGGTAAACTTCCCATAGGCCGTTTTAAGCTTCCTTCTGAAGTGAAGCCAGAACTCGGTTCCAGGATCGATGGTATTGTGACTAAAGCGTTGGAACCAGAGCCAAAGGACCGTTATAGCAATATCTATGAGATGTATCGTGATCTCCTTCTCTTTGAGGAGGAGATGCAGGGGATAATTGCGAAGAGGAGACGGGAGCTTGCCCGGAAGAGAGGGGAGGAAGAGGTACCCCTTCATCTCGAGCCCGATTTCTTTGTGCACTTTGATCTTGGAGTGAAGTATCAGCAACAAGGAAGGTATGATCTGGCGGTAGAGCAATATAAAAAAGCCCTTGAGATAGAGTACAATTATGCTAAGACCCATAACAATTTGGGTAGTGTTTACTTCTTGATGGAGAAGTATGATCAGGCTATCCAAGAGTATCAAGAGGCGATCGACATAAAACCTGATTACGCAGAGGCTTATTACAACTTGGGGCTGGCTTATGAGACGATAGGCAAACTGGAAGAGGCGGAGAAAAACTACCTTGTGGCAGCGCGGTTTAAACCAGACCATCCTCAGGTTCACAAGAGCTTGGGCGATATTTACAAACGGCTCAAGAAATATGAAAAGGCGATGAAAGAATATCAGAGGGCACTTAGGGTTACCCCTGATGCCCCTGACCTCCACAATAGATTGGGAAATGTTTACTTTCTCTCTCAGCAGTACGAAAAGGCGATAGAGGAATATGAGAAGGCGCTCTCTTTAAAACCTGACTATGAACTTGCCAAAAAGAACCTAGAGAAAGCCAAGAAATTGGTGGGTAAACAGGGCTAAGGAAGTAAAAATTTAAGAGAAGGATTTTAAGATGTTTTTGATGTTGGCAGAAGAAACGGTCACCAAGGCGCTTGAGGTATGGACCCTTCAGAACTTAGCTGATATTACCATTGTCCTTACCATACTTGCTTTCTTGATCCACATTGGCAGGCCCTATGCCCTTCGGATCTTGAACCGGTTTACCCTCCGGGTAGCAGCTGACATTTGGTGGCTCATTTATGTAATTAGTCGTGATGGTTCCATACTTCTTTCCGTTGTCTTCGGCTTGATGTTTATCAACCTCGATATTATGCAGGATATAAAGATCGCGGTTCCCTTCTTCCCCTTCGCGGTTCTTCTTATGGCGATCGTACTTCTCATTAAGCTGGCTACTGATGTCGATAATAATCCCAGGATGTTTCGGGTGGTTACCTTTCTCCTTGGGTTAGCTGCGCTTCTCAACTTTGTAGGCTTTACCTTGGTGATGGAAGCAGCAAGCCCCGTCTGGATGAAGCAACTCAATCAGCCGTTTTGGGCTTCGCTGAGAGCACTTCGTTCCAATCTTAATCCTCATCTCTCTATGGTGAGCTTCTATATCACCTTCCCTGCTTTGTTAGTGGTTGGGTTTATCGCCTTAATCGTCTTATTCAGGCGGAGAGAAAAGTAGCGATGGCTTCCTCTTCTCTCAAGTTAGAGAAAAAATTGTGTATAAGCTGTGGTATCTGTATGGATATCTGTCCCCATCAGGCGATAGATATGACCCGAACCTCCTATATCGGGATTGAGGGAGATATAAATAAGGTTATTCCGGCAAAGCAGTGGGAGAGCGAGCGGAAGCCGAAGTCGTGGATGATGGAATATCCTTGTCTGGTATTCCCCGAAAAGTGCACCCGGTGTGATCTCTGTGTTCGGGAGTGTCCGGTATCAGCCCTTTCCCTCACTTGAAAGAGGGAAAGGACTGATTACTTTGCTATTTGTATTATTAAAAAGAATATCTTCCCTTTTGAGTGAATATTTTGTTAAATCGCCCCTTTCCCTAGGTATATGAACAAGGTTGGAAAAGTCCAACCTTCCGTCATATCCTATGTTATTTGGTCGCAAGTGGGGTACCCCGCTGTGTCATATTTTTTTGAACATGCAAAACCACTTTGGACATCAACCAAAATTTCTCCCAGCCGTACCCATCTCCAGCCCTCTGGTAATCTACAAGATTCTTTCAATCTCCGCGTCCTTCATAAATCCTTCAAGCCTTTCCTTTTTCATTCGTTATGACCTCTTTAAATTTCCTCTTAACCTCTTCCAATCTCTCAAGCCTCTCCTTCAGAGAGAGGGGGCCAAAAGGGAAGAGTCTATTTTCCCTTAAGGCGGTTTCAATCTCGCTTATTATCTTTTTACACTCTCCAATGCTTAAAATGCCGTTCTTTATCGCATATCTCATTTGTCCTATTATATGGTTAGAAGTTATCCCTTTTTTCTTTCCGCCTACGAACTCGCTCAAAATCCCCTTGATCCTTTGATATGTTAAATGCTTATTGAATTTCGAGTTTTTCTCCATTTTCTTCACCCACCAGTTTTAGTCTGGATAGTGTTGTAGTAAATATACTACGAGCTGAGTTATTACATCTTTCAGCATGTTTTAACGCAAGCTCTGCCTCTTCCTTCTCAAACAATTTATCTGCTCCCATACCAATTTCCTCGAGCCCATATTTCGCAACTGTGTAAAAATGAGACCAGAATTTAGAATAAAGATAGAGCTTAGGAAGTTCTGAATCCCCAAGTTCCGGAGGGGTTTTTCTTAAAATCTCTTCAAACTCCTTCTCGGTGAATTCGTGTTTCCTTGGATAATTTTTGTTAAGAAGTAAGAAGATCGCCTTTATCGATAGCTCTATACACTCTTGAGACGAGGAAATGCTTTCTGAATAATGCCCTTTTTTTAAGTGCTCTTTTGCTTCGAAGAGCTTGTTTAAAGCTCTACTTACATAACTCTCAGCCATCCCCATTGATTTTTTGTCTATGTTTTCCTCGTTCAATTTTCCTCCTTATTTAAAAGTTTGTAAAGTTCAGCCAGAACCTTAGTTTGGAGAGGGAAGAAGGTGCTTTGTTCTTTTCGGGAAGGATATATTCCCTCTCCCAGATGGGATCAGTAAGTTTTCCCACCGTATCCCCATAGGCGGATAATTTATCGTAGTACTTTTTATCCTTAATAGCCTGTGCCGCTTCCTCGTTTACGGGTCTTGCTTTTATCTCTCTGATGATTCGATACATAACCCGATAATGATCACGGATAGGACAGGGACGGAGCTGATTCCCTACCTCATCTTTAGGCTTTAAATAGGAGTACTCTTTTTGCCATTTCCTTATCCTTTCGAAAAAGGGGGAGAAGAGAACGGTATTGAGATCACCGCCATTTTTATAGACCTCGATTATATTATGGGTGGAGTAGGGGACAAACACACAGGGCATCACATCTCCATTCCAGTCAATGTAGAAGTATCCTCCCCTTCCTCTTCCTGCTGAGATACATCCGTCGCTTACCGGTCCCGAGTTCCAGAAATCGGCGATGAAGACGCCCAAGTTTCTGTTCAACTCCCCCATCTTATGGAGCATGTAAACTCGTTGTTTCGGACTGACCATAAGATCGAAGTTGTAACCCCGGCCTATGGGCATATATTGAAAGATCCAGCCATAAATTGCTCCTTGTTTTTTGAAGTAGAAATCGACGAACTCTTCAGACACCACCAGTTCTGCATTATTTCTGGTGGCGGTGATCGAGATACCAAAGGGAACGCCGTATTTCCTTAGATTTTCAAAAGCGCGGAGTATCTTCTTAAAGGTGCCCTTTCCCCGCCTATGATCGGTCTCCTTCTCGAACCCCTCTACTGAGATGGCTGGGGTGATGTTTCCTACCTCCTCTAATTTCTTTGCCATCTCCTCATCTATCACTGTGCCATTGGTATACATCAGGAAGAAGTTGTCGCTATGTTCTTTGGCAAGCTCGATGATCCCTTTCCCCTCGCTTCTCCAGAGAAGGGGTTCCCCACCGGAGATTACGGTGAAGTAGGAGTTCCATAGTTCCTTTTTCTCTCTTATTATTCGAGAGACGATGTGGTAAGGTAATTTCTCCGAAGTGGCGCTCGAGCTTGCAGCATAGCATCCGATGCAGTTGAGATTACAGAACTTTCCCGGAGAGATGGTGAGGAACTTTGGCGGGGTGAATCCGTATTTTCGCTCAAATTTCCTTATTTTTTCCTCACTCCTTCCTAAAACGAGGAGGAAGAAGTTGAGGTAAGCTTTCCTCACATTTTTGGAGATGCGGTTGTCCTTTAGGGCTTTGTCGAAACTATGGATCATATTTCGCACGAGGACGAATTTATCCTTTTGAACCGTAATGGGTCTTTGAGTGAGGTTCTTCTCGATTAACCGTTCGTAAGCCTTCTTCTCGGCATAGTTGACGAGCGTCTTCCGGATAAATTCAGCAGAAAAGAGAGGATCTATCGCTCTAGAGAGAAGGTGAGCAATTTTAATACCCGTTTTTGCCATCTTTTACCCCTCATCGCTTCCTTGTTTGGTAAGAGTAGGTGTTTTAAATTTAGAATAGCCATCTTCAAATGTCAAGAAGGAGCCGATTTTATATTAAAAAGTGTTCCTTGCTATTTGCTCAGATAGTAGAATAGTAAGTGAGGTATTTGAGATAAGGAGGGTGAGATGAGAAGAGGGCGGTTGTTATTTCTTTTCTTGGTAGTTTTTGCCTTTTCTTTGGCAAGTTTTTCCTATGGATTGGCAAAAGGGGATAAGGAGAAGAAGGAGGCGATATCCTGGGTTGAGGAGAACAAGGCAGAGCTGATAAAGATAAGTGATACTCTCTGGAGTTATGCAGAGACCGCGATGCTCGAATATAAATCTTCCCGTTTCCTCATCTCCGAGCTTGAGAAGGCTGGGTTCAAGGTGGAGAGGAATGTAGCGGGGATGCCCACTGCTTTTATTGCTACCTATGGCAAGGGGAAACCGATTATTGGCATCTTGGCGGAATACGATGCCCTTCCCAGCCTCTCTCAGAAGGCGGTTCCCTATAAGGATCCGGTAAAGCCTGGAGCTCCAGGGCATGGATGTGGTCACAATCTATTCGGCGCTGCTTCGGTAGGCGCTGCGATGGCGGTGAAATATGTAATGGAGAAGGAAAAACTTCCGGGCACCATCCGTCTCTATGGTTGTCCTGCTGAGGAAACATTGGTCGGTAAGGTGTGGATGGCACGGGATGGTTACTTCAATGACCTTGACTGTGCTTTGGTATGGCATCCGGGTACCAAGAATCAGGTTTCATACGGAAGCTCAAGTGCGATGAACTCCTTTACCGTTACCTTCTATGGAAAGTCGTCTCATGCTGCTGGCGCCCCTTGGGAGGGAAGGAGTGCTCTTGATGCAGTTGAGATAATGGATGTAGCAGCTAATTTTCTAAGGGAGCATGTGAAGCCAACGGTTCGCATCCATTATGCGATAATTGAAACCGGCAAGGTGCCCAATGTAGTTCCTGATAAGGCTACCGTTTGGTACTATGTCCGCGATGTAGATCGGAAGGGTGTGGAGGAGGTCTATAACCGCCTTCTCAAGATAGCCAAGGCAGCGAGCCTCGCCACCGAGACCACTTATGAAGTTCATCTCCTCTCCGGGGTTTATAACTATCTCGGATTAAAGACAGGTGCCGAGATAATGTATGAAAACCTGAAGCTGGTTGGTCCCCCTAAATTTACCCCAGAAGATCAGAAGTTCGCCAAAAGAATTCAGAAAGAATGTGGAAAGACGGAGAAAGGGTTATCGGATAAGATAGAACCCTTTAAACCCCCAGAACCGAGCTGGGGAGGAGGCTCTACCGATGTAGCTGATGTAAGCTGGATAACCCCCACCATAACTATGAATACCGCTTGTGCCCCCTTGGATATCCCTTGGCATAGCTGGGCAGTGGTAGCCTCTGCTGGAAGTGATATCGGACACAGGGGAATGATCGTAGCAGCAAAGACCCTTGCCGCTACTGCAATAGATTTTCTGATGAAGCCGGAATTACTTAAGAAGGTAAGAAAAGAGTGGAAGGAGAAGACCAAGGGGTTCACTTATAAGTGCGCTGTTCCTAAGGATGTTCCTCCGCCCGTTCTCCCTGAACCCAAGGAGAGGGGGAAAGAGGAGTAAGGGACTTAGAGGAGTTTAGTTAATTCATCTGAAGGAAGGGGAAGTATTTCAATTACTTCCCCTTTCTCGTTCTCCATCTTAACGCCGAACTCCCTCTCCTTTATCTCGCCTATTTTGCAAACGAGGATCCCGTTTTTTATGAGTTCTTTCCTGATCTTTTTCGCCTCGGGTGGAGAAGCGACTATGAGCAACGCGCCCGAGGCTATAAGACCTAAGGGATTAATGTTAAATATCTTGCATATAGCTTCGGTTTCAGGGAGAATGGGTATTTCCCTCTGGTATATGAGCGTTCCTTTATCCGCCGCCTTCGCCAGCTCGTATATCCCGGTGATCAGTCCTCCTTCGGTGGGATCATGCATCGCATGAACATGAGCTGTCTTTACCGCTATCCGTGCTTCTTTGATGACGCTTAATCCCGGTTCCTCCCTCAACTTCATCGCCCTTCGTATCAGTTTTTCCTCGAGTTTCCCTTTAAGTTCCTCATAAAAATCACTGGCTATTATCGAGGTTCCCTCGATCGCTATTCCCTTGGTTAGGAGGATAATGTCACCTACCTCAGCCCGGTTGTTTATCACCAACTCTTCCCTTTCTGCCTCTCCCACCATCATTCCCACTAAAATAGGCTTCTTAAGCCCCGGAGTCACCTCGGTATGGCCCCCACAGAGGGTGATGTTCAACTTCTCACAAGAGGAGATAATGTCGCAGAATATTTCTTCTACCAGTTCCTCGGTGGTTTCTTCTTCCGGTAGGAGTAAGGTAGCGAGGAAGAAACGAGGTACCCCCCCCATAGCGGCGATATCGTTTGCATTCACATTTATCGCATACCAGCCTATCCTTTTGCTGGTGAAGGTTATCGGATCGGTTTTTAGGATTAGGTATTTCTTTCCGAGGTTCACTACTGCCGCGTCCTCTCCCACTTTAGGACCCACGATGACCCTTTCATCCCGTATAGGGATTTTCCTAAGTAGCTTTTCAAGGAATATCGGGGCTAATTTCCCCGGTTTCAGCCTTCCCTTTTCTCCCATTTCGTCCCAAATTTACCATAGAAGGAGGAAGTTAGTAAAATTAAAAACGGAACAGTAAGGATTGTTTATGCGTAATTAAGAAAGGAGGGAGTAATGAAAAGGAGGGATATAATCTTGTTTTTCCTACTATCATTAGCCTTTTCTCTTGGCTGTAATGGTAGTAGCCCTACCCAGGTTGAGGAAGGAGTAGAGCTAACCATTATTACCGACAAGAATAGTTACAAGCCGGGAGAAACAGTAAAATTGACTTTGAGGGTGGTCAATACAGAGGAGGAGAAAAAAATAATCACCCTTCCCACCTCCTGCCAATATGACTTCGTAGTTTTTAGGGGAGGGGATGAGGTCTTTCGTCTTTCAAGGCATCAGGCTTGTCTTCAGGTAATCACCCAGCTCATCTTGAGCCCGGGAGAGGTGATGGAGTTCTCTTATAATTGGGATCAATACGACGATTCAGGCGTTCCCGTTTCACCTGGAGAATATGAGGTGAGAGGAGAGATACCTACTTCAAAACCATTGTTATCGGGCACAAAGAAAATAAAAATTGAAGGAGGGGAGAATTGAGAAAGAAGATAGTTTTTATCCTTATAGCCTTGGTGCTGATCGTCTCAGTGGGCTACCTTTGGCAGTTGAAAGCCAAGGGGAAGAAGAGAGATTTCAGCGATCTAAAGACCATCGAGGTAAAGCGGGGGGATATCGCTGAAACAGTTGTAGCCACTGGTTCCATCTATCCTAAAGCCAAGATAGAGGTAAAGTCTAAAATAGGCGGGGTAGTGCATCGTTTCTTTGTTGAAGAGGGGGATTATGTGAAGGAAGGGGATCCCTTGGCGGAGGTCGTCCCCGGTGCTACTCCTCTCGAAGTGGTAAAGGCGAGAGAGGAGCTCAAATCGGCTGAGGCGGAGATGGAGAAGGAGGAGCAGAACTACCGTCGGTCGAAGGAGCTTTTTAACAAGGGGTTGATCTCGAAGAAGGATTTTGAATCGGCAAAGACAGCCTATTTCCTTGCTGAGGCACGCTATTACGCGGCAAAGGCGCAACTTCAAGTACTCGGTTATAGAGGGGGTAAGGAAAAGCGGTCTTCCCCTAAAGATAAGGAATCGAGTGAGGCGAGTTATGCGATAAAATCGATGATCGTCCGCTCTCCTCTTTCCGGGATAGTCCTCAATCGAGATACCGATGAAGGGTCTGCGGTAATTCCTATATCTTCTGCCTCTGGCGGTACGGTGATTATGACCTTGGGCGATATATCGGAAATGCATTTCAGAGGAGATGTGGATGAGGTGGATGTGGCGAAGATAAGGGTTGGGATGCCTGTTCGGGTCCATGTCGATTCCTATCCTGATCGGGTATTCAATGGGGAGCTCATAAGGATATCTCCATTGGGAAAGAAAAAGGAGGATGTCGTAAACTTCGAGGTTAGGGTAAAGTTCCTCGATGATACTTCACCTCTGCGGGTTGGGATGTCCGCCGATGCTGAGATAGTTATTCAGGAGAGGAAGAATGTACTCTTCATCACCGAGGGGGCGATAGAACGGAAGGACGGAAAGGCTTATGTCTATCTCTTTGACCCTACAACTGAGACTGGAAAGAGAAAAAAGGAGATAAAAACTGGGATAAGCGATGGGATAAAGACAGAAGTAGTTGAAGGACTTAAGGAAGGGGACAAAGTGGTAATGCCTTAACCTTAGTGAGAAGCGATGACGATAGGCGAGCTGATCAAGCAGGCGTTTCGTAACCTGAGGATGAACAAGCTGAGGAGCACCCTCTCCCTCCTCGGTATTACCTGGGGGATCATTTCGGTGGTTGTATTGATGGGTTTCGGAAACGGGATCCGGGTGATGTTCCACCGCCAGATGACCAAGATAGGGGAAAATATCGTTTTCGTATTTCCCGGTCGTACCTCGAAGCCATATGGGGGATATAAGGCTGGAAGGGATGTCCACTTCGAGTTGAAGGATGTGGAGGCGATCCGCCTACAATGTCCCAGTGTAGGAGTAGTTGTTCCCTGCGCCAGAAAATGGTTTATGATCAAACACGGTATAGAGGCAAGAGAGACCGATGTGAGGGGGGTAGTGCCCGAAGCCCGGCTCTTGCGAAATATAGAGATAGAGGAAGGACGGTTCATCAATCAGGATGATGTTAGGAGACACCGGCGTTTTTGTGTCCTTGGAGCAGAGATAAAGGAGCGACTTTTTAAGCAGAATCAGGCGGTTGGAGAAACAGTGAAGATAGCAGGGGTAAGGTTCAAGGTGATTGGGGTGGCGAAAAAGAAGAATCAGCAAATGGCTACTATAGGTTCACAAGATGATCTTCAGGTATATGTTCCTATAACCACCCATATGAACATCCTCTCTGGTACCCGATATCTCTGGACGATCCAGTTCAAACCGGTATCCCCGGCGCTCACGGACGAGGCGGTAGATGAGGTGAGAAAGACCCTTGCCTCCCTTCATAACTTTTCACCAGAAGATGCTATGACATCGGGATTTTCCTTTACGGGAGCAGTTTTCTTTTTCAATCTCGCTCAATTCGTTAAGATGATGGAGATGATCGGCATCGCGATGACGGTATTCTTCGGGATAGTCGGCGTGATTACCCTTTTTATCGGCGGGGTAGGGGTGATGAATATTATGCGGGTTTCAGTCATCGAGCGAACAAGGGAGATAGGAATCAGGAGGGCAGTAGGGGCGAGGAAGAAGGATATCCTCCTTCAGTTCCTCTTCGAGGCACTGGTTATTACCTTTATCGGAGGTCTCTTCGGGTACCTTATTGGACTTTCCCTGATCTTTGCTTATAATCATGCTCCCCTTCCCGAAACAGCGCCCCGTGGTGAGTTTTCCTTGGGAATGTTTTTAATCTCCATCGCGGTGATGGTAGGAATAGGGCTTGTTTCCGGGATTCTTCCTGCAAAGAAGGCAGCGTCCTTGGATCCCATCGAAGCGTTACGGTATGAGTAAGGAGGGAGGATGATGGTTCTGAGGGAGCTTGTCTCTCAGGCATGGTATGATCTCAAGGTCAATCGGGGAAGGACTATCCTCACTATGTTCGGCATCATCTGGGGTATTGCCGCGGTCATTATTCTCGTGGGTTGGGGAGTTGGCTTCGAACGAAGCTATACCGCTAATATAGCGAAAGTCGGGGATAAACTTATGATTCTATGGCGAGGAAGGGTGTCCAAAGGGATAGGAGGATATCGTGCGGGAAGAAGGGTCCTCCTTACGGAGAAGGATATCGTTGCCCTTGAACACTGTCCCGAGGTGGAGCTTATCGCCCCGATGATAAATCTCTGGTTTATAAACATAAAATATGGAAGCGAGGTTCTCTCTGTTCACACCCAGGGGGTTACTCCGGAGTATGCCATTGTGAGGAAGTTCGAGGTAGCAAAAGGGAGATTTATAAACCAGGCTGATGTGGATAATTTCCGCCGCGTCTGTTTTCTCGGTGCCGGGGTCAAAGAAAAGCTCTTTGGTCCTGATAGAAAAGCAGTGGGGGAGGAGGTGAGGATTAAGGGAATAAGATTCAAGGTGATCGGGGTGGCGAAGAAAAAAGGCGAACAATGGACTATATGGAACAGTTTGGACGATGATAAGGCACTTATCCCCCTAACTACTGCCAGGGCTTTATTCACCGGCACTAAATACCTCTACAATATTTTCTTCCAGCCACGGGAGCTACTCCGGTATAAGGAATGTGAGCGAGAAGCGAGAAGGGCTCTTGCTCGGCTTCACCGGGTGGACGAGACTGACGAGGAGGCAATAAGTCTTAGTGCCTATGCCGAAGGAGTGGTTGAGTTTATGAAAATCGGGAGAAATATTCAGGTTTTCCTTGGAATAGCGGCGATCATCACCCTCCTTATTGGTGGTTTTGGAGTTATGAATATTATGTTGGTGTCGGTGAGAGAGAGGACCCATGAGATAGGAGTTCTCCGGGCGGTCGGTGCCAAAAGGAGGCATATTTTCCTTCAGTTCCTTTTAGAGGCGCTTATTATCGTGATTGCCGGTGGGATGATAGGTATTTTCGTAGGGGTAGCCTTCTGCTCCCTTATGGGTAAGCTCCCTCTCCCCAAATATTTCCCCGCTCCCTATATTTCCTTCGGAGTGATGCTTACCGCCTTTATCGTGATGGCAGCAGTTGGGATAATCTCGGGAACCCTTCCCGCTCTCTACGCAGCAAGGCTTAACCCGGTGGAGGCACTCCGTTATGAATAAAGGCTAATCCTTCTCTGCTGAAGGGAGGTTTTTGTCCCAGTTTAAGGCATTGTATTTCTTTAAGATCTCGATGACCTTGTCGATAGGAAGCGCCTCTACCTTATGGCCCTCAAAACCCACCATTGTTTGTGCCTTGAATAGGGAGTTGTACACCGCTTCTTCGGTAGCCTCCACTACTGCCAGGAAAAGGGCGGACATCATTCGATTGCCCACCACAGTGCCTACATTGTAGGCTCGTTCGTTCCTTTTTATCCTGACCGAGGGAGCGTTGGAGAAAGCGATCACATAGTCACCGCTACCGTTGCTCATATAAGAGCCAGTCCTCGCCAACCCAAGTACTGCCCTTTTTGCCAACCGTTTGAGATTCCGATGAAGTAGGGGAGCATCGGTCGCTACCACGATCATACAGGAGCCATGTCGCCAGCTGTCAGCCACCTTTCGTTGATAGGGGAACATTCCCAGCTCTCTTCCCACTGGGGCACCGTTTATCCTCAAAACACCGCCAAAGTTGGTCTGGACGAGCACCCCTACGGTATATCCTCCAAGCGATTTCGGAAGAACCCGGGAGGAGGTTCCGATCCCACCTTTGAACCCATAGCAGATGGTACCAGTACCTGCTCCTACTGCTCCTTCCTCTACTGGTCCTGATTTTGCTTTTTCTATCGCCTTCAAAACATCCTCTTTCTTTACCGCCCGGCTCCTGATGTTGTTCAGCCAGCCATCATTCGTCTCCCCTACCACTGGATTTATCGAGAGGGCGTTTTCGTTTCCCGGAAGGCTTAGGATGTAGTCGATAACCGCATCCGCCACCCGGGGTACATTGAGGGTGTTGGTAAGGAGGATTGGGGTTTCTATCTCCCCAAGCTCCTCAATCTGGGTAAAGCCAGTTAGCTTACCAAACCCATTGCCCACATAGACCGCTGCAGGAACCTTCTCCTGATAGATGTTCCCTTTATGAGGAAGGATAGCGGTTACCCCGGTTCTGATATCATCCCCCTTTATCAGCGTTACCTGCCCTACCAACACATCGGGAACATCGGTTATCGCGTTATACCTTCCCGGGGGGAAGATCCCGGTTACTAAGCCAATATCGCGGGCGCGAGGTCTCTTCTCGTTTCCCGCCATCCCGCAGAGCAGAAAGATCGCTAAGGGGATAATAGTAAATATCTTAATTGCGCTGTTTAGATATACAAACATCGTCTTTCCTCCTGAGATTCGTTTTATCCAGAGAATTATATCATAATAGCCTGTTTCTCCTCTTAGGGAAATTGGGTTTTACAATAAGGGGCTTATCTAATATATTAGCCTTGCAGAAAATTATTAGACGGAGAAGGTTCCCCATTCGTATTATGAATGAGAAGAGTAAAGAACTTGAGGTTCTATCTCAGAGGATAAGAAAAGGAGATGTTGATGCTTTCGCTCTTCTTATTGAAAAGTTGAAGGAGGAGCTGATCGGCATCGCTTACCGAATGATGGAGGATCTCGATGAGGCGAAGGATGTGGTGCAGGAGTGCTTCATCAAGTTGTGGGATAGCCGGGGGAGAATAAGAAAGGAAGGAAACATCCGCTTTTTGCTGCGGAGGATGGTAGTAAATCTGAGCCTCGATCTCTTGAGGAGAAGGAAAAGGGAAAGCCAGATGCGGAAGGCAGTACTTAGAGAAGAGAGAGAGATTTTTGAACTTCCCTCCGGAGAACAGGAGAGGTTCGTAAGGGAGCTTTCCCTTATATTTTCCCATCTTTCAAATGAGCTGCCTGAGCAAGAACGAACGATCTTTATCCTGCGGGAGATCGAGGGGCTCTCTACCGATGAAGTGGCGAGGATACTCGATATCGCTCCCTCCACGGTGAGAAACCACTTGATGCATGCAAGAGCCCATTTGAGGCGGGAGATTAAATCGAGATATCCCGAGCTTCTCAATTACTGGAAGAAGTTATGAAAAAGTGCGAAGAGATCAGAAAGAAGATAGAGGACTACCTTGAGGAAAGATTGTCCTCAGAGGACACCTTGGAGTTTGAAAAGCATATTCTTACTTGTTCTTCCTGCTTCCGAAAGGTGGTTAAGAAGGATCCGGCTAAGCTCTTTTTGCTTCTGAGAAGGGAAAGGTTAAATCCCGCTCTATTTCCCTCTTTCACCCAAGAAGTAATGGAAAGGATAGAGAGAAAGAGGACAAGGAGATGGGCTCCCCTCGTCCTTAGGCCAGCTTACCTCTTAATGATAGCGGTGGCTATCGTCGGTGCGATCCTTGCGTGGTGGCGCTTCTCGGGGGGGTTAAAGGGGGGAACGCCCCCCTTTGTAAGTGAAATAGTCGAGACAGGGGCACAACCGATGGTTCAGGACATCGGGGGAAAAGCCCGGGTCTATCAGTTGGAGATCGACGGAGAAACCCAACTGGTGATGGTAGTTCTCCCCAACCTTAAGTTCCTAAGATGAGACGAAATCTGCTTTTAGGGGTTATCTTGGCGGTCCTTCTTTTTCTCGAGGGCTCAACTGAGCCGGCAAGCCTACAAAAGGAGATCTTCACCCTTAAATACCGGGAGGTTGGAGGCGCTGCCCTCGCGATCAAGCCTTTTCTCTCCTCCCGAGGAAGTATCTTGATAAAGCCCACCAAAAGGATCATCGAGGTCGTCGATTCAAAGGAAAACCTCAAACTGGTGGAAAAGAAGATCGAGGAGTACGACATCCCCCCACGGGATATTGAATTGAAGATGGAGTTCATCTTTGCTTCCCGAAATGAGACTAACGGAGGTAACTCTTCCGAAATAAAGGAGGTGGCGGCGAGACTCTCCTCTTTCCTCGCCTATCGCTCATTTCAGTTGGCTGAGGATATAAAACTCACTGCCATCGAAGGTAAGCCGTTCCGAGCGCGGGGGAGAGGCTTCCATCTCACTTTCTATCCCGAGGTGGTCGGAGGAAAGGTGGTGCGACTCAAGGATTTTACCCTGTTTCAGGTAAGAAAACTCCCCAATGGAAGGTTTGCTTACCGACGCCTTTTCCGTGGTAGCTTGAATATCAAAGGAGGTACCCCGTTTATCCTTGGCCTCTTAAGAGATGAGGGGAGTGATAAGGCTTTGTTTATATTGCTCAAGACGAGCTTTGGGAAGGAGCGATAAGAATGCCCTACTTCGCCTGCAAGGTGGCTGATGCCGAAGGGAAGATAATCTCCCTGACATTGTCCGGGACAGATAGGAAAACGGTGGAGAAAGAACTAACCGAGAAGGGATATTACCCCCTTAAAGTAAAGAGAAGGTATTCCTTTTCCGAGCTTCTTTACTTCGGGAAGTCAAGGATAAAGGGGGAGGATTTTCTCGTTTTCAATCGGGAACTTTTAGCCCTGGTGGAGGCGGGGCTTACCATCGTTCAATCACTTGATATCCTCATTAAGAGAAGGGAAGATCCCTTCTTTAAAGGACTCCTCGAGGATGTAAAAAAGAGGGTGATTGAGGGAGCCTCCCTTTCCCAAGCATTTGAAGCTCAAGGAGAGGTGATACCGCGTCTTTATATCTCCCTTCTTCTTGCCGGCGAGCGGAGTGGAGACCTCCCCGGGGTACTTCGCCGCTTTATCCGTTATCAGAAGATCCTTTCTATGCTCAGGAAACGGGTAAGTTCAGCTATAGTTTATCCAATAGTACTTATTGTCTTGGCTACCGGGCTCATTACCCTTCTTGTTACCTATGTTCTCCCCCGGTTCGCTCAGTTCTACGCTGACTTCGGTGCGGAGCTTCCCCTGATCACAACCATCCTAATAAAAACAGCGAGCTTCATCAGCCGCAATTTCCTCTTCATCCTTATCGGCATACTCGGATTGATATTCCTCCTTCGGGCATGGTCAAAAACCGAAAAGGGCGGAAGAAGGATAGATGGCTGGAAACTAAGGCTCCCCTTAGTCGGCAATATCTGGCTTCATTATTATATTTCCCAATTTACCAGGAGTCTCTCCACTATGC
>Ga0190338_1000028_pt1 | contig 37563 bp, 33 predicted proteins | sample 4872041112_MG_FD_163434 | JGI IMG/M metagenome (GOLD analysis project Ga0190338, IMG submission 163434) | Hydrothermal vent sediment bacterial communities from Southern Trench, Guaymas Basin, Mexico - 4872-04-11-12_MG | ecosystem: Environmental > Aquatic > Marine > Hydrothermal vents > Sediment ... | reverse complement strand
CCCTCCCCCAGATCTTTCTCCTTTCGACATTGGTGAACGTTGATCTCCTATCGTGCTTTGTTCTTCTTCTTTCTCTCTATTTCATCCTCCGTTTCCTCGCCGGGGATAAAAAGGCACTTTTTCTTTCCGCTCTTTTTTCCGGTTTTGCCCTCTCCCTCAAATATCAGAATGTCATCGGGGTTATTATCTTGGTCTTCTTCATCTTTTTACTCAAGAGGGAAAAAAGCTTTCGGAGGTGGAGGGCGGTGATGCTTTTTTTGGGGATTTCAGCGCTCATCCTTTCTCCTTGGTTGGTGAAGAATCTCATCCTTACTGGGAACCCGGTTTATCCCTTCTTCTATTCCCTGTTTGGGGGAAAGGATTGGGGGAAGGAAGAGGCATACTTCTTCTACCAGAGCCTGAGTGGAAGAATCGGAGGCAGTTTCAAGTTTCTTCCCTTCCTTGCCACCTTCTTCGCCCTCCTCTCTCGCCGGGCGCAAATAGGGTTTCACCGGTTTATCATCCCGATTGCGGTTCTCCTCCCCTTTTTCCTCATAAAGAGGGAGCGTAATTTGGCTATCTTCGGCATCTTTGGGGTGGTGGAGCTCCTTTTCTTTTCCCTTCTTTCGGGGAATGTTGCCAATCTTCTCCGCTATGCTCTTTTTGCTTATGCCCTTTTATTCCTCTCCTTTGGTTCTTTCTTTGCCCGGTTTAGGCTTAAGAGGTTGGCGACCGTGGTTCTCATAATATTTGCCACCATAGATACCGGCTGGGGCATCGCCTTTCGCGAAACTCTGACCTCGAGCTACCGTGTGGTCTTCACCTCCCTTCCCCGAAGGGTGTATATAACCCAGTTCGTCCCCTCATATCCTCTAATGGTGAAAGCAGGTGAGTTAGCCAGATCCGGGAAAATTCTCTTTATCGGAGAGACGAGGACTTTTTATGCTCCGAAAGGAGCGATCGTGCCCTCCGCAAATAACGGACGCTACATTGTAAAGCTCATAGAGGGAGGGAAAGGGATCCCAGAGATAGAGAAAAGGCTGAGGTCGAAGGGGATCCGCTTTATCCTGCTCGATGTCCCTGAGTTGGCGAGGCTGAGAAGGGTCCTTGGTTACCTCAGATTTTCCTCGCCTAATGATGAGAAGCTCTTCTTGGATTATATCCGGACCCGGAAGGCTATAGCCCGATTTAGGGATATATATCTTCTTGAAAGTTAGAAAGGAGGCTTAGATGGACCTTGCCAGACTGAGAAAAGAGTTCCCCGTGGTTGAGGAGTGCATTTACTTCAACAATGCCGCTATGGCACCGGTGCCCCTCTCGGTACGCCAGGCGGTAGCTGAGACCTATGTCGATCGAGAGATTCCGGCTGAGGTGAGGACGGAACGGCGTGAGGGGATGGAACTGAGGGTGAGGGAGAAGCTCGCCCGACTGATGAACGCCGAGACCGAGGAGATAACCTACATCACCAATACCTCCGATGGGATAAACATCATCGCTTTAGGGGCGGAGATGGAACGAGGGGATAATGTGGTTATCCCTCACGGAGCCTTCCCCGCCTTGATCTATCCCTGGATGTGGCGGGCAAAGAGAGATGGGATTGAGATCCGTTTCGCTCAGCCAAAGGAAGGATATCGGGTTACCGAGGAGGACATCATCGCCAGGGTTGATGAAAGGACAAAAGTGGTGGCGGTGAGTCATGTCAACTGGATGGATGGCTATCGCCTCGACCTTAAGAAGTTGGGGGAGTTCTGTGAGGAGCGGGGCATCCTCTTTGCGGTAAATACTACCCACTCCCTTGGGGCGATGGTTATCGATGTAAAAAGAGAGAGGATATCGGCACTTTTTGCGAGCGCCTTCAAATGGCTACTCGCCCCAGCGGGGATCGGAGTTCTCTTTGTATCTAAGGATTGGCTTTCCCGGATAAAGCCAACCTATGTGAGTTATCTCGGGATGACCACCGAGATGGAAGATCTCTCCTACCGCTTTGAGTTCTGCCCCGATGCCGAGCGGTTCCGTACCGGCAATATAAATTATTTGGGACTGGCTGGCTTGAACCGTTCACTGGATATCATATTCGAGTTTGGACCAAGAAAGATAGAGGAGCGGGATATCGCCCTCACCGAGATGATAGTCGAAGGGCTTGAGAAAAGAGGGTATGTGATAAGGAGTGCTCGGGAGAGGATACATCGTTCTTCCATCATCAATTTCAGCGGGAGGAATATCCCCGCCCTTTATGATCATCTCTTGAAGCATAAGGTGGTCGTCTCAAGGCGAGCTGATGGCATCAGGGTTTCTCCCCACTTCTATAATAGTGAGGATGAAGTGGAGCGGATGCTCGAGATAGTGGATGGATTTTCCAGCTAAAAAAGGCTTAGCTGGTTTTTCTCTTCTTCTTCCGCTTCGCCGAATATCTCTATCTTGCCGAAGACGCCGTCATAGCCGGGAGTGATCTTGAGCCTCCCTTGCCGCACTTTTATGATCCCTTCAGCTATCTTTGGGTTGGTAGCTTTTCTTAGGTCTTCTTCCGGCACATCGAGAAGGATTTCGAACTCGGAGCCAAACCGGTTGATCAATCGGAGGTATTCCTCCTCCACCCTTTTTGATTCCGTTCCTTGTTCATAGGCAGAAGCGATTATCTCGGCTAAGGGAACGAGATGGCGTGATGGTATTGCCCCAGGCGGGGTGTATCCTTCGGGTCTATCAGCGAGCTCCTCTACTCGGTGCATTACCCCGATGGTGAGCGGTTTTCCACAGACAGGGCAGATATTATTATGCTTTATGCTCTCCTTGGGGGAGAAGAGAATGCCACAATTCCTGTGCCCATCATAGTGGTATTTCCCCTCCTCGGGATAAAACTCCACGGTGAAGAGAAAGGCTCGGCGATCGCGCTCCTTTATCGCCTCGAATATCCGGTAATAATCCGGTTCGCAATCGAAGACATTTGCCTCTCTGCCCAGCTTTTTGGGGGAATGGGCATCGGAATTCGAGATGAGGGAGACGGAATCGAGCGCCGAGACCCGCCAGTTCATCTCTGGATCGGAGGAGAGGCCAGTCTCGATGGCGAAGATGGCAGAGCGAGCATCTCCAAAACACTCCTCAAGCGAGTCGAAGCCGGAGTTCGAGCCGAAGACTGAGAACCAGGGCGTCCAGGCATGAGCGGGAACGATGACGATATCGTCCGAGATATCCTTCATCATTTTGACGAGGTCGGAAGCGGGAAAGCCGAAGGTAGGACGGCCGTCGGATTCAAGCTTTCCGTAAGAATCGAGCTTTCTTACGATCCTATCGGCAAGGGCAAAGCTGGGGGCGAAGATGAGGGTGTGAATCTTCCTTAATTTCCCTCCCTGATGGTAGATATTGCTCACCTCAGTGGAGAGCATAAAATGGACCTTTCCTCCTTCCTTTAGGCGGAGGAGACCGCTTCCTGTTTCCTCAAGATGTTCCTTCAACTCAGCTAAATAGGCAGGATGGGTGAAATCACCAGTTCCTACCAAATTTATTCCCTTGAGTTCCGCATACCGAGCGATCTCAGGGACCTCCATCTCTTTGCTGGTCGCCCGGGAGTACCGGGAGTGTATGTGAAGATCAGCGATTATCCTCATCGGCTAAAAGCTCCTCTGATTATTAGACGGGTTCCCTTTTAGTGTAGCCCATCGAAGCTTTCTGTCAACCGGTAATCGTTTTTTTCTTGGTTAAAAGGTGGGTAGTAACAGGGTGGTTTTATTGGACTCGCTTACCACCATTTCATACTTTCTTTGAAAGGAGTTGTTTTCTCCTCTCTTCCTGGCTTTCGGAATATAAATAAGTGCTCATGAGCAATTAAATAAAAATTTTTGTTTCTGTTTAACCACCGTTCGCGCGTAATTGTTGTATTCCATTGGAGTTTTATAACATCTTCCTTCAAGATAAATCCAACTTCTAAGAATGTTTCTAATATTCTGAATGCTACAGGCACATAATGGGTGCGACGACGGGTATCCCCTATTAATAGGCTACAATATTTTCCTGGCTTTAGCACGCGGAAGCTCTCCTCCGCAACTTTCCTCATTTCTTCAATATAGTCTCCAATTTTTCTGATATTGGATAGATCTCCTTTGACCTTCTGCTTGGTATATCCGACAATATTGGCATATGGCGGGTGGAAAGCGATTAGGTCTATTGAATCGTTCTTCACCTCATTTAAATTTCTTGCATCTCCTACATATGTTTTAATCTGAGGCATAGGGAGGGTTTCGAAGAGAGAGGTTATATCAAAATTCAAGCGATCCCTTGCTACCATAATTGCATCTCTATTTATATCAACCCCTATAGCATTTCTCCCTAGCAATTTGCACTCAACAAGGGTCGTGCCGCTCCCCACCATTTGATCGAGGACCCAATCCCCCTCCTTAGTGAAATTTAATATTAAATTCCGAGGGATATATGGCGACCAATTGCCTCGATAGTTACCTTTATGGGTAGCCCAATTTCCTCTATCGGGAAAAGACCAGACAGTGGACTTCTCTGGTGAGTAATCCTTTGGAGGAGAGATTGACTTTATCTCCCAATCTTTGTGGAGTTTTACTTTTACATTCTCTATTATTACTTCTGAATGGGATTCCACAAATTCCAAGTAATCTTTATGGGTTATTTCTTGCATTTTTATATAATTCATTGCTTTTTAAGCTTCTCTCTGAGAATTTCCGAAAGGGCTTGTTTTAGATACCCTTTTTTCGCCTGTTTTAGAGTGAAGCAATATTTGAGCTCTTTTAGCATTGTTTCTATAGAAGATCTCATCTTAATCCATCCTTTCCCATCGCTTATTACTATGAGGTTTATATTTTTATCCGCTAATTTACTTTGGATCTCAGAATATGCCCGGGGTAAGGTTTCACTTGGCTTTGAGCCAGGAGTAGAGTAAAAGTTAACCTCAATTGCAGATTCAATCTCAGCTTTGTTTTTGATTCTTATGCCAAAATCAACGGTTTTACACTCATTTTTCAGGTTTACTTTAAGATTTTTGATAACTTCTAATTCAACACTAAATTCTCGCTCAAGAGCTTTCACCGTGTTGCAAATTAACTGATACACCACTTCCTCGAATTTTTTCCCTCTTCTGTTTTTGCGAACATTCGGCTCTAATCCAATTAAGACCCCCTTAACGCAATCTTCGAGCGACCTTACACGTTTTAAGAAGGCCAAAAGGCCAATATCAATGAAGATCTTTGCTATCTCCCGTGCTCTCTCTAAACACATTGATTTTATGTCCTTCGCGAAGTTTACTACTCTACCATCTGCGAGGGTAAGTTGATCTGGAGTATGAGCAATTAGAAGTTGAAGGACCCTTAAAATGTTTGGGTGGTTTGTGAGAAGATCTGATAGATCACTAAGAGGATCCACTTCCTTATCTAAACTTTGAAGAAGAGCGATTTCTCTTCTAAGTTGAAAGACCTTTTTCTCTATCTTTTCCCAATCGACATAATCTCTGGCTTCTAAGATGTCGGGGGTAAGCGTATTTATAAAAAGCTCTACATTTCTTTCCATCGCACTTGGTGGAATTATAGCCTATTGTTTTCTTTTAGTCAAAGAAGGAAAATCCCGGGGGTGGGCACTTCGCCCACCCCCGGGAGAAGAGTAAAGCGCAAAACTCAACGCTCAAACCTGAAACTTATTACGAGCCTGCGCCCCGGCATCGGGAAGCCAAATAGTTCCTCATAACGCGTATTAGCGATGTTCTCCACCGAGCCGGATAAAACCCCCCGCATCCCCTTGAAAACGAAGAGAGGATAATTCGCCCGGATATTTATCAGGGTGTAGCTCTCAAGGGAAAGAAGCTCGGCACCGCCGGGTACCGCCAGATTCCCCGCTACCACCTTCCGTTCACCAACAAACCGAAGGGAAAAAGAAAGAAAGATGTCCCGGGGAAGATCGAGAAACGCCCGAAGGAAAAGCTGATGGTTAGGTAACTCTACCAGCTCGTCGCTCAGCTCGTTCGTCGTATCGAGGATGTCTCCTACCTTCTTCGTCTTGAGCCAGCTATAACTTCCGGACAGGATGAGCGAGGAGAAGGGTTTTAGGCTTCCTTCAAGCTCGGCTCCGGTAAACTCTGCCCGGTCGATATTGTAGACCACCCGACTTGGTCTATAGCCGAAGATCGTCCGGATGTAATCCGAAACGCGGTAGTGATAGAGGGAGAAGCGGAGCTTTCCCTTATCGCCGAAGTCCTTAGAGACCCCCCCTTCGTAATGAAGACCCGATTCAGGAAGGAGATCACGCCCTGTTTGATACCCGTTGTTCCACCAGTAGAACTCGGGGATCAGAGGAAAGCGGAGAGCCCGATTTACCGTGAAGTAAGAGGATAGGGAAGAAGAAAGGCCATACCGCAAAATAAGCTTAGGGCTTATACCGCTTCTGGTGAGGATGTTCCCGAGGTAGCCAACCGGGACCGCTCGATAATAATCGTAGCGGAGACCAGCGCCAAAAATGAGCTTCGGGGTAAGGGAGAAATTTCCCTGAACGAAGCCGGAGAATATGCGGATGAGCGAATAGTCCTCATAATTCTGAGGAAGCGCCCAAGCAGGGAAGTATTTGGGGTTAGCGGTTGTCTCTCCTACCCCATCGTAGGTGAGCCACCTTCCTTCTCCCCCCCACTCGATGCTGTATCCCTTTCTAAGCTCCGTACTCACGCTCCCGATTAAGCCGGAACTTCTGTCAACCTTTATCGTCCGCTCGAGTATCAAATTTTTATCACTTGAGCTGTCGAAGTAATGCTCCTCTCTATCTGCCCGGTTCATATATAGATGGAGGTTCACCAGGTTCTTCTCTCCGATAGGCTTGCTCGCGATGAGATCGTATCTTCCCGCCCGCATTTTGTAATAGCTTCCATCTCCTACCGAGTAGCCGGGAAGAAGGTTCACCCCGGCGAACCAATCGCCACTCGCCGCCGGGAAGGAGGGATCGAGCGGTTCGTTGAATAATGGGGAATGAGGATCGATCGAGCACCTATTCGTAATGATAAACCCTCGTTTGATACGACTGAAGGAGGTAGAGAAGGAGAGATGGAGGTCGGAGAACAGGGTGGTGCTTGCTTTACCGAAGAAGCTTTCAGCAGAAAAGTCGTTGTTTCGGAGGTAAGGATCAGCAGTCCTTTTCCCTAAGGAGAGGAAGTAGTAAATTCCTCCTAAATGGTAGGAGTGGGTTAGGAGGTAGTGTCCGCTCTTCCTTTTCCCGTCGGTAATTACCCCTAAGGAGGAAGCAAAGGAGAAGTGGGGGATCTCGCTTCCCTCCTTGGTGACGATGTTTATCATTCCTCCTAAAGTGCTTCCATATTTGGCGGAACCCGCCCCGCGGATGACCTCTATCCGTGCTATTCCTTCATTGGGGATGGTTGAGAAATCGACGAAAAAACCGCCGTAAACACCAGCACCTCCTATTGGACGACCATCAACCATAATCAGGGAACGGGATTCGTTGAACCCCCGAATCTGGATCGCTCCGGGACCCCCCACTGCAGAGGTTGTACCGCCAATTACCCCCTGACGGGAAATTGTCACCCCAGCTACTCCTTCGAGGAGGCCAGCTACCGTCTGGCTCAGCTGAGGGAGTTTGATCTCAGCAGGGGATATGGTAGTGGTTGCCGGGTTCTGGATATCACTCTCCGCTTTGGCGGTTACCACGATCGTTTCGCTGATCTTAATTTTCTTCTTTTGTCCATCGTTAGGTTCCTCTCCCCTGAGAAGGAAGAGGGGAACGGTAAGAATAAGGAATAGTAGAATGACCGTCTTTTTTCGCATAGCACCATCTCCTTCTTCCTTTGAACAAATAAAAGCCACGAGGCTTCTTCTCCGAATTCGTTCGGAGGATTAAGCCTTCGTGGCTTTTTATTACTCGCTTCTCAGCTTCGGCTTACCCTAAGGGGTTCCTCCCCTTAATTCCCGAAGGGAATTGTATCTTTCTCAACCTCTCCTGTCAAGGGGAGACTTCACCCTCTTTGAGATATCGCCGGACCTCGGATACCAGCTCTTCGATAAGCTTGGGAATGGGTTCCTTGCTTTCCCCGACGATGGAAACCCGGCATAGGTTTTTCATCGGGATGAGGAATTTTACCGCCTTTGAGGAGGTTATTGCCTCCGCCATCTTGGGGGTGATCTCACCAAGCATCGAATTGGCAAGGACTATGCCTAAGGTACCCACGATGATATCGACATTTCTCGAGTTGAGGACGATAGCGTTTTCTCCTGAAGCTCCTTTATCTCCCCCTGCTTTAAGCATTGCCTGGGTGGCGGTAGCGTTGGTTCCCAAGGCGAGTATCTCCACCTCTTCGCTTAAGGTTCCCTTGAGTGCCTTTATAATGGCGCACCCTATCCCTCCGCCGAGGCCATCGATCACCGCGATAACCGATTTTCCCATAGCATCTCAAATTTTAGCATATAAATTGAGCGAAATAGTCCCTTTCTGCCAGAATCATAAGATTCTTACCGCCGAGGCTTTGAAGGTGAGGTACATCTTAGAGCCGATCTTGATCCCGAGTTGATGGTAGGACCGCTTGGTGATGATTGAGGTGAACTCGATACCGGAGACATCGAGGACTACCCTCACCTCTTCCCCCTCTTCGATCAGCTTCGTTACCCTCCCCAGGAAGGAGTTCCTCGCACTTGAGTCAAGGGGCTTTTTTGAGAGGATGATCTCCCGGGGGGAAATGGATATAAGGAGCTTACCCTCTCTTTTTTCCCCGCTGATGGCAATTCTCGTGCCAGTAGGCAGGGCGAGAAACATCTCTTCCCCCTCAATTACTCCCTCGCCGACGAGCAGGTTATCCGGGATGAACCTTCCCATCTTACCATCCTTGAGAGATATGATCTCGTCGGATAGCCGGTAGGCTTGAGAGAGATCGTGGGTGGAGAGAATGACCGTCACCCCCTGCTCTTTCAATCCTCTGATAAATTTTTCTACCAGTCCGATATTTCCTCTGTCTATGTTCGCCATCGGCTCATCGAGGAGGAGAAGGGAAGGCTCAATGATCACTGCCCGGGCGAGTGCCACCCTTTTTCTCTCCCCTGCGGAGAGCTCCCTCGCCTTCTTATTGACGAGGGGGGAGATGCCCAGTGCTGAGAGGATAGGGAGGATCTTTTTTTTCATCTCCTTTTTCTTCATCCCCCGGATGCGAAGGCCATAGACGACATTGTCGAAGACCGTTCCCCGAAATAGATAGGGTTCTTCGTGGAGGAACGATATTTTTTGCCTTAATTTCGTTCGTTTCCCCGCTGGTACTCGGTATATATCCTCTCCGAAGAGATATATATGTCCTTCATCGGGGGGGATGAGGAGAGCGCCCAATTTGAGAAGGGTGGTTTTCCCGGAGCCGTTAGGACCGACGACGGCGTATATCTTTCCTCCCTCAAATATGAGATCGTCGATTTCAAGGGAGAATCGAGGGGAATAGTACTTTTTTAAGTTTTTAAAGGCTAAGATCGAGCTTCCCATCTACCTCTTCCCCTCGAGGTAGCGGAGGAGAAAATTTATGACGAAGGCGGTGAGAAGTAGAATGATACCCAAGGCGATGCCTAAGGCGAACTCCCCTTTTCCCGTCTCGAGAGCAATGGCGGTGGTGATGTTTCTCGTATACCAGCGGATGTTTCCTCCCACCATCATCGATATTCCCACCTCGGAGAATACCCTGCCAAAACCGGCGGCGATGGCAGCAAGGAGGGCAAATCGCTTTTCCAAACCTATTCCGATCGCCACCCGCATATCACCTCCGCCGAGAGCGAGGACAGCCTCTTTTATCCGTGGGTCCGCCCCCCGTATAGCGGAAAGGGAAAAACCGGTGATCAAGGGAAAGGCTAAGATCGCCTGTCCGATGACCATCGCCCACGGGGTATAAAGGAGGTTGGTGAAGCCAAGTGGTCCCCTTCGGGAGAGGAAGGAGTAGAGGAGGAGCCCGATTACCACCGTGGGAAGGGACATCAGGGTGTTGATGAGGGTGATGAGAAACCTCTTTCCGGTGAATTCACGAAGGGCGATGGTAAACGCTATCGGAACGGAGATGATGGTGGCGATCGTGGTGGCAAGGGTGGATACCTTAAGAGAGAGAAAGACGATCGCCACCATCTCCCTGTCGAGCCCGATTATGAGGGAAAAGGCGTTTTTTATCCCCTCAGCTATAAACTCCATCTTACGAGCCTATTTCTCACAGGCTGTTGGATGGAATAAGACCTCGCCCTTAACCTTGAACTCTCCGATCATCTTCTGGCATTTGGGCGAGGTGATCCAGCCGATGAAAGCCATTGCATAGACATAGTTGACCTCAGGATGGAGGCAGGGGTTTACCGCGATGACTGAGTAGCGATTGATGAGCTTGGGGTCTCCTTGCACCAGGGGGATAAGTGAGATCCTATCCCGATAAGCTAAATATGTTCCCCGATCGCAGAGGACATAAGCCTTTTTCTCATCAGCCATCATCAGGGTTGCTCCCATCCCTTGCCCTGCTTCCAAATACCAATCTCCCTTAGGGGTGATCCCCGCCTTTTTCCACAACGATTTTTCCTTCTTATGGCTGCCGGAATCATCACCCCGGGAGATGAAGGTGGCTTTATTCTCGCTGATCATCCTGAAGGCTTTGACCGCGTCTTTCCCCTTTATTCCGGCAGGGTTTTCCTTTGGTCCGAGGATGAGGAAGTCGTTCCGCATCAGCTTCCGCCGGTTCACCCCGAAGCCATTCTTTATAAACTCCTTCTCCGCTTTCGGGGCGTGGACGATGACGACATCCACATCTCCGTTTTCCCCGAGTTTAAGTGCTTTTCCCGTTCCCACCGAGATAACATCCACCTTTACCCCAAGATCCCTTTCAAATGGGGGGAGGATGACATCGAGAAGACCGGAGTCGTTGAGCGAGGTGGTGGTGGCGAGACGAAGATGAACGATTTTTTTCTCAAAATTAGCTTCCTTCTTCCCGCAGGAAGGAAGGAAGGAGAGAAGAAGGAAGAGGCTCAGATATAAAATCGTTGCCCTCCGCATCTTCATCTCCTTAGAAGCTATATTTTATATTGCTTATTATTATATGGAACCGCTCCCAGCTATCCACCTTCTTTACATACTTGAAGAGGTAGGATAGCTCAAGGGAAAAACCCTTTCCTAAAGCGGTACTTCCTCCAAGATAGAACCTGTTTTCCTTGAATCCGGTACCCTTAGTATAGTAGAAGATCTCATCCGCTACAAACAGGGTGAACTTTCTACCCCAAAGGATTTTCGGATGGGCGAGCTTGGTGAGGTTCCTTATCTCGAAGGAGCTGGTGGCAAAAAGCCGTCCTACCCGGAAGCGGTTGCTCAAAGCAAAATCGCCGAGTTTTACCTTTGGCACCGCATCAAAATAGAGGATGTTTTCCCCCTGCCAGCCGCCCCCTTTCTCCACGGTCTTACGGCTGTAGTAGATCCCGGCTGAAAAGTTGTCTGATACCTTGTAGCTTCCTCCAAGGTAGATCTTTACATAATAGAGGTCGTTTGCATGGTGGAAGCGAAGTTCAGTGGGAGTAACGCCGATAGATAGTCTCTCCGATACCGGGATGGTCAGGCTCAACCTCTGCCAGTATTCCCAATCGTCCCCCATTCCGAGAGGTATAATTAGGAAAAGGGTAGAAACAGCTATCATCAGGCTTATGAAGAGCTTTTTCATTTCGAACTACTCCTTTCTTCACAAGATAGTTTAATAAAAGAGCCACTCATTATAACGCAAGAAGTCCTGTTTTGCGATAGATTTCAGCTGTTTCCCCCTTTTTATCTGGATTAGGGCATCCAGAGCATAGCTCCCTCAAGATGGTTTTAAAGCGGTTTTTCTGGTTGCCGATGCGATAAGCCTTTTGTGATATAATTTCAATAAGGACGAAAGGACCCATCTTCACCTTTGGACAGGGAAATCTAATGGACGAGTTGATTGATATTCATATTGAGCAATATCGTGCCTGGCGGAGGGAGTATGAGGAGCTGAAGGGCATACTTACCTCGAAGCGCCTGAAACCGGCGAGGGCGGTTTCTTATTTCATCGACTTTTTAAGGGAGAAAACTTTCCCCTTCAAAGGACGGGTTCTTGATGTCGGTTGTGGGAAGGGGAGAAATGCCTTTCCCTTTCTTAAGCTCGGCTTCTCAGTATATGGGCTCGATATAGTGGAGAAGGCGCTTTCCGATTTCCGGGCTGAGGCTGAAAGGCGAGGTTTTTCAGAAAGGGTGTTTCTCTATCGGAAAAGCATTGCCGAACCTCTTCCCTTTCCCGCTTCCTCCTTCGATCTCGCCCTCGATATCACCGTGCTTGATAATCTTCTCATCGACGATCTCGCCCACGGATATGTCGCTGAGTTGGCAAGAACGATGAGGAAGGGAGGATATTTCCTCATCTACTTCTTCCTCAGGGAAGACCCTTATTACGCTTCTCTGCTTGCTACCTCACCAGAAGGAGCGAAGGGGATCCTCATCGATCCGAAAAACGGCATCCGTACCCGGATAAGAACCCCTGAGGAGATAGCCTCTCTCTTTGCTCCCTTTTTCGTTATCGAGGATGAGCGGAGATTTAGGTTCTCCTGCTCGATGTATGGAAGGGTCTATCCTCGCCGTTTCGCCTCCTTCATTATGAGAAGGAAGGGGTAAACCTCAGGGATATCTCAACCCTTTTCCCGGTGGGGTAAAGCCATATTTCTGTTGGAGTTTCTTTAACAGCTTCTCTTCAAGTTTTATCCGTTTGATTACCTCTCTGCCGTCGGTTATACCCCATCTTCTCTTCACCGAGGTGGGGTCTCGGTCGGGGATGAAGACCAGTTTTTTGGTAAACCCCTTCTCCTTTTTTACATAGTCACCTATTCGCTGTACCGCCCATCTTATCACATTGGTTTCAATGGTTATCACTTCTCCAGTAAGCGATTTCACCCGGAAATGGCGGGATAGGATCTCCTGGTTCGAGTATATCTTCTCCTCCTTACCGATGATAAACCCCTCGTAGCCGGGATACTTCTTGTGATAAATGAGGGAGGCGAGGATGAAGAGATTGAGGACGATCGTCCAGAGGACCCCCATCGCCTTATCATTTGAGAGGAACACCTTGACGAACCAGCCGATCATGGGATATCCCCTTAAATAAATTATATGATGACTAATAGTTGAGATAAAGCCCTTTTACGGATTGAGGATGAAAAAGGAGACTGCAGTTCCAAGAACTACAACCAGTAATATATCCACCTTGAGAAGTAAGGCGACCAGAGCACCTGAAAGAAGAATGACCCGGGGGATATCCCAGGGGATGAAAGAGGCGAACTTAACCACTGCAAAGAGGAGGAGACCGATGAACGAAGCGAGCACCCCCCGCATCATCCGGCGAAATAGGAGAGAGCGTTTCAGTCTTTCGAAGTAGGGGGCGATGGTGATAAGGATGATGAAGGAGGGGCTGAACACGCTCACCGTGCCCACTAAGGCGCCAGCGAGACCGTAGAGAAGATAGCCCACGAAGGTGGCGGTGATGACGATGGGACCTGGCGTCACCTGCCCTAAAGCGATCCCATCCATAAAGGTGGCACCGTCAAGAAGGTGCTTCTTTCCAACCACTTCGTTGAGCATTAGAGGCACCGAGGTATAACCTCCTCCCATAGCGAAGAGATCTATCTTAGCCATAATCAGGGAGAGGGAGGCGAGCTCCTCGTCGATGAGAAGCAATAAGGATATTCCCAGAAGGAAAAGAAACGTCAAAATGAAGCCGGGTTTCAAGCCACCCTTCGCCTTTGGAAGGCGATGGGGGGTAAAGTGAGGAGACTCCTTCCGGTTTTTTCCCTGATAGATAATGATCCCCATAATCCCGGAGAGGATGATGGTTAAGAAGGGATTTATCCCGAAGAAGAAAAGAAGGAAGGCAAAGACTGCTGGTATGATGTCCTTTCTTTCTTTGAGGTACGATCTTAGGAGAGAGAAAAAGGCGTTTGCCACCAGTGCCACTACCACGACCTTGAGCCCGGCGAAAAGTGAGGAAAAAGTGGGAAGAGATCGCGACTTGGCGTAGAGGATGGTGAGACCGAGAATGAAGAAGAAACTGGGCGAGCCAAATCCGATGAAGCTTGAAAGAGCACCAAGGATTCCCCTTGCCTTGAGCCCTACATAAGCGGCAACTTGCATCGCGGTTGCCCCGGGTATCGTCTGGCAGAGGGAGATCCCGTCGGCGAATTCATTCGAAGAGAGCCACCCCTTTTTCTCCACCGAAAGCTCGCGGATATAGGCGATTATTGCCGGACCGCCAAAGGCGGCGAACCCGAGCCTTAAGAAGGAGAAGAAGAGATCCCTTGCTGAATGCTTGCTTTTTTCCTCCATCTCTTTCGCTCCTCGGTAGATTTTAGCCCCAATGGAGGGAAATTGGAACTGATATCCTACGATAAACTCATTGAACCCTTTCCCCCTTTTTGTTAACTTTGGGTAAGAGGTGGATGATCAATCTTATAAAAGGAGAGGGGATAATGGCAAAAAGGGGTTGGATTATCTTAACCGTTCTCGTTTTGTTCCTTGCCTCGGGGGCGATCGCCGCCGATAAGTTTGTCAGGACACCTCTCAAAGGAAAACTTACCATCGAGAAGCGGTTCTCTCGTCCCTTCATCTGGGGTACCGCTCCCTCCTCCATCAAGTGGTCGAAGGATGGGAGGAAACTCGCCTTCCTCTGGAACGAGAAAGGGGAGCGTTTCTTGGACCTTTACCTCATCACCTTTCCCGGAAGAAAGAGGGTACGGCTGACCGAAATGAAGAAATTCCCCAAGCTCAAGATGGAGGAGGATAAGAGGACGGAGGAAGAAAAGAAGGAAGCGGAACTCCTTGACCGAGGGATAAGCGGCTTCAATTTCTCTCCCGATGGCTCAAGGATAGTCTTCACCTATCGCGGAGATATATATCTGGTGGAGGCGAGAGAAGAGGGAAAGGTGAAACCAGTGATAAGGAGCCTCGAGGGCCAGGGAAGCGCCCGCTTCTTCCCCGACGGGAAGAGCATCGCTTACATCAAAGGGGGGAATCTCTACCGCTTCGATCTGGAAAAAGGAGAACTTATCCAGCTGACCACCCTCCCTCGGGGGAAGGGGACGATCGATGACTACCTCATCTCCCCGGATGGGAAATGGATCGCTTGCTTCGTGGTCGATCGCAGTATGTGGAAGAAGGTCAATGTCCCTGACTATTACCCCAAGGAGGTGAAGGTGAGGAAGGTGAGAAGGCAGAATGTAGGAGAGCCCCTTCCCATTTCCCGGCTCGGCTTCATCCCCGCTTCTGGCGGTTTGATGAAGTGGGTGGATTTTGGAGACAACCGCTATTATCTAAGGGATTGGGAATGGCTTCCCGATAGCTCAGCGCTTGTTTTTAACTGGAATGATAAAAGCTGGCAGAAATGGAAGGTTTATCTCATCGATCCGAAGAAGGGGAAGAAGAAGGTCGTCTATCAGGAGGAGCAGAAGCCTTGGTTCTGGACGATCGAGACCGAGCCAAACGGGGATGGGAAAACCCTCTTTTTCACCTCAGAGAAAAGTGGTTTCCGCCATCTCTACGCCCTTTCTCTTGCCACTGGTGAGGTGAAGCAGTTAACGAAGGGCACCTTCGATGTTCTCTCCTTCACCGTTTGTCCCAAGGGGGATAGGATCATCTATACTTCGAGCGAGGTCCATCCCCTGGAGCGCCACCTATTTTCTCTTTCTCTTACCGATATGAGGAAGAAGAGGCTCTCCCGTGTTCCCGGGACCTATCGCGAGTTTCCTTCGCCTGATGGGAGGCTCATCGCTTTCGATTATTCAAGCGTTACCTCGCCGAACGATCTCTACCTGCTTGGAAAACAAGGGAAGATGAAACCGCTTACCCACTCACCGCTTCCTGCCTTTGACGAGATGGAAAAGGTAAAGCCCCATTACTTCACCTTCAAGAACGAAGAGGATGGGAGGGCAATATACGGATACATCCTATTCCCTAAAAACTTTGATAAGAGGAAGAAGTACCCTGCGGTCCTCTCCTGTGTTTATGCCAACATAGGGAAGAATGGATGGGTTCGGTATAACCCGCTTGATTTCTATATGACTACTGAGATGGGCTATATTATCGTTCGGGTAGATTTCCGGGGAAGTGTGGGCTATGGGAAGGATTTCCATTACGGCTACTATAAACGGCTCGGCATCGTGGATGCCAAGGAGGCGGTGAGTTGTGCCAATTATCTAAGGAGCCTCCCCTATATCGATGGAGACAGGCTGGGCATCTGGGGCGGTAGCTATGGTGGTTTCCTTACCCTGATGGTGATGTGTGACCATCCCGGGGTGTTCAACACCGGCGTTGCCTGGAAGCCGGTAATCGACTGGCACAACTATTGGGATAGCTACACCTCCCAGCGACTGGGAAGGCCCAAAGAGGATGATAATGAAAAGGTCTATCGGAAGACCTCTCCCCGCTTCCACGCTAAGGGGTTCAAAGGAAACTTGCTCCTCGTTCACGGGATGCAGGATATAAATGTCTTCTTCCAGGATACGGTGTGGATGATTCAGGAATTCATAGACAACGGGAAGTATTTCGATCTAATGATCTACCCCCGGGACAACCATATGATGACCCTACATGATCCCGATCTTCCTGATCTGATGAAGCGTATCGCCCGTTACTTCGAGGACCACTTAGGGGTAGGGGGAAGATAAGAACCTTTCTTGCTGCCTAAGAAGCCCCGGAGTTCTCCGGGGCTTTATTTTCTCTTCCCCGCTTGCTTTCCAAGATAGGAAATAAGGGTTGAAATTGGGAGAAAGTTGGCTCATATTATCAACTGGGAGAGAGGGATTGGTTTTATTGTTTTTTTGGAGGATGTTATGGTAAAATATTGAAGAATTGGTTATTTGGAGTTAGATAAAATCATCTTGAGCGAAAGCTCGTTTTATTAAGGAGGCAATGATACTATGAGTAAAGTAAGCAAAGCTAAAAGAGAAAATTCGGAAACGAGCCTCTATGAAATGGTAATGAAGAGGTTCGATCGGGTAGCAGAGATGATCGGGCTCGATCCGGGGATCCACGCCGTTTTACGGAAGCCGGAGCGGGAGTTGACGGTGGCTGTCCCGGTGATAATGGACGACGGTCATATTGAGGTCTTCACCGGTTTTAGGGTTCAGCATTCGAGCGCACGCGGTCCTTGTAAGGGAGGGATCAGGTACCATCCCGAATGTACCCTTGATGAGATAAAAGCATTGGCTGCCCTGATGACTTGGAAATGTGCCTTGGTCAACATCCCCTTTGGCGGGGCAAAGGGTGGGGTGGTTTGTGATCCTCTAAGGCTGTCCAAGGACGAGATAAGAAAGCTTACCCGGCGTTATACGGTGATGATAATGCCCATCCTTGGCGGCCGTCGTGATATCCCTGCCCCTGATGTTGGTACCAACGAGGAGATTATGAGCTGGATAATGGACACCGTCAGTATGCTCGAGGGAAGGACGGTGTTCGATATCGTAACCGGAAAGCCGATCGATCTCGGCGGCTCGCTCGGGCGGAAAGAGGCAACTGGAAGAGGAGTGACCGAGGTTACCCTTCATCTGCTAAGGAAGCTGGGAAAGAATATCGAGGGGACGAGGGTGGCGGTTCAGGGATACGGCAATGTGGGATCGGTAGCAGCAAACCTCCTTGCTGAAGCTGGCTGTAAAGTAGTGGGAATAAGTGATGTAAGTGCCGCCTTTTACAACCCGAACGGCTTGGACCTTTCGGCGGTAAACGACTACCTGGCTAAATCCGGGGAGAAACTTCTTAAGGGGTTCCAGGGAGAGGCGGATTCCATCTCCAATCCCGAGCTTCTCCTGCTTGATGTCGATGTCCTTGTCCTGGCTGCTATCGAGAATCAGATCACCGAGGAAAATGCGGATAAGGTAAAGGCGAAGTTTATCATCGAGGGGGCGAATGCGCCGGTTACTCCTAAGGCGAGTGATATCCTTCGCGATAAAGGAGTGATCGTTGTGCCTGACATCCTGGCGAACAGTGGAGGGGTGATTGTTTCTTACTTCGAGTGGGTTCAGAGCACTCAGAGTTTCTTCTGGGACCTCGAGGAGGTTAACACCAACCTGAAGAGGAGGATAACGAGGAGCTTGGAGGAGGTATGGAAGATAGCTGAGGAGGAAAAGATAGACCTTCGCACTGCCGCTTACACCATCGCGGTGAAGAGGGTAGCGAACGCTATAGCCCAACGGGGTATCTTCCCCTGACGCCGGAGGCATAGGGAATAGTAATACTAGGGAGGGAAAATTTCCCTCCTTTATTTTATATCTTTTTATACCAGTAAGTTGCTAAATTTTTTGTAATAATTTCAAGATATGGGCTTGTTCTGATAGAAAGCAGGCAGTAGAGGGGTTGTGCTGGGGGAGAGGAGGGATCAGATGGAGGACGAGCTAAGCTTTTCGAGATTGCGGAGAAAAACTTCGCCAAGGCAAGCCCAAGAAAGGCGACGAAGAGGGCGATCCGTTCCTGTCATTGTGGCAGTAGTGATTGCGATTGCGAAGTAGAAGATGAACCTGCTCTTACCAGAGCAGGCAAATTCGGCTATTGGGCAGGCGATAAGACGGCCGATTGGGGATAAGCATTTAACTGACTAAAAATTAGCCGCCTGGTGTAACCCCAATCTTTTAAAAGATATGAGGCTAATAGCTCCGTTCAAAGCCGGTGGCAGAGGTTATGTCTATGAAGCAACCGACAATAAAATATATCAGGTGGGGGAGGGGATTTATGAACTCATTAAGTGTGGCGGAGATTATCAGGGGAAGGTAAGTGATACCTTCAATAAGTCTCCGGTTAAAGGTTTCCGTTTTTACCTTATCGAGCTAAATCGCTTTTTTCCTCCATAGGTATTGGGATTGTTTTTTCAATGGTTGAGGTATTTGGGATAGGCTTTTGAAGGATAAGCTGGTAAGGCTCGAAGGGACGAAGTCGCTTGCGGAGAAGTTCAAGAGATTGTGCGTAAAGGGTGTATATAATAGAAACCTCAACCACCCACAAGGAAGACTTGTGCGGGTTCTTTTCAGTAACACCCTCAGGGTGATCCACAACCGAGAGCTTACCGATGTCTCTGGTAGGTTGCTTTCTTACAGTAGCTTTTGCCTCCCAGGGACAACGAAATGCTTTGTGACCTCAGCTGGTGATTTTTTCCCCTGCGAGAAGGTTGCTGGGATCGAGAGGTTGAGGATAGGTGATGTCCGTTCCGGCTTCGATGTGGAGAGGATTATAGGCCTCCTTGAGGAGGTAACTCAGATAAGAAATGAGTTTTGTTCTGCTTGCTGGGCATTCAGGCTTTGTCGTGCCTGTTTCTATCATTTTTATGGTCCTTCTGGGTTTGACAAAGAGAGAATGAGCTATTTCTGTAACGGGATAAGGAAAGAGACGAAAAGCTCGCTCAAGCTCTACTGCTCCATCCTTGAGGAGAATGAGGAGGCGCTCGATTTCCTCGCCCTTCCATAGAGTTTGACAGATCATCTTGGCCGCTGTTTTGTAGATTTTTGAGAGTTTCTTTGCCACCTTGGTTCTATTTTGGTAAATTTAGTTTAAGGAAATAATAGAAGAATTAGATGAAATAAGCATCTTGATGAGGGTTTTGATAAAGTGTTAGGGAAGAGGATCTCCTTCGGTTTATTACTCTTTCTCATCGCTCTTTCTTTTTTTCTGATGAATCTTGTTGGACTTACCCGAAGTCCGGTGGTCTGGCTCGACGAGGTCACCCTGAACGACCCGGCGAAGGAGCTGGCGGAAAGCGGTATCCTCCGCTCGTCGGTTTTTGCTGGGGAGCGGGGGTTTGAACGGGCTTACTTCTGGCAACCCCCTCTTCAACCGTTCATCACCGCGATTTCTTACCGGTTCTTCGGCTTCGGCATCTGGCAGACGCGGATCCCCCCGCTCATCTTCGGGGGAGGGGTCGTCTTTCTCATCGGCTTGATCACCTTTAAGCTCTTTGGAAGCAGGTTGGGAGCGCTTTTTTCTTCCCTTATCTTCGCCTTGGAGCCCAAGTTCATCCAGACAGCTCGTTCTGGGAGAATGGACGCCCAGTGCCTCTTCTTTGCTTTACTGGGGCTCTATTTTTACCTTCGGTTCCGCGAGGAAAGGAGGCATTCTTTCCTCGCTCTATCGGGGTTGATGGTCGGACTCGCTATCATCACCCATCCGGTGGCTTTCTCCTGGGCGATCGGTATAGGGGTGCTCGTTCTTTTTTCTACAGGGGAGGGGAGGTTGAAATCTTCGCTTTATTTCGCCATCTCCGCCGCTATCCCTCCGCTTTTATGGGTGGGCTATGGGCTTTATTTCTTCCCCCGGCTCTTCTTCGACCAGTTTATCCTTCATGGGGAGGGGCATTTGGTAACCGGTGGCCTTCTTTCTCGACTCATTGCTGAACTTCATCGCTATCTTCGGGCTTATCACCTTGTTCCTCTGCTTCTTCTTTCTTACATTATTGCGGTGTTCTTTTTGCTTCTTAAATTCAATGACAAGAATCGCTTTTATCGTCTTCTTCTCGTCTTGTTCGCCATCCTTTTCTTCTTCAACGCTTTTCTTATGGTGAAGACGGTGGGTCATTACTACCTGCATCCCGTATCCATACTCGTCATCGCTCTTGGGATGTGTCTCTCAGCTTTAGTTTCCGCAAGTGAAGATGCCTCGAGGCGGAGAGGGCGATTGGTCTTTCTTTTCTTATTGCTTCTTTTTGGCAACATAGTAGCTGGGGGGATCGGAGGAAGATACCTCGCTTTAGCCTATCAGTGGTGCGCTCGTGATTATAGACATCAGGTGGTAGAACCGCTCAAGGGGGTTATCCCGCCGGGAAGCATAGTCTGGGGACGGCCCGAGGTGTGGTATGCCCTGGAGAAAGGGGGTGCGGAGCTTCGCCTCTTAGGTGAGCCAGATCCGAAGAGACACCATTTTGCGGTGGTAAAGCCGGGAGGAGCGGAAGAGAAGTTGATAGAAAGCAAGGGGGGATTTACCAAGATAAAGGAGATAGGAAAACCCCTTCCCCCGATTTTGGGGAGGATAACCCTTCCCTCAGGAGATTACCGTCTTGCCGTCTGGCGCTCGGATTATCTCTTCCCCTCGAGTAGGTATTAACTCTTCCTGATGCGGGAGCGGACTTCTTCTCCCTCTTTAGGAAGAGCTAATCTGCGGTAATCTTACTTCGACTTTTTCCCAAGAGCTTCGGCAAGGGGGAAGATAATACCGAAGGTTATCCCGAAGAAGAACGCTTTTTCGAAGTTGAACGCTCCCTCCCAGAGATAGACCACCACCAGATTGACGACAAAGGCTATAGCAAAGACAACGAAAAAACGAAGAAAGAAGGTTTTGACGCTCATTACTTACTCCTGGCTGTTTGCCATCTTGGGATCAATATATCCGATTTGATCTCCTCGGTCAAAACCTTTATGAACTCAGCATAAGGTTTGTCCTTCTGCGGACAGCCATAAAGGCTGTCCCTACATTTCAAGCTTTGTAGGAACAAGATTTACCCTCTCTTTTTTATTTGGTCCTGTTTGCGGATAGCGACTGCAAGGGATATCCTGCTAATCCTCTTTTAAGAGAGGAAGCTCACTTCTCAAAGCTCCACCAGATATCTCTCAAAATCCGCCACCTTGGGGGCTTTTTGCCTTTCCCCTCGATCAGCTTGTGTCCTTCTCTTCTTTCTTCCTCCGCTGCCTCAGCGATCATCCTCAGGAAGATCCCGGTGGTTATGGGGCAGGTTACAGTTACCTTGGATTCCTTGGCGAGCTTCTCCCGGATCGCCCTTTGGGTGATGAGTTTTCCCGAAGGGACATTCTTTATAAGTTGGGCGATGTCGAGGGGTCTCGGGATAAGCATCTTCCCTTCCCCGAACCTTTTTGCCATCTTCGGTGGTATATCGACGATCTGCGCTTCTTTATTGAGCTTCTCCTTTAAGCTCTTTTTTGTTTTCATAATTATCTCCTCCTCAATCGAGGCAGATCTTTTGGTAGATAGTTTTGAGTTAAAATACAATTAATTTTACCGAGAATATAAAAGGTCATCAAGGAAGAGGAGAGAGGAATAAAACGATTTACTCTGTGATGCTCCCCTTTTCCTTCAGTTCGTCCCAGGCGGAGAAAGCCACCCTCAAATGGGGAATGGTGATCGAGCCCCCAACGATTAAGCCGATGGTGAGTACCTCCTCAAACTCGGCATCGCTTACCCCCTCTTCATAACAGCGGATGGTGTGGTATTTGATGCAATCATTACACCGTAGGACGAACGAGGCGACGAGGCCAAGCATCTCCTTTACCTTCGAGGGAAGTGCTCCTTCGCGGTAGACCTGGGAATCAAGACTGTAGAACCGTTTGATAGGTGTCCCTGCGTATTTCATCACTATCTTGTTCAGTTTTTCCCTCTCCTTTTTGAAATCATCTATCTTCCCTTTGTCCATCTTTTTTCTCCCTTGTGCCTTATGTGGGGACAGAGCCTATCCTTATTCCGTTATTTGCCGTATTTTCCAGACAGCCACAAGGGCTGTCCCTACATTTTTCTTTATAGAGGAAGGTAGACCTCTTTCTGCCATTTATTCTTTGGTTTCCCGTAGGGGCAGGGTTCATCCCTCTCCGTTATTTGGGTTGAGGATTAGCCACAAGGAATTTCTCTCCATTTCAGATCCTTCGTAGGGACGGGGCTTGTCCCTGTCCGTCTATCTCTTCCTCGTCATCCTTGAAAAGATCACCAGATAGGCTAAGACGAATATCGCGATTGATTGCCAGAAGTTTCTCCGGAGAGCGATGTAAGTTTTCATCCATAGCGCATAGAGGAAGTTGCTCAAAGCCTCGTATCTTGGAGGAGAGATCCTCACCACCTGATAGTTGACCCCGTTCTGTCGCACCGTTACCCTTATATAGTGGTAGAAGTAATGTTTTGGATTGCGATCTTCCTCTAAAGGTGCCCCCGCACCTCCGGTTATGATGTAGGGCGTCTTTCCCCATACCCCTTTGTAATAGCCGTGAATATGGGAGGCGAAGAGCATCGTTATCTCGTATCTATCAAGGAGGGCGTTGAGCTTCTTTGCAAAGTTGAGGTCTTTAAGGCTATGTCCCTTTTGGTTCTTCCCCTTTCTCGGATCGTATAGGGGGACATGCATAAATACAAAGCGGTAGCGATAATCCTTGCTCTTTTCGAGCTTCTTCTTAAGCCAATCCATCTGCCAGGGGTCGATGTTCCTCCAATTAGCATTATCGAGGAGGATGAAGTAACTATCGCCGACAGTAAAGGAGTAGTAGAATCTTCCGAAGAGGTCATAATAGAGCCCCCTGCCGTTTTTCTTCAACTCGTGGTTGCCGATGACGATGAGCAAGGGAGTATTCATCTTTTTTATCTGATTTATGAATAGCCGGTAGCGCTCCTTTTCCCCGTTGTCAACGAGATCTCCGTTATGGACGGCAAAGAGGGCGTTTTCTTCGTCTACCTTCTTGAGTAGTTTTGGAAATAGTTCTACCGAACCGCGATTATCGCCGAATACGACGAAGGAGAACTCCCTTTTACTTTTATCTATCCTCTTGAGTTGATGGTAGTTCCACTGGCTTATCTTGGGGAAAGGGGAAAGTTCAGGGTAGATTTTGACCGTGGCGATAAGGGTGAAGAATATCACAGCGGAGATTACTAAAAGATATCTTGCTATGTTTCTCATTGCTCCTCTCCCCTGTTTTCTACCGAGATGCCTGCGCCCTTCTCCCGGTTTCAACTTTTCCCAACCCAAAAAGCTCCTTGTCGAAGGAGTTTACACCTCCTTTTCCCTCTCCGCAACCGCTTTGTTGGTGAGTTTATCTTGATATTGATGATAAGCGGTATTGGGGAAGGGGAGTCTTCGTCTTTGATCAATAAAAACTCAGGGAGATAACTCCCTGAGAAAATTGATTTTTGTTTTTAGGCGTCCTCTTTCAGCCGAGTATCTCCTTGATATCCTCCTCTGAGTCTCCTATCAATCGGAGGTCGTATCTCTCCTTGAGGACCTGTAGTATCTCGTCGTTCACCCAGGCAGGGATGATGGGTCCTAAATATATCCCCTTTAGGTTGAGGGAGAGGAGGCTCCAGAGGATAGCCACCGCCTTCTGTTCCATCCAACTTATTACCAGGGTGAGGGGTAGCTCATTTACTCCTACCCCGAAAGCCTCGGCGAAGGCGAGTGCAATCTCAATGGCGACGATGGAGTCATTACATTGCCCGAGGTCGATCAACCTTGGGATGCCTTCGATCTCACCTAAGTTGAGGTCGTTGATCCGGAACTTTCCGCAGGCGAGGGTGAAGACAATCGTATCCCTCGGAAGCTCTTCCACGAACTCGCGGTAATAGGTGGCTTTCTTTAGCGGAGAGTCGCAGCCTCCAACGAGGAAGAAATGGCGGATTTTCCCTGCTTCCACCAATTGTTTTATCTTGCCAGCGAGGGAGAGGATGGATGATTTGGAATATCCGGTGGTGAGAACCACCTCTCCGGCTTCTTCGGGGAGTTCGGGGAGGGCCTTAGCCATCTCGATAACCGGAGAATAGTCGTATCCTGCAATGTGTTTCACTCCGGGGAGCCTTGCCGGTCCGGTGGTGAACATCCGGTCCCGGTAGTCTTCCTTGGGTATTAGTACGCAGTTCGAAGTACCGAGAATGGCTACCGGATATTTCGAGAAGAGCTGTTTTTGATCGAACCAGGCTTTCCCTAAGTTTCCTACCAGGTGTTTGTATTTCTTGAGGCCAGGGTATCCATGGGCGGGGAGCATCTCCGAATGGGTGTAGATGTTTATTCCCGTTCCCTCTGTTTGCTTTAGGAGTTCCCCAAGTGCCTTGAGGCCATGTCCGGTTACGATTATCCCCTTTCCCCTTACTGTTCCCGTTTGAACCTTGGTTGGCTTTGGCTCACCGAAGGTCTCTATGTGCGCCTTTTTAAGGAGTTCCATCGTCTTTATATTCATCCTGCCCGCCTCGACGGCGAGCTCAACGAACGATTCTGCATCGAAGTTTACATTGGTGAAGGTGGCGTAGAACGCTCGCTCTAAGAAAGCGTCTATTTCGGGGTCGCTATATCCCAACTCCCGGGCATGGTAGAGATAGGCTGCCATCCCTTTGGAAGCAAATATCAGGTTGTCCTGCAGGCGGGCGACCGTAGGTAGCTTCCCGCATACCCCCCTTATGGTGCAGCCAGTTCCCCAGGCAGTCCGGGAGCACTGGTAACAGAACATATTCAGTTTTTCCTTTTCCGCCATTTTTGATTCTCCTTAATAAAATATTATCATAGTTTTCAAAAACACAATGTGGAGGTTGGGGTTGAGGGGAGATTTTTTCTATCTCACGATCTTTAAGAACCTTGCATTTATCGCCACGATCACCGTGCTGAGCGACATAAGAACAGCGCCAACTGCTGGAGAAAGGAGTATTCCCATCTTATAGAGCGCCCCAGCAGCAAGGGGGATGGCAAAGGCGTTGTAACCGGTTGCCCAGCCGAGGTTCTGGACCATCTTTCTGTAAGTAGCCCGAGCAAGGGCGATTATCGAAACCACATCGAGGGGATTGCTCCTCACTAAGATGATATCGGCGGTCTCCACCGCGACATCGGTTCCCGCCCCTATGGCGATGCCGACATCCGCCTGGGCTAATGCCGGGGCATCGTTCACCCCATCCCCAGTCATCGCCACGGTGAGACCTCGCGCCTGAACCTCCTTTACCTTGGCGACCTTCTCCTGAGGGAGGACCTCGGCGAAGTATTCGTCAAGCCCCACCTCTTCTGCCACCCATTTTGCCACCTCTTTGTTGTCTCCGGTGAGCATCATACATCTTACCCCCATCTCCTTGAGGATGGCGATTGCCCGCTTCGATTCCGGTCTTATGATGTCCGCTAAGGCGATAGCGCCCATAAGCTTTCCATCGATCAGGAGGAAGATCACGGTTTTCCCCTGAGATTTAAGCCTCTCCACCCTATCGTCAGAAAGAGCGATATTCTGCTCCCGGAGGTAGCCCGGGCTCACCATCTTTACTTCCTTTCCTTTGACCTTCCCTTCTGCCCCCTTTCCCGGGATGGCTCTAAATTCCTCGACGGGAAAGGTCTCCTTTGCCGATGAGACGATCCCCTTGGCGATCGGATGCTCTGAGTGTGCCTCGACCGAGGCGGCATACCTGAGGACCTCATTTTCGTCCATATCGTTGCCGAAGGCGATGATATCGGTAACGCCGAATCTCCCCTCGGTCAGGGTTCCTGTTTTATCGAAGATTATCGCCTTTATATCCTTTGCCCGTTCGAAGGCGGCGCGGTCCCGTATTAAAAGCCCGTTTTTCGCCGCTATCGCCGTGGATACAGCGACCACCAGGGGTATGGCAAGCCCTAAAGCGTGGGGGCAGGTGATGACCATCACGGTAACCGTCCGTTCGAGGGCAAAGGCGAATGCCTTTTTCACCAGAATGAGCCAGATAAAGAGGGTTATCGTCCCTCCGGTAAGGGCGATGATGGTGAGCCATAAAGCGGCTCTGTTGGCTAAGTCTTGAGTTTTCGATTTGCTCTGTTGTGCCTCCCTTACCAGCTCGATTACCTGAGAGAGGAAGGAGTCCTTTCCCGTTTTTTCCACCCTGACAATTATCGAGCCCTCACCGTTTATCGCCCCGCCGATGACCTTGTCGCCCTTTTTCTTTGTTACCGGTTTTGATTCCCCGGTGAGCATCGCCTCGTTGACCGAGCTTTCCCCTTCCGCTACTACTCCATCCGCTGGAACCTTCTCCCCGGGTTTTACCAGTACCTTATCTCCCACCTTGAGTTCGCTTAAGGGGATGTCGCTTATGGTTCCATCCTGGTTCAGCCTGTGGGCGGATGAGGGCATAAGTTTTGCCAGCTCCTCAAGTGCTTTTGAGGCGCCAAGGACCGATTTCATCTCGATAAAATGGCCAAGGAGCATAATGTCGATCAGGGTCGCGAGCTCCCAGAAGAAGGTCTTTCCCTGAAGGCCAAAGACCACCAACCCGCTGTAGATATAAGCGACGCTGATGGCGACTCCGATCAGGGTCATCATTCCCGGTTTCTTTTTCCTGAGTTCACTGAAAAGACCGGAGAGGAAAGGATATCCCCCGTAGAAGAAGACGAAGGAAGCGAGGGCGAAAAGGAGGTAAATGTCTCCGTTGAACTTAAGCCTTTCTCCTAAGCCGACCAACCTCTGAAACATCGGGGAAAGGGCGAGAATGGGGAGGGTGATGATCAGGGATATCCAGAATCTTTTCTTGAAGTCAGCTAACATATGGGCGTGATGATCGTGGTGTCCTTTGTGTTCCTCATGCCCTTTATGCTTCATACCCTCCATCTTATGATGCTCTTTATGGTGATGCCCTTCCATATGGTGATGGGGCTTATGCTCTGAATGGTTCTTATGGTTCATAAGCCTGTCCTCCAGTTAGAGATTTTACTATCCAGTATAGCTATTTCCAAAGTTTACTTGGATCAGTAGGTAGTTATCTCCCCCGCCCTTTTAAGGGTAATTTCTGCCACAATAGGACCAATCAATTCATGGACTATGGTGCCTCCAATGGTGATGCTCATAATGAGATCGGAAAAGCTGTTAAAAATAGGTTTCTCCTTTATCATTAAAGCTAAACCGATGATGATGCCTCCCTGAGGGATCAGACCGCCGGCGTCATATCTTTTTATCTTTTCCGACGCCCTTGAGAGGGTAGCTCCGGTTATTACCCCGAGGAACTTCCCAGTAGCCCTAAACAGGACGAAGAGAAATATTGGAATAAGCGAGTGTGCCAGGACGGAGAACTTAAGATGCATTGCTCCTATGGTGAAGAATAAAATGAAGATCAGCTCCTCGATGTACCGCTCGAGGATTTTAAATAGCTTTCTTCTCTTCTTGTTGTAATTAACTACGATGATTCCCATTGTCATTGTGGCGAGGAGTTCGTCCGCATTGATCAGGTTGGCGATCCCAAAGCAAAGGGCTAAAGTGGATAATATCAGCACGATGAATACCCCTTCGCTCTCTTTCCTGCTAAACCGAGTTAGGAGGTTGAGGGAGAAACCGAACAGAATGCCCAATCCTACAGCTCCCCAGATGTTCACCAATGGTAACAAGAATGCGGAATAATGGAGCCTGCTATGGAGAATAAGCAGTTCTCCTACGGCGATGGCGATGGTGTAGTTGATTATCCCTGCGACATCGTCGAACGCAGCAACTCCAAGGATGGTAGCAGATACATTCCCTTTAACCCGATATTCATGGGTTATCGCCAGGGTAGTAGCGGGTCGGTGGGTGCTCCTAAGGAGCCAATCAATATGCTGAAGGGTATAAAGGTAGTCAGCCAGCCACCCTTAGGAAGATGGAGCCATAAGGGGGTTGTCGCCATAAAGCCTAAGGCAATGATCATGAAGGCAAACTCAGCCTCAAAGATGGTGATGTAGAGTATCTGTTTTCCTAATCTTTTTATCCGAGAATAATGAAGGGTTCCTCCTACCGAGAAGGTGATGATCGATAGAGAGATGCTGGTAATCGTCTCGGTGTGCTTTATAAAATCGGCGGGGATCAGCTTGAGCAGTCCTGGGTTAAGCAATATCCCTGCGGTAATGTATCCTATGATTTTCGGAGCGTTTATTTTTTTCGCTATCTCTCCAAGGAGGAAGCCAGTGAGGATAATAGTACCTATTAAGAGGAGGGAATGCATATTTTTCTTTTATCAGATGGGATGGTTTAATGTAAGCTGAAAAACTTCGGTTGGTTTCCTTCTCCAGCCGAGGACCCGGCTGGCGTTTGAGATAGCGATAAGGGCAACACCCACATCAGCGAAAACCGCCTCCCACATTGTGGCTAAGCCTATGATGCCCAGGGTGATGAAAATGGCTTTAACCGCCAAGGCAAAACCGATATTCTGCCAGACGATGCGGTGGGTCTTTCTCCCTATCTCTATCGCCTCAGGCACCTTTGATGGTGCATCGGTCATAATAACGACATCAGCGATCTCGATGGCAGCATCCGAACCGAGCCCTCCCATAGCTATCCCGATGTCAGCTCTGGCGATGACCGGAGCGTCGTTTATCCCATCGCCGACAAAGACCACCTTTTCTCCCTCTTCTGCCTCATCCATAAGGTTCTCGATAGCGGATACCTTTTCTTCCGGGAGTAGTTCCGCAAGGTAGGAGTCTAAACCAAGCCTTTCTGCCACACCCTTTGCCACCACTTCGCTATCGCCGGTCAGCATAACTATCTTTTTGATGCCGAGCTTCCTGAGAGAGTGAACCGCAGTTAAGGCATCCTCCTTGAGCTCATCGGAGATGATGAGGTAGCCTGCGTATAGCCCATCTACCGCGAGGTGAACCACGGTTCCCTCTACATCGCAGGTGTCGTGTTCGATCCCTTCTTGATGAAGCAGGGAGTCATTTCCCGCGATTACCACTTTGCCTCTCACCTTCGCCCTTATTCCCCTGCCGGCGATCTCCTGGTACTCATCCACCACGGAGGGATCAGCTTCCCTTCCATATGCCTCCTGTATCGATTGAGCGATAGGGTGGTTTGATTGCGATTCGGCCTCTGCTGCCAGCCTGAGGAGCTTTTCCTCGGTAAAGCGATTTTTGGGAACGATTTCACTCACCCGGAACACACCCTTGGTGAGGGTGCCCGTCTTATCGAACACCACCGTCTTCACCTTGGTGAGGAGATCGAGGAAGGTGGCTCCCTTCACCAGGATGCCCCGGCGGGAGGCACCGCCAACGCCTCCGAAGTAGCCCAGAGGGATACTGATCACCAGGGCGCAGGGGCAGGATATGACAAGGAGGACGAGAGCGCGATAAACCCAGAGGGAAAAACTCGCCCCGGGGATGAGAAGGGGTGGGATGAGGGCAACGGCGAGCGCTCCCAAGACCACCCCCGGGGTATAATATCTCGCCAGTCTGGTTATAAATTTCTCTGTTTCCGCCTTTTTACTGCTCGCATTCTCCACCAGATCGAGGATCTTGGAGATGGAGGATTCATAAAAGGGCTTTTCTACCTTGATGGTGAGCGTACCCGTTTTATTGATCATTCCGGCGAGTACGGTATCGGCGACATTCACCATTCGGGGTACCGACTCCCCGGTTAGTGCCGAGGTGTCCACCTGGGAGCTACCCGCTATTACCTCGCCATCAAGGGGGATCTTTTCCCCCGGCTTCACCACGATGATATCCCCTGGAGCTACCTCCTCCGGAGATACCCTTTTTATCTTTCCATCGAGCTTTAGGTTGGCATAATCTGGTCTTATCGCGAGCAGGGATCTGATGGACCTCCGTGAGCGATTGACCGAGAGCTCCTCGAAGAACTCCCCCACCCTGAAGAACAGCATAACCCCCACTGCCTCCGGTAGCTCGTGGATGATGATCGCTCCTAAGGTGGCGATAGTCATCAAGAAGCTCTCATCGGATACCCTTCCCCGGAGGATGTTTTTCCCCGCGCTTGCAAGGACATTGGAACCGCTCAGGAGATAAGCGGAAAGGAAAAGGACATATTCCCCAATGGCATAAGGGGTATGGTGTAATCTCGTTCTGAAGACGAGTCCTAAAAGGAATAACAGTCCTGAGGAGAAGATGAGAGCGAGCTCCCTTTTTGTGTCGAGCTCTTCCTCCCCGTGTTCGTGATCCTCTCCCGCTTTCTCTGATATCTCCTCGAGCTCTACCTCTTTTGCCACCTCTTTCAGTTTTTTATGGACCTTTTTTATATCCTCTGCCTCGATCCTGAGGGTGGCGGTGGCGAAATCGACCGATGTGTAACGAACGCCTTCGGCCTTTTTCAGGCTCTTCTCGATATCTGAAGCGCAAGAGGCACAATGAAGGTTTCTTAAGCGGTATTTTTTGGTCATCTGTTTTTGCCTATTTCTTGGAACTCGATTGTCTCCTTTTCTACCTCTTGGTTATCGATCGCCTGCTGGATTTCAATCGTCTTTTTAAAGGCATGAAATAATAACATATAAATTGCCTACGAAGGTTAAGCGGTGTGTAATTTTTTCTATACTCACTCTATCCATTCGAGGGCTTTCTCCCAGTAGTAAATCGGAATTTATTCTATCGGCAAAGGCGGTTGGTGTCAATCGAAAGCAAGGTGGCGAGTATGGCTCCAGTTATTGATAGATGGTTCTCTTATCTTCGGGATAATCTTTTTTGAACCTTGTCGCTGGTGAGTTCGCGGAGGGCGTTGGAGGCGATCCAACGGGCGGCTCTTGAATTGATTCTTTTAATCTCTAAGGCAATTTCAATCGCTTTTTTATTTAGATTGAGATTCCGCTTCCCTATTTGCCTTAATGCCCAATTGACCGCCTTTTTGACGAAGTTCCTTTCATCGGTCGCTTCCTGTTTTATTATTGGGAGGAACTTTATAAATGTTTCGTCTGCAGCCTTTTTATCGTGGACAGCTAAAGTGGCCATTAGCACGAACCCTGCCCGTTTGACATATTCCTCATCCCGTTTGCTCCACTCTTCTGCCTTTTGGTAGGCGAGGCTGGTTTTTCTAAAAAGGTGATTGCAGGTGGCGTCGCAAATAGCCCAGGAATCGAAATCCTTTACCCAGACTTCCATCTGCTCTTCCGAAACCAATTTCGGATCGTCTATCGAAACAGCGATGGCTTGTGCATCCATAATACCTGATTTCCAAAGTCTTTGGGCTAAAGCGTGATTTCTCCCTATCTCTTTGACCAGTTTTTCTAAGGCAGGAGCAGGTACGCCATAGACGATGTTCTTCGTTTTGATGCCGAATCGAGCCAGCTTTGCCCTCGCTTCCGGATCAGCTAACGATTTCAGCTTCCTCAAGATTTCTTCGTAGCGCATCATTTCTTCGGAGAGGTTATTGCTGCCATTTCTCTTAGGAGTTTGGTTTAACTTATAAAGTGATAAAGAGGCCATTCAAGCAAAGCTGATTTCTCAAATTTATCTTGGGGTATTTTTAGTTCGTTTTCTATTTTCTCTGCTACCTTTTGATATATTTTATTTAGATCTTCGTTGCTCGTTTTCTCAGTTATATAATGCTTTTTAAATATTTCATTTAGGATGTTTAATACCTCTGGTGTATGTAGCTTTTCCTTGCAGGTATATAGAAGCCTTTCAAGAGCTTTACGGGAGACCCAAATGGGATTAATAAAAAGAAACTCCTCCCAATCTGAAAGTGAGAGCGTTGGAACCTCCATTTCTGGAATATGCCACTCTTTGTCATACTCGATGTAGTCAACATATAAGTTAAAATCACGCCCGAAATATGTTTGATGCGGCATATCAGGCTCTCCGGACTGTGGATCGCCTCGGAAGTATTTGGTTAAATAAAGTTCAATGTAGTCCTTTGCGTGTTTTAGATCATATACATGTTGGCGGACAGTCATAGTATAAGCGTACTTTGTAATGTGATTGTAAAATGCACGACAAAGACGCTTCAGAATGTTTTTATGTTTATCAAAGTCTAAACGGCAGGCATCAACCATTATATAGAATTTAGCTATTTCCTCATTTGCTGTGGCGATAAGAAAGTTGGGTATTGCATACCAATTTAATTTGGCTAAATGTTCTGCTTTATCTAACAGCTGTTTTGCGTTTTCCGTAAAAGCATCTAATCCTTCTGAGATGATCTCAAAAGTCTGTTCCTTATCTCGCTTAACAAAAAGATTCTCATAAAGAACCTTCCATTTTTCCGCTGGAGATAAGTTTTTGTATGTCATTTATTACACTTAGTGATTAACTTTAATTTAAGTTAGCACAATGAAGGAATTTATGTCAATTAAAAGTAGGGTGGCGGATGATGGGGAAAATATATCGTTAACTGGTGATAATCTCTTTCAATTTTTCGATGCTGATATTACTTCCGGAGATGATGAGAGTGATGTTTTGGTTTTTAAATCGCTTCCTCTCTTTGAGGAGGGCGGCAACAGGGAGGGCAGAAGCCCCCTCGATCACCTTATGATGTTTTTCTAAGATGAGATAGATCGCCTCCTTTATCTCCTCCTCGGTTAAGAGGAAGTAGTCATCGACATACTTCTTACAGAGATCGAAGGTTATCGCCCCGGGCTCGATGCCCCCAGCGGTTCCATCGGAGAGGGTTTCCTCGCTCTTCATCTCGATGATCCTTCCCGCTTTGACCGATTCATACATCACCGGAGAGGCAAGCGGTTGGCAACCGAAGACCCTTATCTTTTTCTTTTCCTCCTTCAGGTATCCCCCTATTCCGGAGATGAGCCCACCACCGCCAACCGGGACGAGAACCGCATCCACTTCCGGAAGTTCCTCCAGAAGCTCAAACCCTATCGTCCCCTGACCGCCGATTATCTCCGGGTCGTTATAGGGAGGGATGAATATCATCCCCCTTTCCTCTGCCTCCTTCCGGGCATAGGCTTCGGTCTCGACGCAGTCGGTACCGTAAAATTCCACCGGGGCATCATAGTAGCTTAGGGCTTCGACCTTTGCCCTGGAGGCGTTTTCCGGAAGGAAGATGGTACCCTTGATACCGAGTTTCTTAAGGCTGTAGGCAACTGCCAAGCCATGATTTCCGCTTGAGGCGGTTACTATGCCCCGCTCCTTCTCCTCCTCGGATAGAGAAAGGAGCTTGTTCATCGCCCCCCTTATCTTGAAAGCACCGGTCAACTGCTCGTTCTCCAATTTGAGGTAGATGTTGGAATTGCATAGCTTGCTGAGATAGGGCGAGAACTCGAGCGGTGTTCTTCTGATGTGGGGTCTTATCCTTTTTTCTGCTTTTACGACCTTCTCTTTTACATCCATAGTTGCAACGCTTATTATACGAGGTTCTTCTTCAAATTCCAAGGGCTCTTTTGCCAAAAGAAGCGGATGGGTTCTACAGTATCTCCTTGAAGGAGACTTACTTATCTGCTACCATCGCTATAGGATAATATAGCAGAGATCTTGGTAATGAAGACAATTTTCTTTGACTCCTGTCCCGTCTGCTCGTCTGATTTCAGGCATTGGAAGATCAAAACCACTTTCTTTGGAGATTTCAATATTGTTCTTTGTAATGGCTGTGGTTTCGCTTTCGTTAATCCAAGACCTACCCTGGAGTACTTAAGGAGTTTCTATTCCAAGCGGGGACATGGAGATAGGGGGCATAGATCCCTTGCTGAGGTTTTGAGAAGCGAGGAGGAATATCCAAACTCAACAATCGACGCCAAGAGAATGATCAAAACGATCATAGATATTCTGGGGGCTGAACCCGCTAAAGGGCGCAGAAGATTTTTGGATGTTGGCTGTGGCTATGGTTTCTTTTCGAGGGAGGCACTGAGATTTGGATTTGAGGTTACCCCCCTTGAGTTCGCTACCACCGAAAGAGCAATTGCAGAAGAGATGACAGGGCTCAAGCCTTTGCCTACCTCATTTGAGGATTTCTCGGCTGAGAAGGAGAGCTACGATGTTATCCTGATGAGCCAGATATTGGAACATGCTTTGGATGTTAATCTATGGGTTGAAAAAGCCTATCGCTTGCTCACTGGTGGTGGAGTGTTGGCGATAGCCCTGCCCAACTTTGCAAGTATCTTTCGCCTTATCCTTCAGGAGAAGGACCCGTACATCGCTCCTCCTTCTCATCTTAACTTCTTCACCCCCAAGAGTCTCTCCTTGCTTTTGGGTAAATACGGTTTCGTGGTGCGCGAGATTCAATGGGTCTCAAGAATTAGTCCAAGATCGATAGCTAAGAGGCTGCCTCTGGGGAAGGGGTTAGCTAAATATCTACCCGTTAAGCCTATATTGAGATTGCTCGATGTGTTTCATTTGGGGATGATGATAAATGTTTATGGGGTAAAAGGTTAGCTTGGAATTTATAGTTGGGGTGTGTTTCCATTTGGATTTAAAGGAGATATCAGGCATTTTCTTTCAACGGAGGATGCAGCCGACACCGTGTCTGCGGAGCTCCTCCCTCAGTAGTTCCATCTCAGCCATAGGGAAGGGAGATAGCTTTAAGGTCCCGTTTGCCAGGGTCTTTGATGGTACGAACCGTTGCAAGATGTAGTTTCTAATGCCCTTGATGGTCTTTCCTATATCCAAGATGTCCTGTTTTGACAACAGTGGTTTGACTAAGGTGGTTCTGAATTCGTAGCTTACCCCTGAAGAGGCAATTATATCTATGCTCTTTCTTATTATCTCTCCATCTATCTCTCTTTCTACCACTTCCCGATACCGGCTGAGGGGAGCTTTGATATCCATTGCTATGTAGTCAACAAGTCCTTCGCCTATTATCTGCTCTAAAACCTCTGGGTTGCTTCCGTTGGTATCAAGCTTTACCAGATATCCCATACTCTTTATCCTGCGAATAAACTCCGTGAGGTCCTCTTGTAAGGTAGGCTCTCCCCCAGTTATTGAGATAGCATCGATCTTCCCCTTTCGCTTTTCTAAGAAGGAAAATACGGCTTCTTCTGCGATCGGCTGTTCGAAGAATCTTGGGTCAACGAGCTCGGGGTTATGGCAGTAAGGACATCTGAAGTTACAGCCCTGAGTGAATACAATAGCGGATATCTTGGTTGGGTACTCTATTAACGAGAATCTTTGAAAACCGCCGATATGCACGGCTACCCCTTTATGTTAAAAGCTTTTCTCAGTTTGAATTCTTCCTTCTTCCCTTCATTCCATTGGTTTATTGGACGGAGATAGCCCACGACGCGGGAGTAAACCTCGCATCGTGCTTCACACTTGGGACATCTTTCTTGTTCCCCCGGGAGATAGCCGTGGGCAGGGCAAATGCTGAAAGTCGGGGTGATGGTGAAGTAAGGTAGATGATAATTCTCACATATCTTTCGCACCAGGATCTTTACACTTTCGGGGTCCTTGATTTGCTCTCCAATGTAGATGTGTAGGGCGGTACCGCCGGTATATTTTCTTTGGATCTCATCCTGCAGGTCAAGCACCTCGAAGATGTCGTCGGTGTAGTTTACCGGGAGCTGGGTGGAGTTGGTGTAGAAAGGCTCCGCTCCCTTCCTCCACTCCTCCTCGTTGGCGCATATTATCCGGGGGTATTTCTCCTTATCTATTTTCGCCAGCCTGTATGATGTTCCCTCAGCTGGGGTTGCCTCGATGTTGTAATTGTTACCTGTCTCCTCCTGGAAGGAGAGGAGCTTTTCCCGCATAAAATCGAGGACCTTTATGGCGAATCTTCTTCCTTCCTCTTTTCCAATATTCACCCCCAGTAGGTTGAGACAGGCTTCGTTCATCCCGATTAGCCCAATGGTGGAGAAGTGGTTCTTCCAGTATTCCCCGAACCTCTTTTTCACATTGCGGAGATAGAATCTCGCATAAGGATAAAGCTCCTTCTCCGTGAGTTTCTCTAAAACCTTTCTCTTTATCTCCAGGCTCTCCTTGGCAAGTATCATCAAGCTTTCTAAGCGTTCCATAAACTCGCTTTCGTCCTTCGAGAGGTACCCCAACCGTGCCATATTTATGGTGACCACACCTATCGAGCCGGTTAATGGATTGGCTCCAAATAACCCACCGCCTCTCTTCTCCAGTTTTCTAAGGTCTAATCTGAGACGACAACACATTGAGCGTGCATCTTCAGGAGACATATCGGAATTTATGAAATTGGAGAAATAAGGTATTCCATATTTAGCAGTGACCTGCCATAGGGTCTCCAAATTAGGATCATCCCAGTCAAAGTCGTGGGTGATGTTATAAGTTGGGATGGGGAAGGTGAAGACCCTGCCCTTGGCGTCCCCTTCTGAGAGCACTTCGAGGAAGGCACGGTTCAAGATGTTCATTTCCTCTTGGAAGTCCCCATAGGTTGCCCTCTTTAATTCCCCGCCTATCACCACAGGTGAGTCGGCGTACATCTTGGGGACCTTTAGGTCCATAGTAATGTTTGTAAACGGTGTTTGGAACCCCACTCGTGTGGGTACATTTATGTTGAAGATGAACTCCTGCAAAGCCTGTTTCACCTCGGGATAGGACAGGTTATCGTATCGAATAAAGGGAGCGAGGAAGGTATCGAAATGGGAGAAAGCCTGTGCGCCAGCAGCTTCGCCTTGCAAGGTATAAAAGAAATTTACGATTTGCCCAAGAGCACTCCGCAGATGTTTAGCTGGTTTGCTTTCCACTTTACCCGCTGCGCCTTTAAAGCCCTGGAGTAGCAGGTCATTGAGATCCCAGCCGACGCAGTAGGTGGAAAGTATATTTAAATCATGGATGTGAAAGTCACCTTCGAGGTGAGCTTCCCTTATTTCCGGAGGGTATATCTTGTTCAACCAGTAGATCTTGCTTATCTCCGAGGAGATGTAATTGTTCAACCCCTGAAGGGAGTAAGCCATATTGCTATTTTCGTTTACCTGCCAGTCCAGCTTCTCTAAGTATAGATCGATCAAGTCCACTCCTGCCTTGGAGACAATTTCCCTTATCTTCGCGTGTTGATCGCGGTAGATTATGTAAGCCTTTGCTGTTTTCTTGTAGGGGGATGAGAGGAGGATTTCCTCAACGATATCCTGGATCTCCTCTACCGTGGGGATCCTGTGAGTGATTATCTGCTGGGCTAAGTTTAGGACCCTAAGGGTGAGCTTTTTAGCGATCTCTTCACCGAACTCCCCGGTTGCCTCGCCCGCTTTTTTTATTGCGGTAGTGATCTTTTGAGCATCGAATTCAACTACTCGTCCATCTCTCTTCTTTATTTTTGTAAACATATTTCTTTCTCCTGA
>Ga0190338_1000027_pt1 | contig 37709 bp, 30 predicted proteins | sample 4872041112_MG_FD_163434 | JGI IMG/M metagenome (GOLD analysis project Ga0190338, IMG submission 163434) | Hydrothermal vent sediment bacterial communities from Southern Trench, Guaymas Basin, Mexico - 4872-04-11-12_MG | ecosystem: Environmental > Aquatic > Marine > Hydrothermal vents > Sediment ... | reverse complement strand
TGGGGATAGTTCCTGCTGGGGCGGGAAAGGATTTTTCCCACCATCCAATAGGAACCGGTCCCTTCAGACTTATGACCTATCGGGAGGATGAGGAACTTGTCTTTTCTCGGTTTGATCACTACTTCGAAGGAAAACCCAAGCTCAAGCGGTTGGTGCTTAAGATAATTCCCGATGCCACCACCCGGATGCTCGCCCTCGAAAAAGGAGAGGTTGACCTGATAATAAACGCCCTTCCTCCGGATATGGTGATGGTTCTGGCAAAAAAGCACGGGTTGAAGCTCATTACTGCCCCTGGCTGTAATTACACCTATCTTGGGTTCAACTTCCGGGATAAGCTAATCAAGAGGAAGGCGATTAGAGAGGCGATAGCCTACGCAATCAATCGAGACGAGATAATAAAGACCCTGTTAGGAGGGTTGGCGGAGAAGGCAGATGGTATCCTCGCCAGGGGAAACTGGGCGTATGAGGGCGATGTAGCCCATTATCCCTATGACCCGGAGCGGGCGAAAAGGGTCCTCGATGAGGCGGGATTCCCGGATCCGGACGGGGAGGGACCGGCGCCGAGGATCACCTTAACCCTCAAGGTTTCGAATAACAAGCTCTCCCGGGACCTTGCCACCGTTTTTGCCAGTGAGCTTGCCCGGGTGGGGATAAGGCTCAACATTCGCTCCTATGAATGGCAGACCTTCTATTCCGACATAATAAAGGGCAACTTTCAGATATATCTCCTCCGCTTCATTGGGGCGACCGATCCCGATATATATCGCTACTGTTTCCACTCAGGAAGTGTTCCCCCAAACGGTGCCAACCGTGGGGCATACTCTAATCCAAGGCTCGATAAGTTGATCGAAAAAGCTATGATCACCCTGGATAAGAAGGAGAGGAAGAGGCTTTATTCTGAGATCCAGAAGATAGTGGCGGAGGACCTACCTTATGTCAGCCTATGGCATAATAAAAACTTTGCCCTTTTCCGAGATGGGATAACCAATCTCATCCTTTATCCCAATGCGAACTTCAAATACTTAAAGGATGTGGTGATAAAAAGGTAATTCTTCCCTCTCCTCCTTCGATTCGTTTCCCTTGTCCCCTTTTTATGCTATAATTTAATTACGATGTTTTAGGAAAATTGGATAAGTGGCTTTGAATTTTGTAAAGAGTGAGGCGAACAATGGGTATCAAAAAATCCGAGAAGATTTGGCATAACGGAAAATTCATTGATTGGGATGATGCTAAGATCCATGTCCTTTCTCATGTGGTTCACTACGGCTCCTCGGTTTTTGAGGGGGAGCGGTGTTATGAGACGAAGAGAGGACCAGCGATCTTCAGGCTCGAGGACCATAGCAGACGGTTTTTCTTCTCCTGTCGGGTTTATCGAATGGACCTTCCCTTCTCAGTCGATGAGTTCAGCCAGGCGGTTATTGAGACGGTGCGGATCAATAATTTGAAGAGTTGTTATATCCGCCCGGTAGCCTTTCGGGGGTATGACTCTTTGGGATTAAACCCCTTCCCCTGCCCGGTCGAGGTATATATCGCCGCCTGGGAATGGGGTGCTTATTTAGGTGAAGAGGCGCTTCGGGAGGGGGTGGATGTTAAGGTCTCCTCCTGGAACAGAATGGCGCCCAATACCCTCCCTGCAATGGCAAAGGCGGGCGCGAACTATATGAACTCCCAGCTTATCAAAATGGAGGCGCTGATTGATGGTTATGCCGAGGGTATCGCCCTCGATAGCTCGGGTTATGTCAGTGAGGGAAGTGCGGAGAACCTCTTCTTGGTTAAGGATGGGAAGCTGTATACCCCGCCGGTTTATTCGAGTATCCTTGAGGGAATCACCAGAAATACCATTATCACCTTAGCCCGCGATCTGGGCTACGAGGTGGTGGAGGAAAGGATACCCCGGGAGATGCTCTACAACGCCGATGAGCTCTTCTTATGCGGCACGGCAGCGGAGATTACCCCGATTCGCTCAGTGGATAGGATCAAGATAGGGGCGGGGAAGAGAGGACCGATAACCGCCGAGCTTCAGAATGAGTTCTTCGGCATAGTAAGGGGGGAGAAGGAGGATAGATATAACTGGCTTACCTATATCTAAGGAGGGGAGAATGATATGAACCTACAGGAGTTGCTCACCAAGGCGGCGGAGAGGCAGGCTTCGGATATTCACCTCAAGGTGGGCAACTATCCCTATATCAGGGCTAATGGTCGTTTGATGCCCCTAATCGAATTCCATAGGCTCACCCAGGAGGATACCCTTCGTATCGCCTTCGAGATAATGAACGACAACCAGAAGCAGAAGTTCAAGCGAGACCTCGAGATAGACCTTGCTTATTCCGTTCCTGGCCTTGGTCGATTCAGGGTGAACATCTTCCAGCAGCGGGGGACGATAGGTCTGGTTCTCAGAGTTATCTCGTTTGAGGTTCTTTCGATCAGGGAGCTCAACCTTCCTCCGGTGCTGGAGCAGATAGCCCTGGAACCTCGGGGTATGGTGTTGGTAACCGGTACCACTGGTAGTGGTAAATCGACCACCTTGGCGGCGATGATTGACTACATCAACACCCATCGTACGGTTCACATCATTACTATCGAGGATCCTATCGAGTTCCTCCACCGGGATAAGAAGAGCATCATCAATCAGCGGGAGGTGGAGGTGGATACCAAAGGGTTCGCCGTTGCCCTCCGGAGCGCCCTTCGTCAAGACCCGGATGTCATCCTGGTGGGTGAGATGCGGGATTATGAGACGATCCAGACTGCCCTTACCGCTGCCGAGACAGGCCACTTGGTTCTTTCTACCCTTCACACGCTCGATGCCACCGAGACGATAAACCGGATCATCTCCGTCTTTCCCCCTTACCAGCAGAAGCAGGTAAGGCTTCAGCTCGCTTCGGTGCTTAAAGCGATAATCTCCCTTAGGTTGATGAACCGTGCTGATGGGAAGGGACGGGTGCCCGCGGTGGAGGTGATGCGAAGCACTGCCTTCATCCGGGACTGCATCATCAATAAGGAGAAGACCCATATGATCCGGGAGGCGATCGCTGCTGGCGTCTCTCAGTACGGAATGCAGACCTTCGATCAATCCCTGTTCAACCTCTACCAGCGGGGGCTCATCTCCTATGAGGAGGCGCTCAGGGGAGCGAGCAATCCTGACGAGTTCAAGCTTCGGGTTCAGGGCATTCAGTCCGCCTCCGATATGGCACGGGAGGAGATGGAGAAGATCCTCGATTTCGACGCCAACCGTCCGGAGGGAGATTCGCCCTTTATCCTTTCGAACGAACCGGATGATAGCAAATAGCTGAGTGGTGTTGGGAAAGGGGAAGCTCGATCCATACAGTTATGCTCTGAGGCTTCTTTCGTTGAAGCCTCGCACGGAAAAAGAACTGCGGGATTCCCTCAAAAAGAGGGGAGCTTCGGAGGAGAAGATAGAGGAGATCATAACACACCTGAGCGAATTGGGTTATATCGACGATAACCTCTATGCCGAGGTCTTCTCCCGTTTTGGAGCAAGGGAGCGAAAATGGGGGCGGTTTCGGCTCCTCCTCGAGATGAAGAAAAGGGGGATAGCAGAGGAGGTGGCGGAGAAAGCAGTCTCCCGTTATTTTTCGGAGGAGGAGAAGGAGGAAGATGTCTTGAAGCGGGCTCTTGAGAAGAGATTGCGGATGACAGGACCGCCTAAGGATATCGCTCAGTTCAAAAGGCTTTATGATTACCTGGCGAGAAAGGGGTTCCCTTCGAACCTTATTCTCTCGGTACTCGCGCCTTTCAAGAAGAGGTTAAAAGAGGAATGAGAAAACTGAGTTCAGATGAGATAAGGAAGGAGTTTCTCGACTATTTTAGGAAAAGAGGGCATCGAGTGGTAGCGAGTTCACCGCTCGTCCCCAAGGACGATCCCACCCTTCTCTTCACCAACGCTGGGATGAACCAGTTCAAGAAGGTGTTCCTCGGGGTGGAAAAGAGGGATTACACTCGGGCTACCACCGTCCAGAAGTGCCTTCGCGCCGGTGGAAAGCATAATGATCTCGAGGTAGTAGGACATACCGGGAGGCATCATACATTCTTTGAGATGCTGGGCAACTTCTCCTTCGGTGATTATTTCAAGGAGGAGGCGATAGCCTATGCCTGGGAGCTCATTACCGAGGGGTTCAAAATCCCTAAAGAGAGCCTCCTCATTACCGTATTTGAGAAGGATGAGGAGAGCTATCGTATCTGGGCGGATAAGATAGGGGTTCCCGAGGAGAGGATCTACCGGATGGGGGAGAAGGACAACTTCTGGTCGATGGGCGATACCGGTCCCTGCGGACCCTGTACCGAGATCATCATCGACCGGGGAGAAGAAGCAGGATGTGGAAAGCCCGAGTGTGGCATAGACTGTGATTGCGACCGTTTTCTCGAGCTGTGGAACCTCGTCTTTATGGAGTATAACCGATCTGATGACGGGACCCTTTCCCCTCTTCCCGCCAAGTCGGTGGATACGGGGATGGGACTGGAGCGGCTTGCTTCGGTTCTTCAGAATGTGACCACCAACTTCGATACCGATCTCTTCCGCCCCCTGATCGAGCGGGTAGCGGAGTTGGCTCAGGTGGAGTATCGGGCTGAGCCTAAGCTCGATATCTCCTTAAGGGTGGTTGCCGATCATCTTCGGTCAATTACCTTCCTTGTCTCCGATGGGGTTCTTCCCTCGAATGAAGGGCGAGGTTATGTCTTGAGGAGGATAATCCGCCGTGCCATCCGTCATGGTAGGTTCCTCGGGATAGAAAAACCGTTTCTCTATCGGCTGATAGGAGAGGTGGTCAGTCTGATGAGGAACGCCTACCCCGAGCTCGCCCAGGGGGAGGAATTCATCTCCCGGGTGACCCTCGCCGAGGAGGAGCGATTTGGCTCTACCCTTAGTTATGGCATCAGGAAATTCGAGGAGATCGCCTCCGAGCTAATCTCCCGGGGAGAGAAGGTTTTGCCTGGGGAGCTCTCCTTCCGTCTCTACGATACCTATGGACTTCCTCTCGATTTCATAAAGGAGATGGCAGCGGAGAGGGGGCTTTCCGTAGATGAGGCTGGGTTCGAAGGCGAGATGAAAAAGCAACGGGAAAGAGCGCGCGCTTCCTGGCAGGGTGAGCGGGAGTTGAAGGGGAAGGAGGTATATCTCTTGTTGAAGAAGAAGTTTGGGGAGAGCAAGTTCCTCGGATATGAGCGAACGAGATGTGAAGGAGCGAGGATAATCGCCATCATTAAGAAGGGAAAGGAAGTTCCTTCGCTTTCTTCAGGGGAGGAGGGGGAGATCTTCCTTGATGAGACACCGTTCTATGGGGAGTCCGGAGGTCAGGTGGGAGATAGAGGAAAGCTTTGGTCTCAGGATGGTGTTTCCGAAGTGGTGAACACCCTTTATCCGGTGGACGGGCTTATCTCCCACTTGGTTAGGGTGAATTCTGGAGAACTCAGAGTTAGCTCGGTTGTAGAAGCGGTGGTCGATGAGGAAAGAAGAAGAAGGATCGCCCAGAATCACACGGCAACCCACCTCCTTCACGCTGCCCTCAGGATGAGGCTTGGTTCCCATGTGAAACAGGCGGGTTCCTTGGTGGCTCCGGATCGGTTGCGGTTCGACTTTACCCATTTCGCTCCTATATCTTCTGCTGAGCTTTTGAACATCGAGGGCTTGGTCAACCGGTTCATCCGAGAGGACATCCCTCTTGAGGTGGAGATCCTGCCCTATGACGAGGCGGTGAGGAAGGGGGCGATCGCCCTTTTCGAGGAGAAGTATGGAGAGCTGGTGAGATTGGTTCGGGTGCCGGGGGTGAGCGCCGAGCTATGTGGGGGGACCCATCTTAAGAGGACCGGGGAGATAGGCTTCTTTATGATCGTAAGCGAGGAGAGCGTTGCCTCTGGTGTACGCCGTATCGAGGCGGTGACCGGGGAGGAGGCGGTGAGGAGAAGCGCTTCTTTCCGAGAACTGGTGAAGGAGATATCCGCTTTGGTCAAGGGAGAGCCTCGTGAGTTGGTCAGGCAGATAGAAAAGCTCATAGAGACGAACAAGAAATATCAGAAGGAGATAGAACGGCTGAAGCTTATGGCGGTAGGGAAAAGCACCGAGGTGGCTCCCCGGGAGGTGGCTGGGATCAAGGTGGTGGCGCAGTTTGTCCCTGAGCTTGAGGATTCGGCGATGAGAAATTACTCCGACACCCTGAGGAAGAGGATAAAGTCCGGGGTAGTGGTGCTGGGAAGCGGGCGGAATGGGAAAGCGATATTGCTGGTGGCGGTGACCCCGGATCTCTTAGGTAGGCTTCACGCCGGAGAGATAGTAAGGGAGCTTGCTAAGATCGTCGATGGCAGGGGAGGAGGTAAAGCCAACCTCGCCCAGGCAGGGGGGAAGAAACCGGAGCTCATCTCCAAAGCGCTTGAGGAGAGCTATCGGATAATAGAGGAGAAGCTGAAAGAAAGCTCAGGAGGGAGGAAGTGAGGATAAGGAGCCTTATTACGGTATTTGTCCTTCTCCTTATCGCTCTTCCTTTGTTTTCACAGATATACTATTATCGAGATCGGTCAGGAAAACTCGTCTTCACCAACATCCCCCATCCCAAGGCGAAGCGGTATTTCTCCTACCGCTATTTTTCTGGCTTTGATCTTTCCACCTCTGCTCGAAAGCGGGCGTTTTTGAGGGAGTATGGTGGTTTTATCGAGCAGATCTCCCGAAAATATGGGGTTGATTCCAAGCTTATCTATTCCATCATCGAGGTGGAATCGGATTATCATCCCTATGCTGTCTCGAGGAAGGGAGCGAAGGGATTGATGCAACTCCTTCCGGAGACAGCGAGGAGGCATGGTGCCTCCGATGTATTCAACCCCTACGAGAACATTGAAGCAGGGGTGAAGCACCTTCGTTATCTTTTGGATTATTACCACGGTAATCTCACCCTTGCCCTTGCTGCCTATAATGCCGGGGTCAATGCAGTCAACCGGTATAAGGGGATACCCCCTTATCGAGAAACGAGGAGATATGTGAAGAAGGTGTATTCTCGGTACTTGGGTACTTCCTCCATACCCGAGGTTGATCTCGGTAGGAAAGGGAGAAGGGTTTCTTCTTCAAGAAGTAAAGGGCGGGTATACCGCTATTTAGATGATAAAGGGAGGATCTGTTTTACCAACCTCAAGCCGGTGGGAAGAAGAGCTAAGTGATGATAATGTTCAATCCTTCCCGATGGGGGCTATGAGCCGGGGAAAAAGGCTTCACGGGGGCTTATGCTGGGGGGTGGTCTTTCTCCTCCTTTTCTTTTTCTCCCTCTCCCTTTTCTCCTCCGATAAGGCAAGAGAGTTATACCGCTTGGCTGAGAGTCGCTATCAACGGTTAATGCGTTCTCCCACCAGGTTAAGCAAAAGGGGGGAGTGGCTCAAGGTAGTGAATTCTTATCGCGAGGTTGCTGTTCTTTACTCCGATCACAAAGTAGCTGATGATGCGGTATTCAAGATCGCCACCCTTTATCAGGGGATGTATGAAAAGTTCAAAGACTCCTCCTATCTCAACGAGGCGCTTATCAGTTATCGCTTTTTGGTAAAGAGATATCCTAAAAGCCCTTACTTGGAAAGCGCTCTTTTCACCATAGCCCAGATATACTTTTCTGAACTGAAGGATCCAGAACAGGCGCTTCGTTATTACCAGAGAGTGGTGGATGAGTTCCCCAGTGGGGAGAAAGCGAGGTATGCGAGGATCCGGATATCCTACCTCAAAAGGGTGCTTGCGAAGAGAAAGAGGAGTTCCACCGGACTTGTTTGGGTGAAGAATATCCGCCACTGGACGGGCGATGATTATACCCGGGTGGTAATCGATATTGCCGATGAGGTGAAGTACGAGTACCATCAGCTGAAGAACCCGGATCGGATCTACTTTGATCTTAAAAACGCCAAGCTGACTCCCAAGCTGGCGGGTAAGGTCTTTCCAATAAAGGGGGAGTTTCTCAATCGGGTGCGGGTAGCCCAGTATAGGTCTAATGTGGTCCGGGTGGTGCTCGATCTGGGGCGGGTGAAGGATTATACCGTGTTCAACCTTTACAACCCGAACCGGATCGTCATCGATGTCAAGGGGGAGAAAGGAGCGAGGTTTATTGGAAAGCCGGCTAAGACGACGAGGAAAGGTCATTACTCCTTAGCGCGTCAGCTTGGTCTTAGGGTAAGATGCATTGTCATCGACCCGGGGCATGGAGGAAGGGATCCGGGAGCGATAGGCAGAAGTGGACTTACCGAAAAGTTCGTCACCCTTGATGTAGCGAAGAGACTCGCCTCGCTCATCAGAAAAAATCTTGGCTGTAAAGTGATCCTCACCCGGAAGGATGACCGTTACCTCCCCTTAGAGGAGCGGACGGCGATAGCCAACTCCAAGGGGGCTGATCTTTTCCTCTCCATCCACACCAACGCCAATCGGAACAAACATACCTCGGGTATTGAGACCTACTTTCTCAACTTCGCCATCGATCCTCATGCCGAGGCTACCGCCGCCAGAGAGAACGCCATTTCGGAAAAGAATATGGCTCGCCTGCAGGATCTAGTAAAGAAGATCACCTTGAATACCAAGATAGATGAATCAAAGGACCTGGCGAAGAAGGTACAGCAGACTATGATCTCCTACCTCAGGAGGTACTATCGGGTAAACAACCTCGGGGTGAAACAGGCACCTTTCTATGTGCTCATAGGAGCCAATATGCCCTCCATTCTCACCGAACTTGGTTTCATCTCCCACCCGAAAGAGGAAAGAAGGCTCCGCAATCCCGCTTATCGCCAGCGTCTGGCTTATGCCCTTTATCTCGGGATAAAACGGTATATCGAATCCCTTAATTAACCCCGGCTCGGGGGAAGGTGGATAGAACGCCCAAAGAGATCCATCGCTGCCTCCATTATCCCTTCGGAAAAGGTGGGATGGGTATGGATCGTCTCCTCGACCTCCTGAGCAGACACCCCAAGCCTTATCGCCAAAGCGAGTTCATGGATAAGTTCGGTTGCCCGGGCGCCGATGATATGGGCACCGATAAGCTTTCCCGATCCCTCTTCGGCGATCAATTTGATGAGACCGGATAATTCCCCCGATGCCTGAGCTCTGCCCAGAACGCGGAGGGGGAAACGTCCTACCTTTATATTGATCCCTTTTTCCCTTGCCTCATCCTCGGTAAGCCCTACCGAGGCGATCTCCGGCTCGGTGAATATCCCTGCGGGAACAGCGGTGTAGTCCATCTCTTTACTTCCACCTAAGGCGTTTTCCACTGCCACCAACCCCTCATGGGAGGCGACATGAGCGAGCATATATCCGCCGATTACATCCCCTATGGCATAGATGCCAGGAATATTGGTCTCGAGCTTTGCATCCACCTTTATCTCTCCCTTCTTCCCCAAGGCGATCCCAACATCCTCGAGTCCGATACCCTCGGTATTCAGCTTCCTCCCTACCGAGACGAGGATGAGCTCCGCTTCTATCTTCTCTCCGGAATCGAGCTCTGCCTCCACCCCAGTTTCTCCCTTTCTCGTTGCCACTACCTTTCTTCCTGTGTGGAGCTTGATCTTTTTCTTCTTGAATTCTCGTTCGAGGATGCTTGAGATCTCAGCGTCCTCCATCGGTACCGGACGCTCCATTATCTCCACCATCACTACCTCCACCCCGAGGGCGGAAAACATCATTCCAAATTCGGAACCTATCGCCCCGGCGCCGATTATTAGGATCTTTCCGGGAAGCTTGGTAAGAGAGAGGGCGTCCTCGCCGGAGATGATCCTCTCTCCATCGAGAGGTATTCCGGGAAGGTCAGCCGGCTTTGAGCCGGTGGCGATAACCGTCCTCTTCGCCTCTACTATCTCCTCCTCCCCCCCATCATTTAGGATTATCCTCACCTTTCCTTCAGGGAGGAGGCTACCTTTGCCCTCGATGAGGGTTACCCCATTTGCCTTAAGGAGAGCCTTAACCCCCTTTACCAAGGTGGAGACGACATTCTCCTTCCGGGCAACCATCGCTTTGAAGTCTGGTTTTGCCCCTTCTTTAGCGATGATGCCTAATCTCTTTGCCTCGCTAATCGTCCGAAAGGCGTTGGCGCTCGATATAAGTGTTTTGGTGGGAATACAGCCTTGGTTCAGACAGACGCCGCCTACTTTATCTCTCTCGATGAGGAGAACCTTCGCCCCCAATTGAGCCCCTCTTATGGCGGCTACATAGCCACCTGGTCCTGCTCCGATGATGACGAGATCGTATCTCTCCATTTTCGCCTCCTTTCTTTTAGATTATATCATGTAAGATTCCTTTCATTCTGTCGGTTTCTTTTTGGGGTATTATAAAAACGATATGGATAAGCTTTCTTCCAATGGTGAAGCCTATTTTCCTAATTGACAGGTAGGAGCGAAGAGGGCTAAAGTTATAGAGTAATAGTATTAACAAATAATTTGCTGAAAGGGGTGATAGCGGAAGGAATCAGCAGTCCTTAAATTAACTCAAAATCTGAGGAGGGGGAATGATGTTTTCTAAGCATTTGAGAAGGTTGTTACTATTACTTCCATTTATCGCTTTCCTTGCTCTCCCCGTTTTTTCCCAGGAGCGGGTTCCCACCCCTAAGGAGATATTGGGCTTTGAGGTAGGTGCTGACTACCACTTGGCTACCTATGAACAGGCGATCGAGTATTTCAAGGCGTTGGATAAGGCTTCGGACAAGTTCAAGTTGTTTACTATGGGGAAGACATCTCTGGGGAAGACGATGTACTATGCGGTTATAACCTCACCGGAAAATATGGCTAATTTGGAGAAGTATCGAGAGATAGCAGCCAAGCTCGCCCGGGTTGAGGTATCTGATAATGAGGCAAAGAGGCTTGCCAAAGAGGGAAAGGCGGTTGTCTATATCGACGGTGGTCTCCATGCCACCGAGTGTGCTCCGGCACAGCAACTGATAAAGCTCGCCTATGACTTGGTTACCGGAACCGACGAGCGGACCACCCGGATATTGAACAATGTCATCACCATATTGGTATTCGCTAATCCCGATGGGATGGATATCGTGGCTGATTGGTACAAGAGAAATCTGGGCACCCCATATGAAGTAAGTCCTCTTCCCTGGCTTTACCATGTATATGTGGGGCATGACAACAACCGGGACTACTTTATGGCTAATATGACGGAGACGCAGAATATCCTCAAGCTGGTTCACCGTAAATGGTTCCCTCAGGTTCTCTACAATCACCACCAGACCGCTCCGTTTCCCGCGAGGATATGGATTCCCCCAGATGCGGAGCCGACCAATCCCAACATCCATCCCTTGGTGATAAGGGAGAGGACCCTGATCGGCGCGGTGATGGGGGAGACCTTTGATAAAGAGGGAAAGGAAGGCGCCATATCTCGGATCCATTTCGATACCTGGTATCCTGGATACGAGACTCAAGGGGTGGATACTCATAATGTCGTCTCCATTCTCACCGAGACCGCCCTCTACCGCTATGCCACCCCTCACTTCTACACCGTGAGAGATTTCCCCGCGAATTACCGAGATTTCACTATCTCCGTATTCTACCCCACTCCTTGGAAGGGTGGTTGGTGGCGACTTCGGGATGCAGTTGATTATTGCGAGACCGCTTCCCTCGCCGTTCTCGATGCTGCTGCCCGGTTCAAGGATGAGTTCCTGCTAAACCGTTATAAGATGGGGAAGAGTGTAATAGAGCGGTTTACTAAAGAAGCGCCCTATGCCTACATCATCCCTGAGAAGCAGTGGGACAAGGGACCGATGAATCTTCTTCTCAAACGGCTTTCTGAGGTCCATGCGATAAAGATCTGGCGGGCGAAGAAGAGTTTCACCTGTGATGGAGTGACTTATCCCGCTGGCACCTATGTCATTCTGATGAACCAGCCTTTTGCGCTATTTGTGAAGACCGTGTTCGAGAAACAGAAGTATCCCGACCTCCGAAAGTATCCCACTTTATGGCAGGCAATAGTGAGACCTCAGAGTTTCCCTGGTGCTCCCCTTCCCTCCTATGATGTTACTGGGTGGACCCTGCCTCTTCAGATGGGGGTAAAGGTGATTCCCGCCAATACCCCGATAAAGGCTGAGCTCGAACTGGTGGAAAAGATCCCACCTCTAAAAAGCAAGATAGAGGGATCTCCAGGGTATGGTTACATCGTGAGCCATCGGAGCAACAATGCCTTTATCCTAATTAACCGGGTGTTCAAGGCAGGAGGAACGGTATATTGGGCGAAGAAGAGTTTCTCCATTGGAGGAAGACGGTTTGATGCTGGGGCTATCATTATCCCCTCTGCCAAGATATCTCGAGGTCGGATGAGGAAGCTCTCTTCTGGCCTTGGGCTTGAGATAGTGGGGGTAAAATCGAAGCCGAAGGTTCCAATGATGAGGCTCAGAAAACTGCGCCTCGCCCTTTATCAGCCCTGGACGGGCAATATAGATGAAGGGTGGACCCGGTGGTTGCTTGAGCAGTTTGAGTTCCCCTACACCACCATACACAATGCGGAGGTGAAGGCGGACCATCTTAAGGAGAGGTTCGATGTGATAATCCTTCCCAATAGCTGGGGGGGAGCTCGGGAGATAGTGGAGGGTTATCCCAAGGGGATGATGCCTCCAGCCTATGTTGGTGGTATCGGAGAGGAAGGAGTGGCGAATTTGAAGAAGTTTGTGAAGAGTGGTGGAACCCTTATTACCCTTCAATCTTCCTCTCTCCTTCCCATCAAGATGTTCGGGATCCCGGTACGGGATGTAATAGGTGGTCTTCCCCGAGGCAAGTTCTATTGCGGTGGCTCTCTCCTCAGGGTGGTCTATGATCAGAACCACCCCATAGCCTATGGAATGCCCAAAGAGACAGCAGCGATGTTTGTGCATGATCCTGCTTTTGCTCTCGTCCCCGTGTTTGCCAAGGAGAGGGCGCCCAAGGTGGTAGCCAAGTATCCTGGAGGAAAACTCCTTCTCAGCGGTTTTATCCACGGGGAAAGCTATCTCCGGAACAAGGCAGGAGTGGTGGATGTCCCCCTTGGCAAGGGAAGGGTTATCCTTCTTGGTTTTGGGGTCAAGGAGAGGTGTCAACCACACGCCACCTTTAAGCTCCTGTTTAACTCCATTTACTACGGAACGGTGAAGGGGAAGTAGAGTTATATAAGCAGTTTGCCATTAGGGGGGTAATTCCCCCCTTTTTTTATTTCCAGTTTTTGCCCACCTTTTCCCTTGAAGGGGGGAAAAAGGTATGTTATCTTTTTAAACGGTTTTGTCGGTTATATTATGCTCCAGTATTCTTAAGGATGAACAGGGAGGGGGAGGAATGAAGGGGAGGGTGACGCTTTTTGTGTTTTCTCTTCTCTCATTAGGGGTTCTCTTCTATCTTTATGGGGAGCCCTTGGAAGGGAGGGGGGCGATATCTGGTAAGGTGAGTTTACGAAAGCCCGTTTCTGCCCCTATTTATGTCCGGGCATATCCCGCACCGAGGAGGAGACCAATCCCCGATATCTTCGCTGAGCCCCCTTTTTCTCCCTACAAGATGGTTAAAGTGGGGAAGGGCGGTAGATATCGTCTGGATGATCTTCCTTCTGGGAATTATGCTGTGTGGGGGTTTGCCGATATAAATCGAAACGGGAGGGCTGACTTTGATCTCGCAGAGCCTACCGGGTGGTTCTCTTCCGATGGTGGGTATATCACTCCAGTGAGGATCGGCAAAGGGACGGCGAAGAGGGGTATTGATTTCGCCCTTACCGCTCCAGTTCTGATAAGGACAAAGGAAAAGAGATGCAAAAATGGACTTCTGAGGAAAATAAAAGGATTTAATGTGCTCCACATATGGGGTACTCCTGAAGAGCTCGGTTATGCCCAAGGTTTTCTCCTCGCCTCCCAGATCCGGGATATGGTAGAGTTCGTCTCGATTGAGTTTTTCGATGGTTCAGCTACCCATTATGAGAAAGTGATTATCCCCTATGTAAAACGGCGGCTTGTGTTTCCCAAGCGGGCTCTTCGGGAGCTTAGAGCGATGCTTTTAGGGATGAGGGATAGCGGGGTTGATCTTTATCTCCCTTCCCTTAAGCGTGAGGTGAACCTCTTTGATCTGGAGGCATTAAACGCCTATGGGGAATGGTGGGATCTGGGTTATCTGGCGACTCGCTATCGCTGCTCATCAGTCTCAGCCTGGGGTAAGCGCACTGAGGGGAGCGAGCTTAAAGGAGAACTTATTATTGGGCGGGATATGGATGGGGAGAAGGACCTTCGGCGCACGACCATCCATCATCTTTTGATCACCGCCTATGAACCGGCAGGGAAAAACCGGTTCATCTCAATTATGTGGCCCGGTTTTATCGGCACTTACTCTGGAATGAACGAAGAGGGGGTTGGGTTATTTGATCATGCAGGGAATAGCCTTACTGATAAAGAACTTAGTGGATTTATTCCCTGGAGTATTACCTGTCGTATCCTTTTGGAAGAGTTGGGAGCAAAAGATGGTCCTGAAAAGGTGGAAAGAATCTTTGACACCCTGAGAAGTAAACACGGTGGCGTGGTCGCTTGTGGCGCAATTCTCCATCTCGTTTTCCCTTATGATGGGAAAAGGGTCCCCGCCTGTATTGTCGAGGCGGATAGGGAGGGGGAGGTCGTCCGAATGCCCGGCGATGTTCCCCCTTATGATAAGTTTTCTCTCGCTTGCACCAATACCTTCCTCAAGTACAAACTTTCCCCTCTCTCCCCTGTTTATAACTGTCCTCGATATACCAAGTATAGGGAGAGGATCAGAGGTCTCATTGCCCAAGGTTTGCCAGTAGGGAGAAGAGAGATAGTGGAGATGGTGGGAGCAGGGGGGAATGTGACCACAGAACACACCATCATTTTTTATCCCGGTCGACTCCAATTTGAGCTTGCCAATGAGGATCTGAAGAATGGAGTGAGGGAGGCAGCTTTCTGCCGTTTCGTTAAGTTCGATTTCAATGAGTTATTTAAGAAGTAAAATCCAAGGAGGGTTTTCCTTATGGAGGTTAAGGCCTACGGATATCGGGATGAGGAGGAGGTCCTAAAGACGGTTATGGACCCGGAGAGTCGTGTTGAGTTCATCCGGTTGGTCTTCACCGATATCCTTGGACGGCCAATGGATTTTTCAATCCCCAACTATGAGATGGAAAAAACGTTCTCCGAGGGGAAGGGGTTTGATGGTTCGTCGGTAGAGGGGTTCGTCCGAATCGAGGAGAGCGATCTCATAATAAAGCCGGATCCTACCACCTTCCGTATCCTTCCTTGGGAGTATCAGGGGTTCAATCATGGCGTTCGCTGGCGGGAGGCGGTGATATTTGGCGACATATTGACCCCAGACAAAAAGCCCTACCAAGGCGATAGTCGTTATGTGTTGAAGCGAGCCCTTTCCCGGGCATGTGAGGAGTTGGGCGTCGATAACTTTATGGTAGGACCGGAGCTTGAGTTCTTCATTTTCCCCAACGAACACGAGCCTACTCCGCTTGATCGTGGAGGGTATTTTTATGGAGGGCGTCATGGTGAGGTAAGGAAGGAGATCCAGCTTCTTCTTAGAAAGATGGGGATCTTCTCCGAATACGACCACCATGAGGTAGCCCATGGACAGCACGAGATCGACCTCCGCTATTTGAACGCCCTTGAGATGGCGGATGTGGGGTTGATCTTCCGCTATATGGCGAAGAAGGTAGCCCGGATGCACGGGGTTTATGCCACCTTTATGCCCAAGCCGATAAATGGGGAGAACGGCTCGGGGATGCATGTCCACCAGTCATTGTGGCGAGAGGGAAAGAACCTCTTTTTCTCCCCTGATGATCCCTATCATCTCTCCGATGTAGCTAAGGGGTATATGGCGGGCTTGATCCACCATGCTCGGGAGATAACCGCCGTTTTGAACCAGTGGGTAAACTCTTACAAACGGCTTATTGTGGGGTATGAAGCACCGGTCTATATAGCTTGGGGGCAGAGGAATCGTTCCGCTTATATCAGGGTTCCCGAGTATCAACCGGGCAAAGAGCAGGCGACCCGGATCGAGCTTCGCTCCCCGGATCCGGGGGTGAATTTCTACTTGGCTTTTGCGGTGATGCTCACCGCCGGTCTCGATGGGATAAAGAAGAAATATCCATTGCCAGATCCCGTGGAGGAGGATATTTACGATATGTCGCAAGCGAGGCAACGGCGCCTCAAGATAAGAACTCTTCCTGCTAACCTCGAGGAGGCGGTGAGGGAGATGAAGAGGAGCGAACTCCTCAAGGAGACATTAGGAGACCATATCTTCAATAAGTTTATCGCCAATAAGGAGGTGGAAATAACGGAATACAAGAAGAATGTAGGAAGGGAATATGACAAGCAGGTGAGCGAATATGAAATATCCCGCTACCTGCCGGTACTTTAGCCAAGGAGTATTAAGATGAGGAGATGGTTTTTCCTTTTTGTTTCGTTGGTTTTCCTTTTATCTCTCTTTTGTTCCCCTTTGTCGGCTTATCCTCTTAAAGGCAAGGGCAATCCAGTAGTGGTGATGAAGACCAATATGGGAAATATCACGATTAAGCTCTTCCGGGATAAAGCGCCGATCACCGTGGACAACTTCCTGAAATATGTCAAGTCCGGGTTCTATAACGGGCTCATCTTCCACCGGGTGATCCCGGGGTTCGTCATTCAGGGAGGGGGGTACACCCCAGATATGCTGCCCAGGAAAACGAGACCCGCGATCAAGAACGAGGCGACAAATGGATTGAGCAATCTCCGGGGCACCATAGCTATGGCAAGGACCCAGGTGATCGATTCTGCCACCTCTCAGTTCTTCATCAACCTGAAGGACAATAGGTTTCTGGATCATAGAGGGAAAACGCCCGACAAGTACGGGTACGCCGTCTTTGGAAAGGTGATCAAGGGGATGGATGTGGTAGATAGGATTGCAAAGGTTCCCACCGGTAGGAAAGGTCCCTTTTCCGATGTCCCCAAGAAGCCGGTAATAATAAAGTCTGTGGTGATTATTAAAGAGTAGTTGACCAAATATGTGAGAGGAGCTTTCTGCCGTTTTTAAGAGGGAGGGAGAGAATTTAAAAAAGAGCGGTTCCCTTAGCGAAGGGGATCGCTCTTCTTGACTTAAGGGTCGTCTCAAGGCATAATCAAGTTTGGATGCCAAGGGAGGAGGAAATGTGCCGAAGGGTGGCTATTTTTTTGATACCGTTTATCTTTTTCTCCCTCTTTCTACTGGGGGCGGAGGAGAAGATAAGTGGAAGGTATCGGTTCAATGGAGTGGCTGGTTATCTTCATCCGGGACGCACGGGATGCGAGGACACCACTTCTGTTTTTTTAAGCTTTGAGTATCTTTTCTCAAGAAATGTTGGGATGTCTTTTGGCGGTGGCTTCACCAATTTCCGGGGACCTAACGAGATTATGATAGGGGGACAGGAGCTGAAGGAATATCTGGAGCAGTTTTCTCCCCTTGATATCAGACGGCCTAGGCTCGAACTTCAATACGGAACCATAGGTCTCCTTTTGAGATTCCCGGCGGGTAAGCTGGCGCCCTATATCAACTTGGGGGTGGGTGCTTACCAATATACTTATACTCAGGATATTTTTGGCAGGGATCCTCAGACTGGACAAAGTGGTCTCCCCCTCCCTCTCTTTTACCGCAACACATCTTTCGGAGTGAATGGGGCAGTAGGTATGGAGTATCTTATTACCGAGTTCCTCTCCGTTAAGTTCGAGGGGAATTATCAACGGATATTTTCCGATCTTATTAAAAGCCAATTTGTGGTAAACGCCGGTTTCGGCTTCATCTTCGAGTAAGGTCAATTTTCATATCCAAGACCACCCGTTTTAGGAAGGAGGATTCTTATGGCTGAAATAGAGATTGGGATTATCGGAGGAAGTGGACTTTATAATATGGAGGGTCTTTCCGGGGTAAAGGAGGTCGAGATAGATACCCCCTTCGGCGCTCCTTCGGATAGATATATCGTAGGGGAGCTTGAAGGAAGGAAGGTAGCCTTTCTGGCAAGACATGGAAGAGGACATCGTTTCCTTCCCTCTGAGATAAACTACCGGGCGAATATCTACGGTTTCAAGAAACTCGGGGCAGAATGGATCATCTCGGCGAGTGCGGTGGGGAGTATGAAGGAGGAGATAAAACCGACCGATATAGTTATCCCGGATCAGTTTTTCGATCGGACGAAGAACCGGATTTCCACATTCTTTGGGGAGGGGATCGTCGCCCATATCTCATTTGCTGATCCCCTTTGTCCTACCTTGAGTGAGATCCTTTATCGGGCAGGGATGGAGGTGGGGGCTACAATGCACAAGGGCGGGACTTATATCTGTATAGAAGGACCTCAGTTCTCCACCAAGGCGGAGTCCCGTATCTATCGTAGTTTCGGTGTTGATGTGATCGGGATGACCAACCTCACCGAGGCGAAGTTAGCCCGGGAGGCAGAACTTTGTTACGCTACCCTCGCTTTGGTTACCGATTACGATGTCTGGCACGAGGCGGAAGAATCGGTGACGGTGGAGATGATCGTAGCCAACCTTACGAAGAACGCCGAGACCGCAAAGCGGATAATTAAAAAGGCAGTGGCGATGATCCCGGAAGAAAGGAAGTGTGGTTGTGCCACCGCCCTTAAGGATGCCATTATCACCGATAGAAAGGCTATTCCGGATGAGGTTAAGAAGAGGCTTTCCCTTATAATTGGGAAGTATCTATGAGGAGTGGGTCTAATGGACATCGTGGTAGTGGGATCAATTGCTCTTGATTCGGTAGAAACGCCGTTTGGGAAAGTCAAAGAGGCTCTTGGTGGTTCCGCAGTTTATTTTTCGGTAGCAGCGAGCTTCTTCGTCCTGGTGGGGTTGGTGGGGGTGGTGGGGGATGATTTTCCCAAAGAGCATATAGTTCTTCTTGAAAGTCGAGGTGTGGATACGAGTGGTCTTGCGCGGAAGCCGGGAAAGACCTTCCGCTGGGTGGGAAGATACGATTACGATCTCAATAAGGCACACACCATCTCCACTGAGCTCAATGTTTTTGCTGAGTTCGAACCGGAAATCCCAGATAGATTGAGGAAAGCTCCTTTTCTCTTCCTTGCCAATATCGATCCTGAACTTCAGGATAAGGTGCTCTCCCAGATCACATCACCGAGGCTCACCGCCCTTGATACGATGAACTTCTGGATAGAGGGGAAGCCAAACGAACTTGAGAAGGTAATATCTAAAGTGGATATCCTATTGATAAACGATGCCGAGGTGAGACAGTTGGCTGACGAACCCAATTTGGTAAAGGCGGCGAAAAAGCTTCTTTCCCTTGGTCCTTCGCGGATCGTGGTGAAAAGAGGGGAGTATGGGGCGATGATGTTCTCTCAGGAGGGAATCTTCTTCGCTCCTGCTTACCCTTTGGAGCGACCGGTCGATCCGACGGGCGCGGGTGATTCCTTCGCTGGCGGGTTTCTTGGGTGTCTTGCCAAGTCGGGAGAGCTCTCCGAGGATAATCTGAGACAGGCAGTGGTGATGGGGAGCGTGATCGCCTCTTTCGCTGTGGAAGATTTCAGCTTAAACCGTCTTCTCAAGCTCAAGCCCGCCGAGATAAAGGAGCGTTTTCGCGAGTTCATCAAGTTGACCAGGTTTGAGGGAAGCTTCCCCTCCATCTGATCCTATGATTATGAAGGGATTGCTTGAGAGGATGGGAAGGTGTTCCTTTCTCTTCCTCGCCCTTATTATCTTGCTGGTGACCGTTTTCTTGCCCTTAATTGGAGTTTTGCTAAGGCTTCGATTCTCTCTCCCCTTTCTCATCTCACTCCCGCCCTACTTCCTAATGATCTCGCTTCTTTACAGAGGAAGAAGGAGGGAAGCGGCTTATCTGATGTTGTTTTGGGCGTTTCTCCTGGGAGCGGTGATGAGCCTCCTCGTCTATTTCCTACCCGAGAAGACCGCGGTTTCGATAATAAACGGTCCTCCTTACCGGGATGAGATGTTTTACTGGGTTAAAACGGGGATAGGAAAGGAAGGGACACCTTCACTTTTTATCCCCGAACATCTCATTCATCTTGGGGTGTTTTTGCTTCTTTCTTTAGTGAGTGCAAGCTTTCTTGCGATAGCCCTTGGTGCGGTGCTCGTTGATTATATGGCGTTCTATGTGGGAAGCCTTCTTCTCCACTCGAGAAGCTTTGCCCTCACCTTTCTTTTAGGATGGCATTTCTGGTCTCTTATTCGGATTGTCGCCTATGTCATCCTCGGTGTGGTGCTCGCCGAGCCCCTTCTCTCCCGGATCCTGAGATACCCCTTCCGGCTCCGTGATGTTAGATGGTATCTCCTTATCGCCGGGATATGCCTCATTGCCGACATCTTATTGAAGGCGCTTTTCGCCCCTTCACTTAGATCGGTTCTTCTCAGGCTGGTTATTCTGCCTTAGTCTGGAAGTAGACGACTGAGAAAGCCTTTTTTGGCAAGGGTCAGCTCGAAATCCCTTGCCTTTACCCCGATCTCCCGGGGGTCAGGAATGCCCAAATCCCTTGCTGGGACGATGGCGTGAGAAAGGTGCATCCTTATCCTGATGAACCTGCCAGTCTTCTCGGGAAGGGGGATCGTTACCCGCTTTGGGGCATCGTTATTTAAGGTTAGGCGAACCTTCTCCTCCCCATCAACGGTGAAGCTCACGGTCAGGGGACGGGTGGCGAGATCAGGGAAATGGGCGGATATGGTGAGGGAAAACGCTTCGGGCTTTTTCCTTGATTTTACCAATATCTCTGCCTCTTTCTTGCTCCAGCGGAAGCGAGTTCCCCCTTCTTCCTCCCAGGAGTGCCAGCCGTAGCTTAGAAAATAGCCCTCCTCTCCCTTCTCCACCATTTCCCTAAAGATGTGGAAGTAATCGGTGATGGTCTCGCCATCGATGGTGGGAAGGGAGAGAGTAGGCTTGTCCTCGAAGTAGGAGGAGACCCTCTCCCCACTGATCCACCCCTCCCTTTTTGCCAGGTAGTAGCTTTCGGTCTCAGGATAGGGCTGGAACATTGAGAGACAGATGCGATCCGGCTTTATCCTTCGGTTCAGGCGAATGGTGTCCAGTATCGTCTCCTCTGTCTCGTAAGGGAGCCCGATCATATTGAACGACCAGCATTCTATTCCTGCTCCCCTCACCAGTTCGAACGCCCTTATTATCTCCTCGTCCTTTATCCTTCTTTTCAGGATATCGTTTCTTATTCGACTGTTTCCGCTTTCTACCCCCATCTTCACCTGGAAGCAACCTGCCTTTTTAAGTAATGCTACTATCTCCTTATCGACCAGGTTTACCCGGGCATTGCACCAGAAGGGGAGCCCCACCCTTTTGGGGTATTCTTCGGCAAATTGGGAGAGCCAGCTTCGGTTCATAATGAATATGTCGTCGTCGAAACCTATCCGTTCGATGCCCGGGTAGCGGGCAACCACCTTCTCGATCTCAGCTATGAGGTTCTCCACATCCCTTAGGCGGACAAAACTACCAAGCCCTTTGTATTCCTTTATCAGATAGTGATTTACACAATAGGTGCAGAAGTAAGGGCATCCCCTTCCTGCCATAAATTGAGCTTCCCTTTGGGTGTCCACCAACCGCTGAAAATCGATGAGCTCCCGATCGGGGAAGGGAAGGGCGTTTAAATCTTTGATTAGAGGCCTGAGTGGGTTTTTGATCGTCTTCCCCTGGTGGCGAAACCAGAAGTTCTTGGTTCCCAGGTAATCCTCCTTTTTCTCGAGGTGGGAGACGAACTCCGCCATCGCCTCCTCCCCCTCACCGCGACAGACGCCTATTACATTTTCCAGAGCGAGACATTCCTCGGGGCAGGTAGTGGCATGGATCCCACCGATCACCACCGGCGGGGCTTCTATTTCGGCGAGGAAGGAGCATATCTCTTTCGTCAGGGGAAATTGATCGTAGGTGGTGGAGATGGCAATGAGATCCGGACGGAACCGGGAGAGTTCTTCTTCTATTTTTTCTCTTTCCAGCCGGTGGATTATTATCCCCCGGGTTTTATGTCCTTCCCTTTTTAGGACAGCGGAGACATACCCTATCCCCTGCCCGAAGCAGGTCGGCTGAAGTTCTGGTGGAGGGAAGGGATAGATGAAAAATATCTGCATTAGACCTTACCCTAAAAGTAGAAACGGAGACCTCCGTTTATATGAATTCCGCCGAGGTTAACCTCCATATTGGTTGTAGTTAGCAGCTCAGGTAGCGTTGTCTTCCCATAGAGATAGTTGGCGCCCAAGTTTAGTCCGAGGTGGTTGCTTACTCGATAAGTTATCCCCCCTCCAATGATCCCTCCAGTAGTGGAGAAAGTCGTCTTCGTGAAAGAGGAGTGGTAGTCGAGAATTTGGCTGTTAACATCGATATCTACCTGGAGAAAACTAACAAGATCGATGTTGCCCTTTATGTAAACGATCCCTCCCCGGAGATAAGGATTGATAGCAGAACAACCCCCGAAGTTGTATACAAGACCGAATTCTCCAATGTTGTAGGTTGCCTTCCCATTGGTGAGGGTAAATGATATCGGCTGGAAGGAGGGATATACAATGGAAAAGTCAAACTTCGCATTGAGCTTCCCGAAAAATCTATCATAGCCCGTATATACTCCAATGTGATCGGTGAGTTTCACCCCACCTTCAACTCCGAGAATTGGATTGGTGTAGATGTTGTATTGACCGCTTAATTCTGTTCCTAATAGGGAAGAGGTAAAGCTATGAGAGAAATCGGGCATAAGGTAGCCAGCGTTGACTCCAAGGTAGAAACGATATCCCTTATCCTTGGCTACTGCCGCAAGGGAGAAAAGAACAGCGATGGCGATTACCGTTAATATCAGCAGAGTTTTTCGCATCTATCTTCCTCCTCTCCGTTTTCCGGAAATGGTGTAATACCCTTTCCTTGTCCTTACCTGAACTCACTATACACTTGTGGTTTACCTCCTGTCAACTTCTGAAGGGGCGTAATACCCCTTCCTTGTTCTTGCCTTAAGCGATTTTTTCTTAAGTAGTACCTTGATGGTGCGGAATTTTCCATCCCGTTTCTGGTTGGTCGAGACATAGCCGAGTGAGTACTGTGTCTTGAGGTCATCCGCAATACGCTGATAGATCCTTACCAGCTCGCCAAGGGAATTGGGGAAAAAAGCTTCCCCGCCGGTCCAATCAGCAAGGCTCTTTAATACCACCTCACCGTAGCCCCGATTGCGTACATAGGGGTTTTTAGAAAGGGGCATTGGCGGCGCCAGCTGATACCCCATTATACCGACGGAGTATATTTTCACATTGGTTCTCTTTGCCTCTTCGAGGACCTTTTCCTCGTCTATCTTGCCTACTGTGTCGTAGCCATCGGAAAGGAGGATTATCGCCTTTCTTCCATGCTTTTCGCCGAGTAGTTTCAGGGCATCGTAAACCGCTTGATTGAGAGCGGTTGCCCCTGCTGCGCTTATGCTCCTTATGGCTGATATCAATCTCTCTCTGTTCCCTGTAAGAGGTTCAAGGAGCTTGGGTGTATCAGCAAAACTCATAACAAATGCCTGATCTTCATCGGCAAGGTTCTTTATGAACCGGATAGCCGCCTCTTTTGCCCTATTTATCTTTGATCCTCTCATACTACCGCTCGCATCGATGAGTATCCCAACTACCAGGGGGCGTTTTTCCCGGCTGAAATGGGTCACTTTTTGCAAAACCCCATCCTCGTAAACGAGGAAGTCATCCTTTCCTAACCCTGAGATATATCTCCCCCGCTTATCGGTTACCGTTACATCGAGGGTGACCAGCTCCACCTTTGCTTTAAATACGAACCCTTCAAGATCGAGGCTGACGATGGCATCCGATGCCTTTTTGCCACTTTCGGTATAGGCTATTACCTCGATCAATTGACGGTTGAACTTATTCCCGAAGTCGTAGGTTGTCTCATAAGGTGGTTCCCGATCGGTGGCGATCAGTTTCTTGTTTACATAGAACTCAACCCGGCTCACGATCTCTCCGGGTGGTATCTTCACCTCAGCGATTATCTTCTTCTTGCCGGCAAGGTAGCTTCCTCCTTTAGGTGAGGTTATCTTTACCGAGAAGAGTGCTTTCTTTGCCTCCTCTTGTTCACCTTTCTCCTCCCTTTTCCCTCTTTCTACCGCCCGCTCGAGCCTTTTTTCGAATGCTCGTTTAGAGTAGTAACCGATAACCACTACCTCGTGGGTGGTTGGCTTATCTCCAAAATCGTAATGGCATTCGTAAGGTTTTTCATTATCCACCGCTACCCTCTTTCCATCGATGATGAATTCCACAAAGAGCAAATCCGGATCATCGAAGTTCAGGGTAATCCTCTGCTTGCCGTATATGACCTGTTTTTGTTTTATAAGGATCTTGGCATATGTCTCCTCTTTTCCTCCCTTGCCCGATACCTGAGCACCTACGGAGGATAAGGGGAGGAGGAGAAAAATCGATGATAGGATGATGATCAAACGCCGTTTCATATCTTGACCCCTCAAAGTTGATAAAGTTCCCTTCGCCTATTCTCAAGGGTAGGAAGGGCTTCTCGTACTTTCCTTATTTCTTCGAGGTCGATCTCAGCTACAACCACCCCCTCGCCATCGCCGAGCCGAGCGATTACTTTTCCATCTGGAGCGACGACCTGGGAACAGCCGGGAAAGGTGAACTTGCCAGAGATCCCCACTCTGTTTACCCCAGCGACGAAGTATTGATTCTCCACCGCCCGTGCCCGGAGGAGAAGTTCGAAGTGTTCTATCCTCTCCCGGGGCCATTCGGCAGGAAGGAGGATGATCTCAGCGCCGGCAAGGGCGTAGCTCCGGAATAACTCTGGGAAGCGAAGATCGAAGCAGATAGCAAAGGCGATCTTTCCAAAGGGAGTTTCCACCAAGGGGAGCGATTCCCCTGGAGCAAAATACTTCCCTTCCTTCATCAGGGGGAAAAGATGAGTTTTGCTATAGGTGAGTATGATCTTCCCCTGAGGGTTATGGAGGGTTGCTATATTGTAAAGTCTATCCCCATCTTTAGCGATTAGACTTCCTGCAATGAACAATCCCTCTTTCGCCGCTATCTCCCCTACTTCGGCAAATATCCCTTCCCCCAGAGGGTAGGCGTGAGCCTCAATATTTGGAAGATCGTAACCCATTGCCCAGAGCTCGGGAAGAAGCACCATATCGGCGCCTCTCTTTTTGGCTTCGGAGATTAACGCTTTCGCCCGAGCTATGTTCTCCTTTACCTTTCCCAAATCGATGTCGAATTGGATCAAACCGAGTTTGAATTTGCTCATCTCCTCTCCCCCTATGGAGCAGCATAATATCCTTCCCGGGCGCGGACGATCAGATCAGGACGGTTCTTGACCACCACCTTTATCCGTCGCCAACTGCCATCCCAGTCCTGTCTTTTAGGGATGTAGCCCAAGGCATACTGACTCCTAAGCTCTCTTCCGATCCTCCTGTATACCCCGGGAAGGCGATTTATGTAGTTTGGGAAGTAAGCCCTTCCTCCGGTTACCTCCGCTAATTCGGTCAATTGCTTTACGGTAAGCTCGGTCTCCCTGATGAATGTCTGAGAGAAGGTCAACTTCTGGAGACCCACGGTGTAGATGAGGACATCTGACTCCCTAACATAATCGAGTACATCCTCGAAGGAGAAGTGGCTGTCCGTATCATCCCCGTCGGAAAGGAGGATGATTGCCTTCTTACCAGAAAGATGTTTGAGAAAGCGGACAGAGTAGGCTACTGCGTCATAAAGGGCAGTTCCTCCGTTCGGGGTCATCTCATTGATGGTATCGATAAGCTTCTTCCTGTCCCCGGTAAGGCTCTGGTAGAGATATACCTTGTCGTCGAATCCCATAATAAGGGCGCGGTTCTCCCCGGTTATCAGTCTTTTGACCAATTCTACCGCAGAGTCCCTCGCCCTCCTTATCCTCTCACCATACATACTGGAGCTTATATCCATCAAGAAGGCAAGCGAAAGCGGTGTTTCTTCTTTAGAGAAGTTTGTTATCGTTTGGGGAACACCATCTTCATAGACGATGAAATCGTCCTTAGTTAGACCAGAAACATAACTTCCCTCCTTATCGAGCACAGTGACATAGACCGAAACGAGGTTTACCTTCACTCGGTAGCTCGCCGTCACCGCGGAAACTATTACTCGATCGCGGGCGAAGGTCCCGTCGCTGGCGAAGGCGATGACCTCGATCACGGCTCTCGTACTGACGGCTGGAGCCTGCCACAAGACACGGTAAGGCGGGGCGGTAGCGGTACCAATGAGGCGGTCGTTTACATAGAACTCTACCCGAGATACGGAGGTCCCTGATGCCCTTTCCACCTCAGCAATGATCTCGGTGGGACCAGAGGGAAATGAGCCCGCTTTAGGCGAGACGATTTTCACCTTCAACCCCGAGGGTGGGGTGAAGGAGAAGAAAAGAGCACCCACCACTATGATGGGAATGAATCTCTTCATCATTAATCTGCCTCGATCTTATATTGTAGCATCCATTTCGTTGGCGAGAAAGGAGACTATTTTATGACGACCGCATTGTTTAAGGAAAGAGCGGGCTTTTCTCCCTTACGGATTTTTTCTCTAAGTTCCTTTTGATCCCTCACCAGAAAGAACCTTGCTTCAATCCGGGCTCTTCCTTTGCCGTTGGGGATGAGGTAATAATCGTTGATCATCCTTCTCCCTTTTGGGGGCAGGGATATAAATAGAGTCCTCTTACCCTTGGTTCTCAGTCCGGGGAAGCTCGAGAAAATGACTAAACCCACATTTATCGGCTCATTGGTTTTATTGGCTATCTGAAGGGAAAACCCATCCCGAAGGTAAGCGCCCTCCTTTTTGAAATCTCTTTTGAGATCGAGGGCTCCTATATCGAGAACACGGTCGATGGGAAAGAGAATATCGCCCAATCTCTTTGGCCTTTGGAAGAAGAAATAGTTGTTTCTTCTCGCTATATCGGGAAGCATCTGTTCTGGATCGAGCTCCGCTCGACGAGGTGGAGCTTTAGCGGTAAAGGTTATGCTTTCTCTTTTTTCCTCCCCCTTCAGACTAAACTCGAGCTTTTCCCCATCGGAAAGAAGAACGGTGAGCTTAACAGGCATCGAAGCGCTCCCTTCGCGTACTACTTCGATCGATCCTTGCCATTGGTTCCCACTTTTTCTGAGCTCTCCTCTTTTAATAGCGTAGTCCAGGGTATTCTCTTCTTTTATCCATTGGTTGAAGAAGAACGACAAATCCCTTCCTCCCACCTCCGAGGAAAGAGCTACCAACTCGTCATAACTAGGGGGAGACTGGGGGAATCGATCGAGTAATTTCCTTCCCAGTTCCCAAAGCTTTCTTTCCCCTATTAGATAGGCGAGCATCTTAATAACGGCGTATCCCTTCCCTCGGGCGAGTACCTCTTCCCAGTTCGACATCTTTCCCTTTATTTCCCCTATTGGTCTTAAGAGGGTGGTGTTCTCCCCTTGTTCCGCCGCAGTAATGTAGTAATCCCGATAGTTTTTATAGGTGGGAAGATAGGTCCCTCCGGCGCGGGTATAACTTTCGCTCATAAACAGGGAAAAACCCTCGGTGAGCCAGGGGATGTAGTTCCCCGGATCCGCCAGCCATTCCCCGAAATACTCCCGGGCTAAGAGATAGGAGAGCTCGAACCTGAGAAAACTCAAAGCAAAATCGAAGCCGTAATCGGTAATGAGTTTCTCGAAGGAATCGTTCAGGATGATGATGCCGGGCGCCACCTCTCCCTCTAAGTCGGTTTTAGGGATCAGTACTATCTCCATTTCCTCTCCCGGAAAGAACCCGAGCCGGTTTCGGTAATAAGATATGATGTCCGAGGCGATGGTACCAGCGCGGATGGCAAATCTCTTCTTTCCTTGTTGGAGATAGATGTTTAACCTCACCCCAGCGCTTTCCGTTGATACCTTTTTCATCCCCTTCCCGATGACCAAGGTGAATCCCCTTATGTCTCCTTTCGAGGAGGATAATTTCCTTGGAGAAGAACCTTCTTGCTCTGCCTTTCCGGAGGAGATCACGGTATATCCGAGGGGAAGGGTGACCTCGATCAGGTAGTCTCCCCGGTTTCGGAACCAAGGGTTTTTCCAGGAGACGAGCCGAGGATACCAGCAGGGTTTTCCTCCTTTGGTGGTGTCGAGAAGGAGGATATATTCGTTATGGGGAAGATCGGTTATCTTGAAGGTTATCTTAATTGAATAAGAGCCACCGGGAGGGAGGGGGGAGGGGAGGGTTATGTTGATAAATCGGGCGTTCATCTTTGATATTTGAGTAAGCGAAAGCCGAGAGGTGGAAAGAGGGGTTCCCCTGATATCCGTGATGCTTGTTAGTTTTATGCCTCCTTTGTAAGCTGGTCCTACGCGGAGGGTTAATTCCGAAAGCTCCTTTTTACTATCGTTGGTGAAGGTGATCGTCTCTACCGCCTTAATTTCTCCAGCAGTTGGATTTAAGGTAAGGCTTATGTGATAGCTTACCTTAGCCAGGGCAGGGCTCGCGATGATGGCGAGAAAGCAAATACTTGCCAGGAACGAACTTTTTATTTTTATCATTCCTTCACCACTTTACATTATAGTCCTAATTTATCAGAGAAGGAAATCCTTCCGTTGGATTGAACGGTGGACAGTTTTAATTGAGATGGGATTTGAGTTTTTACCCGGTGAGGTTTTCACCGCTCCCACAATTTGCGGTCGAGGCTTCTGTATTGGATTGCCTCAGCGATGTGACTGCTTTTTATCTCTTCTGCTCCTTCGAGATCGGCTATCGTCCTCGCCACCTTTAGAATCCGATAATGGGCGCGGGCGCTTAGACCGAGCTTCTCCACCGCCATCTCGAGGAGCTTTTTCGAATCGGCGTCGATCTTGCAAAAGCGCTCGATGAGCTTGGCTGACATCTGGGCATTGGCGTATATCCCTATCTCCTTGAAGCGGTTGAGCTGGATCCTTCGTGCCTCCTCCACCCTTTTTCTTATCTCCTCGGAGCTCTCGCCCGCATTCTTACCTGCGAGTTCCCGATAACTGACCGCAGGAACATCGATGTGAATATCTATCCTGTCCAGAAGTGGTCCTGATATCTTCGAGATATACCTTCTTATCTGGAGAGGGGTACAGGTGCAGTTATGCTTTGGATCGCCGAAATAACCACAGGGGCAGGGGTTCATCGAGGCGAGCAACATAAAGCGAGCAGGGTAGGACACGGTGTGGGAGGCTCGAGAGATGGTGACCACTCCATCCTCCATCGGCTGTCTCAGTGTCTCGAGCACATTCCTTGGGAACTCGGGAAGCTCGTCCAGGAATAAAACGCCGTTGTGGGCGAGACTCACCTCCCCAGGAAGAGGATAGGTTCCCCCTCCAACCAAGCCAGCGTTCGAAATGGTGTGATGAGGCGAGCGGAAGGGCCTTCGCGCCATCAAGCCATCATCGAGGGAGAGGAGCCCGGCTACCGAGTGGATCTTGGTGGTCTCTATCGCCTCCTCGAAACTCATCCGGGGAAGAATGGAGGGAAGTCTTCTTGCGAGCATCGTTTTTCCTGCTCCTGGTGGTCCTATCATCAGGATGTTATGCCCACCAGCAGCAGCTACTTCGAGCGCCCTTTTTGCATGGATTTGCCCCTTGACATCGGCGAAGTCATCGCTATAGACGCTTTTTTCCCTGAAGAGTTCAGCGAGATTTATTTTATGGGGCTGAATCTCCATTTCTCCATTCAGGAGTTGGACCGTCTCCGGGAGGCTTTCCACCGGATAGACCTCGACATCGGAGACCACGGCTCCTTCGGTGGCGTTTTCCTTGGGGAGGATGATCCCCCTAACCTTCTCCTTCCGGGCACAATCAGCGATGGGGAGCGCTCCCCTGATGGGACGGACTGCCCCATCTAACGAGAGCTCCCCCAGGATTATGAACTCCTCGATCGTCTTTTTCTCGACAAGACCGGTAGCAGAAAGGATGCCTATCGCCATAGGGAGATCGAAGGCGGAGCCCTCCTTCCTTATGTCGGCGGGAGCGAGGTTGATCGTTATCTGCTTCACGGGGAAGGAGTACCCACAGTTTTTTATCGCCGCTTTGATCCGTTCCTTGCTCTCCCGAACCGCGGTATCGGGAAGCCCCACCGTGGAGAAGCCAGGAAGCCCAGGAGAAACATCGACCTCCACCCGGACGAGGTAGGCGTCGATACCATAACAGGAGGCGCTCAACACCTTAGCCAACATTGGACATCTCCCTCAATTGTTGGTATAGATGGTGAGTTCGTCTCCGGGGTATATCTTGCTCTTTTTGGAAAGACCGTTCCACTCGCAGATCTTATCCAGAGGGACATTGAAGTAGTTGGCGATGTCGTATAAGGTATCGCCCTTTTTTACCTTGTAGGTTATCCTTCCTGTTTTGTTATTTCTTCCTCGGTATACCTTGCCCGCCCAGATTACCAGGCGCTCCCCAGGGTGGATCGGTTTTTCCGGAGAGAGGTTATTCCAGACCATAATCGAGCGGACATCGGTGCGATATCTTCTGGCAATGCTGTAAAGGGTATCTCCCCGGCGTACCCGATGGACAATCCGTTCCCCAATGCGGTAGTTTCTTCGCGGTCTGGTGGATGGTAGATTAAGGGTGGGGATGTAGCGGAAGCTGCCCGGTCCCATAGGGATGATGAGGGTTTGCCCTTCTCTGATGAGATGGGCGCTCCTCAGTCTGTTCGCTTTGCGGATGGCGGTTACCGTGGTACGATATTTCTTTGCTATGAGGGATAGGGTCTCTCCCCGACGCACCCGGTGGCGCCGCCAGATGAGCCGTTTTTCCTTGGGGATGGCAGCGAATTTATTCAAAAAGCGGGTCTTCGTTCCCTTTGGTATTTTCACCCAGTATTCCCTTACATTGGCTGGGGTGGTGAGGCGCCGGAGCTCGGGGTTGAGTTCGACAATTTGGGATAGAGGGACCCCGGCACACTGAGCGATCACCCGGAGGTCGGTACAACTGTCGATCTTGACCTTCTCGTATGGTATTGGTTTTTCTTTAGCAGTGGAGAAGCCGAACCAAGTTGGGTTCTTCGCTATTATGATGCTTGCTAAGATAGCAGGCACATAGTTCCTCGTTTCCCTTCTTATGTATCGGCTTCGGGCAAGGCGCCAGAAGTCCTTGGTCTTTAGCCTCCTAATTGCGCGGAGTATTTTATTCTCACCAGCATTATAGGCAGCCATCGCCAAATACCAATCGCCAAATAGGTTGTAGAGGTCTTTTAGGTGCCTTGCTGCTGCCCTGGTTGCCTTCTCTGGATCGGAGCGTTCATCTACCCACCAGTTCACAGTTAAACCATATTTCCGCGCTGTTCCCGCAATAAATTGCCATAAGCCCTTGGCGCGAGCCCGGGAATAAGCATGCACCTTAAAAGCGCTTTCCACGATCGGCATATAGGCGAGGTCCTCGGGGAGCCCTTCTTCCTTGAATATCCTCTTTATCATATCGAGGTAACGCCCAGAGCGTCGAAGGGCAGCTTCTATCTCCTTTCTCCTCTCGTTCTGGAAGATGTTGATGAAAGCTTGAACTGCGGGGTTGAAGGTCATCGGGATATCGTAGGTGATTCCAGAGAGATTGAACTTCTCTCCCTCTCCGCTTAGCTTTTTCTCCTCTTTTGCGAGGTCTATCTTCTCTATTTCGTCTATTATTGAGGGCTCCGTTGGGGCTTCTGTTATACCTGCTTCCTTTTTCAGGAGTGAGAGCTCAAGGGAGTATATCTCGTCCGAAATCTCGTTGAATGTGTCTTTAAGTTCTTGCTCTTTTTCGAGATTAAATCCTGAGGTGAGGATGATCTCGATCGCTTTGTTGAATTCCTCTCTTCCCCTATCGATATCACCGAGGGAAAGGGCTTCTTTTCCATCGAGGAGGTGTTTTTCTGCCTGGGCGATTACCTTCTCCAGCTCAGAGCCGGTCTCCTTTCCCTCGTCGGGTTTCTCCTTTGTTGTCCTTTCTATGTTCTGATTGGGGAGGTTTACCACCATTGGTTTGTTGGTGGCACAAGAAGAGAGTATAAGACTTATGAATAGGGGTATAAAGAATGCTCTCCGTGCCTTCATTTATGACTCCATTTTTTCCTTACCATATAAGCTCTCTCTCGTCAACCAAAACCTGCATTATTTCTTGGATTTTAACTTGGTGAAGGCGTCCGAAAAGGGGTTGACAGGTAATTTTATTTAATGATATCTTTAAATGCTTAAAAGCGATGGATTTTTTTTAACTTAACTTTAGGTGAGGTGCACTAATCGAGTTTATAAAGGCGGAGGTCGGCTATGGGCAAAACAATGGCTGAGAAGATAATTGGGGAGCATGCGGGAAGAGAGGTTAAAGCGGGGGAGATCGTACTCGCTAAGGTTGATGTTTGCTTGGTTCAGGATGGAACTGGTCCTTTGGCAGTGCGTCAGCTGGAGAAGATGAACTTGGTACAGGCGGCTAACCCCGATTACACCGTTCTCTTCCTCGACCATGCTGCTCCCAGCCCTCGGAAGGAGCTTTCGAATGACCATATGCTTCTTCGGGATTTCTCGAAGAAGACGGGGGCTATCGTCTCCGAGATAGGAGATGGGATCTGTCATCAGGTGATAAATGAACGGTATGTAAAGCCGGGGGATATCCTGATTGGAGCTGATTCCCACACCTGCACTGCGGGTGCTCTCGGTGCCTTAGGCACTGGGATGGGGTCTACCGATGTTGCTGTGGGTATTGCTCTTGGTAGGACCTGGTTTCGTGTCCCTGAGACATTCCGTTTCATCATAAACGGGAAACTGCCTGATGGGGTTTATTCTAAAGATTTAATCCTCCATATCATTGGGATGATCGGCGCCGATGGTGCCACCTATAAATCGATGGAATTCGTCGGTGATACCATAGAGAATATGGAGCTCGAGGAGCGGATGACCCTCTCCAATATGGCGGTTGAGGCGGGAGCAAAATGCGGTCTCATCTTCTCCGATGAGAAAACCAAGAGGTTCCTCGCCCAATACGGAAGGGAGGGGGATTATCGTGAGGTTAGGGGCGATGATGATGCCGAGTTCGAGAAGGTCTATGAGATCGATGCGGGAAAGCTCGTTCCCACCGTTTCTTTCCCCCATACGGTGGATAATGTCCGCACCATCGATCATCCCGACTGCAAGGATGTGAAGATAGATCAGGTGTTTATTGGCACCTGCACCAACGGTAGATTGAGTGATCTCAGGGTAGCGGCGCAGATACTCAAGGGGAAGAGGCGTCATCCGGACACCAGGCTCCTCATTGGTCCTGCCTCGCGCAAGGTCTATATGGATGCTTTGAAGGAAGGGTTGATCGATATCTTCCTTGAGGCTGGGGCAACCATCCTACCTCCTGGTTGCGGGCCCTGCGTTGGGGTACATCAGGGGGTTCTTGGGGATGGAGAGCGGTGTCTCTCTACCCAGAATAGGAACTTCAAGGGTAGGATGGGCAATCCTAATGGTTTTATTTTCCTCGCTTCTCCGGCGACAGCTGCTGCCACTGCCATCGCCGGGAAGCTTGCAGATCCGAGGGAGGTGCTAAAATGAAGCTGGTAGGGAAAGCATGGAAGTTTGGGGACGATATCAGCACCGATCACATCGCCCCAGGGCGTTATTTCCATCTCCGTTCAAACCTCCCTGAGCTTGCCAAACATGTCCTTGAAGATGCGAGGCCCGAGTTCGCGAGCTCGATGAGCAAAGGAGATTTCGTTGTCGGAGGGAGGAACTTTGGACTCGGCTCGAGCAGGGAACACGCTCCAACCATCATCAAGATTGCCGGGGTGAGCGCGGTTCTCGCCAAATCCTTTGCCCGTATATTCTTTAGAAATTGCATCAATGTGGGACTTCCTGCTATCATCTGTGATACCGATAAGATCGATGAGGGAGATGAGCTTGAGGTGGACCTCGAGGCAGGAAAGATCGTAAATAAGACCAAGAACATCGAACTCACCTTTCCTCCGCTTCCCTCGGTGATGACCAAGATCTTGATGGATGGTGGGTTGGCAGAGCATATCAAGAAGCACGGTGGTTTTAAGCTTGATTGAGGCTTTACCCCCGGAAGGGGTGTTTTTATAGTGAATTAACCTGTAATCATCCATAGGAGGTAGAGTTATGTTCAAGAAGCTTGAGGTCCCTAAAGAAGGGACTAAGATTGAGGTCAAGGACGGCAAGTTGGTCGTCCCTGATGACCCGATCATCCCTTACATCGTTGGGGATGGAATCGGTCCTGACCTCTGGAAGGCAGCTATGCCCGTGTTCAACGCCGCGGTGGAGAAGGCGTATGGTGGTAAGAGGCGAATCGTCTGGATGGAGATCTTCGCTGGAGATCGCGCTATGGAGCGTTATGGTGAGGTCCTTCCTGAGGACACCTTCAACGCGATAAGGGAGTTTATAGTTGCCATAAAGGGTCCCCTTACGACCCCAGTTGGTGGGGGATATAGGAGCCTTAATGTTACTTTGCGGCAGGTGCTTGACCTTTATGCCTGTGTCCGTCCAATCAAATACTACCGTGGTGTTCCCAGTCCGGTAAGGCGTCCCGAGAGGATGGATATGGTGGTGTTCCGGGAAAATACCGAGGATGTTTACGCCGGGATCGAGTGGGCTAAGGATACTCCTGAGGTGAAAAAGGTGATTGATTTCCTCAACAAGGAGATGGGGTGTAATATCCGCGGGGATTCAGGAATCGGCATCAAACCGATATCCGAGTTTGCCACCAAGAGATTGGTGAGAAAGGCGATCCAGTATGCTCTCGATTATGGCAGGAAGAGCGTGACCCTGGTTCACAAGGGGAACATTATGAAGTACACTGAGGGTGCTTTCCGCGATTGGGGCTATGAACTGGCGAAAGAGGAATTTGCTGATGTTACCATAACCGAGACTGAGCTTTGGGAGAAGTACAATGGGGAGCAGCCCGAAGGTAAGATCGTGATCAAGGACCGGATTGCTGACAATATGCTTCAGCAGATATTGACCAGGACCAATGAGTACGATGTTATCGCTCTTCCCAATTTGAACGGCGATTACCTCTCCGACGCCTGCGCTGCTCAGGTAGGTGGTCTTGGTATGGCACCTGGTGCCAATATCGGAGATTATCTTGCTCTGTTCGAAGCCACTCATGGAACCGCTCCCAAGTATGCGGGACAGGATAAGGTCAACCCCAGCTCCCTCATTCTCTCTGGCGCGATGATGTTCGAGTACCTCAATTGGCGTGAGGCAGCAGACTTAATCAAGCAGGGGCTTGAACGGACGATTATGAACAAGACGGTCACCTACGATCTCGAGCGGCAGATGGAAGGGGCAACCAAGGTCAAGTGTTCCGAGTTCGGCAAACTTATTGTGGAGAATATGGGTTAATTTATTTCATAAAACGGAGAGTGTCGCAATGAAAAGGAGAAAGATATCGGTCATAGGCGCTGGGCATGTGGGTGAGGTCACTGCTCAGCGCATCGCTTACAAGGAATTGGGTGATGTTGTCCTCCTCGACATCATCGAGGGGATGCCCCAGGGGAAGGGGCTCGACCTGCTCGAGTCCACCCCGGTAGAGGGGTGTGATACCAATATCATCGGCACCAACGATTACGCCGACACCGCCGATTCCGACATCGTGGTCATCACCTCCGGATTCCCCAGAAAGCCGGGGATGAGTCGTGATGACCTTCTTCAGGCGAATTTCAAGATAGTGAAGGAGGTTACCGAAAAGGTCGTCGCCAAGTCACCCAATGCCATCATCATTACGGTAACCAATCCCCTCGATGCGATGGCGCAGACCGTCTTCAAGGTGAGCGGCTTCCCCAAGAATCGAGTGATGGGGATGGCGGGGATACTTGATTCCACCCGCTTCCGTACCTTCATCGCTCAGGAGCTCAATGTCTCGGTAGAGAATGTCCATGCGCTGGTTCTTGGGGGGCATGGCGATACGATGGTTCCTCTGCCTCGGTTTTCCACGGTGGCTGGGGTGCCGATAACCGAGCTTCTTCCTAAGGAGAGGATAGATCAGCTGGTCGAACGGACAAGGAAGGGCGGTGGTGAGATCGTTGCCCTCCTCAAGACCGGTAGTGCCTACTATGCTCCTGCTTCCTCCATTGCCGAGATGGTGGAAGCGATAGTTAAGGACAAGAAGAAGATCCTCCCCTGTGCTGCCTATCTTGAAGGTGAGTACGGGATAAACGGTCTTTTCGTTGGGGTTCCGGTCAAGCTCGGTGCTAACGGGGTGGAGGAGATAATCGAACTCAAGCTGAACGAGGAGGAGCTCTCTGCCCTCAAGAAGTCAGCGGAATCGGTGCGCGGATTGGTAGAGAAGATCGGGATGATGTAGCATAAAATGCGCCGTATCGAAGCCCGGACAGTAAGCGAAAAGGTAGCTGAGCTTGCTGTCCGGGCTAATTATTTTTTGCCCGATGATGTCCTTTCTGCTCTGAGGAGGGCTGAGGAACAGGAGACCTCGGAGGACGGTAGATTCGTCCTTGCCAAGCTTATCGAAAATGCGGAGTTGGCGGCAAAAGAACATCTTCCTTTGTGTCAGGATACTGGGGTGGCGGTAGTATTTGTCACGCTCGGTGCCGAGGTGGTGATTACCGGGGGTAGCCTTCCCGAGGCGATAAATGAAGGGGTGGCTAAGGGGTATCGAGAAGGGTATCTCCGAGCATCCATCCTTGCCGATCCCCTTAGAAGGGATAGAAACACGGGGGACAATACTCCAGCGGTTATCCATATCGAGATCGTCCCTGGCGATAGGTTGGTGATCGATTTCCTGGTGAAGGGGGCAGGGAGCGAAAATATGAGCTCGGTGGCGATGCTCGCCCCAGCGGAGGGGATAAATGGGGTGAAGCGATTCATCCTCTCCGAGGTGGCGAGGAAAGGAGCAAGCGCCTGTCCTCCTCTTATCATCGGGGTAGGGATAGGAGGGACGATGGAGCTCGCTTCCACCCTCGCCAAAAGGGCGCTTCTAAGACCAATAGGGAAACGGAGCGAGGATGAAGCGATATCCGCCTTAGAAGAGGAACTTCTCCTCCTGGTGAATGAGCTTGGTATTGGTCCCCTTGGTCTTGGGGGAAGGACTACCGCCTTGGCGGTCAATATCGAAACCCATCCCTGTCATATAGCGAGCCTTCCGGTAGCGGTGAACTTAGGGTGTCATTCTCATCGACATCAGAGGGTGGTCATTTGAGGGAGACGATGAACTTCATCCCGATAGAATCGCCTTTTTCTGAAGAGACCATCTCCCTCCTTCGTGCGGGTGATTGGGTGCTCATATCAGGAAGGCTGATAGCTGCACGGGACGCTGCCCATAAGCTCCTTTCCGAGATGATCAAAGAGGGGAAGGACCTTCCCTTTGAGCTTAAGGGAGAAACGATATATTATGTAGGACCGACGCCGCCACCGCCGGGGAAGGTGATCGGCTCGGCAGGACCGACCACCTCCTCCCGGATGGACCCTTATATGCTCTCCTTCCTTCAGGCAGGGGCAAGGGGGTTCATCGGTAAGGGACCCCGATCGCCGAGGGTAAGGGAGCTTCTCTCCCAGTTTAAAGGGGTTTATTTTGGCACCTTGGGCGGAGCAGGGGCACTTCTTTCAAAATATATAAAGGATAAGGAGGTGATCGCCTTTCCTCATCTTGGCCCTGAGGCGGTACTCAGGCTTAAGGTGGTCGACTTCCCCGCGGTGGTTATCTATGACGCCTTTGGCGGAGATCTTTTTGAGTTGAGGAGAAGAATCGATTAAGGGGGGTAACTATGGCTAAAGAGAGAACGCTTTCCATCATAAAACCCAATGCGGTAGGAAGGAAGAAAGTAGGGGCAATTATCCAGATGATAGAGGAGGCTGGCTTTGAG
>Ga0190338_1000026_pt1 | contig 37933 bp, 40 predicted proteins | sample 4872041112_MG_FD_163434 | JGI IMG/M metagenome (GOLD analysis project Ga0190338, IMG submission 163434) | Hydrothermal vent sediment bacterial communities from Southern Trench, Guaymas Basin, Mexico - 4872-04-11-12_MG | ecosystem: Environmental > Aquatic > Marine > Hydrothermal vents > Sediment ... | reverse complement strand
ACACGAGGGGTTTTGTCTTCCACTGGTGGAAGGTATGCTCTTCTCCCTTCCCATAATCGCTTATAACGCCGGTGCGGTAGCGGAAACACTGGGGGAGGGGGGAATACTCCTTATGAAGAAGAACCCTGCAGAGATAGCGGAGCTAACCTTACTCATCGCAACCGACGAAAAACTACGAAAAAGGTTGATCGAGCGAGGGAGAAGGAGAATCTCCCATTTGGAGAAGGAGAAACCCCTTTCTAAGCTCTTGAAGATATTGAGGGAGATAGGCAACCTATGAGAATAGCCTTCATCATCCAACGGTACGGCAAGGAGGTAACCGGAGGGTCGGAAGCACATTGCCGCAAGGTGATAAATCACCTTAAGGGTGGCTACGATATCACCGTCATCACCACTTGTGCCAAGGACTATATAAGCTGGAAGAACGAGTACCCTGAGGGGAAGGATGAACTCGACTCCGTCCCCATCATCCGCTTTCCGGTGGTGAGAGAACGGAATATAGAAGAGTTCAATCGCTACTCCGATTGGATATTCAACAACCCCCACACGAGAGGGGATGAGCTTAAATGGCTTCGCGACCAGGGACCCTATTCGCCGGATATGATATCCTATCTCAAGAAAGCCAAAAACCAGTTCGATCTCTTCTTCTTCTTCACCTATCTTTACTACCCCTGTTATCACGGACTAAAGGAGGTGGGAGAAAAAAGCATCCTCCAGCCGACTGCCCACGATGAGCCAGCAATAAGACTTAAGATCTACCGGGAGATGTTCTCCCTTCCCAGAGGGATCGCCTACAACTCCCCCTGGGAGAAGAAGTTTCTCGTTGAACTTTTCCCAGAGCTTAAAGAAAAACCGAGCGAAGTCATCGGCTGCGGGGTGGAATTCCCAGAAGGGATATCACCGGCAAGGGCGAAAAGAAAATATAACCTTCGTCTGCCTTATCTCCTTTATGGGGGAAGAATTGAAAAAGGGAAAGGAATAGGAGAACTCATCTCCTTTTTCAGTCATTTCCTCAAGGAGGAAAGGGAAAAACTCGAGCTCGTCCTGATAGGGAAACTTCTTATGAAGTTACCGGACCACCCCCACATTCGCTATCTCGGTTTTGTGCCCGAGGAGGATAAATACGCTCTCTATAAAGGAGCAGAACTCGTCGTCATCCCTGCACCTTTGGAGAGCCTTTCCCTCACCCTCCTCGAGGCGTTCGCTCAGAAGAAAGCGGTATTGGTGAACGGACATTGCCCTGTCTTAGTGGAACATGTCCTTCGGGCAAATGGGGGGCTTTATTACAAAAACTACGAGGAATTTGCTGAGAGTCTAATCCTCTTACTTAAGGATGAGAGGTTACGAAATATACTCGGCGAGAATGGTTTTAGATACGCTCACCAAAACTACCGTTGGGACCGGGTCATCTCCAAATATCATCTTCTCCTCGAGAAGGTAGGAAATAAAACTAATTAGCCCTACCCTTTTTCTCAATGAACTCCTTCAGGATCTCAACCCCAGCCGATGTTCCTAAGCGTTTTGCACCAGCATCGATAAGGGCAAGGGCGGCTTCTAAATCGCGAATTCCACCTGCAGCCTTAATCTTTATCCTCGGATCAAGCCTTTTCCTAAGGAGGAGAACATCACTTACTGAGACCCCCCGGGCGGTAAAGCCGGTCCCTGTCTTCACAAAAGCGGGGGAGAGCTCATTCATAATCCCTATCACTTTATCCAGCTCCTCCGGCGAAAGGAGGGAGATCTCTATTATCATCTTATGCACCACTTCCGGGGTTTTTTCCATTATCAACCTGAGTTCCTCTTTCACATAGGAACAATCCCCCATCTTAACCGCGGGAAGGTTGATCACGATGTCGAGCTCAGTAGCACCAATTTTAGCACACTCAACCGCCTCGGCGATTTTCGCTTCCTTAGTGGTACCCCCGAAAGGGAAAGCTACCACCGTAGAGAGCCTCATCTCACTTTTTGCGAGCTTCTTCGCTGCCAAGGGCAGAAGATAAGGGAGAATACATACGGAGTAAAATCGATATTTCTTCGCCTTCTCCAGAAAATCGAGTACCACCTTCCGCTCAGCTTGGGGTTTCAGTAAGGTGTAATCTATTGCCTTAGCGAGCTCATCAACGGTTTCCACCATCAGTCATTTCTCCTCGCATAAAAATTAAAAGCCCCTTCTTACCGAAGGGGCTTGATTCCCTCTCACTACCCAAAAGAGAGTTCAAGGCTGGGCAGATCCCTCTGTGCCTCCGCTCTTCTTCTCCTGCTCTATCCTCTTCTTCACCCGATCGATAGCCTGTTTGAACTTGGGATCGGCTTTTATCTTATACGCCTGAGTATAAGCCTGAATGGCATCGTCATACCGCTTGCTCTTTTCATAGATAAACCCAAGTGAGGAGAATATCTGAGCCTCGTTCGGCATATAACGAGCAGCCATCAACAGGTTCTCCGTGGCGTTCCCATAATCCCCGAGCATCTTATAGGCTTCCCCTATTCTGAAGTAGGCAAGACCATTATCCGGCTGTTTATTCAGCACGACTTTATACATCTTTATAGTGTTGTTGTAATCCTTCATCCCGAGGTAAGCATCTCCAGCAAGGCCTCTGAAACGAAGATCGGCAGGATAGTACTTTACCCCCTGAAGGGCGTATTTAAGGGCATTCCTGTAATCCCTTTTAGTGAGATAAGCACGAGCAAGCACATAAAGCACTTCTTTATCCCGCGGTCTCAGTTTAACAGCACGCAGCATAGCACTTATCGTCTTATCCGGCTGATTCAGTTTCACATAAGCAGAACCGAGATGGCTCGCTACATCGAAATCGTTAGGCAAAAACTGCATCGCCCGCGAGAGGTTAGCCGCTGCCCTCTTATAATCCTTCAACCTCATATAAGAAAGGCCTACCAGCTTGTAATATTCCCCTTTCTCCCTCTGGGGCAATCTGAGGCTTCCCGCTGGTCTGATCACAGAGATAACCTTCTTGTAATTTTTCTGAGAGAAGTAGATATCTGCCTGCTCGTATATGGTGGCGAATTTCTCCCTGTCCTTCTTCGCCAAACCCTGTGCCCGCTTCAGGTAGGTGAACGCCTGGTTGTAGTTCCCCATCTTCCGGTAGCATTTGCCGATCATATAGGGAAGCCACCACCACTCAGGATAAAGGTCAACGCTCTTCTTGAACTCCCCTATCGCCTCCTTATACTTCTTCTGCTTATAAAGAGCATACCCCTTCTTATACTCCGTTTGAAAAGCAAGGGCAAACGAACCGAAAAGAAGCAAGGAAACGAGGAAAATACCCCATATCTTCCTACTCATTTCCCCTCCTCGCATAGTTTATAAGAACCGCTTCCAAACCCCCCTCTTTACCGATTTACAAAATCCCTCTCTTTTCCCACACGGAAAAGCGAACCCGAATAGAAATTTAGCCTAACCCTACTGGCCCTGGAGCTTGAAGATCACCGTGAGATTATAATAGACATCCACCGGTTTGCCGTTCAAAGTAGCGGGCTTGTACTTCCACTTCTTCACCGCATCAAGGGCAGCCTGGTCGAAGCCGAACGCCTTCCCCGGAGAACGAAGAACCTTCGCCCGGACCACATTCCCATGTCTGTCGATAACCGCCTCTATAATCACAATCCCCTGGATTCTCGCCTTCCGCGCCAACTCAGGATAAACTGGAGGTACATACTTAATCCGGACTGGCTTTTTCACATTCCCACCGACCCTAAGGGGACCCGGCGTTTCCGCAGGGATACCATACTCAAACTCGGTATCCGGGGGTGGAGGAGTATACTCCTCCACATACTCCACATACTCCCTATAGGGCTCGGGTTCATCCGGGGTGGGGTCAGGTATAGGAACAATCTTACCCTTCTTCACCACCGCCGTTGTTTTTCTCCGTTTTGGTGGCTGTCTCTTCGGGGGAGGGGGAAGCTTGAACTTCTTAATGGAAACGATCGGCTTCTCCTTCGCCTTGCTGGTCACCGTCTCTTTAACCTCAGGGAAGACGATGAAGAAGAGCCCGATGTGAACCAGAAGGGAGATCAGGGTCGCTATCTTGAGACGTCTATTCTCGCGAGGGGAATAGAGTTCAACGAGATAACTTAACCCCACCTCCTCGTCCGCCGAAGGATTCAACGCCTTATTCTCTTTCTCCTTCTTTGCCATAGTCCTTTCCCATTAATTTTCTCAACTCCCGAGATACTGGCCCCAAGCAGCTATCTCCTCCTGGGTGGGTATAGAGATGAAGATGTGCTTATCATTTGTAGGATCATCATCCTTATTTTCCGGATACATCTCAAGTTCAAGCTGTTTCAACTCATCGAGAACATCGATCAACCGGGCGTAAGGTGTTCCCGGTTCGCAATGAACAATAACCGGCTTGGTTCGGTTTATCTCCACCTTGCTCTTGACATACTCCCTGATATCAGAAAGCACCATTGGCTTATTATCGACCACAATGCTCCCATCATCGAGGACATGGATGTGAATCGCCTCCTCCGGCTGGGTTATCGTCGCTGGCTCATCCTTGGGGAGTTTGAACTGGATCCCCTTATCCATACTAAACACCGAGGTGAGCATAAAGAAGATGATGAGGAGGAAGGCAATATCCGCCATCGACGAAGAGGGGATCTCGGGAGTAGACTTCTTACGCTTAATCTTCATTGGCACCCCCTCAACTTACGGTCTCCTGGTCGGTAAGGAGAACGATCTTCTCCACCCGAGCAGAACGAAGCTGGGTCATAACAGCATCTATGAGCTGGTAAGGAACCTGCCCATCAGCCTTTATCACAAAGGTATGAGTGGGGTCATCAACCAACACATTGGCGGCAAAGGAGAAGATATCGGAAACATCAGCTATGGGATGACTCTGTTCCTTTCCATCAGAAACATTGATCAATCCCTCAGGGGTAATGGCGATCACCGCCGACCCCTCGGGGAACCCGCTTCGCTCGATGCTCTTCGGCAACTGCACCGGCGTCCTATCCACAGGAATGGTGGTAGTTATCATAAAGAAGATGATGAGGAGCATAGCGATATCCGCCATGGAGACCGTAGGGATGTAAGCTCCTAAGGTTTTCGGTTTTCTAAGCTTCATCAATTACTCCTCTTATTTCCCCTCTCTCCCCATCTCGGCGAAGGTCTCGAGGAGCACAGTAGAACCGGTCTCCATCTCCAAAACAAATCGGCCTATGGTGCTCATAAACCAGTTGTAGAAGAGAAGGGCGGGAACCGCGATAATCAACCCAGTAGCGGTGGTGATCAACGCCTCAGAGATACCCTCCGCCACCTTTGCCGGGTTGGTAAGACCAGCAGCTGCCAACACACCGAACGATTTGATCATCCCGGTAACCGTGCCCAAGAAGCCGAGGATGGGGGAAACATTAGCTGAAGTAGCAAGAACCGCCGTTCCCCTTTCCAGCCGAGAGAGCTCATGGGTAGCTGCAATCTCCATCGCTTTGGTTATCTCATCCTCAGTAGTTCCATACTTGAGAAGACCAGCCTTCAGGATGTTAGCGATAGGACCCTTATACTCCTCACATACCTTTATCGCCTCCTGCACGCTTTTCTTCTTGAGAAGGGCAGCACGGAGCTTACCGAGAAACTCGTCAGTACGGACCTTCGCCTTCGAATAAAACCACCATCTCTCAATTGCGTAAGCCAGCGTAAGGATAGCGAAGAAAAGCAACGGCCACATAACCGGACCACCCTTATGGAAGTAACCTAACAAGGTACCCTGAAAGAAGCTCACTGCTCATACCTCCTTATAGTTTTAAGGTTACCAGAGCTACCATTCCGGCGGGGAAACCCCCTAACCTTTTCTCCATTCTTTAGTTCCCCGCTCACCACCCCCTTTTGGTGGGCGTCTTAAAGGGATAAGCTCTTTTCTTTTCAACCTATTACCCCTTCTTGACGAAGTCGAATTCTACCACAGCGGAAAAATCATTGTCAAGTCTTTTTTCTTTCGAACTCCTACCTCCTCGCTTATCCCATACATAAAAATACAGCTGGTACTCGCTACCAGCTGTAAGATCGATTACTAAGTAAGGTTTTATTCGTAGCGGAGGGCTTCTATAGGATCAAGTCTGCTCGCTTTTGCCGCAGGATAGATGCCAAAGAAGAGACCGACAGCGGTGGAAAAGCCAAAACCAAGAAAGATCGCCCATACCGGCACATGGGCTTGAGGAAGAACCGAGATCAAGGAGGTCACCAGCCGTCCTAATCCAAAACCAAACAGAACCCCAATAGCCCCACCGACGAGACTGAGCGCGATCGCTTCGATCAAGAACTGGAGAAGGATGTCCCTCCTCTTCGCTCCCACCGCCTTCCTTATCCCTATCTCCCTTGTCCGCTCGGTCACTGAGACGAGCATTATATTCATTATCCCGATACCACCGACTAAGAGGGAGATCCCCACTATACCAGCGACGGTAGCGGTAACCCCACCGAGAATGCTACTCACCCCTTTAAGCATATCGCTTTGAAGTATAACCTGAAAATCATCAGGTTGGTCCTTCCTTAAGCCGTGTCTCTTCCTCAGGATCCTCGTTATCTGATCCTTAGCCAGATCCACCAGAGAAACTGAACTCGCCTTGAAGGCAAGTATTGTTTGGTCGAGGACCCGTCTTCCAAAAAGGTTGCTTGCCAAGGTATAAGGGATTATCACTAAGTCATCGGCATCCTTACCGAGAGCCTGCCCCTTCTTCTCCATTATTCCGATGATGGTAAAACTATCCTTCCCCACTATGATCTGCTTCCCGATGGGATCGCTTTTAATCCCGAGATTCTCCAGCACCTTCCTCCCCACAACACAAACCCTTTTCCTATGCTTTACATCTATTCTGGAGAGGAACCTCCCTTCATCGACATAATGGACATTGATGTCTTGATAGGAAGAGGTGGCAGCGGTAACCGTGGTAGCCGCGTGCTCTTCACCATATTTCACCAGTACTGTTCTCTGCACGATGGGGCAATAATCACGGATGGCGGTAGCCTCCTCAAGGATCGCCAATCCATCCTCGTAAGTAAGCTTAATCCTTCCCAGCTTGAGTCCCTCCTCTCCAGGGGGACGGTGAGGGACAACCAGGATAAAATCGGCACCGAGCTCAGCCAACCGGTTATTGACCAGATAAGAAAGCCCTTGAACGATGGATACAGCAGCAATAACTGCAGCCACCCCAATGATTATCCCCAATGTGGTAAGTATGGAGCGCATCTTGTTAGCGGATATCGCACCTAACGCTATCTTGAAGCTCTCATAAAGTAATACCAACATCAGCTTAGCCTCTCTTCACCGGTTATCTTCCCATCAAGAAGATGGATTATCCTTCTGGTCTTCCTCGCAATGTCGTGCTCGTGGGTCACAATTATTATGGTATTTCCCTGTTCATTCAAAGCAAGAAAGAGCTCCATTAGCTCTTCACTCGCTTTCGAATCAAGATTTCCCGTGGGCTCATCAGCAAGGATGATGGCGGGCTTGGTAACCAATGCTCGAGCGATCGCCACCCTCTGCCTTTGACCTCCGGAGAGCTCGTTCGGGCGGTGATTGGCTCGATCGGCAAGCCCTACCGACTCAAGGGCGGAAAAAGCTCGCTCCCTTCGCTCCTTGGGTGATACCTGGGAATAGATCAGGGGAAGCTCCACATTATGGAGCGCGGTCGCCCGAGGGAGGAGGTTGAATGTCTGGAAGACGAACCCGATCCTCCTGTTCCTTATCTCGGCTAGCTCATCATCGCTGAGCTTGGAGACATCCTGTCCCTTAAGGAAATAAGTACCCGCGGTCGGAGTATCAAGGCAGCCAAGAAGATTCATCAAGGTCGACTTGCCGGAACCGGATGGTCCCATAATCGCCAATAGCTCCCCCTCATTCACCTTGAGATTCACCCTGTCCACCGCTACTACCTCTTCCCCCTCGAGCCGATAGACCTTGGTGAGCTCCTCGGTCTTTATAAGAAGATTGTTCTCATTCCTCATCGCCTTCTCCTTACTCTACCTTAACCTGAACGGATTGTCCCTTCTTGCCTTCCTCTTCCTTCTTCTTTATGGTAACCGGGTCCCCATCCTTAATTCCTTTAAGGGTGCGATAAGGACCGGTTATCACCATATCTCCCTCCTTTATCCCGGAAAGTATCGCTACATAGGAGGCATCGGATATATCAGTCTTTACCTCCTTCATCTTTGCCACCCCTTTCTCCACTACAAATACCACCTCCCGCTTCTCCTTCTTCCCTGGGGAAACCTCTACCTCCCGCTCTACTACCGACTGGATGGGAACAGCAAGAACCTGCTCCCTCCTCCTGGTCTCTATTTTGGCATGAGCGGTCATTCCCGGGCGGAGGCGAGCATCCGGCTTTTCGAGAAGGATCTTTACCTTAAACACCGAAACATCACCCTCCTTGGTAGCGGAACTGGCGATATCTACCACCTTGCCCAAGTACTTCTTTCCCTCTACTGCATCTACTTCCACCGTTGCTTTCTGTCCCATCTTTACCGCAGTGACATCGGTCTCATCCACATTAACTGTGGCTAATACCTCACTCATATCGGCGATCATCATTATCACTGTACCCGGATTGTTCATCGTTCCAGTGATAACCGTCTCCCCCTCCTCCACATTCAGTATAGCAACTACCCCGCTCATCGGGGCATAGAAGGTGGTTTTAGAGAGCTCATCTTTTGCCTGATCGAGTTGTGCCTGTGTCTGGCGTACCCTCTCCTCCGCAGAATCGAGCTCCACCTTCGCCTGTTGATAACGGAGCTCCGCCTGCTCCAGGTCCTGCTTGGAGGCAAAACCACGCTCATAGAGGGAACGGGTTCGTTCAAGGTTGATCTTGGCATTATCGAGATCAACCTTCGCCCGTTCTACTCCGATCTTCGCCATACGGAGGTTCGCCTCCGCACTCCGCACCTGAGCCTGATACCGCTGTGGATCTATCTGGAGGAGAAAATCCCCCTTCTTCACATAATCGCCTTCGGCAACTGCCAGTTTGCTCACTCTCCCGATCACGCTCGAACTGATGTTCACCCTTACCTTGGGCTCAATCACCCCCGAAGCGGAGACGGTAGATACGATGTCCCTCTTTCCTACCTTCTCCACATATACCTCCTTGCCCTTCTCCTTATTAGATCTGAGAACACTCACCAGGAAAACGACCGCAATCAGGCCCACAATAACAATCAAACCCAATGATTTTCTGTTCAATGCAATCCACTCCTCTCTAAGTATGGATTAACCGCCGAAAACTCCTCCAAGGGTTACTTTAACGAATATCCATAGAGCCCAAAGGGCGAAGACTATGATTATGGAACGCTTAGTGCTGAATTTCGATACCTGAGAATAACCTATCCCGAGAAGAACCAGAGACCAGATAGTGAATAGATCAACGGAATAAAGAGCCTTAGAAAGAGCTCCTTTCCCCAACTCGTAGCCCAGCATCGCCCCCAGATTGGACTTCACCAGGGACTCTATGGATGTGGTGTTGATCCTCTTTAATAGCAGAAGAAGAGTACCCAGAATGGAATGGAAGATACCGGGAATAAAGGAGTAAGTCGTCACAGAAAACACACGCTTGAAGTTGGTCTCGGCATTAGCTAAGGTCCCTACAAGGTGAAGCACCGCGGCAACGACCACGAAAACGAGAGGGATCGCTATCGCGCCAACTATGACCATAGAATAGGAACCGATCTTCGCCGCTTTACTGAGAACTGCCTCCTGTTGATCTAAGGGTATCTGGTCGAGCCTACCGCTTTTTTCGAGCTGTATCCGCATCATCTCAGCCATATCGGTCTTAGAGGTATAAACCAGGGCGAAGATTATGAAGAAGCCGATGATAACGATCAGCGGAGCAACGAAGCTCGGTTTTGACGCTATCTCCCTGAAGGTCTCGGTAGGTGAGGTAATAATCCCTACTATCCTTGCTAAAGGACCGCTTGTCCTCTCCTTATTGATCCCCTCTGACATCCTATCCTCCTTTTCACTTAGACTTACGAAATTTATCCAGCCTTTGTTTCCATTTTACATTAAAATTACGCCCCTCCTTCATTTTTATTCAATCAGATGGCAGGAGACAAAATGGGAAGAAGAAACAGGGCGAAGGGAAGGGGTTTCCCTCCTGCATCTCTCCTCCACCTCAGGGCAACGAGGTGCAAAGGGACATCCTCTACCATTTGTTAAAGGCGGAGCCTCCTCCTTTGCCAGGGCAAACCTCGCCCTTCTCCTCCCCTTGGGGGTAGGAATGGAGTTTAGAAGGACCCTGGTATAAGGATGTCTCGCCTCCTCCATTATCTCCTTTCTTCTTCCAAGCTCAACCACCCTTCCCCGATACATCACCACCACCCGATCGCTCATCCCGGCTACCACCCTGAGATCATGGCTGATTAGAAGATAAGTAAGCCCAAACTCCGAGCAAAGCTGAGAGAGGAGTGTAAGTATCTGCGCCTGCACCGTAAGATCGAGAGCGGATACCGGTTCATCGAGAACCACGAACCGAGGGGAGGTAGCGATCGCCCTCGCTATCCCCACCCGCTGTCTCTGACCAGTGGAGAGGGCATCCGGGTAGCAGTTGGCGAGCGATAGGGGAAGTCCCACCTTTTCAAAGAGCTCTTTTAACCTAAGACGCCTCTCTGAGGAGGAAAGTTTAAGCTGAATCTTCAAAGGCTCTTCCACTATCTCTCCCACCCGCATCCTCGGGTTCAAGGAGGTTAAAGGGTTCTGAAAAACCATCCCCATCTTCCGTCCAAGCTCCAGCTTAGGGGAGAGCTCCTTCCCCTCGAAGAGCACCTGCCCCGAGGAAGGGGGGATAAGCCCTACCGCTATCTTCCCCAAGGTGGTTTTCCCTGAACCCGATTCCCCCACCAGCCCAAGCACCTCTCCTCGATGGATATCGAAGCTCACCTGGGAAAGGGCGAGAACCTCTTGGGAGCGGGAGGAAAAAAGGCCAGAGCGGATGAACCGCTTGCTCACCTCCTTAAAGGAAAGAAGCGGAGCACCACCCATTCACCCCTCCACCTTGAAGCAACGAACCTTCCTCCCCCCGATATCCCTGTAAGGGGGTATTTCATAACGGCATCTTTCTTCGCCCTCGGGGCAGCGGGGGTGAAAAAGACACCCTTCCCCTTTAATAAAGATATCGGGGAGGCAGCCGGGAAGCGGTTCCGGTAGCTCCCCATCCAAACCCGGCTCAGCAGCGATGAGCGCCCGGGTATAGGGATGAAGGGGACGATCAAGGATATCGTCCACCGACCCCTCCTCCATAGCCCATCCCCCATAGAGGACAAGGACCCGCGAGGCAATCTCCCCCACCAAGGAGATATCGTGGGAAATGAAGATGAGGGAAAGGGAAAAGGAGGAAACGAGACCTTTGAGAAGCTCTATTATCCCTGCCTGCACGGTGACATCGAGGGCAGTGGTTGGTTCATCGGCGATGAGGAGCTTTGGGCGAAGGGAGAGGGAAAGGGCGATCATCGCCCGTTGGCACATCCCCCGAGAAAGCTCATGGGGATAGGAGAAAAACACCCTTCTCGCCTCGGGAATGCCTGCGGCAGAGAGATAGGACAAAGCTTCATCCACCGCTTTCTTCCCCTTCACTCCTCGCTTAAAACGAAGGGCTTCAACCATCTGCTCCCCGATGGTAAAAACCGGATCAAGACTACTCATAGGCTCCTGAAACACCATCCCTATCTCAGCCCCCCTGAACATTCTCATCCGATGCTCAGGGAGGGAGAGCAGATCCTCCCCGGAAAAGATCACCCTCCCCGAAACCACCCGCGCCCTGGGGGGAAGAAGCCGAATGAGGGAGAGGGCGGTCATCGTCTTTCCCGAGCCCGACTCCCCAACAATCCCCAAAACCTCACCCGGAAGCAAGCGAAAACTAATCCCATCCACCACCTTTCCCACACCGCGTTCAGTCATAAAATAGGTGTGAAGATTGGAAACCGAAAGAAGCTCCTTCATAGTATTGTCCCCTCTCTCCCCAAAATGATAGAATACCATATACTTAATTGATTATGCAAAGGAGGAGGAATGAGGAAGAGAAAAGCGGTGGTAATCACAATAAGTACTTCCGTCTCCGTAGGACAAAGGAAGGACATCTCTGGAGAGAAACTTACCTCCGGGCTTTCTGCCCTCGGCTTCGAGGTAGTGGAGAAAAGGGTGGTAAAAGATGACCTCGATGTGATAGCAGGGACACTTGCCGAATTGGTCGAACGGGGGGATATAGCCCTTATCGCCACCACTGGCGGTACCGGGCTCTCTCCGGATGACCTCACCCCAGAGGCGACCTTGGAGGTGATCGATCGGGAGATACCGGGGATCGGAGAGATCCTTCGCCTCGCTGGCTGGGATAAAACAAAGACCGCTCCCCTCTCCCGAGGGGTGGCGGGAGTAGCGGGAAAAACGCTCATCGTGAACCTTCCAGGAAGCCCTAAAGGGGTAGAGGAATCGCTTGAGATATTAAAGGAATTCATCCATCACGCTATCGACCTTATCGAAGGAAGAAAGCCTCACTGAGGAAGAAAGGACGAAAGGGGGCAAGAGGAGCACTCCCTACTCCTCTTCCGACAATGTTCCTTACCCACCCGTACGAGGAGGGCGTGATATTCATTGTAAAGGGAAACATCATAAGGAAGATTATCCATAAATAACCGTTGAACCTCGCCATAGCTCGCCTTTTCGGGGAAGAGCTTATGTCTTCCTCCAATCCTCATCGTATAGGCATCGACCACGAATATCGGCTTATTAAGGGCGTAAAGGAGAATAGAATCCGCGGTCTCAGGACCTATCCCTCGTACCGCAAGGAGCTTATCCCGAAGGGAGGAAAGTTCCTCCTCCCCCATCTTCTCTAAATCTCCACCATAATCCCTTATCAGGAGAGCGAGGAAGTTCCGAAGGACTTTCGCCTTCTGATTGTAATAGCCCGATGGTCTTACGAGCGAGGCGAGCTCTCTCTCGGGAAGATCAAATAAAGAATAGGGATCAAGAAGGCCCTTTTCCTTTATATTTGCTATCGCCCGTTCTGCATTCCTCCAAGCGGTATTCTGGGCGAGGATCGCCCCCACCGCTATCTCGAACGGGGTATCACCGGGCCACCAATGCTGGGGTCCATAATGGGAATAAAGAGCGATAAACATCCGATAGATTATCGGGAAAGGGAAGGAAAGAGCCTCCTTCTTCATCATACGATGACCAGCTTCTTAAGGGCTTCCTCCCAGGTGATGTGGGCGGTATCCTCATACCCCTTGATGCCCATAGTGATGGCGAGTTCCTTATCCTCAGAGAGAAGATCGATCTTCCTCGCTATCTCCTTGGGGTCTGGGGGAAGGATAAACCCCGATTCTCCATCCTTGATGAGTTCGGTGGGACCTCCGCTGTCCTCAAGGGTGATGACCGGCTTTCTGCTCCTCAACGCCTCGATGGTGACCAAGCCGTAGTCCTCGTGATAAGGTCCATAAAAGACCACCCGGCAGGTGGCATAAAGCTTTATTAGCTCCTGCTCATTAACCAAACCAAGAAAACGAACCCTCCGTTCAAGTCCAAGCTCCCTCACCAAGGCAAAAAGCTCCTCTCGCTCCGGGCCATCCCCGGCGATGAGACATTTGACATCACTCCTCGCCGTATAGGCGAGAGCCTCGATAAGAAGACGCACCCTCTTAAGTGGATGAAGCCGTCCCGCAGTGAAGATGAAGTTCTGATAATCGTCGGTGCGATAACCGGTAAATGGGGGTGGTGGATAGAGAACCTCACTTTCTATCCCCCCGAATTGCTCAAGTCTTTTCCTTATCGTCTCGGACTGAGCATAGAGCTTGGTCAGCTTCCCCAGAAAGCGACGATCCAATCTATGGATGAACCATCTTCTCGCCCGCTCCTTAAGACGCGCTCTGAAGGATAGTTCAGCGGAAAAAGCCTCCCAAAGGTCGTAGTACTCCCGCATTCGATGGTTAAGCCAGCAGATATGAGCGGGATGGCGAACAGCATAAGAAGGAAAACGAAGGGATATTACCTGATCGATCCTCCTCCCATCTCCCCCCACTTCCACATCTGTCAATCTGGTGGCGATGTAGGCGGAAAACTGCCTCCCAAACCGGTTCTGTGGAGTGAGGAGGATATCAGCAGCATGTCCTTCTCTTCGGAGAGCATTTACCAAAGAATAAGCTATCACCCGGTGTCCGCCGAAGACAAAGGGCACATCGGATGTTACTACCAAGATTCGCTTCATAGTTTTAGATTAATCATTTGCATTTTAATGAACTTTTATTGTAGTATTAGTTTTCTACTCTGTCAATGAAAGTAAGAGTGTGTTTTTTCTGCAACAGGTAAGGGGTTGAGATGTGTGGCAAAAATGACACAGATGTGGAGGTAATGAATAGCGAGGGTAGAAGATCACCATTTCAATTTATTGATAAGTAATGAACTTTGAGGAATAATGCCGAACTAAAAAATTGGCATAATATTTGCTTTTCTTCATTTAAGGGAAGGGATGATTAGAGAGCGGACCATTAAGCGGGAAATAAGGTGCTCGGGAATAGGTCTCCACTCGGGGCAGGAGGTCAATCTTACCCTAAAACCGGCACCGGCAAGAAGCGGGATTCTATTCAAGCGAGTAGACCTCGGTGGTCTCATAATCCCCCTAAAAGAGGAATATATCGCTGATAGCTGGCATGCTACCTCCATTGTGAAGGGTGATGTTCAAATATCTACCGTGGAACATCTACTTGGTGCCCTCTATGCCCTTGGAGTGGATAACATCGTTATAGAGCTCACCAGCTGTGAGGTGCCGATAATGGATGGCTCAGCAGCACCTTTCATCTGGCTTCTCCATCAAGCTGGGTTCAAGAGACTTCCTGTTCCGAGGCGATATATCCAGATAAAAAAACCCATTAGAGTGGACGAAGAGGGAAGAAGTATCGCTGTCTATCCAGCTGATAGCTTTAAGATCTCTTACCTTATTGAATTTGAACATCCTTTAGTGAGACGCCAATTCCTCTCCTTGCCCATCACGCCGAAGAATTTCGTTGAAGAAATAGCTCCGTCGAGGACATTTGGTTTCTTGAAGGAGGTAGAGCTATTGAGAAGAAAGGGGCTTGCCCGCGGGGGCTCGCTTGATAATGCGATCATTATCGGCGATGACTCCATCCTCAATCAGAAGCTTCGCTTTCCCGACGAGTTCGTCCGTCATAAGATCCTCGATGCGATAGGGGACCTTGCCTTCCTCGGCGCCCCTATCCTGGGTCATATCGTCGCCTTTAGAGCAGGACACTCACTCCATCTCCGTCTGGTCCAGAAGATATTGAGGGAGAGAGAAAGCTGGGAGGAAATAACCCTACCCCTGCCTCTTATCCAACCGGCGTCGGAAGGTTTCCTTCCTGAAAAAGCTCCCTCTACTGAATAACCCAATCAAATAATTTTATCCTTTACTTTCCCCTTATATTTTGCTTAAATTGGTATTAAGCGGTGAACGATGAGGGGAAGGGTAACTCTTGTTGCGATTTTTCTCTTTGTATTTCTCCTCGGAGGAAGAAGCGACCCAAAGATAGCCGATCTTAGGTTCCGGGTGGAGAGAGGTGACTTTGTCGTCTCCTTTAACCTGAAGGATGGATTTGGGAGAGATACGGAGCAAGAGCTTCTTTCGGGGATAAGGATTAATTTCGACTATGTGGTGGAACTCAAAAAGCCACGCTTCCTCTTCCCTGCAAAAACGATCAAACGCTCCGTTATAACAACGAGCGCAAAATATAACAGTTTAACCAAGCAGTTTACCCTAACCCGTCAGGTGAATGGGACTATTACTGCCTTCTCCATTACCGATGAGCTCTCAAAGGCGAAGAGATTTATGTGCACTGTGCCTGAGGAGAAGGTATTCTCCACCTCTTCCCTTACCCCCGGGGAAAGGTATTATATCCAGGTGAAGGCCGACCTTAAGACCAAGATAAGGTTCTTCGTTATACCCTGGAATATCTCCACCTTTTGGAGAAAAAGCCGCTCATTCTTCTTCAAGGGAACTCTCAAATGAGCGAGCTTGAGGATGAAAAAAGGCGAAGAAGAAACCGGCGACTGATACTCCTCAGCTTTCTCATCTTTCTCGGCATTCTCATCTCTTTGGAATACCTCCTCAAACGGTCTACTGGTCCTGCTACAGTGGACATCACCAATCCCTTCCTCCTCTACGCCATTCTCAACATCAACATCATCTTGGTATTCGTCATCCTCTTCGTCCTCTTAAGGGACATCATCAAGCTCTATCTCGAACGGAAAAAGGGGGTACTTGGCTCGAAGTTCAAGACCAAACTGGTTATCGCCTTCATCGGGTTCTCCCTCATACCCACCGCCATCATCTTTATCGGGGCGAGCAACCTCATTCTCACCAGTATAGATCGCTCCTTTAGCATGCCGGTGGATATCATTACGAAAACCTCCCTCACCATAGCCGATGAGTTCTATCGGGAGCGAGAGAAACTGGCGCATAGTTTCGCCCGGGAACTTGCTCGATATATAGAGAGCGAGGAGCTCCTAAACAAGAGGTTTTGGCTCGAGGAGCGGGTCGCAAAGCCGAAGCTCGCCGAATATCACCTCGACCTACTGGAGATATACGGTAAGAAAGAGAGGCTCTTTCCTACCTATGTAAATCCACGGATCCCCTTGGCTCTCATCGACGATCTTCCCCAACCATATTTAACCAAACTTTTCTCTGGCGAAGAGTTCTCCTTGAGGACCCCCCTCGGTAAAGGAATGCTCATAAGAAGCGGCGTTCCCATCCTTTCTCCCAAGGGGAAGGCAGTTGGTGGGGTAGTAGTGGGTTACTTTGTCGATCCTAAATGGGCGTTTACCACCGAACGGATAAAAAATTACTACGAGAACTACTCTCAGGCGAAGGCACAAAAGGGATACATAAAGGCTTACTTCCTCCTTCTCATCCTGATGATCACCCTGCTTATCATCTTCTCCGCTGTCTGGCTTGGGCTCAGGATCTCTAAAGGGATAACCGTTCCCATCCAGAAATTGGCAGAGGGGACAAAAGAGGTTTCGGCGGGAAACCTCGATTATAAAGTACAGGTGGATACCACAGATGAGATCGGCATCTTGGTCAACTCCTTCAACCAGATGACGGAGGAGCTCAAGCAAAGCAAGGAGAGGTTAGAGCGTTCCAACCTCGAACTTAGACGAGCGACAAAAGAGCTCATCTCTCGGAAACAGTATATTGAAGCACTGCTCGAGACGATAACGGCAGGGGTAATCTCCCTTGATAGAAAGGGAAGGATAACCACCATAAACCAGGCAGCAAAGGTGATCCTCGGGCTGGAGGAGAGGAAACCGGAGAACGCCTTCTTCTCCGAGGTATTTTCTGAAGAAAGGTATCATGAACTCAAAAAGCTCATTGAAGAGGGAAGAAAACAGAACGAAGGGGGGATCTCGCGGGAGCTTACCTTAGCCACTGATGAAGGAGTGAAGAAGTTAAGCGTAAACCTGATCACCCTTCGGGAAAAGGAAAAGCATCCTTTGGGAATGGTTTTGGTGATTGACGATCTCACCAAGCTCATAAAGGCGCAAAAGGTGGCTGCCTGGCGGGAGGTAGCCCGACGGATCGCTCACGAAATAAAAAACCCCCTCACCCCGATCCAGCTCTCCGCCCAACGACTGAGAAAGAGATTCAAGGGAAAGGATAGCGAAGAAGCGCGGATAATCGAGGAGTGCACCAAAACAATAATAGAGGAGGCGGGTACTTTAAAGTTATTGGTCGATGAATTTTCAAGATTTGCCCGGATGCCTGAGGTAACTCTGAAAAATTCCGACCTCAACAGGATGGTAAAGCAGATCGTAACCCTCTATAAAGAGGCTAATGGAAAGGTGCAATTCGACCTTATACTTGATGAGAGGCTCCCCCGGATACCTCTCGATGAGGAACAGATGAAACGGGTGCTCATCAACCTAATCGATAACGCGATCGAAGCGATGAAAGGATCGGGGAGGATTACCATCGCTACCTCATACAACCGGGAGAAGAAACAGGTGGAACTCTCGGTAGCCGATACCGGACCCGGGATAGACCCGGCGGACAAAGAGAAACTATTCCTCCCCTATTTCTCCACCAAACCAAAAGGCACGGGACTGGGGCTTGCCATTGTGGACCGGATCGTCTCTGACCATCATGGGTACATCCGGGTACGAGACAATAAACCACAGGGAGCCGTTTTCGTCATCGAGCTTCCCCGAGGTTAAACGATGAAGGGAAGGGTGCTTATCGTAGACGACGAGGAAGGGGTTCGCTCATCACTGGCTGGCGTGCTTGAGGACGAGGGATTTGAAGTTACCTCTACCCCATCGGGCGAGGAGTGTCTCGATATACTCAAGCGGGAGGATTACGATGTGATCCTCCTTGACATCTGGCTACCCAAAATGGACGGTCTTAAGGCGCTTGAGGAGATCAAAAAGCTCGATGAGACCCTCCAAGTGGTGATGATATCGGGTCATGGAACGATCGAAACAGCGGTAAAGGCGACCAAGCTCGGCGCCTTCGACTTCATCGAGAAACCCCTCTCGCTGGACAAAACCCTCTTGGTGGTAAAAAACGCCTTAAAGCAGAAGAAGCTCGAGGAGGAGAATCGACGGCTGAGGGAGACGATAGAGAAGAGATATAAACTGATCGGGGAAAGCGAGGCAATGAAAAGATTAAAGATGGAGATAGCGATCGCCGCCCCCACCAATGGCAGGGTGCTCATCGTCGGAGAAAACGGCACGGGTAAGGAGTTGGTGGCGAGAAACATTCACTATCAAAGCCTGCGGAGGGAGGGACCTTTTGTAGAGGTGAACTGCGCTGCCATCCCCGATGAGCTGATAGAGAGCGAGCTCTTCGGCCATAAAAAGGGAGCATTTACTGGCGCTATCGAGAACAAGGTGGGCAAGTTCAAATTGGCGGATGGGGGGACGCTGTTCCTCGATGAGATCGGGGATATGAGCCTAAGAACCCAGGCGAAGGTGCTTCGCTCACTCGAGGAGGGTAAATTCGAGCCAGTCGGGGAAACAAAGGCTATAACCGTCGATGTCCGGGTGATCGCTGCCACTAATAAAGACTTGGAAAGAGAGATAGGGCAAGGTAACTTCCGAAAGGACCTCTTTTATAGGTTGAATGTCATCCCCATCCATGTTCCCCCGCTCAGGGAGAGGAAAGAGGATATCCCTTTATTGGCGGACCATTTCATCACCCTCTTCTCTGCCGAATACGGAAAGAAGGTGAAGAGGTTATCCCTCGGCGCCATCTCTGCTCTCACCGAGTACCATTGGCCAGGAAATGTCCGGGAACTCAAAAACATCATAGAACGGTTGGTAATTATGGTGCCTGAGGATACTATTGAAGAAAAGGATGTGCAAACCGTTCTTTCGGGGAAAAGTTTGGCCATCACCGAGCCGAGTTCCTCCTTATCTCACAATTTCTCCTCCCTTCGTGAGGCACGGGCGAGCTTCGAACGAGACTTCATTTTGAAAAAACTTACAGAAACAGGCTATAATATAAGCGCAACAGCAAGACTTCTTGGAGTAGAACGAAGCCATCTTCATAAGAAGATGAAAACGCTCGGCATAAAATTACCTCCGGGCAGAAGGAGGAAGGATGAGTAATAGGTTTTCTGGGTTTGAGGAGATAAATATCACTCCTATCCCCAACAGGTTGATCGAAGAGCTTATGTGGTCTCTCTCTTCCTCTGAGCTCAAACTCCTCCTCTTCCTTTTTCATTTTCAGGCGTTAAACGAAGATAGAGCGATCCCCGGCAATATAATCGGGGAGACCTTCCTCACTAAGGGGTTTTCCGCCTCGGAGCTCCGAACCACACTTGAGGATCTGAAGAAAAAAGGGATAATAAAAGAAAAGGTGGTCGAATCTGGAGGAAAAGCCTATTTCCTCAATATCTCCCAAAAGAAAGCTCTGCCCCCCAAGGAAGAAGAGGAAGCTGTCTCTTCAATCGACATAGCCTCTCGCCTTCGCTCCGACCTCGCTAAAGACCTCGAGGAGGTGGGAGGAAATACCCCACGGAAAAGGGAAATAAAGGGGAAAATTTCCCCAAAAAAAAGAAGCTCCCCCAATCTCTCCGAGAAGATGGCTGAAAAAGGGAAGAAGACCTGGGAAAAGATCTTAGCCGAAGTTGCGAAGATGCTAGATGCTTTCACCTTCAACCAATGGCTAAAGCCCACCCGTTATTTTGGCTTCCGTGAAGGGATACATCTGATAGAGGTACCAAATCCCTCTTTTTACCACTGGTTTGAGGAAGAATACGAGGATACCTTGAATGAGGTGGTAAAGAAGGTAGACCCCGAATTCCGCTATCGATTCATCTCCAAAGAGGAAACAACACAACTAAAGGAAGAGTTATGAACCCAGTTCTCTTAGGCATTATAATAGGTCTCGTGGTTGCTACCGTTAGTCTAATTTTGCTTGCCTGGTTCATTTTAAAGGTTACCAAAGGGGGAAAGAAGTGAGTTAATCCAACAAAGGAATATATAGAAAGGAGGATGTCATGGGTAAGATGAAGGAGAAATTGGATCAGATCCACAACTCGCTTGCTATGCTTCGGAAGGAGTACCCCGATGCTACGCTTGGCTTTGTAAATTTTATGGAAAGGGTAGGCAAAAAGGGCGCTCTTGATCCGAAGACAAAGGAGCTCATCGCGGTTGCTCTGGCTATTGTCTGCCAGTGCGACTGGTGTATCGCCTTCCATGTGGACGCTGCACTCAAAGCAGGTGCCACCAAGGACGAACTGATGGAAGCTGGCTTCGAAGCGGTGCTTATGGGTGGTGGTCCTGCTCTGATGTATATGCAGCCGATGGTTCAGGCGATAGAAGAGTTCTCCAAGAAATAACTATTAAGGAGAACCATATTATTATTTTAAGGAAGCGAAAGCTTCCTTATTTTTGCTGGGATGCCCAATAGCAAAACCATCCTTACCTTTCGAAGCATAAAAAGGGGGGGAAACTCCCCCTTAAATTGTGAACAGATTAGGCTTAAGGGTCAGCCTTCCTCCTCCAACCGGTTTTCGATCACCTGGGAGGGATCAAAATCCTCAAGCTGGAGATAGAAATCGGCACAAGCAAGAAGGGCATCATTCGGCACCAAGCCCACGATCTCGCTCCCGATCACCGGCACTCCGTAGCGCCGTGCCTCAGCGCGGATAAGCTCAACCACCCGGAAGATAGGGGTCTTCTTGTAATTAACCAGGTTCATCGATACCTGAACGATCCCTCTGTCCTCAAGGCTCATCCCCAGCGCCTTTACATAGCGAAACCCCCCGGAGATATGACGCACCGCCCGGGCTATCTTATTCGCTATCTCGATATCATTCGTCCCTAAGTTCACATTGAAGGCAATGAGGAACTCCCTCGCCCCGATCGCCACCACACCAGCGGTGGGGTGAACCTCGGTGGGACCGAAATCGGGCTTCCAAGCGGGGTCTTTTATCTTCTCGAAGAAGCCCTCAAACTCCCCCTTCCTTACTTTGGCTAAGTTCTTTCTCTCCGCGGTGGTAGCTGATTCCTCATAGAGATAGACCGGTATCTTAAACCGCTCCCCTACCTCCTTCCCTACCTCTTTGGAGAGGGCGATACAATCGTCCATCGTCACCCCTTTTACCGGGACAAAGGGAACCACATCTACCGCCCCCATCCGCGGATGCTCGCCTTTATGTTTGGTTAGATCGATCAAGGAAACCGCCTTTTCGAATAAGGTGAGTACCGCCTGCTTCAATCCTTTATCATCACCTACCATAGTTAGTACCGAACGATTATGACTGGGATCGGAGGATATATTGAGCACCCGCACCCCAGGGGTTTCCTTCACCGCATTCACTATCTCATCTATTACCTCTTTCCTCTTTCCCTCGCTGAAGTTAGGAACACATTCAATTATCTTCCTCATCTCCATTCCCCCTTTCCGTCAATCCTATAAAATAATCGTGCTTACTCTATCAAAAGAGGGAAATAAAATCAATAAAACAAAAACACTACCTTTTAAAATTCTCGAAGCAATTCATCCAATTTCAGCGAAGAACCTGATTGTAGACCTCCAAAGTAAGCTCTGCTGTTTTGCGCCAGGAAAAGATCTTTGCCCTCTTCTTCCCCTTTTCTATCAAATCCTGCTTCAGCCCCCTCTCATTCAGAAGGCGAAGGATGCCTTTGGCTATCATCTCCTCATCGCGGGGGTCCACAAGCAGGGCAGCGTCGCCTACAACCTCAGGGATGGAGGAGACATTGCTCGCCACCACCGGAGTACCAACTGCCATCGCTTCGAGAGGAGGAAGGCCAAACCCCTCATAAAGCGAGGGAAAAACGAGGATTTCCGCTAATTGATAAAGCCCTTTCAGCTCTCCCCGTTCGGTATAGCCGAAGAAGCGAACCCGGCCCTTGAGCTTCTTCTCCTCAACCTCACGAGCCAGATCCGGATGATTGTGAAGCTCATCCCCTACCACTACCAGAAGAAGCTCGGGAACTTGTACCGCCACCCGAGCAAAAGAGGAGATGAGACGCCTTAGGTTCTTGTGGGGCTTAAGATTTCCCACGAAGAGAAGAAAGGGCTCATATATCCCGTATTTTCGCCTCACCTTATCGAGTTCCTCAGAACTCAAAGGCTCCATCAACTCCGGCGCCACTCCGTTATAGATCACTTCAATCTTCTCCTCAGGCACCCGGAAGAAACGGAGTATATCCCTCTTCGACGAATGGGATACAGTAATCACCCGGCTCGCTCTTTTTACTCCCCTTCCTATCATATAACGGGCATAAAACTTCGCCCAATTGTGGGGAAGATACTGGGGAAAGAGAAGATGGATAAGATCGTGTACCGTGACCACTGCGGGACAGGGGAGGAGGAAGGGAAGCACATAATGGGGAGAATGAAAGAGATCGAGTCTAAGTTTCCTCGCTTTGTAGGAAAGGGAAAAAAGCTCCCCAAGGGAATATTTGCCCGAGTATTCCGGGACGAACTCGAACCGGGCAGGAAATTCGGAGAAATAATGGGCATCGTCTGGATGGGCGAAAAGGAAGAAACGATGCTCCTTATCCACCTCGGCGAAGTTCTTCAGGAGAAAGTAAATATGGCTTCCGATACCAAAATCGGCTATCTTCCTCGCGTCGATGCCTATCCGTGCCATCACCCACTCCGATAACGCAAGACAAATTTTATCATCTCGATATAGAAAAACGGCTCCTTTCCCGTCAACCTCAAGAGGGAAAAAAGCAACCCGAAGAGGAATTTGACTATAAGATAAACCTTAAGCAGGATCAACCTTCCCTTTCCATAATGCTTCCCATAGAAATAAAGTTGACTCCTCCGGTACTCCTTGGCAACCGAGAGGGGAAATAGAGAAGTACTTCCCCCCCTCCTATGAATAACGATCGCTTCGGGGAAATAGATTAAAGAAAACCCCGCCTCTCTGATCCTGAGCGAGAGATCGACATCCTCGAAGTAGAGGAAGAACCGCTCATCAAATCCAGCCACCCGTTCAAAAGCCTCTCTTCGGAGGAGCAAGCAGGCGGCGGTAAGCCAAGGAACCTCCCGTTCCCTTCCGAGCCTTTTTCTCGCCAGAAAACGGGAGAGAATATTCCTTCGCGAAAGGAGAAAAGAAAGCAATTTCTGATATAACTCATTCAAAAAACTGGGCTTAAAACCATAGGAAAGCTCATACCGTCCATCAGGAGAAAAAATAGCAGGACCTATCCCCCCAATACCATCGTCCTTCTCCATCCGACTAAGCATCAAGGAAAGCTCCTTTGAGGTAATCTTAGCATCGGGGTTCAAAAAGAGGAGAAACCTGCCCTCCGCCTCATTTGCTCCGATATTATTCGCCCGGGCAAAGCCAAGATTATGCTCGTTCAAGATGAGCCTCACCGCAGGGAAATTCTTCCTTACCAAATTGACTGTCTCATCACTCGATGAGTTATCCACCACTATCACCTCCAAAGGGAAAGGAGGGGGGGGATCAACAAGGGAGGCCACCGTCTCGAGAATGGTAGAAGCGGAATTATAACTAATGATTACCACGCTTACCTTAACCAAGGGCGTTACCTAAGAGGGGTTTAAGAAGAGAGGCAACCTCTTCCGCCATCCGCCTTGAACTAAGCTTCTCAGCGAGGGAAAAACCCTTCGCAATCAATTCATCTCTTTTTTCTTCCTCGAGGAGGAGGCTCACCACACCATCCGCTATCTCCTTTGGCTCAAAAGATGAAAGAAGGAGCGCCGACCCCTGGTAGAGCTCCCTCAAAGATGAGCTATCGCTCGTCACCACCGGGGTGCCAACAGCCATAGCCTCGAGGGGAGGAAGACCAAACCCCTCGTAATCGGAGAGATAGATGAAGACCGAGGCTAAGTTATAGAGGAGATTTAGCGCCTCCTCACCCATAAAACCACAGAAACGAACCCGCTCCCTCACCCCGAGCTCGGAGGCGAGGAGCGGCAGGTTGATGTAAGGAAAGGTCCTATTTTCACCCGCGATTACCAAAATCGCCTCCGGCACCTGGCGAAGGATCAAGGGCAGTGCCCGAATGAGCTCCGGTATACGCCTTCGGGGAAGAATGCTCCCCGCAAAGAGGATTATCTTCTCATCCCTCTCCAATTCGAGCTTATTCCTGAGCTCTGACAGCTTCTCCTCGTCATCGATGGGCTTGAAGAAAGGATCCACCCCGAGGTAAACAACCTTCACCTTTTCTTCTGGCAGGTGGTAATATCGGAGGAGTTCCTCCTTGGAGAAGCGGGAATCGGTGAGCACGAGATCGGCTATTTCTGCTGCCTTGCGGATGAAACGGCGTCTTCTTATCCGTTCTTTAAGAGAAAACCACTCAGGATGTGCTTCAAAAGAAATGTCGTGGATCGCCACCACCCGGGGGAGAGAAAGAGAAAGGGGGAGAAAATAGCCTGGGGAAAAGAAGAGGGATAGCCTGTCCTTCTTTACCTCACGAGGAAGAACAAATTGTTCCCAATAGGTGTTCAACGGGATCAACCCTTTGGGGATGAGCCTCAAGGTAAGCCGGGACAAGTTCGGAAGCTCGCAGGCAAACCTGGTCGAATGATAGAGGACAAATTTACATTCCGGAAGAAGCTCTGGAAGATGGAGGAGAAGCGTCTTAAGATACCTTCCTACTCCGGTAGGTCTCCCCTGAAGCTCTCGTGCGTCAATACCGATCTTCATCAACTATATTTTATCAGATAAGCTCCCGATAAAGGGAAAGAGTTTTTCTCGCCGCCTCCTCCCAAGAGAATTCCCTCGCCCTTTCCTTGCCCTTTTTTATCAATTCCTTCCTCAATTCAGGTTCAAAAATCAACCTGTACATCGCATCCGCCCACGCCTCGGGGTCATCCGGAGGAAGGAGGACGACGGCAGAGCCAGCTATCTCAGGGAGGGAGGAGGTATCCGAGGCGATCACCGGGGTGCCAACAGCCATAGCCTCAAGCACCGGAAAACCGAAACCCTCATAACGCGAAGGGTAGAGAAGGGCATCCGCCCCAGTATAAAGTGGAATAAGAAACTCATCTACCACATAACCAGTCAGGATAACATTATCCCAAAGGGAAAGGCGATCTATCTCACTCATTATCTCTTTCTCCCATCTGCCAAGACCGCCTATAACAACCAGGCTAAAGCGGAAATTGGTTCTTCCAAGAAACATCCTGAAGGCGGAAAGGGCTAATGGCAGGTTCTTTCTTGGTTCCCCTCCTCCTACGAAGATGAGATAATTCCCCTTGATGCCAAAGATCCTCTTCACCTGAACGATCTTTCCCTTATCCACCCGCTCAAAGAAATGGGGCGAGACACCGGATGGGATCACCCGTACCTTCTCCTCGGGGATACCGATAAGCTCTACCGCCTCATTCTTGGTGAATTGAGATACGGAAATAGCAGAATGAGCGAACACCGCACTCTTCCTCACCAGCGGTATATAATCCCGGCGTATCTCACCATAAGCGAGCTCAGGATGGCGGAGGAAATAGAGGTCGTGCAGGGTGATGATCCTCTTCGCCTTCCGGGTGGGCATTATCAGGGGAGATGGGGAATGGGCGATATCGATCTCCCCTAAAAAGGTCTCCACTGGGGGGAAACGCAACCTGTGCCAGAGGAGATTAACCAGCCGTACGGGAAGATGAAAATCCCGCACCTCGAAGTTTTCCCCAATCCGGAGGCTTCCTTCGATGAACCTATCGCGAAGAGAACTGGTGAAAAGGAGATAGGCATTCTCTTCATCGAGAAGGGAGAGGGCTTCGATCAGTCCTATAAGATATCTTCCCACCCCGGTGGGACGACGAAGGAGAGGTCTTATATCGATCGCTATTCGCATCCTAAAAGCTTCCTTCTGGCTGAGGTCCTCAACTTGAGCTTATAGCCTTTTTATGGTATCATTTTCTTACCGTTTTTCAAATTGAGGTGGTCATTAAAAGAAGGGAGGGATGTATGAAGACAACGCTAACAGCAATAAAAGCCGATATCGGAAGTATCGGTGGTCATTTGGCGCCGAGCGAACGGATCATAAAAAGGGTTTCTGAATACATAAGGGAAAAAGGTAGTTCACTATTATCCGATTATTATGTGAGTTATACCGGAGACGATATCTCCATTCTAATGGTACACCAGCATGGCGTCTCAAACGAGGATGTTCATCGGCTCGCCTGGGAGGCGTTCGCTGCGGGAACGGAGGTAGCAAGGGAAGAGGGGCTTTACGCCGCAGGGCAGGATCTCCTGAAGGATGCCTTTTCTGGTAATGTAAAGGGATTGGGACCGGCAGTTGCTGAGATAGAGTTCGAGGAACGTCCGGCTGAGCCCTTCATCTTCTTCGCTGCTGATAAAACCGATCCAGGTGCTTACAACCTGCCCCTCTATCTCGCCTTTGCCGACCCAATGCATTCATCCGGACTCATCCTTTCTCCGAAAATAGGCAAGGGGTTCACCTTTGTTATTATGGATGTCTCCTGCACTGAGGGGGATCGAGTTATCGAGCTCAACGCCCCTGAGGATCTTTACGACATTGCCGCCCTACTCCGGGATACCTCACGCTATGTCATCGAGGAGATTCGCTCTCGGGCTACTGGCGCCAAAGCGGTTTCGGTAAGCACCACCAGACTCAGGAACATCGCTGGGAGGTATACGGGCAAGGACGATCCGATAATGATTGTCCGGGTCCAAGGGGAGTTTCCCGCTTCGGGCGAAGTTCTTTCTCCGTTTGCCCTCGCCCACTATGTCTCTGGCTTTATGCGGGGAAGCCATATTGGACCGCTCACTCCAGCAAAAACCGGTACTTGTTGCTCCTTCTTCGATGGACCTCCCATCGTATCCGCTCTCGCCTTCTCCCTTTATCGAGGAAAGCTCACCGGTCCCGTCGACGCCTTTGACCACCCATTCTGGGACACGGTGAGGGAGGAAGCGGCGAGAAAGAGCCTCGAGATAAGAAAACAAGGCTTCTTCGGAGCGGCGATGCTCCCCTATGAGGACCTCGAGTACGGTGGGATCGTCGACAGACTGAAAAAACTGGAGGATCGATTTAAACTGAGGAGCTGAGAGGTGGAGGAGGAAGAAAAGAAAAAAGTCCTCGTGGTCGAGGATACCAAAGACCACGCTGAGCTCATCAAGCTTAAGCTCATCGAACAGGGATATCAGGTAGAGGTGGTGGAAAGCGGAGAGGATGCTCTCTCCCTTCCCCACCTCTCCTCTTTTTACGCCATTGTCTGCGATTTTCTCCTTCCCAAAATGAATGGGATAGAGTTCCTCATCGAGCTCAAGAAGCGGAATGTCGATGTCCCGGTGATCCTGATGACCGCCCATGGAGATGAGCAGACAGTAGTTCGGGCGATGAAGGAAGGGGCATATGACTACATAGTGAAAGAGGTAGATTTCAATTTCCTCGAGCTTCTTCCCCCGGTAATAGAAGAGGCACGGGGGAAATACCTCCTTACCAGACAAAATACTGAGTTGACAAAAAAACTAAAAGAGAAGACAGAACGCTTGACCGAGCTTACCAAGGAGCTGAAGCGACTCTCCATCACCGACCCCTTAACCAACATCTACAATCGACGCTTCTTCTTCGAAGCGCTTAAGCTCGAGTTCAACCGTGCTTCCCGCTATCTTCAACCGCTCGCCCTCATCATTCTCGATCTCGATGATTTCAAGAAGATAAACGATACCTACGGACATTTAGCCGGGGATAAGATCTTAGCCGAGGTTGCCTCCATCCTGGTGAACGGAGTAAGGCAGGGGGATGTAGTAGCAAGATACGGGGGGGATGAATTCGCCCTTCTCCTCCCGGCAACTGAGCTGGAAAACGGGTTGAAGGTAGCTCTGAGGCTCAAAAAGAAGGTAACGGAACACTGTTTCTTCATCAAGCAGAAGGAGCTCACCCTCACCTTAAGCGCCGGAGTAGTGGCGACCGACGACTTCTCAGCCAAAACAGCAGAAGGACTTCTTGAGGAGGGAGACAAAAGATTACTTGCTGCAAAAAAGCGGGGGAAGGATCAGATCTTTCCTCCTTATAAGCCTTCCTCCTGATTTCGGGTGGTCAGTTTTCTTACCAATCTTTTGAGCCTATGGTGGAGTAGAGAGTATATCTCTTCCCTTTTACTTGGAGGAAGTATCCACTCCGTCTCTTTAAATCTCGTTATCGCCTCCTCCACCAATCTCTTCGCCCGCTGATAATCCTTCGCTTTGTGCTCGTAGTATTTCGCCTCCTCCTCGTAGGGGAAAGGGTCGAATCCCTCCATCCTCTCCCGCATAAGGCGCCATAGGGGAAGGGCAGAAGGATAATCCCCGGTTCGCTTATATATCAGGGAAAGGCGCTTTGCCGCCTGATAAGCCCTCTTTCCCCCTCCTTTCAACTCCTCTTGATAGCAGGCGACCGAGGTCTCCAATTTCTCGCGCTCCTCAAAGAACCTGCCGAGGGCGGAGAAATCGGCGGAAAGAAGTGGGGCAAGCTCAGCAGGTGAGGAAAGAAGAGAAGCGATAAAGAAGAAAAGGGCTAACAGAGAGAGGATGTCGAGCAGGTTGTGCTCGAAGATGGGAAGAACGAGCCCAAGATCCCCGGTGCGGAGGTAATGGAAATACCTCCGGGGTATCTCCTCTCCGGGTATATCGTCGAAACGAAGAAAGGATAAGACCTCTCGCTCCAGGGTGATAAGCCGACAGTCGGGAAACACCCTCCGCCAGAGAAGCCTTGATGGATAGAGAAGATCGATATGGGGAAATTGGTCAAGCTCCATCCCCATCCGGTTTATAATGAACCGCGTCTCAAGGAGAGAGATGTCGAACCTCTTCCCGTTGAAGCTCACGAGGAGGGAAAATTTTGACAGAAGCTCCTCTATAAGATGGAGCATTGCCTGCTCTTGGGAGTAGTCCTTTATGAAATACTGAACGACCTTAAACCCCTCCTCAACCAAAAAGCCAGCACCGAAGAGGAAGATGTAGGTCCCCGTTCCCATAGCGAGTCCGCTCGTCTCGGTATCGATGAAAAGGAACTGAGAGAGATCAACATCAGCGGAAAGATCGGGAAGAAGGAAAGAGATCGCCTGCCTCGGCAATTCCAAAGCCCGCCCTATGGGGAAATCTCCATGGCGGTAATCCCAGGGATAGACCCGCTCCCGCACGAGCACCTCACCATAAGGGGTACTCACCCACTCACCGGGAAGCTCGTTCACCTTAGAAGCTTCCCTCCTTCTCTTCCTCTCTTTCCTTAAGACGAGCTCCAATCTCCGCCTTAGAGTGATATTCTCCTTCTCCCTTCCCAGGATATCCCGGTAGGGTGAGGAGAGGAGCCTTTTTATCTTTTCCCCCTTCGGCTCAAACATCTCCGCCTATCTCCTTGAGAATGTGAAACGCCACCTCCTTCGCCCGGGTAGAGACCTCGGCGGAGGGACCAACGCAGGAAGGACAACCCATCTCGCAAGGGCAGGAAGCGATAATCTTCATCGCCTCGGAGAGGAGAAGGCTATGCTTATCGAAGAGAAAGGGCATCCCCCCAACGCCACCGGGATAATTTTCGTAGATGAATAGGGTGGGACGAAAGCTCCCTATCGCCCCGGGCTCAAGACGGGAGATACCCTTGGCATAGCTGTAAAAGCCCCTTCCATCGGCACCAGAGGCGGCAAACCACCCGGCGTCCCTGTCGCCAATGGAGCGCCCGAGATCAGAGACATCGCACATAAGAAGAAAGCTTGCAAGATGGATGAGGAGGTAGGAGATACCGAGAAGCCCATCGACCAACTCGCTCCTCGAAAATGGGAAGCGAGAAATCACCTCATCCGGAATGGTAAACCAGTACCCCTCAGTGGTAAGCTCCTGCTCCGGGAGGTTCACCTCCCCGTAGCCCACATTCTCTCCAGTTTCAAACCTTATCTTCTTGTAGCCCGCTACCTTGGTGTTAACCCGCACCTCACCCTGCTCCACCCTCACTCCTTTTTCTTCCTTCTCCTCGAAGATATCGAGAACCCTTACCCCGGTGTAAGAGATGGCTTCGGTGTAGTAATCGGCGGAAACCCTCTCCACATAAGCCCTCCTCCCTGGAAAATCGAGCTCCTTCACCTGGTAGCACTCTCCTTCCGCCAAGTAAATAGCGCCGGGATAAATTGTGGTGAAGGCAGATTCGTAATCCACCTCTCCGATGGTTCTATCCCGTTCTCCCCTCTCAATGACCACGAAGTTATCCGGGGAAGCGGTTCTCAAAGAGACGGAGAGAGCAGGATAAGAATCGGACGCCCAATGCCATCTTCCTCCCATCTTATGGAGGAAACCATCCTCGGTCAGGATATCGAGTATCTCCTTTCCTATCTCTCCTCCCAAGTCCTCGCCTTCGGCGATGGGAAGCTCAAAGGCAGCGCATTTCAGATGGGAGGCTAAGATCACCGGATTCTCTGGGTTCACCCTTCCCTCCTCGGGGGAGCGAGAGAAGAAGTAATCGGGATGGGTGATGATGAACTGATCAAGGGGATTGCTCCTGGCAATGAGCACCGCTACCGAGGTATTTCGCTTCCTCCCCGCCCTGCCCGCCTCCTGCCAAGTACTGGCGATGGTCCCCGGGTACCCCGCTATTATCGACGCCTCAAGCTCGCCGATATCGATCCCGAGCTCAAGGGCATTGGTGGAGACCACACCGATCACCTTCCCCTCCTTAAGCCCCCTCTCTATCTCCCGACGAAGCTTAGGGAGATATCCTCCGCGGTAGCCCCGGATCCCCTCCTCTCCCAATCTATCCCTGAAATCCTCCTTCAGGTAGCGGGTAAGCACCTCTACCTTGAGCCTGCTGGGGGCAAAGATTATCGTCTTTATCCCGTGGGAAATGAACCTTCCTCCATATTTCCTCGCCTCATTTATATAGCTTGCCCTGATGCCGAGGGCAGGGTTTACCAACGGGGGATTCACGAAGATGAAGTACTTCTTTCCCGAGGGGGCGCCATTTTGATCGATGAGAGTAAACCGCTCCCCCACCAACTGCTCGGCAAGCTCCTTCGGGTTCCCGATGGTGGCAGAGGAACAGATGAAGATGGGCTTCGCCCCATAAAAACGAGCCACCCGGAGGAAACGGCGCATAAGGTTGGCAAAATGGCTACCAAACACCCCACGGTAGGTATGAAGCTCATCGATCACCACAAAATGAAGATTGGAAAAGAGCTTAAGCCACTTGGTATGGTGGGGAAGGATGCCGGTATGAAGCATATCGGGGTTGGTCACCACCACATTGCCCTTTGCCCTTATCGCCCTCCGGGCATCAGCCGGGGTATCGCCATCGTAGGTGTAGCAGGCGATGGGTAGGGATAATGTCTCGACGAGCTTGTTGAACTCCATCACCTGATCCTGGGAGAGCGCCTTGGTGGGAAAGAGGAAAAGGGCACGAGAGCCTTTGTCCTCGAGCATCCGGATAAGGACGGGAAGGTGATAACAAAGGCTCTTGCCCGATGCGGTAGGGGTGGCAATGACCACATTCTCCCCCGCCAAAACCCTCTCGATCGCCTCTCGCTGATGGGAATAAAGCCTTTCTATGCCCACCTTCTTCAGAGCGGAGACGATCCGCTCCGGTATCTTCTCCGGGAAGGGGGCGAGACTTCCCTTCCTTTGCGGAAGAACCTCCACCTTGGTAATCTCTCGCCCAGTTTTAGGGGAGTGAACCAGCTTTTCAACCAGCTCTTCAAGCCTTTCTTCCTTCGACATTTGCCTTTCTCTATTATTTGATATTATAATAACATATTGTGAGAAGCTTCAATCGAAACCCAAAGAGAAAGAGAGGCCTTGGATAAGAGGATTGAATCTGGTAAAATATTATGGTTAAATGTGAGGGAACTTATTGGGAGTGGATGAGGAATGGTAGCGGGTGATTTATTTATCTACGAAGAGGATTTCAATAAGCTCAACGCGGTAATCTCCAAGTTGCGGGAGGAAGCCCACGCCAAGATCGTATTCCTCGTTGATAAAAACGGGCAACAGATAGCAGCAACCGGGGATATCGAGAATCTGGATACCACTTCGCTCGCTTCACTCACTGCAGGAAATGTGGCAGCCACCGATGGATTGGCACGGCTGATCGGGGAACGGGAGTTCAATATCCTGTTTCACGAAGGAGAGCGGGATAACATTCACATCTCCATTGTGGCGAACAGGATCATCCTGGTGGTCATTTTCGACCAGCGCTCCTCGCTCGGGTTGGTAAGGTTGAGGGTAAAGAAGGCAAGTGGTGAACTCACCAGGATATTCGACCAGATTATGGAGAAAATATCAAAGGAGAAGGAAACGGTAAGAAAGGATTTTGAGTCCCCCTTCTCCGAGATTACCGACGAGGATATCGAACGCCTGTTTGGTGGTGGAGAAAGCTAAGGGCTTATCCTGAGAAACAAATTGGCTGAAGCAAAGCTATGACTTATGTAAATTATGCCTCACGAGAGATAAATTGTAAGATCGTTTATTACGGTCCTGGACTCGGTGGTAAGACCACCAATCTTCAATATATCTACGAAAGGACGAGTCCTCATCTTAAAGGAAAACTCATCTCCCTTGCTACTGAAACCGATCGTACCCTCTTTTTTGACTTCCTTCCCTTGGATTTGGGTAGCATCAAGGGATTCCGCACCCGGCTCCATCTCTACACCGTCCCGGGGCAGGTGTTCTACAATGCCAGCCGTAAGCTCATTCTTAAAGGGGTAGATGGCATCATTATGGTGGCTGATTCCCAGGTGGAGCGGATGGACGCCAATCTGGAATCGCTCCAGAACCTCCAGGATAACCTGAAGGAATGCGGTTATGACCTAATGAACATCCCCTATGTGCTCCAGTTGAACAAGCGGGACCTTCCAAACATCGTTCCCGTCGAGGAGATGAAGAAGAAGCTGGTGGTAAAGGGAGAACCTGTCTTCGAGGCGGTGGCTATTCAGGGGATAGGCGTCTTTGCTACCCTGAAGGCGATATCAAAATTGGTGTTGATGGATCTGAAAAAGAAAATGGAATAATAAAAAAAGAAAGGAAGAGCCGGGAAACAAAAACTCTACCTTAAAAAATTTACATTGCATCCCATTAAATATTTAAGAAAGGGGAACAAATGAATTTGGAGGAGTGGATGAATGAACTCAGTGCTGCTTATCTCTTTATCGGGGAGAAGCTCACTGAGAAGGACAAAGAGGTCCTCCTTGCCAATGTCTCACGGGAGATAGCGGATGATGAGAAAGGGGTTATCGAGACTGCCTTCAATGCGCTCGTCCGCTATTTCTTCAATAAAGTGGCTGAGGGGGAGGGTTTCTGTCCTGAGGAACGGATAAAGGAGAAGTTGGGGACCACCCTTGCCGAAAACTACTCCCTCTCTGAGGGACCGTTTATCGACCTTGCTCGTACCTATTGGACCTATAAATTGGAGGTAGCCCCTCTTTTTCCCGATTCCCGCGATGTAATCCTCTCTCAGCTTCTTGCCATCCTGGAAAACGACATCGGAAGCATCTTCTTCCCCGCCCCTGGGGCAGCGGTCCCGATAGCGGTAAGACGGGAGACTCAGCGGAAGGTGCTCGAGGAATATGCGCCGAGCATCGATATCGATCGCTTCCTTTCCGAAAACCCTTTACTGACTGAGGAAGCGGGAGAAGCAGGAAAGGAAAAGGAAGGCTAACTCAAGAAAGGAAGGAAAGGGCCAAATATCTACCCTCTCTGGCTCCAGGGAGGGTAGATTCATTTAACGGGGTAGAGGGTTAAATTCTCGAAAAAGGGGCTTGATTTTCAGAAAGAGCTGATGTATAGATTACGAGGGGGTTCCCCAGTAGCTCAATTGGCAGAGCATCCGGCTGTTAACCGGAGGGTTGGTGGTTCGAGTCCACCCTGGGGAGCCATTTTGTAGGCTCACACAAACCTTGATGGTTTTGGATAAATAAGGCTAATTCTGGGATTTCATAGAAACTGACCTTGACCCTATCCTCAAAGACCACCAATTCCTTGATGATGAGTTGAAGAAGTTGGTGTTTTTCTTTTGGGGGTAGATGTGGGAAGACCTGTCTAAATCCTTGATATGTTCTCTGGACAATGTCTATATCAATGAGTTTACTTTCCTCTCTCCTGATGTAGATACTTAATTCCTCAATTTGTCTTTCAAGGGATTTTTTTTCTTCCTCTAAATTTTTTAATTCTTCCTCAATTGCTTCAATTTCAAGACTCCCTGCCTTTATAGCCTTAATAAGCCTTTTTATCTCTTCTTCTTTTTCTCTTTTTGCCTTTTCTAAAAGGATTTTCTTCTCTCTTAAAGGCTCTAACTCCTTCTGGGCAACAAGATTGGCATTTTTTAAGGTTTCCTCCAGTTGCTTTCTGTCCTGACTTAATTCCTTTACCTTTTCAACAATTGCATTTTCAAACTCTCTGGCACTTAAAGGCTTGGAAGGACAGGCTTTCTTATCTCTATGCATTACCCTTGTGCATTTGTAATAAAAATATTTCTGTCCGTTCTTGATGGAATAATGGGAACTCATAACAGAGCCACAATAACCACACCTAACAAGACCTCTTAAAAGAAGGTTGTATTTATTCTGGTTGGGAGATGTGAAGGTCTTTTTGTTTTCTCCTAAAATCTCCTGAACCTTATCAAATACTTCCTTCTCTATGATGGCTGGATGCTGGGCTCCTTTAAAAAGGATCCTGAACTTGACTTTTACTCAATTTTACTATATATTAATAGACGATGTTATACTGTTATATATGGTGCTTGCTCATTATAGGAGGTGATAAACTATGGAAAAGCTGATGACTTTGTCCCAATTGGCGGAATATCTACAGTTAGGCAAATCGACCGTTTATAAAATGGTTCAAAAAGGTGAGATCCCGGGGATTAAGATAGCCAACCAGTGGAGATTTAAAAAAGAAGATATTGATAAATGGCTAAATAAGACCAAAATCAAACAGACAAGACTTAAAGGAGTATAAGCTATGGAAAAGATCACAGAAAAAGGGCTTTTAGAAGAATTCGCTAAGACCTTAGAAAACCCTCTACAACAAAACATTGTAGAAAAATATTTGGAAAAGTTTTCAATTGAAGATGTGGAGAGTTTCATAAAAGAGTTAATTTCCAAAGAGGAGAAAGAAGATGAAACTTAAAGAAATTACAATTTGTGGTTTTAGAGGATTCAATAAGAAACAAACAATATCTTTGGATAATAATGTAGTGTTAATCTATGGTCTTAATGGAACAGGTAAGAGTAGCTTGGTAGAAGCATTAGAGTGGTTATTCTGGGGAGACATATCAAGAAGAGAACGTTCTTCTTGTAAAAGTGAGTATATGACAAATTATCTCCGAAATATACATTATGAGGGAGAAGAAAACCCTTTTGTAGAAGTGATTGTAATTTTACAGGGAAAAGAGATAAAAATTAAAAAAGAATTAATCGGGGTTACAGGTTTTAAGTATTACATAAACGATGAAGAGGTAGAAAACCTTTCATCTTTAAATATTAACTTAGAGAAAAGTGCTAAACCGATTTTATCTCAGGGTGAGATAAAAAAGTTTGTTGATACTGAACCTAAGGACCGGTGGGAAGAAATCTCTAAAATTTTAGGTATAGAGATTTTTGGTAAGTTTAGGGAAGAATTAATGAGATTAAGTAATAAATTTGAGAATGATCCCGATTATCAGGAAGCTAAGGGAGAAAGAAATTCTGTTCTTTTGCCTATGAAATCGCATTTACCGGAATTTTCAGCTATGGTTGAAAAAGAATCTTTTGATTATAAAAAGGCTATTTCTCTACTTCTCAGCGAAATAAGCAAAATAGTATCTGTTAAACTTGATGATCTAAAAAAAGCTGAAGTTGTATTGGAACAAAAGCAAAATGAAATTTTCCTGAAGAGCCTATACAATTTAAAAGAATAGCACCAACTTCAGGGGTAAGAAGGCAAGCGAAGTTAGAAGCAGAGGCTTTTGGAAAAGAGATAAATCCTGTTACTTGTTTTAGCGAGGCTCACATGAACAGTTTAGGATTAAGTTTATATTTCCCTCAGAGAGTAGATTATAATCCAGAATGGGGATTTGTAATGTTAGATGATCCTGTTCAATCTATGGATGATGATCATACAAATCAATTAATTGATATTTTAAAAGAAAAATCGGAAACTAAGCAGATTATAATTCTCACTCATTCAAGTAAATTTAGAGAAGACATAGAGATCAGATTCGGTAAAGAGAACTTATTAGAATATGAATTTACCCAAGGTGATGAAGCTGGTCCAAGGATAGAATTAAAAGAAGGTCCGCTAAAAATACTTCTTCAATATGCTAAAGACTATGCGAGTGGAATTTTAGAAGAAAGGAAAATGGCAGGAAATAATCTTAGGCAAGCAACAGAAAAATTATTAGCGGAATTCTTAATAGCAAAAGGACAAGATAGAACTTCGATATATCGTTTAAGAAAAGAAGAATTATTCAGACGGGCTAAAAACGCTGGGTTTAAAGAAGATGATTTAAGAGATTTAGAAACAGTTTTAAAGTATGCAGATCCAGCCTCTCATGGACATGACCCTAAAGATATTAAAAAAGGGGATATTCTATGGGGTGTAAATAAGATTAAAGAGTTAGCACAAAGGTATATTCCTGAGGTCTTGAAATGAAAGGTAAAAAATTAAAATGTGCAATTTATACAAGGGTATCAACTGATAACCAAGTAGAAAAAGATTACAACTCTCTTGAGACCCAAAAAGAAAGTTTGATGGCTTATATTCAGGCTCATAAGTATGAAGGATGGGAATTATATGATGTTTATGAAGATGCTGGTTTTTCTGGTGCTGATTTGAATCGTCCTGAACTCCAAAGGCTGATCAGAGACATTAGACAGGGAAAGATTGATATTGTCCTTGTTTATAAAATTGACAGGCTTACCAGAAATCAAAAAGATTTTTATTTTCTTATAGAGCTTTTTGAGAAATATAATGTAACTTTTATCTCCACCACTCAAAATTTTGATACCTCTTCTGCCGCTGGGCGGTTGATGAGAAATATCATGCTTGACTTTGCTCAGTTTGAAAGGGAAATGACCGCTGAAAGAACAAGAGATAAGATGTTAGCAAGGGCAAGGAAAGGACTCTGGAATGGCGGACTGGTACCTTTGGGTTATGATTATTCTCCAGAAGAAAAGAAATTAAAGATCAATCCCAGAGAAGCTGAAATTGTCAAATTAGCTTTTGAAACTTACTTAAAAGAAAAATCTCTTGCTAAGGTAGCTAAGAAATTAAACTCTTTAGGGTATAGAACTAAAACTCATAAGACGAAATCGGGAAAAATAATAGGTGGCAACGAATTTATTATAACAAGTCTAAGACACATCCTTACAAATCCAATTTATATAGGGTATGTTAGACATAAAGGTAAAATTTACAAAGCCCAGCATCCAGCCATCATAGAGAAGGAAGTATTTGATAAGGTTCAGGAGATTTTAGGAGAAAACAAAAAGACCTTCACATCTCCCAACCAGAATAAATACAACCTTCTTTTAAGAGGTC
>Ga0190338_1000025_pt1 | contig 40055 bp, 35 predicted proteins | sample 4872041112_MG_FD_163434 | JGI IMG/M metagenome (GOLD analysis project Ga0190338, IMG submission 163434) | Hydrothermal vent sediment bacterial communities from Southern Trench, Guaymas Basin, Mexico - 4872-04-11-12_MG | ecosystem: Environmental > Aquatic > Marine > Hydrothermal vents > Sediment ... | reverse complement strand
GGTAATACTCGCTCAGATAGTACTCGCTCCGTATCCCCTCCTTTGCCACCCGCACCACCTCCTCTTCTACCCGGTCGGTGAATTCGGGAAGGGCAGTGGCACCGTTGCCGGTAAAGAGCTTCACCCCGTTGTATTCCGGAGGATTGTGGGAAGCAGTGATGTTCAAGCCAAGCGCCGTCTCCCTCCTCCTCACCTCGTAGGAAAGGGCTGGTGTTGGCACATCCCGACGGGAAAGATAGGTCTTTACCCGATTGAAGGTAAATATCTTAGCCGCTTCCTGAGCAAACCTCTCCGATAGAAAGCGGGTATCATAACCGATCACCACCCCTTTTTCTGAATTCCCGTCCGCTCTCAATATATTGGCAATAGCCTGACACAGAAGGCGGAGGTTGTGGAAGGTAAACTCCTCCCCAATTATCCCTCGCCAGCCGGAGGTACCGAACCTTATCATTTACCCTCCTTAACTAAATAGGGCGAAGCTCTTTTGATTTAATACTATACCATAAGAAGGAGTAAACTACCAAGGAAATTTGCCCTTATTGCAATAAGAAGGGAAATAATCTATCATAAAGGGCTTAAAGATGGGGGAGATGAGAGGATGGAAAAGAAGGTTATCATATTTACCACCACCGAGACGGAGAAAGAAGCTGAGAAAATAGCAAACGCCCTCCTTGAGGATAGGATCGCTGCCTGCGTCAACATCATCCCCAAGATCCGATCTCGCTACTGGTGGCAGGGGAAGATAGAGAAAAGTGGGGAGACACTTCTCCTCATAAAGACGAAGGAAAACCTGGTAAGCCGGGTGGAAGAAAGGATAAAATCCCTCCACTCCTACGAATGTCCTGAGGTGGTGGCGATCGAGATAAGCGAGGGCTCAGCCGATTACCTCGATTGGATCGAACAAACCCTGATCTGAAATAGGAGAAACGATGTATCCCGAATACCATCTTGAAGCACTACCGGAGGATGTCCTTTTTCGCTGTGTTAAGTGCGGTTTGTGCCGAAGCGTGTGCCCTGTGTTCGATGTGCTTCGGGTAGAACCGGCAGTCGCCCGGGGAAAGCTCGCCTTGGTGGAAAAGAAGGTGGCGGGCGAGATTCCGGAGAGAAAGGAGCTGTTGAAGGTTCTCTCCCTCTGTCTCCTCTGCGGTACCTGCCAGGCGAACTGCCCGATGAGCGTCGATTACCTCCGTATAATGCTTCCCGCGAGGAAGGAGCTTTCCGATACCTTCGGGGTGCCGCTTACGAGAAGACTCATCCTCTCCGCATTTCACCCAGCTTTATGGCAACGGTTTCTATTCTCTCTCGGAAGGGTCCTTCAGAAGATATTCCTGAGGAAGATCCCTAAAGAAAGCGGACTCAGGCTCCGTTTCCCCATACCCTTTCTTCGCTATCATAAGATATTTCCTCCCATCGCCTCCCGGTTCTTCATTCCTCGATATCAGGGCGAAAACGAAGGGGAAGGAAAGATACGGGGCAAGATAGGTTTCTTCGTCGGCTGTGCTACCAACTATCTCCTTCCTGAGGTGGGGGAAAAGACGATCGCCCTCCTCACCAAAGCGGGGTTCACCGTGGTGGTGCCGAGGGATCAGGTATGCTGTGGTCTTCCCGCCTCCTATTCCGGGATGAGCAAACTCGCCAATAAACTCGCTCAAAAAAACATCTCCGCCTTTGAGAAAACCGATGTGGAAACGATCGTTACCGCCTGCGCTACCTGCGGTGGTGCTCTCAAACATTACTACCAGTTCAAGAACAGAAAGGGGAAGGAGATAAAGGTAATGGATATAACCGAATTCATCTACCACCACCGGGAGCTGTTCCACTTTTTGCCAAAGGAGAAAGACAGCCTTACCACCTACCACGACCCCTGCCATCTGAAGAAGGTTCAGGGGATTGAGGAGGAACCGAGGAAGCTCCTTTCCCTCTCCTTGGGAGAGAAATTTAAGGAGATGAAGGGGGCGGACCTCTGTTGTGGTTTCGGGGGGCTCTTCAGCATCCTTTACCCCGAAGTGGCGACCAAGATAAACCAGAAGAAGATAGAGAAGATAAAAGAATCCGGGGCAGAGGTGGTGGCGACCGACTGCCCCGGGTGTATCATTTACCTCAGGGAAGGGGTAATGCGGAACCGTCTCTCGATCAGGGTCCGCCATATCGTGGAAATCCTCTCGGAACACCTCGAGGAAGAAAAGACCGCCTCCCTATCCTCGGTTGAGCGAAAGGAAACGCTCGATTGAGCGATCGTAGGTCCGCTCCACCTCCGGAGGGAAGAAGCAGGCGGGAAGCTCCCTATGGCTCAAGTGATAAGCAAGGCATTCACAACACTTTCCCTTACGGCTACAGGGTTCATAGGTGCAGTTGCATCGAGCAAGGTTCTTCTTCAAATTGGGGCATTCCATATCCCTTCCTCCTTATCTTATAACCAGGTTTAACCTCACCAGAAGAAAACTCCCCAGAAAATAAAGGGAGATTATAGCCAATCCCTCGAGCTTGAACCTCCTTTCTTCACCGGGGAGGGCAGAACCGAGCATCACCACCGCGGTCATCGCGATGATGAGGGCGATTATCCCCAAATTACCGAGGCTTGCCGAGGCGAAAAGGGAGGAACGGGGATAGATGAAATCGGCGAAGCTGAAGATCATCAGGTTGAACATATTGCTCCCTAAAAGGTTCCCCACCGCCATATCGTAAGCACCGATCTTGAGAGAGGTCATCGAGACGACGAGCTCGGGAAGAGAGGTAACTATCGCTATCAGAAAAAGCCCTACCACCGTCTGCCCAAGAAGGACCTTCCTCCCCAAAATGGAAAAGGGATGAGTGGCAATTACATCCCCGAGCTTAGCAAGCCTTATTCCGGAGAAGAGAATGAGAGCGGTATAGAGGGCGAAAAAGGAAAATAGCGCAAGGTAGGAGGTGGTAACCGAAGAGATGGAGGGCTCCTCCTCGGCAATAATCCTTCTTTCCTCCCGGAAGATCATCCTCATTCCCAAAAGGTAGACCAGAAACAGAATAAAGGACTCCCCTCCTATTCCCCAAAGGCTGGGGAGGCTTCCCGGAGAGAGACGGCGAAAGAGGATCGCTCCTCCGACGAGGGCACAAAGTAGGATCCCCAAAGAGCCGGAAAGAAGATGACTCGACCGGGATTTGGGGGTCCCGAAGAACCTCTTCACCAGGAGGAGGACGAAACCAGCTATCAACAGGTTGAAGGCGTTGCTCCCCAGAATATTCCCCACCCCGATATCAACCGCCTTGATGGAAACAGCAGCAAGGGAAGTGGTCACCTCGGGCAGAGAGGTCGCCAAGGCGAGGAAGGCAACTCCGATAAAGGTCCTCCCCCAACCTGTTTTCTCCGCTATCTTATCCCCTAAAAAAGAAAGCTTTATGCCAGCATAGATGATGATGGCAGAGAAGATGATAAATTGAAGCCATAAGGACCACATCGAAAAACCTCCCTCTTATAAGACCCCAACCACGATGTAGGAGGCAGCGGAATCCTCCGTCTCCCAGAGGGTTACCTTTCTCAGGTGGCAGTTTTTGGGAAGGAGCCTCTCCAGCCTCCCGAAAAGGTAATAAGCCATATTCTCGGTGGAGGGGTTCAGCTCCTCTTTAAACTCGGGGATCTCGTTCACATTTGCCTCGTCAAAGGGACGAATGCTCTCCTCGAACGCCCGGATAAGTTCGGGAAGGGGAAACGAGTCCCTCCCCCTTTCCACCACCGCCTCTATCTTGAAACGATGGCGGTGAAGGGGCTCCTTTCGTCCTCCGGGAAGTCTAAGCTGGTGGCTCGCATAAAAAAAACCAGAAAGGAACAGCTTCTTTCCCTTCATCAGTGATCTCTCTCACCCTGGAGGTATCAATTTCATCCTTCACCCCCTTCATAATAGGGATTTTTCTCCGCTTGTCAAGGATATCAACCTCCTTCGAAGGCGAGGCGAGATTTTCCCTTGACTCCTCCCTCTGATATCTGATATATTACATATTAGATACTTAGGGCACATAGATGGTGCGGACTGCTTATGAGGAAAAAGGAAATCATCAATCTTAAGCTATTGCGGGAGCAGGTCTACGATTATCTAAGAAGCGAAATGAATAAAGGAAACCTCCTTCCCGGCTCCTTCATAAATCTCAACAGGTTAAGCAGAGAGCTCGGCATAAGCAAAACCCCGTTGAGGGACGCCCTGATCCAGCTCGATTCCGAGGGCTTCGTAACCATCCTTCCCCGGCGCGGGATTCTGGTGAATCGTCTGACCCTCAAGGACATAAAGGATTCTTATCAGATCATCGGAGCCCTCGCCTCCTCGGTACTGCTCGAGGTCTTCGATAAGCTCTCCTCCGGCCACATCGAGAAGATGAAGAAACTAAACCTCGAGATGCAAAAAGCGATCGAAAAGGACAACTTTGACCTCTATTACGAAAAGAACCTCGCCTTCCACAATGTCTATCTCGATCTTTCCCGGAATGAGAGGCTGGTAAGATGGGTGATGACACTGAAACAGCGTCTTTACGACTTCCCGAGGAGGAAGGGCTATGTGAGGGAGTGGGAGGAAGCCTCCATAAAGGAGCATGAGGAATTGATAAGGTTGATAGAGGAAGGGGACAGAGAGGGAGCAGCGAGGTTCCTTCGTGATGTCCATTGGGGTTTTGAGGTCCAGAAGAGATTCATCAAGAGGTATTACTCCTTTTATGAGAATGAGATCAAGGAGAAGGCTTAAGAGGCGCGACCGGTGATCAAAGGGGTTATATTCGATATAAAAAGGTATTCCATCCACGATGGTCCCGGCATAAGGACGACGGTATTCCTCAAGGGATGCCCTCTTGCCTGTTTCTGGTGCCACAATCCGGAAAGTCAGAAACCTGAGCCCGAGCTTATGTTCTGGAGAGGGAGGTGTATCGGGTGCGGAAGATGTATCCTCGCCTGCCCTAATAAGGCGATATCGAGCTCAAACGGCTTTCCCACAACTGATCCCGAAAGGTGCAAGCTCTGCGGCGTTTGTGTTTCGGTATGCCCGGCAAATGCCAGAGAGATGGTAGGAAAGGAGGCTACCGTAGACGAGGTGATGGAGGAGGTAGAAAAGGACATCATCTTCTACGATGAATCTGGCGGAGGGGTAACCTTTTCTGGAGGAGAACCCCTTGCTCAGCCCGAATTCCTCTACGCCCTTCTCAGCGCCTGTAAGGAGAAGGGGATCCACACGGCGGTGGACACCTCAGGCTACGCCGACACCAACGAGTTATTACGGCTGATTAAGAAAACGGATCTCTTCCTCTACGATATCAAGCTGATGAATGAAAAAAGGCACAAACGCTACACCGGCATGGATAATGAACTGATACTCAAGAACTTAGAAGTTCTATCTTCCGCCGGTAGCCGTATCTTCATCCGCATACCGCTAATCCCCGGGATAAATGATGACCGAGATGAAATCAGAGCTATCGCCGAGTTCGTCTCCCGATTAAGGGGGGTGGAGGAGATCGACATCCTCCCCTACCACAAAGGAGGGGTGGAGAAGGGAAGGAGGTTGATAAGCCGGGGAAGAGAATTTAAGGCTCAGCCACCATCGGAGGAGAGGATCTCCCAGGTGGTCGATGAGTTAAGGGGATTCGGAATAAGGGTAAAAGTCGGAGGGTGAGCACTATGAACGAAAGGGTTAAGAAACTACGGGAACAAAGCGTAAACACCGCTCCCTACATCTCCGCAGAGAGGGCGGAACTCATAACGGAGTTTTATGCAAAGAATATGGGCAACCGCTTATCCGAGCCGGTGAGACGGGCTCTTGCTTTCAAATATATCTTGGAGAACAAGGAGATATGCATCAACGATGGCGAACTGATCGTGGGGGAAAAGGGACCAGCTCCAAAGGCAACCCCCACCTATCCCGAGCTCTGCTGCCATAGTCTCGAGGACCTCGAGATACTCAATTCGCGAAGGAGAACCCCGTTCATCGTAAGCGATGAGGTGAGGAAGGTGTACAAGGAGAAGATCATCCCCTTCTGGAGGGGAAAGACCATCCGGGAGGCGATATTCTCCTCGATGTCCCGAGAATGGCTCGACGCCTTCGAAGCAGGGGTGTTCACCGAGTTTATGGAGCAGCGGGCACCGGGCCATGCCATCCTCGACGACAAGATATATAAGAAGGGGCTCCTCGATCTCAAACAGGAGATAAGAAGGGCGAGGGAGGCGCTCGACTTCTTCAACGATCCCCTTGCCTACGATAAGGACCAGGAGCTTCAGGCTATGGAGATAGCTGCCGATGCGCTGATCCGGTTTGCGGAGAGGTATGCGGAAAAGGCGAGGGAGCTTGCAGAAAAAGAAGACGATCCGGAAAGGAGGAAGGAGCTTACGAGGATCGCCGAGATCTGTTCCTGGGTACCCGCCCATCCTCCAAGGGATTTCTGGGAGGCGCTCCAGATGTACTGGTTCGTCCATCTCGGGGTAACCATAGAGCTGAACACCTGGGATTCCTTCAACCCGGGGAGGTTGGATCAACACCTCTATCCTTTCTATAAGAGGGGGTTGGCGGAGGGTACCCTGACCAAGGAGCGGGCAAAGGAGCTCCTCGAGTGCTTCTGGATAAAGTTCAACAATCAGCCAGCACCGCCCAAGGTGGGAATAACCGAGGAACAGAGCGCCACCTACACCGATTTTGCCCTGATAAATGTCGGTGGGCTGAAGAAGGATGGCTCAGACGCCACCAACGAGCTCTCCTATCTCATCCTCGATGTGATAGACGAGATGAGGCTCGTTCAGCCGAGCTCCTGCGTTCAGTTGAGCAAGAAGAACCCAGACAGCCTCCTTAAAAGGGCTCTTAAGATCATCAAGACCGGCTTCGGACAACCATCGATATTCAACACCGATGTGATAATCCAAGAGTTCCTCCGGGCAGGAAAATCGATAGAAGACGCAAGATCGGGCGGTCCCAGCGGTTGTGTCACCATCAGCGCATTTGGAAAAGAAAGCTGCATCTTAACCGGCTATATGAACTGGGTGAAGATATTCGAAATCACCTTGAACAACGGGGTAGATCCGAATACGGGGAAGAAGATCGGCCTTGCTACCGGGGACCCCACCAAATTCAAGACCTTCGCCGAGGTTATGGAGGCATATAAAAAACAGCTTAAGCACTTCGTGGACATCAAGATAAAGGGAAACAACATCATCGAGAGGATCTATGCTACCCGGATGCCTGCCCCCTTTATGTCGCTTCTGTTCGATGACTGCATCGAGAAGGGTGAAGACTATCACTCCCGAGGACCAAGATACAGAACCACTTACATCCAGGGGGTTGGCGTAGGCACCTTAACCGATTCGATGTCCGCGATCAAATATCACATATTCGACAAGAAAAACTTCACTATGGAGGAGCTACTCGACGCCTTAAGGAAAAACTTCGAGGGGAAGGAGGATATCCGCCTGAGGCTGGTGAACGAAGCCCCAAAATACGGCAACGACGACGATTACGCGGATGATATTATGAAGGAGCTCTTCGAGGCATATTTCGAGGTACTCGACGGAAGGCCCAACACCAAGGGAGGAAAGTATCGGGTAAATCTGCTCCCCACCACCGTCCATATCTACTTTGGCCAAGTTGTGGGGGCAACACCCAATGGAAGAAGAGCGGGCATGCCCCTTTCCGATGGCATATCCCCCAGCCAGGGTGCTGATACAAAGGGACCTACCGCGGTGATCAAATCGGTCGCCAAACTCGACCATGCGAGAACCGGAGGAACCCTGCTCAATCAGAAGTTTATGCCCGACCTATTAAAGGACGAAGAGGGTATCAACAAGTTGCTACATCTCATTCGGGCTTTCTTCAAGTTGGATGGACACCATATCCAGTTCAATGTAGTAAGCGCGGAGACATTAAAAGAAGCCCAAAGGAAACCGGAGGAATACCGCAACCTCATCGTCCGGGTAGCGGGCTACAGCGATTACTTCTGCCATCTCGGCACTGACCTTCAGAACGAGATAATCGCTCGAACGGAACATAAGACATTGTGATGTACTTAACACCCTGTTTATGAAAAGCCCCAAGGGCATTCTTCTTCCCCGACCCACCCCTATTTCTCGCTCCGAGAGAAAGAGAGGGATGTCCCTTCCCCAGAGCAATCCCCTAAAATCGGTTGACTTGGTATCCTCCTCTGTAATATAATTTGCCCCGATTGGTTTAATTCCACGGGTATTCAGTGAGGAGGCGTGATGAGAGAAAAGGGGGGGATGAATTTAGCCAATTACCTCACTATCAGCCGGATGGTGCTTATCCCCATTTTGGTAATAGTGCTTGTTTCCCCCTTCAAATATCGCGATTTGATCGGAAGTATCATATTCCTCACCGCTGCTCTCACTGACCTTTTCGATGGTTATATAGCGAGAAAACGGGGATATGTCACCAGATTGGGGAAGATCCTCGATCCCATCGCGGATAAGCTCCTCATATCATCAGCCCTCATCCCCTTGGTCGCCTTGGGCAGGGCTCCTTCCTGGATGGTGGTGGTCATCTTGGGAAGGGAGTTCGCCATAAGCGGTTTAAGGAATGTAGCCATAAGTGAGGGCATCGATCTTTCTCCCTCCTTTCTCGGTAAGTCAAAGATGACCGCCCAGGGGGCAACCATCTTTATCCTGATATTAGGGGAGAAGATCTTGGGACCTCTCTCCCTTTTAGGAATCATCGGTTTGTGGATCGTCGTAGCTCTCTCCCTCGTCTCCGCCTTTGATTATGTGATCAAATTCTCCAAAGAAATAAGCAAACTTCCGCAGAATGGATAAAAAAGAGAGCGACAAGAAGAAGACCTTGGGCTTAAGGGCAACTTTGAAACGAAGCTTTGTCACCGGCATTCTCATTCTCCTTCCTCTTCTCATCACCCTCCTTCTCCTCGCCTTCCTCTTCGGAAAGATAAATCAATATCTCACCCCGATAGCGATAAAGGTCCTTGAATTCACTGGCCTCCCCATTGAACGATTGGGGCTAATGAAAATCCTTGCCCCGATCGTGGGACTAACCATTACCCTTGGCATCATCATCCTCATAGGTATCCTCGGTCGAAACTACATTGGGAAGAAGGTGGGAGCGGTAATCGATGGGATCATTATGCGGATACCATTTGTAAAGGGGATTTATGGTGCGTTGAAGAAGTTGATCGAGGCGTTCAACCCTGCCTTCACCGGCAGCTTTTCCAAGGTGGTGCTGGTGGAATACCCGAGGAAGGGAAGCTATACCATAGGTTTCCTCACCGCTACGGTAACCGCAGAGGCGAAGGGAGGACTTAACTACGATATGGTCTATGTATTTCTTCCCACCACCCCCAACCCCACCTCGGGCTGGCTCCTCCTTTTTCCCAGATCTGAGGTGATCCCCCTTGACATAACGATAGAGGATGCGTTAAAGCTTATCGTCTCCGGGGGGATCGTTCCTCCCGAAGAGAGAAAGGGGAAAGATGAAGAAAGTCCCTTATCGAAAGAGGAGAAATAGGGGGTGAAATTCCTGAAACTCGACTTGGCGCCTGCTCAGATAGTGATAATAAGTTTTGCCACCTTGATCCTAATAGGAACTCTTCTCCTACTTTTGCCTGCAGCCACTGTCTCTGGAAAAATATCCTTGATCGATGCCCTTTTCACCGCCACTTCCGCCACTTGCGTAACTGGCCTCATCGTGGTGGATACCGGTTCCTACTTCAGCCACTTCGGACAGATGGTAATCCTCTCCCTGATCCAGCTTGGGGGGCTGGGTATAATGAGCTTTTCCACCTTCTTCGTATTTATGGTGCGAAGAAGGGTTTCCCTGAAAGAGAGATTAATGGTCGAGGGGGTTTATACCCCTGAACCATGGGAGGACTTTTTCCGCCTTCTGCGGATGGTCCTGTTGGTAACCTTTGGGGTGGAAGCGGTGGGTGCTTTCCTCCTATATTTTCCCTTCTCAGAACAGATGAGCGCTGGCACCGCGCTCTATTACGCCATATTCCACTCGATTTCTGCCTTTTGTAATGCTGGTTTTTCCACCTTCTCCGATTCCTTTGCTCGATTCAAAGGAAACGGGATTATAAATACCGTGATGCCTCTACTGATCACCATCGGTGGACTTGGCTTTGTGGTGGTAACCGAAATCATTCGCCGTAGCACGAAAAGAGCTGAGGAAAGAAAACCCTTATCCCTTCACACAAAACTGACCATCACCGTCTCCCTCATCCTCACCCTGATCGGAGTGGCGAGCTTCTTCTTCCTGGAACAAAATGGCACTTTGGCTAACCTAAGCCTTAGGGAGAAAATCTACACCTCCATCTTCCAGGGAGTTACCCCAAGAACCGCTGGGTTCAGCAGTGTCGATTTCGCCAAGGTAGGGGAGGCAACCCTTTTCCTTTTCGCCATCTTGATGTTCATCGGCGCTTCACCTGGCTCTACTGGTGGTGGGATAAAGACAACTACCATCGGGGTGATACTTGCGCTAATTCTCTCTCAACTTCGGAGATCGGAGCAGGTGAACATCTTTCACCGCACTATCAACAAGCGGATCATCGATCGAGCGGTAGGGATAATCTTAGCCTCGGCGGCAATAGTGCTACTTTTCACCTTAGCCCTGCTTATCACTGAGGATAGTCTTTCCCACCACGGTTTCTCCCTCCGTCAGGTCCTCTTCGAGGTGATATCAGCCTTCGGAACGGTGGGACTCTCTACCGGGATAACCGCCAAGCTTTCATCGCTGGGCAAGCTATTCATCACCCTCCTGATGTTCGTAGGAAGATTAGGACCTCTTACCTTCTTCCTCACCTTAGAGAGAGGAGGACCAGTAACCCGCTTCTCCTACCCCGAGGAGAATGTGATGCTTGGGTAAATTTTAAGGAGGGGAAAGATGGCAAGGATACCGATGGTTAAATGCTATGTTCTAAAGAAAGGGGATGATCCTTCGAACCGTCAGGTTCGTTATGTCCCCTTGAAGGAGTTCGCCCTCTGGGCAAACCATATGGAAAACCAACACAAATTCGAGATACACGACCCCCAGGATTCCATCTGGATCGATGAAGATGAGTACATCCGCTTCAACCGAATCTACACCAGGCTTCCCTTAGAACCGGTAAACGAGCTCATTCTATATGTGTTCTTCCCCGCTTCCCAACTTATTCTTCCTATCACTCGGTACTTCCCTAAAGAGGAATACGAGCAGATAAAGAAGACCTTCATCGCTCACTACGAGAAGGCGGACGATAAGGTGATAAGGGAGATCGAGGAAAAACCGGGCTACTGGATAAAACGGGAATAAGGAGGTAGAAGAATGAAGGTTTTGACTTCGGAGCAAATGAGAAAGGCTGACGAAAAAACGATAAAGGAGATGGGCCTCCCCGGGATAGTGCTGATGGAGAACGCCGGCATCCAGGTGGTCGAGGCGATAAAGGAATGGCTGGAGCCCACCCAGCCTCTTTCCGTAGCTATTATCGCCGGCAAGGGGAATAACGGCGGGGATGGAATGGTGGTGGCGAGACACCTCTTAAACAGAGGACATCTTCCCATCGTATTCCTCCTCGCCCCGGCAGACAATGTCAAGGGGGATGCGAGGACAAACCTTGAGATAGTGAGGAAACTCGACATACCACTGATCGAGCTTCCAGATGAGCGGGCTTGGGAAGAGGAAGGTCCCGATCTCTCCTCGTTCGACCTCATCGTGGATGCCATCTTCGGCACCGGTTTGACCTCACCTGCATCCGGCTACTACGCCCGGGTTATCGATGAGGTGAACCAGGCCCCCTGCCCCATTGTCTCGGTGGATATACCCTCGGGCCTTTCCGGGGAGAGCTCCGAGGTCATTGGCCCCACCATCTCAGCCGATCTGACGGTAACCTTCGCCTATCCCAAGCTACCCCATATACTTCCCCCTGCTTGTGAATTCGTTGGCGATTTAGTGGTAGCGGACATATCGATGCCTCCAGAAGCCATAAGGGGAATAGGGGCGAAGATCGAGCTCATCGAGGAGGATATGCTCACCGGGCTCCTTCCTCCCCGCCATCCAAACACCCACAAGGGGGATTACGGACATCTATTGATAGTGGCTGGTTCGCCGGGCAAAACCGGCGCTGCCGCTCTTGCCGGGGAAGGGGCGTTGAGGATCGGTGCCGGTCTCGTCACCGTTGCCTGCTCGAAAAGTCTGAACCCGATACTCGAGGTGAAGCTCACCGAGGTGATGACCGAACCCCTCCCCGAGACCGAGGAGCAGACGATAAGCGAGGAAGCCCTTCCCAGGCTGAGGGAGCTCCTCAAGGGGAAGACCGCCTTGGTGATCGGTCCTGGGCTCTCGCGAAACGAGGAGACAACACGGCTGGTGCAAACCCTTGTCACTGAGGCAGAGCTTCCCATCCTCATCGATGCCGATGGGGTCAACGCTTTCATCGGAGCGGTTGATCTTTTACACGGAGAGGGAAGGGAGATCGCCATCACCCCCCATCCTGGGGAGATGGCTCGCCTCCTCAATATATCCGCCTCGGAGGTGGTAAAGGAAAGGCTCAAGATAGCGAAAAGGTTCGCTGAAGAACATAAGATCTGGGTGGTGCTAAAGGGATACCGCACCATCATCGCCTCCCCAGCCGGCGAAATCTATATCAACCCCACAGGAAATCCAGGGATGGCGAGCGGAGGAACCGGCGATGTCCTTTCCGGCATCGTCGGAGGATTGCTCGCTCAGGGTCTGCCGATGCGCGAGGCGCTCATCCTCGGTGTCTTCCTTCATGGCCTTGCTGGGGACATAGCGGAAGAGGAAATAGGAGAATACCCCCTCGCTGCAGGTGATCTTATCTCATATCTTCCCGAGGCAATCAGGTTGGTAACCGGCGAATTTGAGGAGGAAGAGGAAGAATAAAACTCACTGCTCGAGGTAATACTCCTTGTTGGCTAAGGTAAGGCTTGAGAAGAAGAGAAAAGCCACCCCTATTCCGAGAAGTACAAGTAGAGAGGTTCCCTTACCCGCTGGCTCACGGAAGATGGTAAGGAAACTGGCCATATCCCCTCTAAATACATGGTGGGGGAAAAGGGATTGGACATAGTGCATAAGAGTGAGCTTGTTCACCTGTCCCGGGATATAGGTAATTATGCTCTCCCAGCCAAAGGCGAAGAGAACCCCGAGGAGCACCGGACGCTTGGTACTCGTCCCGAAAAAGGAAAAGACAGAGCCATAGGCAAAAAAGGCTAAGAGTATCACCCAGATATCGGTAAAGAGGGTGGGAAGATTCCGCAAAACACCAGAAAGCCCGTAAGGGGCAAGAAGGAGGGCATAACAGCCGATAACCGCAGGATATATTATCAGGGAAGAACCTAAAATAAGGGCTAAGAACTTCCCCGAGATGATGCTTGAGCTGGGGAGAGGACGAACGAGAAGATATGCCAGGGTCCGTCCCTCTACCTCATCACCAATGAGGGCACTTCCGTAAAAGAGGGTGGTGATTAAGACAAGAAACTGAAGAAAGGAGGTAACCATCATCGCCGAAAAAACACCCAAGCCGTGAATCCCACTTCCCACCTTGCCATAATACCAACTAACAAGCCAGATCAAGGCAAACCCCACCTGGGACCAAGCGAGAAGAAGGAGAAAGAGGCTCTTTTTTGTCCTGAGAAGAGTGGAAAATGAGAGCTTGAAGACGGCGTAAGTAGCTCTGAACCAATCTCTTATCCTCTCTTTCATTCCCCTTTCCTCATTTTACGAGATAGTTGAAGACCGCCTCGAGGTTATCGTCCGGGGAGTGCATCCCCTCGATCTCGATCCCGTTATCAAGGACAATATCGGGAAGTCGGCGGTAGAACTCATCCGGCTTTACGCTCTGTATGGTAACCCCTCTCCCGTCTTCGCTGAAGCTGATATTGACCACATCGGGATACTTAACGAGAAGGGAAGCAAGCTTCCTTGGATCATTGCAAGTAAAGAATACCATATGGGGGTGCTCATCGATGAGCTCCCTTATTCGGTGGACATTCCCCTCGGCGATGACCCTGCCGTTATGGATCAAGATCACCTCCTTGGTCATCGCCTCGATCTCGTGGAGGATGTGGCTCGAGACGAGAAGGGTCCTCCCCTCTTTTCCCAGCCTTTTTATCAGCTCGATCATAGCCTTCCTTCCGATGGGATCCATCCCCGCCAAGGGCTCATCGAGAAGTATAAGCTCCGGATCATGGAGTATCGCCTGGGCTATCTTGATCCTCTGTCTCATCCCCCGGGAGTAAGCGGCTATCCTCTTATCCTTTGCGGAGAGGAGGTCCACCTCCTTGAGTGAGGCTAAAACCCTTTTTTCTGCCTCCTCTCCGGAATATCCGGAAAGACGGGCTATATTTAAGAGAAAATCAAACCCGGTAAGATAACGCCAGAAGGCATCGAGTTCCGGACAATAACCGATCCTTCTCTTCAACCGGTGATTCTTCCACGGGACCTCACCAAATACGAGAAGCTCCCCCTTGCTCGGCTTGAGAAGCCCAGCGATCAACTTAAGCAGGGTCGATTTCCCCGCCCCATTCGGTCCCAAAAGCCCCGTCACCCCAGGGGAAAGGGAGAAGGAAAGATCGTTTATCCCCACCACCTCTCCGTACCACTTGGAAAGGTTTCTCGCCTCCACCACCTTCTCGCTCATTTGACCACCTCCACTCCGCGAATCCGCCTATGAAGTAGAATGAAGAAAAGTAAAATGGAAAGGATAACTATCGCCAACGAGGCGAGGGGTGGGGGCGAAAAACGGGGAGAGGTGCCGAAAAGCATCGCCCCTACCTGAGACATATTCGCCCGGAAGGAAAGAAGGGCAAAGTTCGAATCCCGAAACATCCCGCGCAAGATCTGAAAAAGGACATCGCTCAGGAAATAGATGGCAAGAAACCCAATACCGGCAAAGCGGGCACTCCTCCCCAATGCCGAAAGAGCCAGGATAAGGACGCTGAAAAAGACCGCAATTATAAACGAATATCCAATGATGGAGAAAGGCACGAAGTAAATGTCCGAAAGGAAACTGAGATCGTCTGAGAAGAGGATCCTGAGAAGAAAGAGAAGAAGACCAGGAATCAGGGTAACAAGAAGGATAAAGAAGGATACGATCCCGAACTTCCCTGCTATATAATCGAACCTGGTTATCGGTTTGGAGAGATAGATCTGAAGGGCGTTATACCTGATGTCGTTAGCGATGAGCCCAGAACCAGCATAAAGAGATATAATTAAAACGAAGAATATCTGCTGGAATAGGAAATCGCGGTAGAACTTGGGGTCCAAGGTAAGGGCACCCAGCCGGACCTGGGGATAGTGGGTAGCGATGTAGATTACCACCCCTCGCACCACAAAGGGGATGAAGGAAAGAATGATGAGATAAAGAAACCGCCTCTTCTTGAATAAAAGGGCGACACCTCGCTTGGTGATGGTGAGGAAGCGATGGGTATGCCCCTTGAATTCCCCCTTAAAATGACGATAACCAAGTTCATATATCGGCATTTACTCCTCCACCACCTTTACAAATAGATCCTCAAGGGTTCTCTTACTCGCAAGAAGATGACGCACCTCCACTCCACTATCTCTCGCCGCCTCGAATATGGAGGCAGATCCCCATTCTTTTTTCATAAAGATGCGAAAGAGACCCTCTTCATCGTCAAAATAAACCCTTGCCCCCCTCTTCTTGAGAAGAGAGGTAAAGCCATCCCGCTCACCCCTGATCCGCACCTCGTAGACCTCCTCTTCTCTGCCGAGGAGTTCCTTTAAATCACCGGAGACGACCACCTCCCCCCGATTCAGAACCACCACCTCGCTACAGACATACTCCACATCGTGCAATATATGGCTTGAAAGGAGAACATTTATCCCCTTTTTCTCCACGATGTCCTTTATGAGGTCGAGCATCTCCTTTCTTCCTTTAGGGTCCATTCCAATGGTGGGCTCATCGAGGAGAAGAAGCTCTGGATCGTGAACCAGCGCCTGGGCGAGCTTAACCCTCTGTCTCATCCCCGAGGAGTAGGTCTCCACCCGACGGTACCTCGCCTCCTTGAGCCCCACAAAGTAGAGGATCTCATGGGCTCGCTCGATAGCATCGCGGTAGTCCATACCGGCGAGCTCCCCAGCGTAGGCTACGAACCCCACCCCGGTAAAGCCGGGGATCAAGGCATCCTCTTCGGGAAGATAACCTATCCTCCTCCGGACCTCGAGGGGGAAACGGGAAGAATCGATGCCGAGAACAGCAGCGGAACCAGAAACAGGGGTGAGGAAACCGAGAAGCGTCTTTATCAGGGTGCTCTTTCCCGCTCCATTGGGACCAAGAAGGCCCACCGCCCCCCCCTTGGTGGCGAAGCTCACCCCCTTTAGGGCAGCCAGCTCTCCATATTTTATGGTAAGGTTCTCTACCTCGATTATCATCTTTTTCGACCCATCACCCATTATACGAAAAAGGGGCGGTTTGGGTTCCTCCAAACCGCCCCTTCACCTTCAACCTCTACTTCACCTTGCCCGCAAATTCGAGCTGCTCCTTCACGAAGTCGCAAGGATAGGTGATCTTCACATCGATGATCTTACCCGATTTATCCTTTATTGGAATGAGCTTCGGCATCACGAAAGCGGTGTAGTTGGGAAGATTCAGCTTCTTTACCCGAGCGATCACCTCATCCCTAAGCGCCGGATCGAAGTAGGTCCCGTATTTATCTACCAGCCTCTTTATCGCCTGATAATCCCCTTCTGCCTTTATCCTCATCAGCTTGGCAAGAAGCTCACCAACCCCCTCCCGCATCTTCTTTATCGAGGTAACCACGAAGTAGGTCTTCCCATTCTTCTTTACCACCTTCACCGCCTTGATCTTATCCCTGAGATAGGAGACGATGAGGTGGGTTGCCCGCATATGGTCTTCCTCTATCTTGTTTCCCTCGGGTATCACCCTAAGCTGGAGAAGGTCTGCTCGGGCGTAGGCACGGTACGCCTGCTCCTGCAATTTGGCAGGATTGCTGGCAACTCCTACCTCCTTCAACTTGGGATCCCCGATGTTCCAGAGAGCCATCAAATCCGCCCGCGCCTCCTCCAGAGTGGAGTAGTAATTCTTGAGGTATTCCGAAGGGTCACCCTTGAGTTTGGGGCTCTTCTTACCCGAACCGTGGCCTATCACCTCGTGAAGGGCGACAAGGAGCCTCGATGCCTCGCTTCCATACTCCTTCTGAAGCTCTACCTCCTCCGGAGTGAAGGCAAACTCCTTGATCAGGAGACCGGAACTCACCTTCCTCCTTCCCTCGGTGATATTCTGGAGAACGATCGATTTGCTACCATATGTCTCCCGTATATCCTGGGCATTGGGCAGGTTTATCCCGCCCCAGCTTATAGGACCACCATCACCGGTCTCCATCAGGATGTCAACGATGTTCGCCACCGGCGGTTTGAACTTCTTCTTTTTATATTTATCGAGCCAGGGCGCCTTCTTCTCGAAGTAGGGGGCGAGCTTGGCTATCTTCTTCATCAGGGCGGTTTCCTTCTCGTTCCTGAAGTAAACGATCCCCTCGTAGGCTCCTTTGATCCCACGGGCATCCTTATATACCTCGATGAACCCGTTTATCATATCCACCGGTGGATCGTCCTGAACCCAGAGGATATTATAACGACGGAACTCCTTGGGATCGCCGGTCTTGAAATAGCGGATGAGATGGCGAAGGGTCTCTCGCTGTTTCTCATAGGTGTAAGGAAGGGCTTTCTCCAGGTAGTAAATGACCTTCTTGAGCTCAGCAGCATAAAGCCCAGGGGGAACCCCATCACCACCAGCACGGTACACCTGCTCCACGATCTTCCCGTTTATCTTGGCGAGGCGCGAGTTCAAGGGATACTTCTCAGGGAACATCTCCGCCTCACGAAGGGTAACCCCGAAGTAGAGGTTGTTCGCCGAACCGGTGATGATATCATCCGGTGGATGAGGCGACTTGTTCACCAAAAACGGCTCGTAATCGCGATCGAAGATCGTCTTCTTGAGCGAACTGATCTTGGCACAGAGCTCCTTCTCACTTTTTACCCCAAAATTGGCGCCGTTTTTAAACGCCTTCTTCGCTGCGGTGAGGAACTCCTCATAGGTGCAATCGGGGACGAATTTTCTCCCCGTACGGCAATTGTAGTTCCCATGGTGGATCCAGAAGAGCTTGGTATAGGTGAGGATCTTCTCATAAACTCCCTTGTCGATACCTGCGGGATGGGTGATTATCTCCTCGAGAATATCCTTGATCTCCCACGCGTGGCGATGGTTCTGGTCGTAAAGGATCCTATCCCCGGCGATGGCTGACTGCGAGAGATAATAGGCGAATATCCGCTCCTTGGGAGTGAGGTTCTTGAACCCATCGGCATAGAGCTGAACGAGGGCAACATCCTTTACCTGTTCCAGGAGGTACTTTCTCTCCTTTTCGAGCTTCTTCGGCGAGGAGAAAAGAAGAACGGGAAGGAGAAGAACCAAGACAAAACTTGCTACCCACGCCTTTCTCATAGCACACCTCCTAAACAAAAAAAGCCCCAGCCTTAAAGCTGGGACTTTCCACCTTCCCCCTTTTTAAGGGGATAAACTTAATCATTGCTTCTTTAAAAGGCAACCTACTTATGCCTTATCTGGATGGAGTTTCTTGAACTTCTCCATCAGCTGTTCCTTCGACTCCTGGTGATTGGGATCGGGAACCGGAGCATCAACCGGGCAGACCGCCTGGCACTGAGGAGAATCGTAAAAACCAACACATTCGGTGCACCGATTGGGGTCGATCACATAGCGATCGGCACCCTGAGAAATAGCCTGATTGGGGCACTCGGGCTCGCAGGAGCCACAGCTAATGCAAGCATCGCTGATCATTAACGCCATTTGTAATCACCGCCTTTCTTTAAAAATTGACACTCGAGACCCACCCCCCAAAAGGGGAAATTTATTATAGACCAACTTGCTTCAGAATTTCAATAAAATTCTCCCCCTCCCGTTCTTAGCTTGGCATAGGCTGGCAAAAACTGGGGCGATAAAATAAAAAGGCACTTATTGCTAAAGATAAGTGGAGGAAGCAGGGTTTGCCTCCTTCTTGAAGAAACCGAATAACCTTAACATTCTAAAATTGGTAGCTTAAGCCAAGGAGGAAGTCCCAGGTTATCTCCTCTCCCGCAAAAAGATAACGAAGGTTTTTCCACCTCCACTCGGTTCTCATGGAATAGCGTTCATTACATCTGTATCTAAATCCAAAGCCCAAATCTAAAAAGGAGTAAAAGGAATCCGAATTCGTGATGCGCTCGGTATGAAGATCCTCATTATCAAGTGCAATATGGCTCTCGCGCATCCAATAGTAACTGTTGCCAAAGTAGAGAAAGAGGTTGGTATGTTTATTCGGCAGGGGGAAGTAGATATAGGCACCGAAATCGAAAATCAGTTCAGTCCCCGGCTTCGAAACTTGATTGTAATCAAAGGAATCACCAAATCTCTTGTAAAAGTCGTAAGAGGCGGAGTCCGATAATTCAGACCACTTCAAAGGGACATACCCCATTGATACCGCCAAGGAAACACGATTTGAGAGTTTTCTCTCGTATTCAATTTTAAAAGAGAGGAAACTGTGGGTCTTAGGTTCACTTAGGAAAATGTAGGTGCCTACATAACCGGTGAGCTCGTTCTTCTTCTCCTTATCGCCGCCAAAAGTAACCACTGAAGAAGCAAGGAAAAACATAAGAGGAAAAACCAACTTCTTATTTAGTAGGCTGTTTAATATTCTCATTTCGACCTCTCGTTATTAAAATTTAAAACCCCAGCCGATTGTTATCTGATAAGTGGCAAATTCACCACCAGGATGAAGAGTCCGAACCATAATCTTCAACACCTCGTTATCCCTCACCGGATATCTGATCCCACCGCCGATGAGGAAAAGATAAGAACCGCTATCGCGATATTTGATGTTTTCCAAATAAGCTTTGGGCGCAACCAATTGAGGATCTGAGAAATATAAGTGAAACAGTTCAATGTCCACCCGATCCCAGCACCAGCCGATACCGGTAGTGATAAAGGGTTCCACCCGGGAAGGGAAGGTAAAATCGTACTCAACACTAAGCGAAGAAAGCAAACGATACTGACTATCTACCGTTGCCGTTATATGGGTTATAGCCGCTTCTAATTTTGGTATCCAGTACTGGCGGAAGTCGAGTTCAGGGATTCGGTAGGCTACCCCGAAGTCGAAGGAAAGAGCTATATTGTTCGTGATATAGTAAGAAAAACCAACACCTGGCGAGAAGCCCAGCCGGGAAGTGGCATAGGAAGCACCGGCGGAAAATAGAACCTCGAACCGCTTCTTTCTCTCATCGGCTTTGGCAGAAAAAACGGTAAATAAAAGAAGGGAAAGGAAGACAGCCAGTATTATCCTACTCTTTAATTTACATTCCATCACTTGCCCTCCAGTATAACCCTTAACCCCTCGATATTTCCAATTCTATACCATCCTTCCAAATTTTGGGATATACTACTAACAATAAACCAAAGAAATGAGGTGATAAAATGAAAAAGTTTCTATTGATGGCAGCAATACTCAGCCTTTTCTTATCGGTCAATTGTGCCCGCGCGAAGAAGGAGCCGATGCTCATCGGAAGGGCAGATCTAAATCGAGTACTCGCGGTCGATAGCTCCTTCCGCGCCAAGGCAAACCTCTACTCCCCGGCACCAAGGGCGATCGAGTTCCTAAAATCGTACGACAAGCCAACGGTGATCGAGGTCTTCTACGGAAGCTGGTGCTCGGACAGCCAGCGAGAGGTACCCCGGTTCATCAAGGTGATGGAGAAAGCAAATAACCCGAACTTCAAGGTGATCTACATCGGCGTAGACAGAAAAAAGCACGATCCAGAGGGCTTAGCGAAAAAAAGGGGGATAGAACGGGTTCCAACCTTCATCCTCTTCCAGCAGGGAAAGGAGATAGGAAGGATAGTCGAGACCCCGGAGATCTCCATCGAGGAGGACTTAGCCCAGATATTAGCCAGGGGGAAGTCAGAATAGGTCTATGTTCTCCCGGTAGTAAGAGACGGCGCGGGATACTCCCTCATCGAGTGAGACCTTGGGCTCCCAGCCCAAGGTTTTCTTTATCTTGGTATAGGCAAGGGCGATGTGGTCTATCTCACCGGGCCGTTTCTCCCCATATATCGGCTCTATATCGCAACCAACCTTCTCCCGCACCTTATCGAATATCTCCTGGTCGGTAACCTCAAGCCCGGTACCGACATTGAAGACCTCGTTATCCCCTCCCTCAAGGGCGAGGATATTCGCCCGAACCACATCCTCTATGTAAACATAATCCCGTGTCTTCGACCCATCGCCGAAGATAACCGGGCGTTCCCCCCGAAGCATCTTAAGGGAGAAGATCGCCACCACCCCTGCTTCTCCCTTTGGATTTTGCCGTGGACCATAAACATTGCCGTAGCGGAGCACGGTATAGCGGAGGTTATGAGAGGTGGAGTAAAGCCTTAAGTAATGTTCTACAATATACTTATGAACCCCGTACAAGGAGAGGGGGGCGATCGGATGATCCTCGGTGGCAGGGATGACCTTTGGTTCGCCATAGAGTGCCCCACCGGTAGAACTGTAGATCAGCTTCGAGACCCCAGCCTCAGCCGATTGATGGATGAGGTTCAAGGAGCCAACCGCATTTACCTCGGCGTCGAAAAGGGGCTCCTCCATCGAGCGGCGTAGGTTCACCTGAGCAGCGTGATGATTAACGATGTCAGGATGTTCCTTTTTAAGGATCTCTCCCAACTCCGGGGACCGTATGTCGATCTGGTAGAATTTAGCCTTTGGATTTATGTTCTCCCTTCTACCGAAGGAAAGATCATCTACCACCACCACCTCGTGCCCCAGGTCGATGAGGTGATCCACGAGGTGAGAGCCAATGAACCCGGCTCCTCCGGTAACCAATATCTTCACTTTTAGCCTCCTTTCTCCCGGGCAAAGAGGGCTGCCCCAAGGGCGCCAACGAGCTGAGGCTCCTTTGGGATATGAACTTTATGCTTCAGCTTTTTCGCGAGCGCCCTAACCACCGCCCGGTTCTTAGCCACTCCACCGCTCATCGCAAGATCAGGGATAAGACCGATCTTGGCGATAAGCCCCATCGTCCTATCGGCGATGGCGGAGGCGACCCCAAGCAGTATCTCCTCCTTAGGGTGTCCTTCGGCGATGAGGGATACCACCTCGGATTCGGCAAATACGGTGCACATAGAGCTTACCTTGACCTCCCTCTTCGCCTTCAGGGCAAGTTCACCCATCTCCTCAAGCGAGACCTCGAGGGCATTCGCCATAACCTCGAGGAAACGCCCAGTTCCCGCAGCACATTTATCGTTCATCGCAAAATCGACGACCTTACCCTTCTCGTTCACCCTTATCGCCTTGGTGTCCTGCCCCCCGATGTCTATTATCGTCCTCACCTTGGGGAAGAGGTAGCTCATCCCCTTAGCATGACAGCTAATCTCGGTTATCTCCAGAGAGGCAAAGGGGATCCGCCCTCTGCCGTAGCCGGTAGCCACCACGAAGGAGATGTCCTTTTCTGCAAGCTCCGCCTTCCCCAAGGCGGTATCATACGCCCGCTTAACTGCAGAAAGGGGATCGGCACCGGTCAGAAGCACCGCTTCCCCAATCATCCTTCCCTTCTCATCGATCACCACTGCCTCGGTGGAGAGGGCTCCTGAATCTATTCCCGCGAAATAACGCATCACCATCCCCCCTAATATCCTATAGCATCTCAAGGAAGCCTTCAATCCTCGTCCGCACCTGCCCGGAGGAATACCCAGAAGGATCGACACAATCCCCATCGAGATCGAGAAGGGGAACCCCTAAGCTTGCGAGCGCTTCCTTAAGTATCCTCACCCCACCCCCTCCCTGGCGACAGCCAAAATGGGAGAAGTGGATGGCACCATCAACATCGTATTCGGAGGCAAGCTCACTGACCACATCCGCCCGCCTCTCCGCCGAGCCCAAAAACTGGTTCTTAAGGACCTTCCGAGCAAGGGAGATGAAGGGCTTATCCGGATCAAGCTCATCCCAATAGACATAGGAGAGCTCCTCAAAAACGGTGTGGGCTCCTCGGTTTTCGAGGATATGAAAAGGCTCCATCGTATGATAAGGGGGAGCAAGGAGAAAGAGGATGCGATATCTCTCCTCGGTAGGATCCCCTTTCGCAAGCTTCCCCTCTAACTCGGAGAGAAGCCTTCGATATAATTCGAGGAGTTCCTCCGTTCCCATCAGGAGGAAGGAGATAAAGGCGAAATTGAACGCCCATCTACCATACATCGGAGAGGGTTTTCTCTTCCGAAGCTCCGCCACCTTCAGCATAAGCCTCCTCGTTTCATTGGAGATGAGGATCGCCCGGCGAAGTTTCTCCTTTGACAGCCTGGTCTTGGTAACCTCCTCAAAAAGAGTGGCTATCTCCCTCAGCTCACCCGCCACATAATGCACCGCCTCTGAAGATAAGGAATGAGGGACATCGAGAAAATAGTAAGGTAGCCTCATCCGCTTAGCCAACGCCTCGGAGAACTTTCCCACCCCATCGCAGATCATCGAAGGAGCAACCACCACCGCTGGCACTGGAAGAAAGTGGGAAAGTGCTGCCCCCAAGGTAGCCCGATGGAAACTACAACCGTCCCGGAGGTACCCCTCCCTCTCCGCCAGCCTCAAGGCGTATCCCTCGAGGTGGGCTGAAGCTATCATCGCCGAGACTATCTCCCCAATCATCGGGAGGAGGCCAAAGCTATGGGCGAGCTCCATAGGAAAGGGATATCCGGTAAGGAGGACTTTACCTTTATAGCTCCTCCTCGTATGGGAGATGAGGCGGTGGATGAGGGCATTGTAGGCGGAGGGCTCTCGCTTCATCTTCAACCACTGATGGATCTCGTATAGGGTGAAGATCGTCTTTGCTCCAGCTCTCTTTAAAGCTTCCTCCATCTTCATCTCCTCAACCCGAAAGGAGTTCGATAAATGCCTGGATCCTCGTTCTCAGCTGCCCCCAAAAACTACTGCTACAATCGGTCTCGAGATGGAGGAGGGGAAGAGCAAGCTCGGAGGAAATAAGGGGAAGGTCGTAAGCCTGGGTATCGCAGAACTTTATCGTGTGGTAGATGACCCCCACCACCTTTCTCTTCAGCGAAAGCTCCTTGAGATATCTCATCCGCCTCGTGATATCGCCCATCCGAGCGCAGGGAGGGCGAGAAAGATATCCGGAAGCGAGGGCGATGAGTGGATCATCCTCCTCCTCGGGAATACGGAAATCAAACCCCCTCTCCCCATTGCAAAGGTCCAAGGCGGATATCCTTCCTCCGAGCTCCTCAATAAAAAGGATGAGCTCCCGCTGATCGATCCTGCTTCCAGAAAGAAGAAGCGACGGTCCTGCCTCCACATCCCTGGCAGAAGAGGCGATAACCGCTTTCTCCTCCGTCTGCTCGACCTCCTCACCGGCGAAAAAGCGGTCGAGGAGAGGAAGGAAGCTTCCCATCCCCCTGCCCTCGTCCAACAAACGAAGGAAGATGGACCGCAAGGTGTCCCGTCTCCGATTGTATGCCCTTATCTCCTTCCAGATGATTTCATCATCTATCCTCACTCCAAATCGTTGCTTAAGGGAATCTCTAAATAGGGAAAGCTGATGGCGGAAGTAGGAGGAGGCAGATTCAGTTGAGGCACGAGGGACCTCTATAATATAGAGATAATCGAGCTTCGAACTGAGCGTGAGGGCATCGGCAAGCCTCCTCATCGCATCGCAGGAGGTGGTAAGCACCACGCCAGATAATGAGGGCGCTCCCTCGGAGTTCAGAAGCTCGAAAATACCCCGAACGAAGGGACAAAGGTTGCTTCTTAAGTAGGCATCAGCCTGGACTGTTCTAAGGGGAGAGGAAGTTGCCAACCGGACCGGGCGAAACCCGGAAGCGGATATGATCTCCACCGGAGTATAGGAACAGACCCAACCGATTTCACCCCTCATCACTCCCTCCGTTCAAGGCTCACGATTTTAAACCAGACGGCTTTAATTGTCAAAGGAACGGATTTGAGGAACCAGGCTAATCTCCTTGACAATTTTTGTCAATGAGGGTAAAATATGTTCATCTAAGTTAACGATAGAATTCCTTATAGGGAAGGAGGAGCAATGCCTTCGAAGTTGGGAGAGATGCTGATTCAGGCGAAGATCATAACCCCGGAACAGTTAAAAGAAGCCCTTGAGATCCAGCGAAGGGAGGGAGGAAGGTTAGGGCAACATCTGATGAAATTGGGCTATGTGACCGAAGAGCAGATAACCCAGATCCTGAGCCGGCAGTATGGTGTTCCTTCGGTCAATCTATCCAAGCTGGAGATAGACCCTGAGATAACCAACCTTGTCCCCGTTGATGTCTGTCAAAAATATATGGTAATGCCGATACGAAGGGTAGGCGCTACCCTTACCATAGCGATGGTTGATCCCACCAATGTCTTCGCCCTCGATGACATCAAGTTTATGACCGGTCTCAATGTGGAGCCAGTAGTGGCAACTGAGGAGGGCATTAAGAAGGCGATAGAGAAGTATTACGGCGCTTCTTGGGACGAAAAGCTGAAGACGGTACTCGGGGATATGGAGGGTACTGCGGAAGAAATAGAGGTAAAAGCCGAAGAAGAGGAAATAGACATTGCGGAACTGGAGAAGTCCTCCGAGGACGCTCCGGTGGTGCGATTGGTCAACCTCATCCTCTCTGAAGCGGTCCAGCGGGGAGCAAGCGATATCCACATAGAACCTTACGAAAAGGACTACCGGATTCGCTTCCGAATAGACGGGGTTCTGTACGAAGTGATGAGCCCACCGTTAAAGCTCAAGGATGCGGTTGCCTCGCGGATCAAGATACTTTCCCAGCTCGATATTTCGGAAAAGAGACTCCCCCAAGATGGACGAATAAAGGTAAGAATGAAGACGAAGACGGGCACAAAGGACCTCGACATCCGGGTATCGGTCCTCCCCACTCTATTCGGGGAAAAGATCGTTATGCGGCTCCTGGACAAGGATCAATTGAGGCTCGATATGACCCAGCTCGGTTTTGAGCCGAGTTCGCTCGAGAAATTCCTAAAGGCGATAAGCAAACCTTATGGTATGGTACTGGTTACCGGTCCTACCGGATCGGGAAAGACAAACACCCTTTATTCCGCCCTTAGCCGACTTAACACCCCTGAGGTGAACATAATGACCGCCGAGGATCCGGTCGAGTTTAACCTCCATGGGATAAACCAGGTGCAGATGCATGAGCGGATCGGGCTGAACTTCGCCACCGCTTTGAGGAGTTTCCTAAGGCAAGACCCGAACATCATAATGGTGGGAGAGATAAGGGACTTTGAAACAGCAGAGATAGCGATCAAAGCAGCGCTCACTGGGCACTTAGTCCTCTCCACCCTTCACACCAACGATGCCCCAAGCTCGGTGAGCAGGCTTCTTAATATGGGGATCGAGCCGTTCCTCGTCTCCACCTCCCTACTTTTGGTGGTAGCCCAAAGATTGGTCAGGAGAATATGTCCCCAGTGCAAGCAACCAATCACCTATCCTCCGGAAGCGCTGATCGATGTTGGCTTTTCCCCTGATGAAATCCCAAACCTAAGACTTTATAAAGGAGCGGGTTGTCCCAACTGCAATAATACCGGTTATAGAGGACGGATCGGCGTTTTCGAGGTAATGGAGGTGAGCGACAGCATCAGGGAGATGATACTCGAGGGGGCATCAACCCTTGAGCTTAAGCATCAGGCAAGAGAAGAGGGGATGATCACCCTGAGGGAAAGCGGTCTCATCAAGGTAAGACAGGGGATCACCACCATCGAAGAGGTGTTAAGGGAAACGGCAAAGTAACATTTTTAGGAGGAGATTATGGAGATTTCGGCACAGAAAACGGCGTTGAGCCTTCATGAGCTTCTCAGGATAACGATAGAGGAGGGGGGGACCGATCTTCATATCACCACCAACTCTCCACCCCAGATAAGGGTCGATGGCAAACTGCGTCCCTTGAATATGCCACCGCTCACCCCTGCCCAGACCAAGGCGCTCGCTTACAGTGTCCTTACCGATGCTCAGAAGCATCGATTGGAGGAAAACCTGGAGATAGACCTTTCCTTTGGGGTGAAGGGCCTTGCTCGCTTCCGGTGCAATGTATTCTTCCAACGAGGGGCTGTCGCCGCTGCTTACCGGGTGATCCCGTGGAAGATTATGGATTTTCAATCCTTAGGGCTCCCTCGGGTGGTGGAGGAGATCTGCCGTAAACCACGGGGACTTGTTCTGGTTACCGGACCTACGGGATCGGGCAAATCGACCACCTTAGCGGCAATGATCGATAAAATAAATGCGGAGAAGCACCTTCACATCGTAACTATCGAGGACCCGATTGAATACCTCCACTCCCACAAGAAATGCATTGTCAACCAACGGGAGCTACATTCCGATACCCACTCCTTTGCCAATGCTCTTCGCTCCGTACTCCGCCAAGACCCCGATGTGGTGCTTATAGGCGAGATGCGGGACTTGGAGACGATCGAGGCAGCGCTCAACATCGCGGAAACGGGACACCTCACCTTCGCCACCCTCCATACCAACTCGGCGGCGGAAACGATAAACCGGATCGTCGATGTATTCCCCGCCCACCAGCAATCCCAGGTAAGGGCACAGCTTTCGTTCGTCCTTGAGGGGATAATCTGTCAGGCGCTCCTTCCCAAAGCAAGCGGTAAGGGAAGGGTGCTCGCCTGTGAGGTATTGGTGCCCAATGCAGCGATAAGAAACCTCATCCGTGAGGATAAGATACATCAGATCTACGCTACAATGCAGGCGGGGCAGGCGAAACACGGAATGCAGACCTTCAACCAGTCGCTGGCTACCCTCTACTTTAGGAAGCAGATCACCCTGGAGACTGCCCTCGCCTATTCCTCGAAGCCCGATGAGCTTATGGAGATGATAAACCGCGGGGTAGGGGTAATTGGCAACCAACCCCCCCGCATTCCAAGAAGTAGGCCTATTAGATAACTAACATCCAAGGAGGGGAAAAGATGCCCACTTATGCCTGGAAAGGGCACACCAGAACAGGACAGACAAAAGAGGGAGTAATGGTGGCGCCCAATAAAGCCCAGGTCATCGCCAACCTCCGGAGACAACAGATAATGGTGACCCGGGTCACCGAACGAGGCAAGGAGGTAGCCTTACCTCGTCTCACTGGAGGGGTGAAGCAGAAGGAACTGGCTGTTATGACCCGACAGCTGTCGTTTATGATAGATGCCGGTCTTCCCCTAAACCAATGCTTTGAGATCTTAGCGAGCCAGCAGGAAAACAAGACTTTCCAAAGGATACTCTATGCGGTGAGGGACGATATCGAAGCAGGTTCCTCCTTAGCAGATGCCCTGAGGAGCCATCCCAAGGTGTTTAACGATCTCTACTGCAATATGGTGGCAGCGGGAGAAGCGGGTGGTATCCTCGATACCATCCTTCAGCGGTTATCCACCTACATTGAAAAGGCGGTTAAATTAAAGGGCGCCATCCGCTCAGCGATGATGTACCCCATAGCGGTTATCGCCATCAGTATCCTGGTGATCATCATCCTCCTATGGAAGGTCATTCCTACCTTTGCCGCTTTGTTCGCCGGGTTAGGGGCTGAGCTTCCTCTCCCCACCAGAATCACCATTGCCCTGAGTACCTTCCTCGGGAACTATATCCTCTTCATCGTAGGTGGATTGGTCGCCTTAGCCTTCGCCTTCCGTGCCTATTACCATACCTACAGTGGGAGGAGGAAGGTCGATGGGACACTGCTCAAGTTGCCCGTCATTGGACAGATCCTGAGGAAGATAGCCATCGCCCGCTTCTGCCGAACCCTCGGCACCCTGGTAAGCAGTGGTGTTCCCATCCTCGATGCGATGGAGATTACCGCTAAGACTGCGGGAAACGCCGTGATAGAGGATGGGGTCATCCTGGCGAGGAAGAACATCGAGGAAGGAAAGACGATCGCCGACCCCTTAAGGGAGACCGGGCTTTTCCCACCGATGGTAACCCATATGATCTCGGTGGGCGAGCAGACTGGTGAACTGGACGCAATGGTCAACAAGGTAGCCGACTTCTATGAAGATGAGGTGGACACCGCTATCTCCAGTATGCTCTCCCTGATGGAGCCGTTGATCATCCTCTTCCTCGGGGTTACCGTCGGCTTCATCGTCGTCTCGATGTATATGCCTATGTTCACCTTGCTCGGAAAGCTCCAGTGAGGAGAAAAAGAGAAAAGAGCCTCACTCGACAACTCCTCCTGATGATGGGGCTCCGGGCGGTCATCGTAACCACCCTGCTTGGGACCGCTATCGGGGTTCAACTCCTTCATCAGGAGGAGATACAACCCTATAACCCGCTCTACTATATGGTGGGGTTGGTCTACCTCCTTACCATCATCTACGCTATCCTGTTCAATTTCGTTAAGAACAAGAAGGCGTTTGCCTATTTTCAGATAATGGTCGACCTCCTCTTTATCACCTTTCTCGTTGAGGTAACCTGGAGTTCGCAGAGCTTCTTCTCCCTCCTTTACATCATCTCCATCATCGCTGCTGCCATTATTCTTCTCCGTCGTGGAGCGTTGATAGTTGCCACCGCGAGCACCATCTGCTATAGCCTCCTCCTCTACCTCATCTACCAAAAGGCGGTTCCCCTTCCCTATTCGGCGATCATCCCCCCTACAAAGAGCCTGTTTTTAAACGGATTCGTCCACGCATTCGGCTTCTATACCATCGCTCTCTTAAGCAGTTACCTCACCGAAAGTCTTAGAAGGAGCAACATCGAGCTCAAGATAAGGGCGGAGCAGTTAAAGGACCTGGAAAACTTCAACCAGAATATAATCGAATGTATGAGTAGTGGGCTTATCACCACCACCCTTTCCGGAAGGATCCTTTCCCTCAATAGAGCGGCGAAGGAGATCACTGGCTTTGCCCCGGCGGAGGCAATAGGGAAACACATCTCCACAGTCCTCGATATAGATGAGAAGAAGCTCTCATCGATATCACACTTCCTCAAAAAGAAGAAATTCTATCGCTATGAGCGGAGCTACCGGGCAAAGGATGGAACGGAGAAATACATAGGGGGAAGTATTACCTTTCTCCGCTCCAAGGGAGGCAAACCTAACGGTTACATCTTCATCTTTCAGGATCTCTCAGAGCTCAAAAAGCTGGAAGAGGAGATGAAGCAAAAGGAAAAACTTGCTGCAATAGGGGAGATGGCAACCGGTATCGCTCACGAGATAAGGAACCCATTGGCAGCAATGAGCGGTTCCATTCAGCTACTGATGAAGGACTACCTCATCTCCTCTCGAGGAGGAGAGCTGATGGAGATCATCTTGAGGGAATCGGAAAGGCTCAACCGGATCTTGAAAAACTTCCTCGATTATGCAAAACCCCTCCCCTTCCATCCGATGGAGGTAGACCTAACCGCTCTTCTTGAAGAGACGATCGCTCTCCTTAAAAACTCGCGAGAGCTCAACGAGAAACATCAAATACTATTCGATAACAACCAGAGGATGGCATACTACTGCGATCCCAACCAGATGAAACAGGTATTCTGGAATCTGGCGAGAAACGCCCTCAAAGCGATGCCTGATGGGGGAAGGCTCATCATAAAGATGAAGAAAAAGGGCGATGAGGGGCTCATTCTCTCCTTCAAAGACGAGGGGGTGGGAATGAGCGAAGAGGAGCGGAAGGACCTTTTCCAACCGTTCAAGGGATCGTTTGAGGAAGGAACGGGGTTAGGAATGGCGATCGTCTATCGGATAGTTCAGAACCACCGGGGGAGGATCGATGTCCAAAGTAGAAAAGGGGAAGGAACAGAGGTAACGATATCGCTTCCCCCTATTATGAAGAGGGAGAAAAGGGAAAGAATAAGGCTTTTCCAGGATGAGATGAGATGAGCAAGGCTAAGCTTATGGTGGTGGATGACGAGGAAAGTATCCGCCATTTTCTATCGCTGATGCTAAAAAAACAGGGGTTTGAGGTCAAAACGGCGAAAAGCGCCTCCGAGGCATTATCCTTCCTTGAGGAGAATGAGATCGATCTCGCCATCTGTGACCTCAAGATGCCAAAGATGGATGGGATCGCTCTCCTTAAAGAGATCAAGAAATACTCTCCGGAGACGATAGTCATTATGATCACCGCCTATGCCACCACCAAGACCGCAGTCCAAGCCCTGAAGGCTGGTGCTTACGATTACATAACCAAGCCCTTCGACATCGAAGAGCTCACCTTAATAATTGAGAAAGCGCTCGAAAAGAAAAGGCTCGAAGAAGAAAACATATACCTCCGCCGGGAGCTGATCGAGAAATATCGCTTCGGCAACCTGGTGGGGAAAAGCAAAAAGATGATAGAGCTCTATCGGGTCATCGAACAGGTTGCCCCCACCAACTCCACCGTACTCATAACCGGGGCAAGAGGAACCGGGAAAGAATTGGTGGCAAAGGCAATCCACTATAACTCCCCCCGTCGCGAATTCCCCTTCGTGTCTATAAACTGCGCTGCCCTATCCGAGGAGCTTCTGGAATCGGAACTCTTCGGGCATATGAAAGGGGCATTCACCTCCGCCTTCTCCGATAAGAAGGGGCTGTTTGAGGTAGCCGACAAGGGAACCATCCTCCTCGATGAGATAAGCGAGATGCCTCTGCGGATGCAGGCTAAACTCCTCCGGGTGCTCCAGGAGAAGACGATAAGGAGGGTGGGAGGTACCAAGGAGATAAAGGTAGATGTACGGGTAATCGCCTCTACCAATAAAGACCTGCGAAAACTGGTCTCCTCTGGTTCCTTCCGTGATGATCTCTTCGACAGGATAAATGTCATCGAGATAAAACTCCCCCTGTTGCGGGAGAGAAAGGAAGACATCCTTCTTCTGGCGGACCATTTCCTCGCCAAATTCAATAAAGAGACGGGGAAGAATATAAAAGGGTTCACCCCGGAAGTAAAGGAGTTACTCCTCCGCTACCATTGGCCCGGAAATGTGCGGGAGCTCGAGAACGCCGTCGAACGGGCAGTAGCTTTGGAAACCGGGGAATACATCGTTCCTGAGCGTCTCCCAGAGCAGATACGGAGGGAAACAGAGTTCCCTAAAGAAGGGATCGTCCTCCCCGAAGGGGGGATAGACCTTGAGAAACATCTCACCGAGATACGGAAGGAGTTTATGAGCCTCGCCTTGGCAAAAACCGGTGGGGTGCAGAAGAAGGCGGCGGAACTCCTCGGGATGAGCTTCCGCTCTTTTCGCTATTTCGTGAAGAAATACAACCTGAATCAACGATGAGGGAAAAAGAGGAACGGATATTCTTCTTAGCCTTGGGATTGATATTGCTTTCTTTGTTCTTTTTTTATTCCCTCTTTCAAGGAGAGGTTTTCTACCTTCGCGATATATTCCAGAACCACTACCCAATAGAAAAAGCAGCAGCGGAGATGATAAGGAAGGGGAACCTTCCTTTATGGGACCCCTACCAAGCATTTGGGGAACCACTCCTCGCTGATCCCAACTACAGCCTCCTTTACCCCCCTATGATCCTTTTCTATCTCCTACCTGCCCCCCATACCCTCACTCTGCTCATCATCCTTCACTTCTTCGCTGGAGGTCTCTTCCTTTTCCTTCTCGCCAAGGAGATCGGTTTGAAAAGCGAGGGGGCTTTCTTCGCCGCCTCGGTTTACACCTTCAGCGGATTCATCCTCTCCCTGGGCAACATCATAAATACCCTCTTTACCATCACCTGGGCTCCGCTTGCTCTCTTTCTCTTTATCCGTTTGATTGAAGGGAGAAAGCGTAGAGAGCTCATTCTCCTCTCCTTGGTCCTCGCTTTAGCGACGCTTGGAGGAGAGTATGTAGCCCTTCTTCTCATCTTCATCCTCCTCGGCTTTTACGCTTTATTTCCCATAAAGGAGGAGAGGACCCCCCTTGCCAAGCGGGGAGGAAATATCGCCTATCTCCTCGCTGGAGGGGTAATATCCTTCCTCCTTTCGTCTATCCTCCTTCTTCCTGCCTTGAAGCTCTTTCGCCATTCAATGCGCTGGGGTAGGTTGCCAAACTCGGAACTGTTCCGTTTCTCCTTCAACCCAAAGAGATTGATCGAACTCCTGGTACCAAATTTCTTCGGAAGTCCTACCAACCGCTACTTCACCGAATTCTGGGGTAGGGTTTTCTTCGATCGGGGTTATCCCCTAATCTTGGGTATCTATATCGGTGCTTTCCCTCTCGCCTTAGCCATCATCGCCATCCTCCGAGGAAGGAGAAAGGCGTTATTCTTCACTGGACTGGGAGCCCTCGGTTTCCTTCTCTCCTTGGGAAGATATATCCCTTATGCTGAAAAGATCTATCCCCACCTTCCTCTTCTAAAGAGCCTCCGCTACCCCGGAAAATCGTTTTACCTCACCATCCTCTCCCTTGCCCTTCTCTCTGGGATAGGGCTTGAGGTGCTTCTCTTCAGGAAGAGGGAAACGGAAAAAAGAATACTAAATCTCTGCCTCCTCATTCTTGCCATCGTGATTTTCGGCTTGGGAACAATTTATATCATCGGAAAGATAAAACCTGGGCTGATCGAAACCCTCATTAGCCGGATCTACATTCCAAGGGGAAGCGCTCCTTTCTTTTCTAAACTCGCTTTCAAAATAGTGATGAGGGGCTTATCCCGAGCGATAATCATAGCCAGCGCTGGGTTCGGGATCATCTACCTCTCGGAGAAGAAGAAATTCCCTTCACTCCTCACCTTCGGCTTGGCTACCGGCTTGGTGATAGTGGATCTCTTCTCCGCCAACTGCGGGATAAACCCCACCATAGCCCCTGAATTCTTCACCTATAAGCCCCGGGCGGTCACCCTAATAGAACGGGAGAATAATAAAAAACCCTTCCGCATCTTCCGGGATAAGAGACCACCCCATATAGGGCTTGCCCTACCCAGTCCTTCTCTCGAGTGGGGTTTCGTATGGGAACGGGATGTCCTCCGTCCGGCAACCGGGGTTACTCACCACCTTGCCTACGCCTTCGACACCAAGATAGACAAATCGAACCTCAGCAGATATATCGACCTCCTCAACTTCTTCGACTCCCTCCCCGAAAGCGACCGGGTAAAGCTTCTCTCCCTCACCAATGTGCGCTACCTGCTAACTTTCAAACATTTAAACTCCCCCTCCCTTAAGCTTCTATCCGAATACTATCCCCGAGCGAACATAAGTCTCAAGATATATATCAATAACTCCGTTCTCCCCCGCTGTTATTTAGTGGAAAAACTGATTAAAGCGAGATCAAAAGAAGAGGAACTTTCCCTGCTCCTCTCACCCGAGGTGGCAAAGGGTGAAGCGGCGGTAGTTCCAGCTGAGGAGAAGATGGACTTACTTAGAGAAGAAAAAGGAGGGAAAGCGATTCTCGTAAGCTATCAACCGGGAAGAATAATTATAAAAACCAACGCTCCGGGAAAAAGGCTGCTCGTGGTGAACGAAACCTACTACCCCGGCTGGGAGGTATTGGTGGATGGAAAGGAGTCAAAACTAATAAGGGTAAACTACCTCTTTCAGGGCGTTCTCCTCCCTCCGGGAAAGCACAAGGTTTTTCTTCGCTATCGTCCTCTCGACTTCCTTTATGGGGCGATTATCTCCTTCATTGCATTGGGAATTGTAATAACCCTCCTTGTAAAGGGTAGGGAGAGGAAAAAGATAGGCGTTGTTGACAGATTTCGTCAACTGATAAGTGACAAATTTCGTCACTTTTAGCCTCTTTTTCATTAAGGGGAGGAGGGATATCTTCCAAAAAGCTCTTGTTTTCATTAAATTTAAGATGTATCTTATAAATGAGGTGGTTTTTAATAATGGCATAAAGCTTGCTTAAAAATAAAGGGTGGAAGGTTTTAACCCTTAAAAAGGGAGGTGAGAGAAGGTGTTAATCAAATTAGCGAGAAAGAATTCAAAAGGTTTTACCCTGATTGAGCTCTTGATCGTGGTGGCGATTATCGGGATCATCGCGGTAATTGCAGTTCCGTCCCTTCTGAGTGCTATTCAGAGGTCGAAACAGAAGAGAACGATGGCTGATATGAGATCGATAGGCACCGCGCTTGAGACCTATCAGATCGACTACAACAAGTATCCCCAGACAGGTAATGCCAATCTGCTCTATCTCCAGCCGACCTATATGAGAAGGGTCCCCACCCTCGACGGCTGGGGCAATCCTCTTCACTATGTCGCTACCTCTTCCCAGCAGGATTACTCCCTGGGTTCTGGTGGTCGTGATGGCAGCACCCCAACCTGGACTGCTACTCCCCACACCACCACCAGCTTCGACGATGACATCATCTTCTTCGATGGGCAGTTCACCGTATATCCGCAGGGCGTCCAGACCTGATCTTGAAGCCAAAACAGCCCCTTTAAGAGCGTAAAGGGGCTGTTTTTTTTTGCCCTTTTATTGCTATCATTAGGAAGGAAAATGGAGGATAAATTCATCTTTTATCTCATCCTCGCTGTCATTCTCTTAAACCTGATTCTGCCTGGAGAGATCTATAAAACCAACCTCATAATCGCTACTCTCATCATCATCATCCTCACCGTCATAAAGGGCGTGAGGATAATAAGCGAAAAAAGGGAATGTCTTTTCCTTCCTCATCCTTTTATACTTCTCCTCACCTTCCTATTTATTGCCCTTTCTTCAAAAGAAAGCGTTTATTTCGCCAAAACGAGGGATTATCTTTTCCTCAGCCTCACCTACTTCCTCATCTTCTTCCTCATCACCAATTTGAAGTCCAATAAGAGACAAAAGGAGATTTTCCTGTTCGCCATACTCATTGCTACTGGCATCGTGGTGACCTACGCCCTCTATCAATACACAGTTAGCCTTCCCCTTATACCCGAGATATTGGAAAAGATGAAACTCCCACCAGAGGTCAAGGAGGAGATATTAAAAAGGCTTTCCCAGAAAAGGGTATTCGCCACCTTTGCTCTCCCTACCACCCTATCCGGTTTCCTTGCCATCGTTTCTCCATTTTCCCTCCTCTATTTCGCGATAAGCCTGAGAGACAGAAAACATTTACTTCTCTCATCCAGCCTCCTCGCTGGGCTTATCTTAGTGATGGTGCTCGCCGGCTCCTTCGGCGGTCCTTTCGTCCTGGTTGGAGGAACCACCTTGGCTTTGCTTTTCTTAGTAAAAAAGGGGAAAAACATCCTGATCGCCATCGGCATAGCCCTTTTGTTGACCCTCCTTCTCATACCGATAAGCAAGAAGAGGGGAGCGCCTATCTGGAAAATATCCACTCCAGAGAACCCCATCGCCCTCCGTCTCGACAACTGGGCAATAGGAGGAAGAATAATCGCCGACCATCCAATAGTAGGGGTGGGCTTAGGCAATTACGGCACTGTCTATCCGCAATATAAGAGAAAAGAATGGGGCGAGACCCAATTCGCCCACAACACCCTGATCCAGTGGGGAGCGGAAATGGGCCCAATTGGAGGTCTCCTCCCCACCCTCTTTATCGTGCTACTCTTTTTAAGGGCGATAATCAGACTCCGCAAAAGAAAGAGGAAAAACCTAACCTCCTTTGAAACTGGCTTCCCCATCGCCCTCGCCACTTCCTGTTTCATCCTGTTTCTCCATAACCTGATCGACATCAACTACTACTTCCCCAGCCTGGGACTTTTAGGAGCGCTGATCTTCTCCCTATTTATTGGGGAAAGCGGTCTCCCTTCGAAGAAAAACATCCCCCTTCCGAGGCTTTCCCCGAGAAAGAAGGGGATAATAATAACTGCGTTGTTAGCCTCTGCATTCCTCCTCATAATCCTTTTCTTCATCCCCTTCTTGGGAGAAATCGTCGCCTCAGAGGCGAAAAGGAGTTTCGAGAACGGAGAATACGAAAAAGCTCTTTCTCAGATACGATTCGCCTCCCGCCTCGATCCAGAAAACAGTAACCACCCCTTGCTTGAGGCGGAGATCATCCTGGCGGAAGGCGGGAAAAAACCAAGTATGTCCGACATCGAGCAGGCAATCTCCCTCTATAAGAAAGGGATAGAGCTGAACTATTTTACCCCCTACCTCCACTACCAACTGAGCAAGCTCTACTACATTAGGGGAGAACTGATCAATGCCTATTATCAGGCAGAAGAAGCACGGAGGCTATATCCCACCAAGAAGGTTTATCGTGAGTGGCGGGATGAGGTAAAAAAGAGATTGGAAGAGGAGATAAAGAAACAGCCTTGAGGAGGGAAATGGTTAGGATACTAAGATCAACAAATCACCTATTCCCCTTTATTATCCTCTCCTCTCTTATCTTCACTCTACCCTTTGGCGGTGGGACGAGTGAAAACAATACCATCCTCATCGTGCAATCTATGATCATCGCCCTTTCTCTCTTTTCTCTCGTTATGTTCCGGAAAAAAGGGGAAGCGGAATTTCACTTATTTGAAACTCTCTTCTTAGTCCTCATCGCTTTTTGCTTCTCGGGTTATTTCTACTCTTCTTATCCTTACGCCACCCTTCTCTCCTCTCTCGATCTCCTCTTCGGCTTTATCCTCTACCTGGCAGTGAGAAGATTCCTCTCCGGGGAGAAGGGCTCAATATCCATTATCTTCCTCCTAATCCTGATCGTCTCTCTCATCGAAGGGGTAATCGCCTTAAGACAGTATTTCGTACTTAACCTCGATAGGGCATCAGGAAGCTTCATCAACCCCAACCACCTGGCATCGCTCATTAACATATCTCTGGGGGTAGTTATCGTCCTTTTATTTTCAGGAAAGAAGGGGAAGAGAACCAATGTCTTCCTCGGGGGTATCGGAGGATTTCTTTTCTTCATTCTTCTACTTACCAAATCGCGAGGAGGATTCCTTAGCTTCCTCTTCATCCTTGCCCTTATCGCATTTCTTAAGGGGAAAAAACGCACTCTCATCGCCCTTTTCCTCATCCTATTGGCGGTGGTCCTAATCCCCAATCCCTTGAGAGATCACCTAATTAAACGATACGATATCTACGCCTTCACCCGAATCGATATCTGGCGGATGTCTTTAAGGATGTTCTTCGATCATCCTTTACTTGGGGTCGGTCTGGGCAATTTCAAGATCGCTGCCGAGCCTTACAACTTCCCTGTAGCCGAGGCGATAGGGAGGTACGCCAAGATACCACGCCAGGCACATAACAGCTTTCTCGAATTTACTGTAGAAACAGGAGCAATAGGAGGAGCGCTTCTCATAGTCGCTTTATTCCTCCTTTTCCGCGAGGTCAAGGGATTCGTGAGAAAGAACGATACCCCTCCTTACACCCTTGCTCCTATTCTCTCCCTTTCTGCAGTGTTATTCCAGGCGTTCCTTTCGAGCATCTTCCGCTCGCGAGGCGTCCTTTACTTAACCTTCATCCTCATCGCTATCCTCGCCTCCCAGACAAAAGGGGGAAGAAACCTTAACCTTCGCCTCTCTAACGGGAAGATACTCCTCTTATATGGAGTGATCTTCTATCTACCTCTCTTTGTTTTGGGTTCGCTACTCCCCTTCATCGGCGAACGATATTATCGGGAGGGGCTCCTTAAGGTTGAGAAAGGGGAGATCGTTTCCGGAAGCGCGTTGTTGAGGCAAGCGGTAAGAATCATCCCCATCCAACCCTATTATCGTGCTGCTCTTGCCGACCTCTACCTCAGTTACTTCAGAAAACGGGGTAGTATTGAGGCATTTTACTACGCCCTTCTTTCCTACAACCAGGCGGAAAGGCTCTCTCCTGCTGATCCGCGCTTTATTATCGGAAGGATAAACTGCTACCTCGCCCTACTTGAGAAGGGGTTCACCACTGAGGAGGCATACCGGCTACTTGAAGCTGAATATAAACGGGCGTTATCGCTTCGCCCTTATGATGTCTTTCTCCTCCGGGGTCTGGCTTATCTCTATATAGATTTGAGGAAATACTCCCTTGCGGAAGATACGCTTAAGAAAGCGATATCGCTTGAGCCAAACTATATCGCTGGCCATTATGATTTGGGCAAGCTCTACCTCTTATTGGGAAGGGTGGAAGAAGGGAAAAAGGAGATGAAAAAAGCGGAGGAGATAGCCAGGAAATACGAAAGCTTGAGGGATAGTTCCCCCTACCTCAGGGAACTTCTGGCGCAACCAAAGACGCTCTTTAAAAAAGAGCAATAGTTTTTTCCTTTTTAAAGCGTATAGAGTAAGTTCTGAAAGATAATCTAAGGGAGAAAGATGGTAAGAAGAGGGGAATCGCTTCCGGCTGTGTTAGGGCTGTTCTTTCTTTCCGGTTTTACCGCCCTTTTATACCAGGTGGTTTGGCTTAAATACCTGGTTCTCGTCTTCGGGAACACCGTTTATGCCACGAGTACCCTTCTTTCCGTGTTTATGGGAGGGCTTGCTTTGGGAAGTTTCCTCTTCGGGCGGATCGCCGACAAAGTGAGAAATCCTCTCAGGCTATATGCCCTTCTCGAAGGGCTGATTGGGCTTTTTGCCCTTTTCTCACCCTTCCTCTTCAAGGGAGCGGTCTCGCTTTACATACCGATCTATCGTCTATTCAACGGAAGTGGGGTTATCTTTGGTCTTTCCCGATTTCTTCTTTGCGCTCTCATCCTTCTTCCTCCGACCATCCTGATGGGAGGTACCCTTCCTCTCCTTTCCCGTCATCTTGTTAGGCGAGGGTCTCATCTTGGTTTTCGGGTGGGGGTGCTCTACGGGGTGAACACCTTAGGGGCGGTAGTGGGGGTTTTTCTCACCGCCTTTCTTTTGATCCTGCTATTCGGTCTTTTACGCACGGTCATTCTCGGGGCTGTTTTGAACCTTCTCATCTTTCTTTTTGCGTTCCATCTCAGCAGGGGGGAACTCCCCCCCGCACCCCCCGAAGGTAAATCACCGGTCTCATCGGCTTCCCCCTCTCCTGCTATCTCCCCTCTTCTCTCACTGGTTGTCTTTTTCTCCGGAGCGGTATCCTTGTCCTACGAGGTGTTCTGGACCCGTCTTTTGGTCCTCCATTTAGGAAGCTCTGTTTACGCCTACGCCTTAATGCTCGGCATTTTCCTTATTGGGTTAAGTCTTGGGAGTTTGATTGCGGGGAGGATCAGCGATAGAGCAAAACAACTACCGCTCATCCTTTCTTTTTTGGAATTTCTCCTCGCTTATTATCTCATCATCCAGATAAAGCAGTTTTCTCA
>Ga0190338_1000023_pt1 | contig 41529 bp, 45 predicted proteins | sample 4872041112_MG_FD_163434 | JGI IMG/M metagenome (GOLD analysis project Ga0190338, IMG submission 163434) | Hydrothermal vent sediment bacterial communities from Southern Trench, Guaymas Basin, Mexico - 4872-04-11-12_MG | ecosystem: Environmental > Aquatic > Marine > Hydrothermal vents > Sediment ... | reverse complement strand
GGCGCAGAACACCACCGTGGAGCAGATGAAGATGTTCCTCACCCGAATCGGGCTGAACTCCAAGGTGGTGGTTACCGGCGATATCACCCAGATCGATCTCCCTCAGGGAACCCTTTCTGGCTTGAAAGAGGCGATTAAAATCCTTTCTGGGATCAAGGGTATCTCCTTTATCTTTTTCGAAAAGAGCGATGTTGTCCGTCATCCTCTGGTTCAGGAGATAATTGATGCCTTCGAACGCCACGAGAAAGCGATGGATGAGAAGAAGGATAAGAGGCAATGATGAGATTGCGGATAGGGAAAGTCCCTAAAGGGGAGGGGGGCGAAAAGGAGAAGAAGCCCTTCTATTTCTTCATCTTCCGAAGTAAAACCGCCTACATCATCTTCTTCCTCGTTGCCATCACCCTCCTCCTTATGCCGCGGAGAGAGATGAAGGTTCGGGAGTATCGATTGAATGAGATCGCCCCGAGGGATATAAAAGCCCCACGCGATATCGTGGTTCTCGATGAGCAGGCGACCGAGAAACGAAGGAAAGAGGCGGCGGAAGCGGTACTTCCGGTATTCGACTACGATGCTGGCCTTTCGGGAGAGGTAGAAGGAAAGATCAGGCTTCTGTTTAAGCTGGGAAGGGAGAAGCTTGTTGGGAAAAGGCTCACCAGCTCAGGGTTAGCGGAGTTTAAGAAAGAGATCCCCTTTTCCATAGATGATCCTTACCTTCGTTTCTTTCTTAGGAAGCGGTTTAACCCGAAGCTTGAGGAGGAATTGGTAGTCTTACTCCGGGGAGTTTTCTCCCGTGATATTGTGGGGAGTCGTTCCCTTTTGGAGCCGTTTCGGGAACGGGGTATCGTCCGTCGCGACCTTATCTCAGGTAAAGAGGTTGAAGTGCGCGATTTCTCCAGGATCTATGATCTTGTTCAGGCTGAGGAGAGCTTGAGGCTTGGTCTTTCCCGGCTCCCTGGTTTAACCAAATCGGAGGAGGATCTCCTTGTCGGATTTCTCAAACAGTTTCTTACCCCAAATCTTTCTTTTAATCGGAAGGAAACCGAGGACAGGAAGGAGATAGCGAGGAGGAAGGTGGAGCCGGTTTACTATCGGGTGAAGAAGGGGGAGATGATCGTTCGCGAAGGGGATAGAATAGATGAAATCGCCCTCATCAAGCTTAGGGGGGTGATGAGGGCAGTGGGGACCGATTTCTACTTCGCTCGTCTCCTTGGTATAGCTATTGTGGTTATCCTTCTCTTTTTCGCCATCATCCGTTATCTGGAGGGGGGAGAGAGGAGGAAGAGAGGGAGGATCAACCTCATTCTCCTCTTGGGAACGGTGCTTCTCATCACCATCCTCTTGGTGCGCGCTTCTATGTTTATTTCCGAATCGGTCGCTGGTTCCTTTACCCGTTCTCCCTTAAACAGTGTTGAAGCTTACTATTACGCCATCCCCTACGCCTCGGGTTCGATGCTGGTGGTGCTCCTCCTCGGGGTGGCTCCGGGCATCGTCTTCGCTATGGTCCTTTCCGCCTTCGTTGGTATTATATCCCAGGGTAATTTCTTCCTCGCCCTTTACGCTTTAGTGGGGGGTCTTTCCACCATCTACGGGATAAGCCGTTATCGGGAACGTTCCGGGGTAATAAAAGCGGGGCTGGTGGTGAGTTTGGTGAATGTGATCGCCCTTTCTGCCATAATCCTCATCAACGCTCGGTATCAAACCATTGGGTTTAATCTCTATCAGTTCGGTATGGCTTTTGCCGGTGGGTTGCTTGCGGCGACCGCCGTCTCAGCGATGTTGCCCATCTTCGAGTGGGCGTTCGGCATTACCACCGACATCAAACTCCTCGAGCTCTCCAATTTGGACAACCCGTTGTTGAGGGAGCTTGCCCTTAAGGCTCCGGGCACCTATCATCACAGCATAATCGTAGCCCATCTCTCTGAGGCGGCGGTGAAGGAGGTGGGGGGAAATCCCCTGCTCGCTATGGTAGCCTCCCTCTATCATGATATTGGTAAGTTGAAGATGCCGGAGTACTTTGTAGAGAATCAGGCTGGTTCCTACAATCGCCATGAGAAGCTTCCTCCCACTATGAGCGCCCTCATCCTTAAGAACCATGTCAAGGAAGGGGTGGAGATGGCGAGGGAGGCGGGCCTTCCTTTAGAGATAATAGACCTCATCGAGGAGCACCATGGGACGAAGCTCATCACCTATTTTTATGAGAAAGCGAAGAAACTGGCTGATCCGGAGCACAGTGAGATCCGGGAGGAGGATTTCCGCTATCCCGGTCCCAAACCGAGAAGCAAGGAGGCGGGGATAATAATGCTCGCCGATGCTGTAGAGGCCGCTTCTCGTACCCTGGAGGAGCCCACCGGAGCGAGGATAAAGGGTTTGATAAAGAAGATCGTCACTGATACCCTGCTTGATGGCCAGCTCAACGAATGTCCCCTTACTTTTGTGGATCTTGAGAGGGCTTCTCAGGTGTTTGGTAGACTCCTCGTTGGGATATATCACGAACGGGTGGATTACCCGGGCTATGAGTTTGAGGAAAAGGTAAAGAGGAATGGAGATAACGGTAAGAAGCGACCATCCGGATTATCTACCCAGCCGGAAGAAGATAGAGCATCTAATCGGTAGGGTGCTCAAGAAGCTTGGGGTAGAGGCGGATGAGGTAAGCATTTTATTCACTACCGATCCCGAGATCGAGGGCTACAACAGGAGGTTTCTGAAAAGGGAAGGACCGACCGATGTCCTCTCCTTTCCCCTCGAGGGAAAGACGATGGAGGGGAAGAGGAATCTGGGTGATATAATAATCTCGGTGGATACCGCTTTCAGACAGGCAAAGGAGCTTAACCATAGTTTTGAAGAGGAGATAAAGCTTCTTATCATCCATGGGCTTCTTCATCTTTTGGGATACGATCACGAGAAGGACGAGGGGGAGATGAGGAAGCTGGAGGAGGAGCTTCTCTCCGAACTTTCAGGAGGTGAGGGTTAGATTGGGCGAAGAACTACCTGCATTACTTTTCCTCTCATTTCTTTTCCTCTTGTTTCTCCTCTTTTCGATGGTTGAACGGGCATATCTTCTCCTCAACCGGTTTACCCTGAGGCGGGTTGCCGGTAAGGCGAGAAGGAGGCTTTCCGCAATAGAGCATCTATTCTCCTTCCCTTTTCAGCTCTCCGCTACTCTCACCCTGGCTCGCCAATTGCTCATCGCCTCTTTAGCCATCTATGCTACCCTGATTTCGGTACGGTTATTCTCTGGTGGCTTCCCTTTGTTTCTTTCGCTCCTTTTCATCCTTCTCTTTGTTTTTCTCACGGGTCAGCTTCTTCCCCGGATGTTGGTCGGTGCTGAGCCGGAGCGGGTCTTCTTTCTCCTTTTTCCCCTTTTTCTTCCCGCCTTTTATCTCCTTTATCCTCTCTCTTTTCCCTTGGCTAAGGTGGCTAAGGCGGTTGACGAGAGGAGGAGAAAGAGGTTCGAAGAGGAAGGGGAGACCATCTCCGAGGAGCAGTTTCGAGCCTTTCTCGCCGTTGGCGAAAGGGAAGGGCTTATCGAGGAGGACGAAGGGGAGATGATCCAGAGCGTGGTCGATTTCGGGGATAAGATCGCTCGGGAGGTGATGACCCCGCGGATAGATATGGTTTGCATCAAAGCGGATGCCACCTTGGCTGAGTTCAAGGAGCTCATCACCGAGACCAAGTTCTCCCGAATTCCGGTCTACCGGGAGCGGATAGACGAGATCGAAGGGGTGGCTTATAGCAAAGACCTCCTCGATTGGCTGGATAAGGACTTGACTAAGACCCTCGTCTCGGAGATAATGCATCCCGCCTATTTCGTTCCCGAGACGAAGAAACTCGATGATCTCCTCCGCGAGCTTCAGAAGAGGAGGATCCAGCTCGCCATCGTGGTCGATGAGTACGGGGGCACCTCGGGTTTGATAACCATTGAGGATATCCTGGAGGAGCTGGTGGGCGAGATACGGGATGAGCACGAGGAGGAGGAGGAGGGGATCATCGAGGAGAAGGATGGAAGCATCGTCCTTTCGGGAAAGCAGGATGTGGAGGAGCTGGGGGAGTATCTTGGGGTGAAGCTTGATGAGGGGGATTATGAGACGGTGGGAGGACTTGTGTTCGATGTCTTGGGGAAGGTGCCGAAAAGGGGCGAGAGTTTCACCTATAAAGGGCTTCAGTTTGAGATACTTGAGGTCGATGAAAGGAGGGTGCGAAGATTACGGATAAGAAGACGCCCTTCAGATCAGGATATGTCGCCTTAGTGGGCAAGACCAATGTAGGCAAGTCCACCCTGCTCAACCGATTGGTGGGGCACAAGGTGGCGATAACTGCGAAAAAGCCCCAGACCACCCGGAGCCGAATACTCGGGGTGCGCACCTTCGAGGATAGGGGGCAGATCATCTTCCTCGATACCCCTGGGGTGCACCGTCCAGAGTCCACGATGGGACGGATAATGGTAAACATCGCCTACTCCACCTTGATGGAGGTGGACCTCATCCTGATGATGGTAGAGGCGACGAGGGAATTTTCTCCCGAGGACGAGGCGCTCCTCAATCGGGTGAAGGAAGCGGGCACCACCTCGTTTCTCCTCATCAACAAGGTGGACGCGGTAAAGAGGGAGCAGGTCCTTCCGCTGATCGATTTTTACAGCAAGCTCCACTCCTTTGCCGAGATCATCCCCTTATCCGCCCTCACCGGAGATAATGTAGATCTCCTCATCGAGAAGATATTGGAGTACCTCCCCGAGGGACCGAAGTATTTTCCCGACGATGAGATCACCGACCAGCCGGAACGACAGATAATGGCGGAGATAATAAGGGAGAAGGTGATAATGCTCACCCGACAGGAGCTCCCCTACCAGACCGCTGTTTCGGTCGATATGTTCAAAGAGGAGGAGGGGCTCATCCACATCGAGGCGACGATCTATGTGGAGCGGGAGTCGCAAAAGGGGATAGTGATCGGGAAGAGAGGGGAGATGCTCAAGAAGATCGGGACCCTCGCCCGGGAGGAGATGGAGTTCCTTCTCGGCACCAAGGTTTATCTTGGGCTCTGGGTGAAGGTTAAGCCCCGCTGGCGGGAGGATCTCCGCTTCCTCAAGAATTTGGGGATAAATTAGCCCTTTCTATGTGGCGGGTTTGATCCAGACAACCGGATGGATGAATTTTATCTCCTTCCTTTTCAAACTTATCGGGGGGTATTTCGGGTTGATGGAATAGAGTATCACCCGGTCTCCGGCGAAGGTCACCTTTTTTAGGTAGACCTCATCGCTTACCGTCCGCACCACTGCTATCGAGTTATTCCCCGCCTCCTTTTCCGGTGAGACGATGACGATGTCGTTCTCATCGAGCTTGGGGGACATAGAATCGCCCTTCACCTTGAGGGCGTAGGCTGAGGGGTCGGTGACATCATGGGGCCGGGGGAGATATTCATCGGAGGCACCAGGGGGGTAGTCCTGATCGGTGTAGGGACGCCCGAGGCCAGCATCGGCATAGGAGATTATCGGTATCGGGGGAAGTGGTGAGGGGGGGATCCTCCCCAATTCCTCTTCTTCTTTTTCCTTGGTCAGGGTTTCGACGAGGACCACCCTCTTTTCCAGGGAAGGGTCGTATGGAGGGAGGATCTTCAGCATCTTTCTTAACCCCCGATCGAGTGCTTCCGCCTTGCAGATATCAAGCCCCCTCTCCCTGAGGAAGGAGAGCATCGTCTTTATCTCCTCTTCCCTCAGGTGGGGGTCAGCGCGGAGCCTCTTTTCTTCCTGAGCGAGGTCGATCCTCTCCCGTTCCACGATCTCCACCTCGTTTATGAGATGACAGCTCACCGCGATCGTCTCTCCCCGCGACTCGTCGGTGAACCGGAAGCGGATGTCCCTTCTTTTTGCTTCGGCGAGTAGTTTTTTGTCCACCTCGAGGAGGAAGGGGAGGTCGCCGATCCATACCAGTCGATCCCCTGGTTTGAAGCGGAAGAAGGGGCGGGGTTCGTAGTAGGGTTTGAGGTCGGCTGGGGCTTTATCCCTTTTGGCGATGAGGGCGAGCTCTCCTGGGTCGAGCCCGAGCCCGCGGGCGAGCTTGAGGATGATGGCGTCGTCCGGAATCCTGAGTCCCCTTATTATCTTTGAGATGTAGTCGGCGGATACGCCGGTGAGTTTTTCTGCCTCGGCATAGGTTTCGATGCCCAGTTCTTTGAGTTTTCGTTTGAGGTAGTTGGCGAACTCGTTTGGCATAGTGTAGCTCCTTTAGGGGAGGATAATACATACTGTCTGTATTGTCAAGTATTATTTTACGGGGGATGGATTTTTCCCTTGACTTTAAGACAGACAGTCTGTATGATAATACCGGGAGGAAGAGAAAAATGAGGTTCGACCACCATAAACTAAAAATGCTAAGGCTCTCCCGGGGCTACTCCTTGGGTCAGTTCGCCCGCCTGCTGGCGGTGAGAACGGGCCTCCGGGTGAGCAGAAGCGCAGTGAGCCTCTGGGAGCGGGGCAAGGCAACCCCGTCTTTGAGCTCACTCATCGCCATCAGTGCCTTTTACGGTCTTGAACCCGGTTATTTTTTTACCAAACCTGAAGACAGACAGTCTGTATTATGAGGAACGGAGTAAACTCGCTCTCGCAGGAGGAAATAACCCTCTACCTCACCTGCCCCCGTGCCTTCTACCTCGCTCATATCAGAGGGGTCACCCGGGAGTTCATCCCTGCCCAGGCGATCGCCGGCTCCGCAGTAAAGGAGGTCATAAGGCTCATAAATATGAACGAGGAGACGAAAAAAGCGCTTCCTTATCTTTTTGCCACCATCTACGAGAGGATGAGATGGGGATACGAGCTCCAGGGGATAAGGGTGATTGCGGATGGTGCCTTCTCCCTCTCTCCCTATGTCACTATGATCGAAGGCTACCTGAGAAAGCGGGAAAAGGATGGAGGGCGGACCATCCTTTTCCGGGTTCCCTTCCGCTTCGAGATCGCCCCCTTTTCCTCTCGCTATTCCTTCTTCGGGGTGCTTGATGAGCTAAGGGAGGAGAAGGACGGAAGAATGATCCTTTTCTCCCTCACCACCGCCAGAGGGAAAGGTGGCTATCAGCTTGAGCTCTTCCGTTCCTCCTCCCTCGGGATGTCCGCCTATGCCCTCCGCTACGGGGAGCTCTTCATCTCCGGGAGGTGGTGCTCCCTTTCCTTGGTTCCTGATGCCTTAGGGGTTTATTTCCTCCGGGATCACCTTCCCTACAGCCGGGGAGGAAGGAAGCAGGTAGAGGGGAGGCTCATCCGATACCGGGCAGGGGAGGAGCGAGGTCCGGGGATCCATCTCCTTCCCTGGGACGAGGGGGATTTCGCCGGGCTATCGAGGGAGCTCGCCCGGATCTTCGCTGCGGTGAAGCGGGGGGAGTTCTTCCGTTCTCCCAACCTTTTCTGTGGAAGGTTTTGTGGCTATTCCCGCTACTGTCGGGAGGATTTCCTTTTCAAGGAGGCTTAGATGAACCCGGAGATCCCTGATTGGTGTTTCAAGGAGGTCCTTTATCCCGAGGAGGTGCTTTCCCGTCTCCCTGAGGAGCGAGGATTATGGTACGAATCGCCCGAAGAGCGGGAGGAGAGATGGCGTCGTGAGGAGTGGAAGGAAAGGGTTCTTCCTGAGGTGTTGCGGATCGCGAAAAGGAGACTCACTCCCTCGCAATATAGGGTGCTTTCCCTGTTTCTTTCCGGAAAGTCCCAACGGGAGATCAGCCTCATCTTAGGGCTCAGTCGGAATACGATCAGGGCTTACTGGTTGATTCTGTTAAGAAAGCTTAAAAAATATACCGCCCATCTTGCCTATTAATGGAGGGGGAAATAAATGGCTTCTTACTCCAAGAAGATAAGGGAGAGAGCAAGAAGGCTTTTTGAAAGCGGGATAACCGATGATGCAGAGATCGCCCGGATGGTTGGGGTGAGAAGGAAGGAGACGATCAGGAGGTGGCGGATCGCTGAGGATTGGGAGGGGAAGAAAGACCCTCATAAGAGGGATATCGAGGAGTACCTCGCCATCATAGACGAGGCGATCGGGGTATTGAAGGAGAGGATCCTCGAAGGAAGCATCAAGGGCAGCTTCTCCGATCTCGAGAAGCTGATCAGGCTTCGTTCATTCCTGGTAGCGAGCGTCACCGAGGGAAGGGATGCCTTATCCAGAGATATAGGGGAGGATATCTCCGATGAAGAGCTCGATAAGGAGCTTAAAGCTACGGAAGCTCGAATTGCTGCGCTTGAAGGAGAAAAGGGCGAGGAAGGAACTTTCTGAGAAAAGGATCGATATCTTTGCCCGGCTCTACCTCGCCCATTATTTCACCTCCCCATCAGCATCCTTCCACCGGGAGTTGATGATGATCGTTCAAAACGCCAAAGGGGGAAAGAGAGTGGCTATCGCCGCCCCGAGAGGGCATGGAAAATCGACTATCCTGAGCCTCCTCTTCCCCCTTTGGACCGCCCTTTTTGGCAAGAGGCGGTTCATCGTGCTCGTCTCCGATACCAAGGACCAGGCAAACCTCAATCTGGCAGCCATCTCCTGCGAGCTTACCGAGAACCCAAGGATCAGAGCGGACTTCGGCGAGCTTATAGGGAGGAAATGGACCGGGGAGGAGATACTCCTCTCAAACGGGGTTCGGATAGTGGCTAAAGGCACTGGAAGCAAGCTCCGGGGCATTCGCAGTTTCGAGCATCGCCCCGACCTCATAATCTGCGACGATCTCGAGAACGACGAGCATGTGGAATCAAAGGAACAGCGGGAGAAGATATACCGCTGGTTCACCCGGGCGCTCATCAATACGATGGACCCGGAGGGGGATCTCATCGTCATCGGCACCATCATCCATCACGATTCCCTCCTCTCCCGGCTTCTCGTCAAGGAGGGGTGGGAGCGTCGGATATTCAAGGCGCTCAGTGATGATGGAGCCCCTCTCTGGCCCTCCCGCTGGAATAAGGAAAGGCTCCTCGAAAGGAAGAGGGAGATAGGAAGCTTCGCCTTTTCCTCGGAGTTTATGAACGAGCCCCTCCCTCCCGAGGCACGGGTCTTCCCCGAGGAGAAGATCCGTTATTACCGCCCTGAGGAGATCTCGAAAGCCTCGCTCGATATATATGGGGCAGTCGATCCCGCGATAAGCGGAAGGAAGGAGGCGGATTACTCGGCGATAGTGACCATCGGGGTCGATGGTTCTGGACGCATATTCGTTCTTTCTGCCGATATCGGGAGGTATTCCCCGAGCCAATTGGTGGAGCGGATCTTCCTCTCCTATCTCAGGTTCCATCACTTGGTGATCGGGGTGGAGGCTATCTCCTTCCAGGAGCTCCTCTGCAGGTTCATCGAGGATGAGGGGAGAAGAAGGAGACTATTTCTTCCGGTGAAGCCCATTGGAGTGCGGGGGGAGAAGAGGAGGCGCATCCTGAGACTCTCTCCTCTGATCGAGCGGGGAACCATCCTCTTTCGTCGCGAGGACCGTCTTCTCATCGAGCAGCTCATCGAGTTTCCCGCCTCTGCCCACGATGATGGTCCCGATGCCTTGGAGATGGCGGTCTCCTTAGCCAGGGAGGGGAGGGGCTTTTTTGAGGTGATCTCCGAGCCCGAGCGCCCGGGGGAGATCCAGCTTTGGTAGAAGGGGTGAGTGATGTTCGAATTTATCTCGGCTTGGCTTGAGAAGAAAAGATACGAACGGGAAAGATACCGTTTCGCCCGGAAGAGGCTCGTTGAGGCTTCCTCTTTTCTCCGGGATGAGGATGAGGGTGAGTATCAGCTAATAGCCTCTGGAGGGAAGGACTTTTCCGAGCTCGATCAGAAAACGATGCTCGAGCGGGCGCGGGAGTTGTGGAAGAGCAACCCCCATGCCCGGGGGATAGTAAGGACGCTTGAGAAATTCGTCCTGGGAAGAGGGGTAAGGATAATCGCCCACGACGAGAATCCACGGGTTCAGGAGTGGTGGGATGAGTTCGCTCATGAGAACGATTTCGAAAGGAGAACGCGGGAGATAGTCCGCCGTTCCTTCCGCGACGGAGAGTGTTTCCTCCGCTATTTCGTGAACGAGGAGACGGGAAGGGTAAAACTCCGCTTCCTCGAGCCAGAGGAGATAGCTGATCCCGAGGGAAGGGTGAGCTACGGTATCGAGACCGACCCGGATGATATCGAGACCCCACTCCGCTACTTCCGGGCGCGGAACGGGAGGCTCATCGAGATCATCCCCGCCCGGTTTATCCAGCATATAAAGATCCTGGTCGATTCCAATGTGAAACGAGGTCTCTCCTTCCTCTATGTGGTAATGCCCCTGATCAGCAAGTACGAGCAGTGGCTCAACGACCGGATCGTGCTCAACAAGATCAGATCAGCGGTGGCGATAATCAGGAAGGTCTCCGCCCCTCGAGGGGAGCTTACTGCCTTCTCCCGCGAGGGACTTACCGACGCGGGACGGAGGAGGATGTGGAAGCCCGGCTCCATCATCACCGTGAGCGAGGGGGTGGATTATCAGATACTCTCTCCCAACCTCCAGGCGCACGATGTCCAGTACGATGGGAGGAACATCCTCCTCGCCATCGCCTCCGGTTGCGGTCTTGCGGAGTATATGGTCTCTGCTGATGCGAGCAACGCCAACTACGCCTCCACGATGGTCGCCGAATCCCCATCGGTCCGCGAATTTGAAGACTGGCAGCAGTTCTTCGAGGTGGAGTTCGCCGAGATATTCCGCCGGGTTATAAGCGCTGGCATCGAAATGGGTGCTCTTCCCGCGGAGAAAGAGGTGACCTATTACGAGACCGGAGAAGACGGGATCAGGGTCTCCCGGAGGAGACTGGTGAAGACGAGCCTGAGCTGTGATGTCCTCTTCCCTCCCCTTGTTCACAGAAACATCAAGGAGGAAACCGAAGCACTCAGGATGCACAAGGAGATGGGGATCGTCTCCAACCACACCTTGGCGGGGAAACTCGGCTACGACTATCGGGTGGAGCTGGAGAAGATGAGGAAAGAGGAAGGGGAGAAAAAGGGGGACATCCCTTTACGAGACAAGGAGGAGTGAATAATGGCGAAGGATAAAGATCTCTCCTCATCGGTGAGAACGATCGAGCTCAAGGAGGAGGTGCTCTCCTCACCGCTGGTAGAGGCGAGGCTCGATCGGGAGAGGAACATAATCCGCGGTATCTCCCTTCTTTCCACCGTGAGCAGGAACGGAAGGAGATATACCGAGGAGGCGCTTAAGAAGGCGATCCCCCTTTTCGAGGGGGCGAAGACCTTTGCCAATCACCCGAAGCCAGCGGAGCGAGGTGAGGTGCGGGATGTGCGAGACCTCATTGGAAGGTGCTTCAATATCCGCTATGAGGAGGGAAAGCTCAAGGGGGACCTTGAGGTCCTTGAATCCCATAAGGATTGGGTTTTCCCCTTGGCGGAGCAGGCGAGCGATCTCGTTGGTCTCTCCATAAACGCGAGGGGTAAGGTACGGCTGTCCGATGAGGGTGAGGTGGTAGAGGAGATCGTCCTTGTCCGTTCGGTGGACCTCGTCTCCGAGCCAGCAGCGACCATCAATCTCTTCGAAAGCAGAGAGAAGGGGTTAAGGGCGATGGTCGATGAGCTGGTGGAAGCCCTGGCAAGGGAGCAGGAGAAGGTGAGGAGGCTTGAGCGTGAGCTCGCCATCGAGCGGGCGCTTTCTCGCTCTCGACTTCGGGGCGAGGATATAACCGAGGCTTTTCGGGAGGCTCTTTCTTCCGCCCCTGATCTTTCCGCGGTTTCTCGGTTGATCAGGGATCGGGAGGCGCTCCTTTTTTCTCCGAGGAAATGGGTCTCGGGTATGGGCGAGGAGAAGGAGCTTTTCCCTGGGAAGGGATGTTTTCCCGATGAGCTATTCATCAAAGCGGTTAAAGGGAGGTAGCGAATGTCAAATGTAATGAGGCATCGTTACGGCTATGAGAATCCGAGGTTGTTTGCGGTCGATTCCGCCACGGTGATCGAGATCGGGGATCTCCTCTGGCTCGATACCGATGATGTGAAGCCGGCAGCCGATCTACCCTGGAATACCGATCTCGCCACCACCCAGGCTGATTTTTCTGCCAAGTTCGCCGGGGTAGCGATGGAGGCTTCGCCTGCGGGTCATTCCGGTGAGATTCGGGTGGCGACCACCGGTGTGTTCGAGTTCGACTGTGATTCCGCCACCTTCGAGGTTGGGGATATGGTGAGTTGTGCCAAGGGTTCCGGCGATTTCCTGGAGAACCAGAAGGTAGTTGCTGTCTCCGCCCATCCCATCGGCAAGGTGGCGCGGAGAGAGCCGGTGGCGGGGAGCAAGGTACTCGTCGAGATAAGGGCGAGTGTGGTGCCGGCTCCAGCCAGTTAATTTCTCAAGGTTTAGGAGAGGATGAGATGATAAAGAACAAAGGTCAGAACCTGCGCGACCTTTACAACGCTTTGGGGGAGAAGGAGTTTATGGGGAAGATGAGGGAGCTTCTTCATTCCGACCCCCCGAAGCTCACCCCTGAGGACTTCAGCCTCCGCGAGCTCTGGGAGGCGGTAGGGAGTTCTGCCTTTCCCACCATCACCGGTGAGATAGTCTCGAAGAAGGTCATCGATGCCTATGAGGCGACCCCGACCATTGGGGAGAAGCTGGTGCATACGGTTCCCTCCCGGAGGAAGCGGGAGAACATCGTCGGCTTCACCGCGGTCGAGGAGGTGCGGGAGGTTCACGAGGGGATGCCCTATGAGGAGAGCACGGTAGCGGAGAAGGCGGTGGTGGTGGAGAACAGGAAGTTCGGGCGGATCCTCGCCATCACCGAGGAGGCGGTGATGGAGGACCAGACGGGGCAGATCCTCGAGCTCGCCGCCCGGTTGGGGGAGAAGGCGAAGCTCTTCAAGGAGAAGATGATCCTCGATGTAGTCCGTGATGTCGCCGGTACCGCCTACAACGGTTCCCCCCTCTACACTGAGGATCATGGGAACTTCCATTCGGTCGCCTTTGGCACCGATGGTTCTGGGCTCGAGGAGTCGAAGCGTCTCCTATCCAAGATGAAGGACGAGAATGGCGATCCCATCCTCATCTCGGGGAGGGTGCTCCTTGTACCGCCGGAGCTGGAGAAGGAGGCGTACAATTTGGTCAGCCCGGTGCTTACCCAGTCCACCTACCACAAGCAGATAATCTCCGAGATCCTTACCTCCCCCTTTATGACCGATCCCAACGAGTTCTTCTACGGCGATTTCAAGCGTCAGTTCCGCTATCAGGAGGTTTGGCCCATCCAGGTTCTTCGCTCCAGCCCCGAGAGTGAGGATGCTTTCTCCCGGGACATCGTGGTCAAGTTCAAGGTTCGGCTTTTTGGCGGTTGTGGGGCGGTGGATTACCGGTATGTGGTTCGTTCTGAGGGCTGATTCTGTTTTTTCAGCCAGGGGGATGCTCATCCCGGCGCTACCTCAGCTGGTGGCGGAGGTGTTCGCCGGGAGGAAGCACGGGCGGGGGGACATCCCCCCGCCCCCACCCCCCTTTTGGAAGGAGGAGCGAGATGAAGGTAAGGCTTCCATCCTATGTGGACAAGAAGGAGCCGGTGATCCTCCGCACCACGGTGGAACGGCTCCTTGCCGAGATACTATCTCAGCTTCAGGAGATAGCCAAGCTCATAAGGAAGGAGAAGGGGTGCGATGGGGATAAGTTATGAGGAGATAGAGGCGAAGATAGCCTCGATCCGGGCAGAGCTCGACAAGTTAGCCCAATCACCCGAGGTGGACTATCAGATAGGGGACAAGAAGGTCTCCGCCTCTCAGAAGCAGGCACAGCTTCTCGCCCAGCTTGAGTATTGGGAGAGGAGGCTTAGGTCGTTCCCCTTTGAGGACGCCTTAAGCTTCGATTATCGGATCACCAGGTTTGGGGATGATGTCTCCGATTATGAGGAGTAGCAGATGGCGGATATAGAGAAGATGAAGGAGGACACGGAGCGGATCCTCTCGGAGTGGGGGAGGAAGGTGGTGGTGAAACGGCTTACCCTTAGCTACTCCACTATGGGGGAGCCGGAGGAGGGTTTCTCCCCGGTGGATCAGGGGGGCACGGTGGAGGTTACCTGCGATCTTCAGCCGATAGGTGGCGATCTCTCCTTCCGGATGGATGGCGTTCTCTCTTCGGCTACTCATCGTGCCTTCTTCCCTTCCTCCTCTGACATCAAGCCGAACGATCGGGTCTATCTCGACGAGGAGAACTTTCTCATCGTGCTCCGGGTGGATGCTCACCCCGATCACCTCGTCGCCTATCTCAAGGAGAGGAGATGAAGGGGAGGGATTTCCTTATCCGGCTGAGGGGTTTCCCGGAGGAGCTTAAGGGGAGGATGAAGGTTATGCTTTCCGCCATATCGGAGGAGATGGTGGCTTACGCTAAGGCGAACCATCCCTACCATGATCGGAGCTCTGAGCTTACCCGTTCCATCTACGCCAGGGTGAAGGTCGATGGAGGGCGGTTTTCCCTCATCCTCGGCGCTTCCGCCCCTTATGCCTCCTTTATCGAGTTCGGGACCGCTCCCCACTTCGTCGGTTCAGCAGTGTTCCTCAAGGGTATCGGTTTCCGCTACATTGGGCTCCATCCGGGAACCCCTCCTTCTCCTTTCCTTAGACCCACGGTGGAGGCTTTCAGGGGAAGGGTGAGGGAGGAGACGAAAAAGGTCCTAATCCGGATTATGGAGGGGATTAAATGAAGGAGATCAAGGAGGCGATATACGGCAAGCTGGTGGCGGACGAGACCTTACGGGTGCTTCTCGGCGCTTCGGCGGAGGATCCCCGGATCTACTACTACTTCCCACCAGGGGAGATAGGGCTTTCTTCCTCTGCTCCTGCCTATATCACCTACTACGAGCTTTCCTCCGCCTCCCCCTTCATCGAGCGGGAGGAGGAGGTCTATGCCATAGATATCTGGGCGTGCACCCTCTCCGTATTGGAGGATGTCTTTGCACGGGTTGATGGGCTTCTCAATCGGAGGTTCCTCTCCCTTCCAAGCTACTATCATCTTCTCACGGTGAGGGAGTTCAAGCGCGATCTCTTCGAGCCGGAGCGAGGGCTCTACCATAAGGTGGTTCACTATCGGGTCATATTCATCAGGAAGGAGTAGGAGATGGTGGGAAAAAGAGAGGAGATATTGGCTGACATAGCCGCTACCCTTTCCTCTTTGGGGGATGCTTCGGTCATCCGTAGGGCATCGTTTCCCGATCCCTCTGAGTTCGAGGATGTCTCCCTTCCCCTTCTTTATGTGATCGACGGCGAGGAGACCTTTGTTCCCGAGAAGGGGAGGGGATATTGGTCGGAGCTCGGGGTTAGCGTCTTGGGGGTGATAGAGGATAAGGATACCCCGTCGACCAGTTTGAACCAGCTTCTCTCACGGGTGATGGAGGCGCTTTCCGGGGACATCACCCGGGGAGGCTTCTCGGTATCCACTGAATTTGTCAGGGTGCGGATAAGCCCTGAATTCAAATACCCCTATGCCGGTTTTATCCTTGAGCTCAAGGTTCTTTACCTTGAGGAGGCGCTTTAGAAGGAGGTTTTGAATGGCTTATCAGGACGATCAGATGACGATAGCCTTAGGGCGGGATGAGATCCTCTTCGTCGTTCCTGAGAATGAGATGGGGGTGACGGCAGAGCCCGAAGCTGACGATGCCGTCTTCCTCACCTCGGAGGCATCCTTCCGTCAGGGCTATACCTATCATGAAAACGAGGAGAGGAACGGTACTCGCTCCCAAAAGGAGAGGATCCCCGGGAGGATCCCCCACGGAGAGTTCTCCTTCTCCTGCTACATCAAGCCGAGCGGTACCCCTGGTGTTGAGCCGGCGGGTTCCTCCCTCTTCCTCGGCGTATTCGGGAGCAAGGAGGTGAGCTCTGAAGATACGATAAGCGATACCCCTACCCCCACTACCACCAGGTTCGCCGTTTCCGATGGAGGAAGCTTCAAGGTGGGTCAGGCGGTGCTGGTCAATGGGGAGGCGACCTTTATCTCCGCCATCGATGGGGATCTCCTCACCGTGGACCCAGCCCTCTCCACCCCGCCTGCTCCTCAAGATAAGGTGGGAGCGGGAGTGCACTATCGGGTTGCCGAGGACCTTCCTTCGTTCACCATTTGGGCGAAGAAGGGGCATACTGTGTTCACCTTCGTAGGCTGTGGCTTTGATGAGCTCTCCCTTACCGTATCCGGAAGGGAGCCCCTTTCTGCGAATTTCCGCGGTGGGTTTCTCCGGATGATGGTGACGGGAAGCGATGAGCTTTTCTCCTCGATCGACGCGGTTAGCGAGACCATCCCTGTTCGGGATGCGAGGAAGTTCGAGGTGGGAAGCATAATCAAGGTGGATGATGAGGTGATGAAGGTAAGCGGGGTCGATCATCAGGCGAACGAGCTTACGGTCATTCGGGGGTATAAGGGAACGACCGCCTCATCCCACGATGGAGGAGCGAAGGTCACCCCGTATCTTCCCTCACCTTCCTCAACGGGCTATCCAGTGAACGGTAAGCTCGGCATCGCTCGAATGGATGGGGCAGAGTTTCCCATTCTCGAGGGAAGCATCACCTTCCGCAACTCCCTTCGCTTCCTCGAAGAGGAGAAGACGGGAGAGGAGGAGGCTACCTCCTTTATTCCTGGGGAGAGAAGGATCGAGGGGAGTATCCGGATCTATTTCCGGAAGAAGGATGCCTCGTTCTTCTACGAGGCGAGAGAGAGGATAGCGAAATCGCTCATCCTCCCGGCAGGGGATGAGAAGGGGAAGATCGTTCTCCTCCACCTCCCGCAGTTTCACCTTGCCTTCCCCGAGATCAGGGGTGGTGAAGAGCAGGTAGCGGAGCTCACCCTTATGCCCTACGCCGATTCCGGTGAGGAGGAGCTTTCCCTTCACTTTTTGTGATGAGGTGAACGATGAGTGGGGAGATGGATTTAGGGAAGATAGCGGTTTTCGAGGATGACGAGGGGACCTGGTTCCCCTTCTCCGATGATCCCTTTTTCTCCGGTTTTGAGATAAAGCTCCGGTTTCTCGATCCGAAGACGATAGACAGGATAAGGAGGAAGTGTCTCCGGATAGCTCTGGGCAAGGAGGAACTGGACGAGGAGAAGTTCTTTCGCTTAACGACCGAATACTCCTTCGTTGGCTTTCGTGGGCTTACGGTGAGGATGCTCAAGAGGCTGATGCCCCTCCGTGAGGTGAGGCTTCCCGGGGGGAAGGTGCTTGAGGATGATGATGAAATACCCTATTCCCCGAAAAACGCCCTTTTCCTTCGGGAGAACTCCTACGCCATTCGCCGGTTTATAAGCGAACATCAGCTCGAATGGGAGCGGTTCTACGAGAGAAAGAGGGAGGCGGAGCTAAAAAACTGAGGGAGCTCGCCCGTTTCCTTCGGGGAGGAGGGTTGAGGGATTATGAGCTTGCGGAGCTTATCGCTCAAGGGATCATCCCCGAGGAGGAGCGGGCGAGCCACCTTCCCCCAAGGGTTCTTCCCGGAAATGAGGAGGCGGTGAGACTTTTCACCCTTCTCCGGGACCAATATCGGATCCTCGGTTATGAGAAGGAGGGAAAACCAGTGATCGCCCCTGATATACCAGCGATAAAGGCGATGCTCGATATCTATGAGGTCGAGAGGAAGGAGGAGGTTTTCGAGAAGATCCTCTTTCTCTTCCATGAAGTCCTATTGGGCGACTGATCTTCCCTCATACTGGCTAAACAGTGAGGACTAAGGTAGATGGCAACGGTAGAATTCGATCTGGTGATCGATACCTCGCCTGCGGAGAGAGGAATAAAGGACCTTGATGACGCTCTTTCCTCCCTCCTCGAGGCGAGCGAAGGATTAACCAAGGGCTTTGATACCCTCTTTAAGGGGATTTCCTCCGCTTCCGTCAAGGCAGGGGAGGCGTTCCGTTTGAACCTCTTCTCCCCTTTTAAGGAGATGAGGGATGTTTTTTCCCGTCTCCCCGAGGAAGCGGAATCGTTTGGCTATGAGTTCATCGATAGCTTCGTAGCCGGTTTCTCCTCAGCCTGGCGTTACCATAAGCGAGTTCTTGGCGATATCGCTGATGATGTCCTTTCTCTCTTCCAGTTTGCGGGAAGCCCTCCCTTTTTCCGGGTGAGGCGTTCCGGGTACCGCTTTATCTCCTCTTTCGCCGCTGGGATTGAGGAGGCTTCTCCCGACCTTTTAGGAAAGGTGGCGGATACCGCCTTAGAGGTGGTCGATACCTTGATCGGCGGGCTGAGGGAGAAAGGAGGCGATATCTCGAAGATTGCTTCCGAGGTGATAGGAGGACCGTTCCTTTCCCACGGCTCGGTGGCGAGTGTCATCTCCTCTTTCTTCAAGGGAGGAGGGCTCGAGGGGATGGTCAAATCGGCTGAGGATATCTTTCTCCGCTTCTTCGGTGATAACGGTTCCATACCTCAGATATTCAAGGGTCTTTTTGGCTCTGGAGGCACGGTTGAAACGATATTTAGCGATCTTTTCGGCGAAGGAGGACGGCTCTCAAGCATCCTCTCTGGTTTCCTCTCCCAGCTCGGCGGAGCCTTTGGCTGGGTTTCCGGCATCCTGAGCCTGATGAAGAAGATCAATGTATTCCCAGAGCCCTGGTGGCTATATGAAGAGGAACATTATACCTTGATACCAGGGGAGAAACCGGGGCGGAGAGAACCGCCAAAAGGCTCTCCTTGGTGGCGGTGGTGGAGGGAAGGTAATTTTCAGCACGGCACCCCTTATGTCCCGGAAACGGGTCTTTACCAGCTCCATAAGGGGGAGGCGGTTATCCCTGCCTGGGCGAACCCCTTCAAGGGAGGGGTGAAGACGGAGGCGAAGGTCGAGAACCATCTTACTCTTCATCTGGATGTGAGCCTTGATGGAGAAAAGATAAAGCAGTTTGTATTCAAGAACATCGAGACCGCCACCAAGGATGGAGCGATCAAGCTTCATCCGATAGCGGTAAAGGAGTTTTAAAGATGGCGAGCAGAATAAGATATCTCTGGCAGAACCTTATCGACCTTACCGGGACGAACCTTACCGCCTCATCCGAGGTCTCCACCCTGCCCGTTGCCAATCTCAGGCATCCTTTTCGCACCCTCGTCTGGCGGACTACTGGTTGTGCGGAGGAATGGGTGGTGGTCGATTTCGGTAGCCCCTACAGCGTGAAGGCGGTTTCGTTCATCAACCATAATCTGACGAGCAATGCGGTTATCAAACTGCAGGCAAATTCATCCGATAGTTGGGATAATCCTCCGTTTGAGACCACACTTACCCCTCATAAAGAGACGATTATCAAGTGCTTCGACGCTCAGAATTACCGCTATTGGCGGTTATGGATACAGGATAGTGGAAACCCTTCTGGCTACATCGAGATCGGGAGGTTGTATCTCGGCTCCTATTTCGAGCCGAGCAGAAATTTCGTCTATGGCTGGGAGTACCGGATTATAGACCCCTCCCGGATAGATGCTTCGGATGGGGGGCAGGAGTTCGCTGATATCGAGGACAATTATCGGGTTATCTATGTTGCCTTCGGAGCGGGGATGATTACAGAGCAGGATAAGGAGGAGTATGAGCGGATGCTCGCTTATTGTGGTAGAAGCAGGGATTTATTTATCGCTCTCGATTATGAGAATCACCCAAACGATTGGACTTTTTATGGCAAATTCGTAAATACCGATTTCAGTTTCAAGAACTCCGTTGGTGAGTTCTATGAGGCAGGCTTTGAATTTAAGGAGAGCAGGTAATGGCGATCACCACCTTTTCTGAGCTAATAACCTCACCAAGGGCGAGAAAGGTTTATCTCGCCGAGATCGTTCCCGGCGTCGAGCTCGATAGCGATAACTGGACCGCCACCGGCGGTGGTGCCTACTATCAGACCTGGTATGAGAGGTTTTTCTCCGTCCCGGTGGAGATAGAGAAGGTAGAGGAAAACGGGGTAGAGCTTACTAAGAAGAGCTCGATCGCCGAGGTGGAGGCGAACGCCGGCTCCTGGTATCAGGAACCACCACAGGAGACGGTCTGGGACAATGGGGCTACCATCTGGGATAACGGGCAGACGAGCTGGGACAGCTGGGGAGCGGTTTACATCCATTGCACCGATAGCGGGAGCCCAAATGAAAAGACAGTGATCGCCTACATCCGGCTCAGGTTTGCCAGCTCGCCTGTAATCTTCGATAACCATTATTACTTCCCTCGGCTCTCCAAGGAGGGGCTTCCCTCGGTCTCCGCCGAAAGTCAGGATATCTTCTTCTCCGGGATCTCGGTTGGCTCAGCAGGGATATCCTTGCTCAATAACGATGGCTTCTTTGATTCCATTCTCAGGCGGTATATCTGGATAAATCGAGAGGTGAAGATACTGCTCGGTGGCGAGGAACTCCCCTATTCGGAATATAAGACCATCTTCCGGGGAAAGATACAAGGGGTGAGCTATACCGATAGGAAGGTAAGCTTCTCCTTACGGGATATCCGGGTGGATTTCCATAAGAAGCTTCCGCCGAACGAGTTTTACACCACTACCTATCCCCATATGGATCCGGGTGCCGAAGGAAAGCCGATCCCTATAATCTGGGGCGAGGTGAGGAATATCAAGCCCACCCTTATCGATTCCACCGTCAATTACGGCAAGTATAAGGTCGCCGATCACGCCCTCTATTCTGTAGATGCGGTTTATGCGGATGGCTCGGCATTGACGGAGAATACCGATTACTCGGTTGACCTGGCAAATGGTGAATTTACCCTGCTAACCAGCCAGAGCGGTAAGGAGATAACCTGCGATGTCAAGGGGAGAAGGGACGATGCGAGCGGTTCAATAACCGGCACCCCGAATGGTCTAATAGAGAAGGCGTCGGATGTGGTAAGGGATATCTGCATCAATTACCTTGATGTTTCCTCTGCTGATATCGATAGCACCAGTTTTGAGGAAGCACGAGAGAGGGACTGGCCATTATCTATTTATCTTTCTAAAACTGAATCATCAGCGGAGATAATCAGGAAAATTTGTCAATCAACCATCGCCCATTTCATCATCGGGGCTGATGGTAAGGTCTATTTCAAGATGTGGAAGGGAGAGGTTCCGGCAGGAACACCCACCATAAAGGACGAGGAGATAATCAGCTTTCAGGCGTCTTCCAGGGCGGATGAGGTCTTTTATAAGGTGATCGTCTATTACGGTGATGATCCGGAAAATCGACGGGCAACCAGTTATTCCGATAGCGAGGTGAAGATAAAGTATGGGCGGGCGATTGCGAAAGAGGTTCAGTCCTATCTCAAGGATACCGTCGATGCCAACGATCTTGCCTTCAAACTATTTCAGCTGGCTCAAAAGCCGTTGACCGAATATGAGATCATCACCAAGCTCAAGCCGATAGAGCTCGCCATCGGGGATAAGATCAAGATCAGGCGAAGAAGAGCACCGACCGCTACCGGGAAGCTCTCCGAAGATATCTTCCGTATCCTCGCCATCTCCCGGGACATCGCCGGGATGAGGACGAGGCTGAAGGTAGTGGAGGATATCGCCTCCCTCGGCTATGAGGTATGTAGTTATCAGTGCCAGACCGGTTGTGAGGTATCCTGCCAGACTGCCTGCCAGCTTCAACCCTGCCAGGAGGGGTGCGAGATTACCTGTGAGACCACCTGCGAGAAAAGCTGTCAAGGTGGGTGTCTTACCAGTTGCCAGGAGACTTGCGAGGTATCCTGCCAGACCGGTTGTGAATTGGGGGAATGTGAAACTGCTTGTGAATTGGGAGAGTGTCAGACTGCCTGCGAATCAGGAGAGTGTGAAACTGCCTGCGAAACGGGAGGGTGTGAAACTGCCTGTGAGCTCCAGCCCTGCCAGAGGGTTTGCCAGATTTCCTGTCAGACCGCCTGTGAGCTTCAACCCTGCCAGGAGGGGTGCGAGGTTTCCTGTGAGACCGGATGCGAGGTCAGCTGTACGGTGGGGTGCGAAGTCTCCTGTCAAGAATTCTGCGAAATCGAGTGTGAATTTGCAGAGGAGATGCCAGAATGAAACTTTTTTGGGTTTATTTGACTAATAATTGCAACCTTGCCTGTCGCTATTGTTTTCAGCGACACCAAAAGCGAGATATGTCCCTTTCCGTAGCAACAGCGACCATCGACTTCATTACCAATGATCCAAGGGATGATCTCCAGGTTCAGTTCTACGGTGGGGAGCCAACCCTCAAGTGGGATTTGATGTGGTGGATGATCGAAACGATCAGGGAGAGACGAAAAAAGACCCGGTTCACCTTTACCACCAATGGCACTCTCCTTACCCGGCAAAGGCTGAAGCAAATAAAGGAGGGGAAGGTAAGGTTTGCCCTCTCCTGCGACGGGCCGCCTGAGGTTCAGAACCGTTCCCGTCCCCTTAAAGGGGGTGGTAAGAGCTTTGAGCGGATACCCCTTGCGGATATCGCCGGTCTTTTCCCTGAGACCCAGATAATTATGGTGGTTGACCCTTTAAATGCCCCTTATCTGGTGAAATCAACCCGGTTTTTCATCGAGCGGGGATTTAGGAATATCGCCCATAACCCGGATTTTGAGGCAAGCTGGCAAGAGGCAGACCTTGCCCTTCTTAGAGAAAAGGTAAAGGAGTTGATGGATTACTATATCGACCTCTACGAGGCGGGGAAGAGGGTTAACTTTATGTGGCTTGGCTGGGCGATGAAGAACATCAATGCTGCTAAGGGAAGGATCGCTCAGACCCTTTGTGGTCTCAATAATAATCTGCTTGCTATCGATACCGATGGGAGGATCTACCCCTGCCAGGGATATATCAACTGCCGGTCGGAGCTTTCAAAGCTTTATTCCATCGGGGATGTGTTTAAGGGGATAACTGCAGAGAAGAAGGAGGCGGGGATATTGGCAAAAAGCAGGCTTAAACCGCCGGATGGGGCAGATTGTGCACACTGTTTCCTTAGGTGGAAGTGTAGCGGTGGTTGTCTTCCTGAAAATCTCGCCATCACTGGCGATCGGTATCAGATAAGGGAGAATCACTGCCGGCTACTAAATATCATCATCCCGGAGGCAACGAGGGCGTTGATCTTGACGGGTCAGGTGTCTGTTGGCACTCCGCCTCCTCCGCCGTGGCGAGCGCTTGAAGAAAGGCTTGCCCGAATTGAGAAAAAGCTCTCCGGGATGCCAATCGTTCAGATAGAGAAAGTGAGGTGATAATATGGCTTGGGATAAAAACAAACCATCCTCCGGGAACGCTACCACCCAGAGCGTGAGGGACAATTTCGCTGCCATCGAGGCGGTGTTATCTCAGGATGCCCTTCTAAACGGATACATCAGGGCTGAAGTGGTGAGTAGCAATCCAACCCCGGGGAAAGAGGGGCGGTTGATATTCAACACGACCTTAGGGGCACTTCTGGTAGATAGCGGCTCCTCCTGGCTCAATCTGACGCCATCAGCGAGGATGAAGTGTGGTTCCTATACCGGAAACGGAGTGGATAACCGGGAGATAACCGGGATCGGCTTCCAGCCGGATTATGTCCTGGTGAGGAGAGATGGGGGAGAATATTTGCCCGATTCAGGATTGGTTTTCCGGACGAAGACAATGAATGCAAATGAAAGTAGCACTACCTATGGGGCAATGCTTACTAACGGTATCAAATCCTTCACCACCGATGGTTTCACGCTCGGCACTGATGACCGGGTGAATAAGAACGGTGAGACCTATCACTATATAGCTTTCAAGGAGGGCTGATGGATGAAGCTTGCAGTGAGGAAGAAGGATAACCAGGTGATGAACGATATACAGGATAACCTGAACACCCTAAAGGGGATCGTGGCACAGTTCGGAGGGAGGGAGGAGGACTATCTCCTTCTCGATGTCCCTCCTGAGCTGGCAGAGAAGATAAGAAAGGGTGTTCGGTACATCAAGTTCGACGGGAAGAGGTTCATCTTAGAAAAGGAGGCTCTCCGTCCGCCGGCAATAAAGCTCGACGATGGCAAGATCCTCCTCACCAGGGGATGGGTGAGGGGAAACGAATGGCGGGATAAGGATGAAGAGGTGGACGATCCGGATTTTCCTTACGAGCAGATAAAAGCGAAGAGATGGGCGGAACTCACATCCAGGGAGAAAGAGCTTTTTTGGGAACGGATAAAAAAGGTCCTTTAGAGGGAGAGAGATGTCCGGGCGTAAGAAGGGGCTTGATCGCGAGGCGCTGATGCTTGGTGAGCTCCGTCAGGGGTTTTCCGAGCTCGGACGGAGGCTCGATCAACTCGAGGAATCCCTTGGCGAGCGGATCGAGCGACTGGAATTCCGGCTTGCTGAGGCGGAAAAAGCGATAGTGGAGATGAGAACCTGGGGAGGCGCCCTCAAGGTGGCAGCGGGGATAATCGCCGGCATCATCTCAACGATGGTCTCGGCGGTGTTCGCCTATTTCCTTAAGAGGTGAGGGATGAGACGGCTGGCGATCTCGGCAGGGCATTATCTGGAAAGACCAGGAGCAAAGGTATCCTTCAAGCAAAATGGTAAGAGGATAACCCTGATTGAGCACGAGCTCGCCTGCCAGGTGATAGAGGAACTCTACCTCATTCTGGTAGCTGATGGCTATTCGGTCTTTGAGACGCCACGGACGCCCCTTTCGGAGAAGGTTCGGTTCATAAATTCTCTTCCCGCGCTTGATCTTGCCCTCGAGGTTCACTTCAACGCCGGTCCTCCCGGAGCAGAAGGCACAGAGACGATCTACTTCTCGGAGGAAGGAGAAAAACTCGCTTGGGCAATGATGAGCGGGCTTATGGCTCGTCTTCCTTTTGCTAATCGGGGGGCGAAAAAGGACGAGACGATTCTCCGAAATGGCGAGCCGTTTATCTCTTATTTCCTACGGCGTACCTATCCACCGGCGGTGCTGGTCGAGGTATGTTTCCTCACCAATCCCGGAGATCGCTCCTTTCTCCTTTCTCGCTCTGCTTTTTATGAGATCGCCTCTGCCCTGAAGCAGGGAATAGACGAGTATTATCTAACTCTGGAAAAAGACGAGGTGAAAGAATGGACGCGGTTATCCTCCTTATCCTGATCGCCCTTTGTACTGCTCTCGGTTATCTGCTCGCAAGTAAAAGAAAGCAGGATGAACCCCCGGGTTCGATTGAACCCCCGGGTTCGGTTGAACCCCCTGGCTCGGATGAGCCTCCGCCACAGCCGATACCTCCGGAACCCGAAGAGCTCTTCAAGCCAGAGGGGGCAAATGTGCCGAAGCCTTACCACTTTCCAGAAAAGCAAGCCGAGGCGTTAAGGGCGATGGGGATAGATTGGGTTCGCATCCCCTTGGGACGGCGAGGTATTGATCCGACGCCTTTCATCAGGGAGGGGTTTCACATCTTGGCGGTAACCGATAACTATGCCAGGGATGTTCCCCGCTATCCTGAGATCCCCGCCTGGGAGTTCAGAAACGAGGCGAACCTGATGGGGAAATCGCCAGCGGATTATCTCATAGAGCTCCGGGCGTTCTACAAGTATATGAGGAAATATCACCCAGAGAAAATCATCCTGACTTCCTGCGCCGGTGGTGGAATGGAGAGAAGGATCAGGTGGAACACCGAGCTGTGGAGACTCCTTAAAGATGAGGATATGCCGGAACTCGTTTTGAACATCCATACCTATAACGACGCCGTCCTTCACGAGCTTCCCATCTATAAGGAGGCTCTTGCTGGTTTTGCCAATCCCCTTTGGATTACCGAGTTCGGCGTTTCTGATTTTGAGAGGCAGGCGGAGATAGCTAATAGATGTTATCCCACCTTGAAGGGGCTTCCTCGGCTTGAGAAGGTGTTCTGGTGGGCACTCTTCGATGGCGAGGCGGGTAAGGATCCGTTCTCCCTCGTTTGGGTATATCCTGAGCAAATTATCTACAGCCCCTTGGGGGAGCAATTGAAAAGGAGTAAGGGAAATGGCTAAGAGGATACTTAAGGGATTGAGATTGATCGCCCTTTATGCCGTTTACGGCGTTTTGTGGGCGGTGTTATCCTTGCTTTCGGCGCTGGAGAAGGCGCTTGAATCCCTGTTTGCCAGGGTAGGGGAGGCGATCTATGCGGGGCGATGAGCTCGCTAAGGCGGTGAAGCTTATCGGTTGGGCGAAGCTGATCCAGGTGATTGTGGCAGTGGTGGTGCTCGTCGCTGTAATTTTTGGAGGTTTTTACATAATCTCCTTAAGGCGAGAGGTTGCAAAGAGCAATGCCAAGCTTGAGGAGATGAACCGAAGCTTCCTTCGCCTTTCCCGGGCGGTGCGTGCTCGTTCGGTTGCGGTGTCGGATCTGCGGAGGACGATAAAGGATTGGCGGGTTAATCCCGAGGTGTTGCGCCTCATCCGAAAAAATAGAGAGGAGATAACCTTAGTGGGCAAGCTGGTGGCGGAGATGAGGGGGACCCGTCAGGGTATCTCCCTCGCTCCCATATCGGGAGGGGGAAAGCCAGAAGTTAAGGAGTTCTCTTCGGAGATCAGGCTTCCCGACGGTCCTCCTATCGCCTGGTGGCGGGTGAACACCCTTGGCAAAGCGGAGCAAGGCATCTATCCCTTTGAGCTTCATCTCCTCACCACCCTTTCCCGGCAGAGCTCCGGTGGCTTCAACCTCTATAATGAGCTATACCTCACTCTGCCGGGCGATCCGGTGTGGAAGGATAAGCGGTATCCCCTTCCCATCAAGAGCTCCGAAGTCCGCTTTATCTCTGAGGAGAGGAGGGGACTTTTCTTCAGCCCGGCGCTCGATATCGGGCTCGATATCGGCGTAAAACCGCCTCGTTCAGCGGGTATCGGCTATAGTCTTGGGTTTTCCCTTCTTTCTTATGGAAGGAGGAGCGATTGTGAGTGGCGGTTTTTCCGGTTCTCCCTCGGTGCCCTCGATGATGGGCTTAGTATCGGTTTTTCGCCCGTATCTTACAATATCGGGGATTTGCTACCGCTGGTTCAGGATCTGTGGTTCTCTCTTGGCATAAATCACCGCGGTGCATTTCTCTTTACCCTGAGCACCGTATTTTGATGGGTGGCGATATCCTGATGAGGGAGAAACCTCTTTTCTCCTCAGAGGGTTAGGGTAGGGCGGGATGGTGCAGGTGTTTTCCCCTTGGTTTGGTTGGTTTTGGTGTTATAGCAAGATTTAAGGAGGGGATCGATGAAAGTTTCTTCTCCCGAACGGCCCTTTTTAGCCAAGCTCAATTCGCGGAGCTTTTTGGTAGTGGTTTCCCTCCTTGCTCTTTCCTGGATCGCCTTTTTCCTCGGCAAGCTTTCGGAGAGAGGATTGATTCAACTCGTGATCTTCCTCACCGGCTTCTTCCTGAGCTATAAAGGTGTTAAATGTAGAATGTTAGATAGAAGTTGAAAAAATTTTTTTAGCTTATATAATAAGTGTGGTATCTAAAAATTTGAAGCGCGGATGTGAGGGAATGGGAGTTTAAAGAAAGGGGGGGGTGTGATAGGTTCTAAAGATAAACTTATAATTCAGAAGATAAACGAAGAACGAAAACAGGCTCATAGCACGCGTCAGAATCTTTATAAATTGTTAGAAAAAGAAATAGGCGTTCCCGTGATTTCATTTTTCACCAGTTTTGTATATCCGGTTGGGATCGAGAATAGCGATGTTGGGATGTTGCAAGAAGCTTTAAGAAAAAGCGACTTGTCAAAAGGTTTTGCATTATTTTTAAGTTCTCCTGGTGGAGATGCTTTGGCTGCAGAGCGAATAATAAATGTTTGTAGGGCGTATAGTGGAACCAAAAAGTATCAGGTAATTGTAGCAGGTATGGCGAAGTCAGCGGCGACGTTGATTTGTCTTGGAGCAAGTGAGATAATTATGAGTGAGACTTCTGAGCTTGGCCCAGTTGACCCGCAAATAGTAATCAAAGAAGGAAATAGCGTGAAAAGGTTCTCCATATATAAGCTAGTGGAAAGTTACAAGGAGTTATTTGAGGCTGCTGTAACTACTCAGGGGAGAGTGGAACCTTATCTTCAGCAGTTGGCTAACTATGATGAGAGGGAGATAACACATTTTCAGTCAATCTTGGAGTTAACTAAAGATATAACTATAAAAGTTTTGAAAGATGGGATGCTGAAAGATGATGAAGAAGACAAAATTGAAGAAAAAATAAAGATTTTTCTTACTCCTGAAAGAGCAAAGATACATGAGAGACCTATCTACGCTCGAGAAGTCAAGAGTTGTGGATTAAAGGTGAGAGTGGAAGATCTCAGAAGTAAGTTTTGGTCAACAGTTTATGAGTTATATGTGAGATTAAACAATTATGTGTCCCATAACGATATAGCAAAGTGTATAGAAAGCAAAGATTACTCTTTCATAGCTAAGATATAGGAGGTTGATTTTATGAGGAAATTGATTAACAAAGAATCACCTCTTCCAAAAGAGAAAAGATTTGGAAAAGAGAGGAAGAAATACCAGGAAATATGGGAAAGAGTTAAACCATTTATTAAAGAACGAAAAAGTAAACAATATTCCACGGCAGGAAGGTGGGAAAGCTCCGATAGTTAATTGGCTAGATTCAGAATAGTTTTTTCGTTCCTGAGCGAGCGATAGGTATTGGGTGCAAAGAGTAATTTTTTAACAGCGAAGAGAGGGGAGTAGTTTTTAATAAACGAATTTGGAAAGTAGAGATAAGAGAAGTTAATTTAATCTTTGGTAAATTTGACAATATAGTACTGAGGATGTTTCCCTTTTAGGTGAAGGTTTTTTATTGTCAAGAGTTGATCTCGCGGAATGGTGATATGGCCTGAGGCTGAGAGGTAGAAGCGAAAAGCGAGATTGAGTAAGTTGAATCTCTACAAAGGTGTATTTAATTATTGGAGATTAAAGCAGAGAAGTGTGCTTGTTATTTTATTTCTTGGAAGTTTGTTTTTGCTTCTGGGGCGGTTTTATGTCACCAGGAGTGTGGCAGGAGGGGATGCGGTATATTACTACATCACCTTAAGATCGCTTGTAATCGACCGGGACCTGAACTTCGCTAACGAATACCATCATTTCGCAAATACCATCTCGCCCTTCACCGGAAACCCGAAGATAAGGAAGATACCGAAACCAACGATAACAGGAAGGCTCCCCAATAAATACCCGATAGGAAGCGCCATTCTCCTTTCCCCCTTCTTCGCCCTTGCCCACCTGTTAGCCCTCGCCCTGAAAGCGGTAGGCGTCCCTCTATCCGCCGATGGTTATGGAACGATCTATCAACTTTCTGCCGGAATAGGAAGCCTCATCTACGGGTTTGCCGGCTTGCTCCTCATCTTTCTCCTCGGGAGAAGGCTTTATGAGCCAAAGGATTCCCTTCTTTCAACCTCCTTTATTCTCCTTGCCACCCCGCTCATCTACTACCTGACAATGGAACCGTTGATGTCCCACTCCCTCTCCTTCTTCGTGATTAGCCTTTTCATCTTCCTCTGGTATCACCTGCGGAAGAAGGGGAGGGTTTACCACTTCGCCTTACTTGGGGCGATTGGTGGGCTCGCTGGTATCGTCCGCTATCAGGATGGCTTTTTCCTCCTCATCCCGGTGATCGACCTCGTCATCCTCTCCTTCCGCCGGAGGAGGGATGAGGTACTTCTTTTCGCCCGTTATGGTTTACGGCTGGCGATGTTTATCTTTGGAGCGGTTTTAGCCCTCTTGCCCCAGCTCTATGTAAATAGGGTGCTTTATGGTTCTTTTTTCACCACCGGCTATGCGGGGGAGAGCTTTCCTTATTGGAAGATGCCGAAGCTCCTTTATACCTTATTCTCTCCGGCAAGTGGTCTTATCCTCTGGTCTCCGATAATCGCTTTTTCCCTTGTGGGGCTCCTTTTTCTTTCTCGGCGGGATCGGCTTTTTGGTTCGCTCCTCTTTTTCGCCTTTCTCGCTCAGTGGTATTTGGTAAGTAGCTGGTGGAGCCCGGACCAGGGGGATTCCTTTGGTAATCGGATGCTTCTAAACTGCATCCCGATATTCGCCTTCGGTTTGATGGAGCTCTTCCAGCGGATTAAGAAGCGAGAAGGGCTTTATAAAACGGTGTTGATCCTCTCCTTTCTTTTCGTCCTGATAAACGGGGTTCTTGCCGGGCTTTACTGCTTCCGCATCATCGGCAATCCTTATTGATGGGAGGATTTGATCCCCTTCGGGGATGTAGGGTATTGTTAACCATCACTTCCACCCATCTTGCTAACCTTCGATCAGGAGCTAAAGGGGAACCATTATACCTGTAAGATAGGTTTTTCAATATCTGAGGAATGCGCTTCTCGGTGAAGAAACCAGCGCTTACCATAACCGGTATCACGATCACCTTCCCCTTTTTTGCTTCCTCTTTCACCACTTCCCGGAGATAGGGGGACCTCCCTTTGAAGATGTAGCCGTACTTCACATCTTTTAGCCCGAGTTGCTTCTTGAGTTGAGTAGCCAGCGAGGCGAGTTGTTCATTCCATCTCGCCAGGTTTTCTTCGGTTTCCGCTCCATAAGCAGTGAGCACCACGATTTCATTCTTTTGGGAAACGCTTAGCTCCTTTACCCGGTCTCTGAGGATCTCTCCAATAAGGGGATGAGCGTCAAAGGCGGGGGTAAGAATGAAATGCGCATCGCTCCTAAGAGGATGGAGCTTTTCTGCTCCTTGTGGTGGCTCTTTTCTAAGCTTGAGGATATATTTTATCTCCTCGATGTGGTTGCTATAAGAGGAGATGAACAGGGGTATGGCGATTATCTCATCCGCCCCTTTCGCCCTCAATTTGGCTACCGCCTGTTCGATAGTCTGATCAGGGACATACTCCAGAAAGCCAAGTTCAACAGGATAAGGAAGGTTGACCATTTTAACGATCTTTTGGACCGGGCCGTTCCACATCCTCTCCGGGCTTCCGTGGGCGATGAGGAGTACGCCTACTTTGCCCTTTATTGGGGTAAGGCTTCCCAAAAGGAAGAAAAATAAGATCAAGAGTGGAAGGAGTTTCCTTTTTCTCATAGTCTTTTCTCCATCGGCTCCCTCAATTTGAGATTGAGATTAAATCTCAACAATATGATATCATAACTCCCCTTCCGCTTCAAATTTTATTTCAGAGTTTTTTGATCTTCTGAAGCATTTCGTCAGGAGGGAGACGAGCCCCTATCTAAAGAGAAAGGTTCTCATTCCCCTTCGCCGGCAGGGGCTTCCTTTATTACGAAGATAAAGAGGATGCCAGCTACCGTCGCCATCAGGGCGCCATAAAGGAAGGTAGCGGTAGGAGAAAAAAGCTTCCACAGAAAACCGGCGATAACGCTTGCGGGAAAGAGAGCGATGCCCACCGCGGTGTGGTAGAGACCGTAAGCCGTCCCCCTCACCTCGTGCCGTGATATATCCCCCACGAACGCCCGCTGTACCCCTTCGGCAACCCCGTAGTAGATGCCGTAGCCTGCAAAAAGCAGAACGATGGATAGAGGAGAACGGGCAAAGGCGAAGCCAACGAAGATGAGGGCGAAGAAGAAATAGCCGAATATTATCAGCTTCTTCCTCCCTATCCTATCCGAAAGGATGCCAGCAGGAATAGAGATGAGGGCGTAAACAAGATTAAAGAGGAGATAGACAAGGGGGATGATCTTGGGAGAGATACCGGCGGTCTGTGCCCTCAGGATGAGGAAGGCATTGCTGAAGTGGCCCAAGGAGAAGATGAAGCTCACCACGATAAAGAGCTTAAGCCCCCTTTCGAGGGAGGAGAAAGCCAGTTTTACCTCCCCTTCTTTTTCTTCTCCCTTTGGTTTTTCTTTCTTTTTCTCTTCGATCAGGGGAATAAGGGAGATGGCGATGAAAGCAGGTATCGCCGAGATAAGGAAGATGAGTCGATAGTTGGATGCAAGGAGAGACATAAGGGAAAAGGCGAGAAGCGAGCCGACGATAGCGCCAGCGGTATCCATTGCCCGGTGGAAGCCGAACGATTTTCCCCGGACCCTCCTTTTTGCAAGATCGGAGATCAAGGCGTCCCGCGGTGAGGTCCTTACCCCTTTCCCCACCCGATCGAAAAAGCGAAGGAAGAGAACCTGCTGCCAGAAGGTAACGAAGTAAAAGAGCGGTTTGGTAAGAGCAGAGACGAGGTACCCATAGAAGACGAAGATCTTCTTCCGATGTATCCGGTCGGAGAGCCAGCCGGAGAGGGTTTTAAGCAGGCTGGCAGTCGCCTCCGCTATCCCCTCGATCAACCCGATCACCGGGGACGATGCCTTGAGCACATTGGTGAGAAATAGGGGAAGGAGGGGGTAGATCGTCTCGCTTGAGGCATCGGTGAAAAAGCTCACCCAGCCGAGGAGGAAGACATTTTTCTCTATCCCGAGGATCTTCTTTTCCTTCATCTCTTTCTCCCCTTAAAGCGGTCTCAGATTATAACCGATTTATTTGCTTGATCGCAAGGGCAAAGAAGCTTAGTGGATGACATCCTTTACGATTAAGAGAATGGCGATGCCGAGGAGGGTGATCCCGAAAAGCCTTCTCACCCCTTTCGGCTTCATTCGATGCGCCATTATCCTCGACCCGAGCTGGCTCCCGAGGATGACCGCGATGAGTGAGAGGACCCAGATCAAAGGGCGGGGCGTTGCTGCGGTTAAAAGATGGGAGATGAAGCTCGAGCTTCCGGAGAAGGTTACTACCAAGGCGGAGGTAGCGACCGCCGATTTCGGGTTGAGCCCAGAAAGCGAGAGGAGAGGGACGATGAAGGAACCACCACCCCGTCCGATCAAGCCGGCAAAGAAACCAAGGACGCTTCCGGCGATGATGCCGAGGGCAATCCGCTCCCTTCCCGTCATCTCCCCCTTTTTCGGCTGAAAGCCGGAGAGCATCAATATTGCCGCTCCTCCGGTGAAAATGGCAAAGGCTAAGATAACTCTGGGGGTGGAGAGCCTTAGGTTGATCAGGGTGCCCAATGGAGCGAAGATCACCATCGTAATGGCAAATGGTAACGCTACCCGTAGATCGATGAGTTTCTTTCTCAAGTAGGTGATGGTGGCAGAAAGGGAATTGGCGACATTGAGGAGCATACCGAGCGGTATCGCCTCCCTTTTGAAATCCATCCCCAGCCAGAAGAGGATGGGGATGTAGAGTTGAGAACCGCCCATCCCCAACATCGAAAAGAGGAAGGCGATGGCAAAAAAGATCGGAGGTGCGAGATAAAGATGGTTCATATCTTTTCAACCGATATCACCGGAGCAGGGAAGACAGAACTTCTTCCCCTCAATTACCCGGAGCCCAGTGGCGAACACCACCTCACCGCACTTCTCGCACCTGCTCCACTCGAAGGTCCCCTTTCTCGGCTCGAAGTCGATCTCGAACACATCGCCCACCACCAGTATCTCTTCGTCGGGGGCGTTCCAGATTCTCTCAATGAGCGGGTCGATTATCTCCGGCTTTATGTCCTGGGGCTCCACCCCTTCCTTCCTCAACTTGACGAACTCCGAGGAAAGGCCCTTTATCTGGAATTCAGGATTTAATGAGACCCTTACCGCCCGTTTCGTCTTCACATCGATCAAGGTGAGGGCGTTTTTGGAGTAGTCGAGCTTCTCGATGTTGCTCTTGCCAAAGGTGCAACCGGTAGCCACCTGTACGCCATCGACAAAGCACATCGTGGCGTGGGCAAAGCCGGTTTCCACGAGACAGTGGAGCTCCTTATTCTTTGCCCGGGAGACACCGAGCGCCCTCATCGCGGAAAGACCTGCCCTTATGCCGAGGGGCATCGCCGGGCATTTGTGCCCGTGGAATTTTATGCCAAATTCAAGAAGCGATCTATCATACATTTTCTTCCCTCCTTTCTTTCCCCTGTAGAGGGGCAAAGGATTTCAATTTAGCCCATTATTTTTCCCTTTGTCAAGTATATTTTTATATTCGGATAGAGGAATATTAAGGAGTAAAAAAATCCCGCGCTTAAAAAGCGCGGGAGAAAAGGGATGGCGTTCCGATCTACTTCTTCAGCTCCTTCAATATGATCTCTATCGCCTTCTCAAGCTGGGGATCACGCCCCGCTACCCGATCCGCCAAGGTGTTCACCACGGTGATATCGGGCTCCACCCCGCCGATCGTCTCCAAATCCTTCCCCTCCAAGGTATAGCAGCCCCAGAAGGGGATACGGAAATAGGCGCCGTTTAACAGCCTTCTTCCCGTGGTGAAGATCAGCCAGCCGTAGGTTCTCGTCCCCACTATCTTACCCAAGTGTAGTGCTTTGAACCCATTTGCGGTCATCTCCGCATCGGACAGGGAGTATTCGTTGGTGAGGAGGATGATCGGCTTATCCCCGATGTTGAAGGTGGGCTGGGTGGTGGTGGAGAGGTCCCGCATCCGCCACTTGGCATAGGCACGCCGGCTCAGGGCGGAAAGCACCTGATCGTGAATATTTCCTCCCCGGTTGAACCTGATATCGAGGATGAGCGCCTCCTTATCCGCTGCTTCGGATTCAAGCTCCTTCAGGAACCGGGTAAGATCCCATCTGCCCATCGCCCGCATATGGATGTAAGCCACCCTGCCGTTCGTTTTTTCCTCGACCATCTTCTTCCGGGCATCCTCCCACATCTGGTAGCGGAGGGACTGTACCTCTCGGGAGGAAATCGGCTTCACATATACCACCCGGGCGTTTTCCTTGGTCGGCTTGGAGTTTATGAGGAGCTTCACCTTCTTTCCTATCTTGTCGTTTAAGAGCTTCGCTATGTTCGTCCTTGGCGAGAGGACCACATCATCTATGGCGATGAGGTAATCACCCGGCTTCACCCCTGCTTCTGCCTTTGCTACCGGTCCATCCTTTATTATCTTCTTTATTTTGAAGAATTCTTTACCTTCCTTCTGCTCGAACTCGATGCCAAGCTCACCGGTTCTCACTGCCGATGGGGAATAAGGAGGATAGATCCCCAGGTGCGATGAGTTGAGCTCTCCGAGCATCATACTTATCACATCGTAGAAGTCGGTGTCGGTGCCCACCCTCTCGATTATTGGGGCGTACTTCTCCCTCATCTTTTCCCAGTTCACTCCGTGGAAGTTCTTGTCGTAGTAGTAATCGCGGAGAGTGACCCAGACCTCGTTGAACATCTGCTTAAACTCCGCCTTCTTGTCTATGGTGAGCTCCACCGAGACCGGTATCGGCATCACCCGCTTGCTCCTTAGATCGAGCTTCTTTATCATCCCCCTGTTCAGGAAGTAGACCGCCGAGCCGTCCGGAGCAAAGGAGATGCTGAATGGCGAGCCGATCCTCTCATTGGTGGTGAGCTGGATCGGGGTAGCGATCCCCTCCTTCTTTATCTTCACCATATAGAGCTCGTTTCTTCCGAAGATGTTGGAGCGGAAGACGATGGTTTTGTTGTCCTTGGGCGAGATGACGGGAGAGCTGTCATCCCCGTTGGTGTCGGTCAGCTGGCGAAGTCTCTTTTCGATATCGGCGAACTCTATCTCTACCTTTTTTACCTCCTTTTTCTTCTTTTTCGCCTCTTCCTTTTTCTCCTTCTTAAATAGCTCATCGTATTTGTCCTCGGTGAACTCGATCTTCTGCTTCTTTAAGTCGATCAGGTAGATGTCGTACTTGCCGGCACCGGTGGGGAAGGAGTGCCCGTAGTGGTTGGCTATCAGGTAGATGTATTTCCCATCCGGGGTCCACTTCGGGTCTTCCTCATCGTAGCCCGTCTTGGTGATATTCACCTTCTTCTTGGTGGCGAGATCGATGATGTATATCTCCCCTTCGTCGTTCCTCATCACCGTATAGGCGATGAAACGGGAATCAGGGGAGAAGCTGAAATCGCCGCCGAATATCCCGCCGATATCCGCATCGACCAGTATCTCCGGTTTTCCTCCCTTCTTGGGGATGATGGCGATCTTCCTTTTCCCGATGTAGTAAGCGATCTTCTTCCCATCGGGCGAGAACTTGGGGTGGAACTCCTGCTCGGGCGAGTTGGTAAGCTGGGTCTCCTTTCCGGTTAGGGCATCGGCGATGAAGATATCATCGTTTCCGTTCCGCGCCGAGGTGTAGACGATGGTCCGGGAATCCGGGGCAAAGCTCACCTCCTTTTCCCTGCTCGGCGTCCTCGTGATCCGCCGTTTGTACTTCCCCTTGCTGTCCATCACGAATACCTCGCCCCGCACGATGAAGGCGATCTTCTTCCCATCGGGTGATAGGGCGAACTCGGAGACATCGTTCCCCAGTTTCTTCTTCACCACCAGGTTTTCCTTGAGGTCGCTTGCGATCTCGATCGGCACCTCGCGCGTCTTCCCGGTTTTAAGGTCGGTGGTGTAGATACGGAAGTTGTGCTCGTATGCCAGGTACCTTCCGTTAGCCGAGATCGATGGGTTAAGCACCCCATCCTTCTTGAAGTGGGTGATCTCCCGGAGCGCTCCCTTCTCTATCCCCTTTTCCCAGATGTTATAAACACCGCGCTTCGATCTGTCGGAGGTGAAGTAGAAGGTCTTTCCATCCGGGGCGAAGAGGGGATAGGAATCGTTCCCCTCGTATTCGGTGAGCTTGCGGAGCTTCTTTGTTTTGAGATCGTAAAGCCAGATCTCTGCGCTGAAGCTTCCCCGGTATCCCTTCCGCCACCAGAAAGCGGTTGCCTCCGTTCCCTCGGTGAAGATGATGTATCTCCCATCTGGTGAGACCTTGCCGTTAGCCAGGGTGGTGAAGAAGCCGGGTATCACCCGCTTCGGTGTTCCTCCAGCCACGGGCACGAGGTAGAGACTGCTTCTGTTCTCCCGGTTCGATTGGAAGAGGATGTACTTGCCGTCCGGGGTGAACGAGGTGGCGATGTCGTTTGCGGAGTGGAAGGTGAGCTGTCGGGGGATGCCTCCCTCCCTTCTCACGATGAAGACATCGTAGTTCCCGCACCTGTTCGAGCTGAAGGCGATGTATTTGCCGTCCGGGGAGAATATCGGCGAGCGGTCGTAGGCGATGTGGTCGGTGATCCTCGTCGCCTTTCCTCCCTCTCTTCCTACCACGAAGATATCGCCGAGGTAGGAGAAGGCGATGTACCTCCCGTCCGGGGATAAGGCGGGGTAGCGGGCTCCAACCGCCTTATCCAGGGGGAAGGCGGAGATGGAGGAAAGGACCATCAAGATGGCTACCACTAAACCGTATCTCTTCATCGCTCCTCCTTTCTTTTACTTTTTCATCCGAATCTACCACCATCACTCGATTTAGGAAAGAGATTTCTGAACGGTAAGAAGCTTTAAGCCCCCTCAGCGTTCAAAACTTCTCCCGCTAAGTCGGGGGTTCCTGCTGGGAATAAAGGGAGGGTAGGGTTCACTTTTTACCTGATAGGATGGGGATAAACGCTTTTTAGGAGGAAGGATGTTTTCCTCTACCCTGGGAGGTCCAGCTCTCCCTTACAGAATTGGAAGAGGAGGTTGATATTATGCTCCGCTATCTGTTGAAGTCCTGTAAGACTTAGCCTTTTACAAGTCTCAAGCGCTTCTTTATAGGCTTTGTATGCCCTTCTGCAGTTTTTCCTTTTATCTTCCACCTCGGCGAGAGTTCGGTAAGCGTTTCCCAGGTTGTTCTGTGCCCTTGCGTAACTGTAGGAGAATTTTTCGAGGGTATGGACCTTAAGCGCTTCGTTATAGGCGTTGATTGCCTTTCTACAGTTTTCCCTTTTATCTTCCACGGTGGCGAGAGTTAGGTAAGCGTTTCCCAGGTTGTACTGTGCCCTTGCGTAATCGTAGGGGAATTTTTCGAGGGTATGGACCTTAAGTGCTTCGGTTAATGCGTTGATTGCCTTTGTGCAGTTTTCCTCTGTATTTTCTATCTCGGCGAGTGTTAGGTAAGCGGTTCCCAGGTTGTTCTGTGTTGCTGCGTAATCGTAGGGGTATTTTTTGAGGGTATAGACCTTAAGAGCTTTGTGATAGGCTTTGATTGCCTTTTTGCAGTTTCCCTTTTTATCTTCCGCCTTAGCGAGTGTCCAATAAGCGGTTCCCAGGTTGTTCTGTGTTGCTGCGTAATCGTAGGGGAATTTTTCGAGGGTATAGACCTTAAGGGCTTCGGTAAAGGCTTTGATTGCCTTAATGCAGTTTTCCTTTTTATCTTCCACCTCAGCGAGAGTTCCGTAAGCGTTTCCCAAGTTGTTCTGTGTTCTTGCGTATTCGTAGGGGTATTTCTGGAGGGTAAAGACCTTAAGAACTTGGTTATAGGCGTTGATTGCCTTGATGCAGTTTCCCTTTTTATCTTCCGCCTTAGCGAGTGTCCAATAAGCGGTTCCCAGGTTGTTCTGTGTTGCTGCGTACTCGTAGGGGTATTTTTGAAGGGTACAGATCTTAAGTGCTTGGTTATAGGCGGTAATTGCCTTAATGCAGTTTTCCTTTTTATTTTCCACCTCGGCGAGAGTTCGGTAAGCGTTTCCCAGGTTGTTCTGTGTCGTTGCGTAATAGTAGGGGTATTTTTCGATGGTAAAGACCTCAAGAGCTTTTTCATAGGCGGAGATGGCAAGCTTTAGATATTCCGCACTTTTTAAAATTTCTCCCACACTATAGGCTCGTAACCCAATAGAGAACAACGCTTCCGGATCGTTGGCAAATATGGAGATCATCTCCTTGAGGTTCTTCGCCGGGTCTATCTCCTCTTCCACCACCCGCTCGAGGTAAGCCTCCTCAACCCGGCACTCTTCATCCCCCATAAACTCTATGAACCCGTTCTTCTCCAGGTTCTTGAGCCATTCCTGCCATTGGTAGGGCTTCCCTTCTATTCCCTCTTTCTTTTGACAGACCAGCTTCACCCTCTCGGTGGAATATATATCCCTCTCCCGGTAGATACCCGCTAAATGGAGGCGCTTGAGAGAAAGTAGGATCCCCTTTTCTTCCGGTTGCAGGGATTTGAACCGTTCTCTCATCGCATCTAGGGGGAGGAAGATGGAGCCGATAGTGCCATCAAAGCTCTCTGGTAGCTTGTCTTTTCCCGTCTCTTTTGCTATCTTCTCCCCCTCCTCCCGAGATACCTTGGGGATCTCTATGGGGTCGCCAAATGTTAAGGAGAGCTTCTCCTCCAGCTTCTTCCATATCTGCTCGTATTCCGGACCAGAACGGCAGGTGGCGATTATCGGGATCTTTCGTTTCGAAAATTCGCTAATGAGATATTCGAAGTTCTGCTTCCCCACGAACTTATTCAAATCGTCGAGAATTAGTATCTTCTTTCTCCAGAAAGTAAGCCGGCAGGGGACCCTGAAATTTCCTGTATCGATATCAACTATTTTGGGAGATATTACATCATAGCGTTTCAGTTGTTTTAGTACCTGGTAAACACTCCGTGTTTTACCCGCTAATGGGTTGCCGGTTACAATGACATTCTCGCCTTTTTCTATCTTTTCTTTGATGCTTTTCTCTTGCAGTCTTGGGTAATGATAGCTCTTAAAGCCGAATTCTTTCTTCGCTCGGTCTCTCAATATATCCTTTGGTTTTAGATGTGAGGATTTCTTCCATATGATCTTGTAGTAGTCTTTATGTGTCTTCCTTATACTGATGAGGTAGCCACCTATCACAATAAGGATGGTAAAAATAGCTCCTCTAAGGAAGGGATCGGTTAATAAGTAATGGAAGAATTCATCCACTATAGCTTACCTTCATAAAATGACTAATTTCTTTCGCCACTTTAATGTAATCTTACCATTTACTTACAAGATTGATTTCCCCCTGTCAATGAATTTTTACACCCCGCCCCAAAAGAAAATAAGGGGAAAGAGGGATACCCCCATCCCCCTCTTTTGCTCCTCTGCTTGAATTGTAAGAAAAACGAAAAATGAGACAGGCTCTGAGCTATTTCTTCTTAAGATCGTTTAAGATTTTCACCAGAACCTTCTTCCCTTTTTTCTCAAAAACAAGCCCCGCCTTCCGGTAGGCGCCGTCTATGGCAACCAGCGCCATTATTTGTTCATCGGGATACTCTATTCTCCTCGCTATCTTCAGCGCCCGATAAAGTAGATCGCTTGCTTTATCCCTCTTCCCCGCTTCAGCGTATTTGCTCGCGATCTCCGTTATCACCTCCACCTTGGTGGCGTCGTTGGATGCCCTTTTGATCACCTTGTAAGCTTCATCATATGCCCCCAACCTGAGGTACGCATCACATATCTCCTTCCCTGTGAAGGAAGGAAGCTCCCCGGTGGACGCCCGCCGGAGGGCATCTAAAGCCTTCTTCTTTTCCCCTATCTCCCCATAAACGGCGGCTATCCAAATGAAGGCCATGGTTTTATTCCAACTGTCTTTTCTTTTCTCGATTAAACTAAGAGCTTCACTTAGATTCTTCTTCGCTTTATCCTTCTCGCCTGCTTCAGCCTCCATATCCGCTATAGCGATCAACTCCTCTCCCCTGAGGGCAGAATCTTGGATAACTTTCGCCATCTTGTAGGCTTTCCCCGTGATCTCGATCGCTTTATCCCTTTCCCCCGATTTCACACAACCTCTGGTTATCTCCCTCAAGAGGCGTGTCTTGAGTGGAGAGTCATCAGGTAGCTTTTGGGCTATCGTGAAGGCTTCATCATATCTCCTCGTTTTTGTGTATCCCCGAACCAGGTTTAATAATGCTTCGGTTTTATCCTGAGGCGGTTTGATCTCTTCGGCTATCTTCGCCATTTCGGCTAATATCTCATCCGCTTTGTCCCTCTCGCCCATCTCTAAATAGACTCCGAGTATAGACCGCAACCGCGAGCTTTTCTTGGATAGATCGTCTCCTTCCTCGGCTGCTTCCCGTGCCTGGGTAAGGTTCAATATCTTTCTTGGGAGGATCAAAAGGAGATGGGCGAGCGAGAGGATAGAAAGGAAATGTAGAACGGGTGTTCCTCCTTCCGTCGGTGTCGTGGTGATAAAAACCCTCCCCGAAGGGAGGGGAAGCCTTGATAATGATGCGAGGTGAGGGAGAGCTTTAATCCCAGGTTATCTTGTAGTCCCAGTAGAGTGTGGATACCCATATCTGCTTAACGATGGAATATGTCCCTTCCTGCCCTGGCTGAAGGGTGGATGGCGTGGTATAAGAGAAGGCAGAGGCAAAGGGCACGGTATCGGTCTGATTGTAATAGAAGTAGAAGGTGATCTTCACATTGCGGGCAACGCCGTCCCCGATGTTCTTCACCGAACCGGATATGCTCCAGTATCCACTGAGAATATCTCCCACTATTAGCGGGTCTTTGGTTAGTACACAGTTAGCCTGCGGAGGTGGTGCGGTAGGAGTGCTTGGCGTGCTTCCAGAATCGGAGCAGGAGGAAGAAAGAAGCAACATCAATAATAACCCCATTGCCAAAAGTTTCTTTCTCATCGCTCCTCCTTTTTGTTGGTTTGCAATTCGTCCTACCCATCATCTGTAGTTATAAGCTTTAGGAATGTCATCTTTTGTCAGGAGGAGGTTTTTTGTGGTTTTTAAGGGGAAATTTTGGTGGGAAGCGATAAAAAAGAAGGGGCGGAATTACCGCCCCCTTTTGTCTATACCCGAGAGAAAACCGGTTGTAAGGTTCGCTTCTCCCTATTTAACCGGTCCCCTCCCCAGGTAGCGAAGGAAGAAATCCGCTATTCGATGAAAGAGGGTGATCATACTCTCATCCCGGGAGAAGCCGTGCCGTTCCTTGGGGTAGATCATCACCTCGAAGTTGTACTTCTTGGCATCGATCAGCTTCTGGATCAGCTGTACCGTATCCTGGAAGTGGACATTGTTATCCGCCATCCCATGGACGATGAGTAGATGCCCCTTCAACTTATCCGCATAAGTGATGGGAGAGC
>Ga0190338_1000022_pt1 | contig 42098 bp, 34 predicted proteins | sample 4872041112_MG_FD_163434 | JGI IMG/M metagenome (GOLD analysis project Ga0190338, IMG submission 163434) | Hydrothermal vent sediment bacterial communities from Southern Trench, Guaymas Basin, Mexico - 4872-04-11-12_MG | ecosystem: Environmental > Aquatic > Marine > Hydrothermal vents > Sediment ... | reverse complement strand
TCAGTCGAGTAAAGCCGGGTCGCCTCACTTATTGGATGGGCAAAAGTATCAGACACTTTGCAGTAGGAGGAGGCTATGCTGAGGTGCTTCCCAATGCGGTAACCATCTTCGTCGATGTGGCAGAGCCGGGGGAGAGGATCGATAGAAAGAGGGCAGAGCTCGAATTACATCGGGCAGAGGAGATCCTTCTCCGAGAGAAGGATGAGGAAAAGAGAAGGAGGGCAGAGTATTCTCGGGCGAAGGCGCTTGCCCGGCTTGAAGTGGCAAAGTTGGTTAAAGGAGGCTAATCACGGATGAGGGCGAAAGGGGAAAGTGCTGAGGAGACGATCGACGATATACTATGGGGCAAGCTTAAACTGATCCAGACGAAGGAGGGGTATCGGTTCTCGGTCGATGCTCTTATTTTAGCCGATTTCGTCGAGGTAAAGGCGCGGGATAAGGTGATCGATCTTGGAACCGGGAACGGCGTCATACCTTTGCTCCTGGCAGTTAAGAAGAATCCCGCCTATATATTGGGGGTAGAGATCCAACCGAGGCTTTCCTCGCTTGCCAAGCGGAATGTGGTCCTTAACAAGATGGAAGGCAAGGTGGAGATAAAAACGGGGGACTTCCGCGAGCTCGAACTGGGAAAGAGGTTTGAAGTAGTAGTCTCCAATCCACCCTATCTCCGTTCGGGGGCGGGAAGGACGAGCCCGGAACCGGAGCGGGCGATAGCAAGAAGCGAGATCTACTGTACTCTACCCCAACTCATTGCCGCTGCCAGCCGTTTCCTTGCTCCGGAAGGGCGGTTTTATCTTATTTTCCCTGCTAAGAGGTTGTTTGAACTTATGCTCGAGTTAAGGCATCAGGGGTTCGCTCCGGTGAAGATGCGGTTGGTCCATTCGAAGCCGAAGTTACCAGCCACTTTGGTTCTCCTCGATGCGAGAAAGAGGCCAAAACCTGAGCTTTCCATCCTTCCTCCGCTTGTTATATACAATGAGGATGGAAGTTACACTAAGGAGATGAACCGTATCTTCAGTCCTTGATCCCTTCTTTCCTTGACAGTTTTCACTCCTTCTGTTATTTTTCTACCTTTGAAGGATGAGATATGTTGGAGAACCTTAAGAACCTTTTTCGGTATCGGGTATTGGTGCTGAGTCTCGTTTCCCGGGAGCTAAAGGCGCGGTATCGGGGCTCGATACTTGGTTTTTTCTGGTCGCTTCTCAATCCGCTTCTTCTCCTCCTCGTTTACAGCTTCGTTTTCTCGGTCGTCTTCCATCCAGCAAGGGCTGAAGGGATCGATCCTTATGCTCTCTTTCTCTTCTGTGGTATACTTCCCTGGACCTGGTTTTCCTCCTCCCTTCTTGAATCGGCGACGGTGCTAATAAACAACGGCAATCTGATAAAAAAGGTCCTCTTTCCTGCCGAGGTTTTCCCTGTGGTTTCGGTGCTTACCAATCTGGTTCATTTCCTGCTGGCGCTTCCGGTGCTTATCTTCTTCCTCATCTATTACCACAAACCGCTTACCATCTATTGGCTTTTCTTTCCCCTTATCGTCTTCGTTCAGCTCGTCTTCACCTTAGGGCTTTCCCTTTTTATCTCTTCATTGAGCGTCCATTTCCGCGATATACGGGATCTGCTCGGCAACCTCGTCACCCTTTGGTTCTTCACCACCCCTATCATCTACCCGGCGAGGTGGTTGCCGGCAAAACTCCGCTTCCTCCTCGATTTCAATCCGATGACCCATATTATGGTGAGCTACCAGCGGACCCTGTTTCAGGGGGCGATGTTACCTTGGAAGAAGATGTCGGTGACCTTCCTCGTTTCCCTTTTGGTATTTTATGTGGGCTACTTCGTCTTTGACCGGCTGAGAGATAGCTTTGCCGAGGAGGTGTAGGATGGAGGATGCGGCAATAATCGTAGAGGATCTCACCAAGTATTACCGGAAGTATTCCCGTCGCCATCAATTTCAGACCTTAAAGAGCGCTATTGTCCGGGGGAGCATCTTCCGGGAGTTAAAACCGGCGGAGCGGATACTCGCCTTAGAGGATGTCAGTTTCACCGTCCCCAAGGGGAAGACGGTGGGGATCATCGGAAGCAACGGGGCAGGAAAGAGCACCTTACTCAAGATAATCGCCGGTACGCTCAAGCCCACCTCGGGAAGGGTGGAGGTACGGGGTCGAGTTTCTGCCCTTATCGAGCTTGGAGCTGGTTTTCATCCTGAGATATCGGGAAGAGAAAATACCTACATCAATGGGATAATGCTCGGCTTGAGCAAAAAGGAGATAGATAGGAAGTTCGATGAGATCGTTCGCTTCGCTGAGCTGGAAGATTTCATCGACCAGCCGGTTAAAACCTACTCCTCGGGGATGTACTTGAGGCTTGGCTTCGCCATTGCCATTAATGTCGATCCCGATGTTCTTCTCGTCGATGAGGTGATCGCGGTGGGGGATGAGTCCTTTTCCCGGAAATGCGTCGATAAGTTCAATGAGTTCCGCTGGCGGAAGAAGACCATTCTCCTCGTTACCCACTCCTTGGGTATGGTGACCAAGCTCTGCGATCAGGCGATCTGGCTCGATCGAGGGAGGATAAAGAAGATGGGGGATCCCCAGATGGTGGTCGATGCCTACCTCGCCGAGGTGGCGATGAAGGAAGAGGAAGAGCTTATTCGCCTTCACGGTGAGGCGGCGAAGGAGGTTATAAGGAGGAAGAGGCAGGGGCTGGAGACCGATTTTGGGATGAGCCGTTGGGGCTCTCGAGAGGTGGAGATAGAGAAGGTGCGTCTGCTCGATTTTAAGGGTAAGGAACGCCATGTCTTTGTCTCTGGGGAGCCTATGGTGATCGAAATGGAGGTCTCCGCCCAAAAGAAGATAAAGGACTTCGTCTTTGGAGTAGGGATATTCAACGCCGAAGGGGTTTCCTGTTATGGTACAAATACCTATATCGAGAACTTCCAGCCGAGATCGCTTGGTCGGAGGGCAAAGGTGAGGTTCATTATCGATAAATTGAACCTGATCGAAGGAACCTATTATCTCGATGTCGCTGTCCACAAGGAGAACGGTTTCCCCTACGATTACCACCGACATCTCTACACCATAAGGGTCAATTCCCGGCTTAAGGATATCGGCATCTTTCGCCCAGACCATCGTTGGGAGTTTGAGGGCGATCTTACCATCGGGCGTAGAGGGCGATGAAGGAGAAGATACTCCCCCTTCCTGAGCTCATTCCCGTTCTTCAAGATGAAAGGAAGAAGGGGAGAAGTGTAGTTTTTACCAATGGTTGCTTCGATATTATCCACCCAGGGCATATTCGTTTCTTGACTCAAGCCAAATCGCTCGGTGATATATTGGTGATCGGGGTCAACTCCGATCCTTCAATAAGGAGGATAAAAGGAGAAGAAAGGCCGATAATCCCTCTTACCGAACGGCTTGAGCTCCTTTCCGCCTTCTACTTCGTTGATTACCTTACCCCCTTCGATGAGGACACCCCGGAACGGGTCATCACCGCCATAAAGCCCGATGTTCTGGTGAAAGGGGGAGATTGGCGAAAGGAGGAGATAGTTGGCGCTTCCTTCGTCGAATCCTATGGTGGGCGTGTGTACTCCCTTCCCTATCATTCCGGCTACTCAACCACTGCTATTATCGAACGTATCCTCTCTTCGGGCTGAGGACCTTTAAAAATGAGGAGCGTTTTAGAGAGGTTCCTCAAAGAGGAATTTCTCGAGTTTTCAGAAGAGCTTCTTGGTAGAGGAAGGGTCTCCCTCTCTGGCTTTACCCTTACCGGAAAAGCTTTCTTCCTTTCTTTCCTTCTCAGGGAGCAGATGGATAAGGCTATTGTCCTCGTTTCCCGAGACGATGAGCGGGCATACCTTTTCTCTAAGGCGCTATCCTTCTTCCGGGGGATCATTCACAAAAGGGAGGTGGCGTTTTTCCCCTACTGGGATAAGGAACCCTACGAGATCACCCCGCCCCACCCCGATATCCTCCGTCGTCGGGTGGGAGTGCTCTTTCAGCTGCTTAAGAGCAAGGGGAAGGGAGTAATTTCTTTATCTCCTGGCTCTCTTATCTTTCCCACCATACCGCAGGAAGAGCTTTCTTCCCTTATCATCGTGCTTCGCAAGGAAGAGGAATTTCCCTTTTTAAAACTTCCAGAATTCCTCTCCCGCATCGGCTATGAACGGGTGGATCTAGTGGAATCCCCTGGCGAGTTCGCCGTGCGGGGCGGGATTGTCGACATCTTCTCCCCCCTTTATGATGAGCCGGCGCGGGTGGAGTTCTTCGGCGAAAAGGTAGAGGGGATAAGGAACTTCGATCCCCGAACCCAACGGTCTCTCTCCCCAGTTGATGAGTTGGTGGTGATCCCGATGAGGGAGCTGGTGTTAGATGGCGTCCCTCCATCCCTTTCCCAGGGGAGCGCGGAGGCGTCTTATGCGGAAAAGGAGCTTTCCCTCTTTTTAGAGGATGGTTCTCTTCGCGATCTTATCTACCTCGTTCCCAAGGAGGATCGGGAGAGGCTCTCTTCCTATTTTTCCTCTCCCCTGGTTGTGTTTGATGAACCCGCCCTGCTTGAAGATGAGTTCGATCACCTGCGGTATCAATTCGCCCGGGGCTATGAACGGGCGGTTGCTGAAGGGAGGCATCCCCTTCCGCCGGAAGCACTTCTTTTCTCTCCTGAGGAGTGGCTTAATGGGAAGCCTCTCCTCGAACTAAGGGAGCTCGGTCCCCTCTCCGGGATCTCCTATCCCGATTTCTACTATCAGGGGGAGAGGGTGCCGAGCTATCGTGGTGATATCTCCCGGCTTGCCTCCGATCTCGCTAAGGCGAAGGACGAGGGGGTAGCGGTACTTATCGTTCTTGGTAGCGAGGGGGAGGGGGAACGGTTGTCCGAGCTTCTTTCGGAAAAGGGGCTTTCTCCCGTACTCGCCTCTCATTCCGATATCTTCGATTGTTTACTCCCCGGCACCATCGCTATCACCAAGGGGGAGCTGGTTGAGGGCATCCGTCTCCCCGCGTTAAACCTTCTCATTCTCACCTCGCGAGAGATCTTTCCTCCAGAGAGGAAAAAGGAGGTCCCAAGGAAGGGGAAAAGCGCCTTCTCTTTTTCCCTAAGGGAGCTCAGGGTGGGGGATTATGTGGTTCATGAGGAGCATGGCGTCGGCATCTTTCGAGGACTGACCAAGATGGAGCTTGGTGGAGAGGTGGCGGAGTTCATTGAGATAGAGTACCGAGGCGGAGACAAGCTTTATATCCCCTTCGATAAGCTTCACTTAGTTCACAAGTATAGCTCCGGAGAGGGGACGCCACCGCGGATTGACAAATTAGGGGGTAGCTCCTTCGCTAAGGTAAAGCGAAGGGTCAAACGGGCGGTGAGGGATATGACCCGGGAGCTTCTCAACCTCTATGCAGTGCGGAAGGCGATAAAGGGATATGCCTTCGGTCCCGACACCCCCTGGCAGAGGGAGTTTGAGGATGCCTTCCCTTACGAGGAAACTGAGGATCAACTGATCGCTATTGCTGAGGTGAAGCGGGATATGGAGAAGGAAAAGCCAATGGACCGACTCCTCTGTGGAGATGTTGGCTATGGTAAGACCGAAGTGGCGATGCGGGCAGCGTTCAAGGCGGTGATGGAGGGAAAGCAGGTGGCGGTACTTGTACCCACTACTGTACTTGCCTTTCAGCACTTCCGTACCTTCAACGAGCGATTTCGCGCTTTCCCCATTCGGATCGAGCACCTTTCCCGTTTCAGGAGCAGGAAGGAGCAGAAGAAGATAGTAGAGGCGCTTGCCAAGGGGGAGGTGGACATCGTCATCGGCACCCATCGTCTTCTCTCAGCGGATGTTAAGTTTCGGGATTTAGGATTACTCATCATCGATGAGGAGCAGCGGTTTGGAGTTGCCCAGAAGGAGAAGATAAAGAGGATGAAGAAGAAGGTGGATGTCCTCACGATGACCGCCACTCCCATTCCCCGAACCCTCAATATGGCGCTTGCCGGGGTGCGTGATCTCTCCATCATTGAGACACCGCCCAGGAACCGTCTCGCCATTCAAACGATAGTCGCCAAGTTCTCTCCCGAGTTGATACAGGAAGCGGTGGAAAGGGAGTTGAGGCGAGGGGGACAGGTCTATTTCGTCCACAACCGGGTGGAGACGATATACTCGATGGGAGAGTACCTCTCCCGCCTTCTACCCGGGGTAAAGATCGCCATCTCCCATGGTAAGATGCGGGAGCGGGACCTTGAGCGGACGATGCTTTCCTTCATCGAAGGAGAATATGATCTCCTCCTCACTACCACCATTATCGAAAACGGGGTGGATATTCCTCGGGTGAATACCTTGATAGTGAATCGAGCGGATCAATTCGGACTTGCTCAGCTCTATCAGCTGCGGGGGCGGGTTGGCAGATCCGATGTTCGCGCCTACGCCTATCTCCTCGTCCCCTCGGAGCGAGGGCTGACGGAGCAGGCGAGGATGAGGCTGAAGGCGATAAAGGAGTTCGCCGAACTCGGCTCAGGCTTCCGGTTAGCGGCGATGGATCTCGAGATCCGGGGGGCGGGAAATCTTTTAGGACCAGAGCAACACGGGCATATCGAGGCGGTGGGTTTTGAGTATTATTGCCGTTTGCTTGAGGAAACGGCGCGGGAGCTTAAAGGGGAGAAGCTTCCTGAGGAGGTGAGCTGTAAAGTTAGCCTCAGGCTCGACATCCATATCCCAGAGGATTATCTACCCGATGCTAACCTCCGTTTAATTACCTACCGTAGGCTCTCTACAATCCGGGACGAGGAGGGGCTTTCCTCCCTTGAGGCTGAGCTGAGGGATAGATATGGAAGGCCGCCCGAGCCAGTGAGGAACCTCTTAGGTTATGTCCGGCTTAAACTTCTTGGGGAGAGACTTCGTATCTCCTCGATAGACAGGGAAGGGGGAACCATCATCCTTAAACTCGCCCCCGACACCAAGGTGTCGCCGGATAAGCTCATTGCCCTCGTCTCCTCAGGGAAGGGGGAATTCTCCCCCTCTGGGGTGCTCAAGGTCCCTTTACCCGATGGGGTTTCTCCTATTTCCTTCGTACAAAAGCTGTTGCTCGAGCTTTCCTGATGTGTTATGTTAAGGCTATGAGAAGGAGAATATTACTATCATTTCTCTTTTCCCTTCTTCTTGTTTGTTCCTTCTGTGGCAAAGAGCCTCAGGTAAGGAAGGAGGGGAAGCTCATCCTTGAAATTGGGGAGAGGAAGATATATTCTCCCACCTTTGAGAGCTTTGTCGCCTATAATCTGGGGAAGGAAGATGTAAAATTGGATGACTATGTGAAGAGTAGGTTGTTAGACCACTTCATTGAAGAACAGCTCCTCCTCTTGGAGGCGAGGAAGAACAATGTTCTGATAAGCAATAGCGAGCTCAAGGAGGCGATAAGGGCGATTGAGAAAGAGGCAGGCTCTCAAGGAGGGCATTTCACCAGAACATTCTATCAATGCCTGAGGGATGAGCTTACGGTGAAGAAGTACCTTTCCGAGTTCATCTTGGCGGACATCACTGTGGGTTACCAGGAGGTCAATGAGTATTACCTCGCCCATCAGGATGAATTCGTTATTCCTGAAGAGGTGCGAGTAGCACAGATATTCCTTACCGATGAGAAGAAAGCGAAGCAGGTGTATCGGGAGCTCCGAGGAAATCCCAAGAAATTTCAGGAGCTTGCCAAAAAATACTCGGAGAGCCCCGATGCTACGCAGGGTGGAGAAATGGGTTATTTCCGGCGGGGTCAGCTTCCTCCGGAGTTCGAGCGGGCGATATTCCGGCTGAGACCCGGGCGGTTTACCAGGGTTATCCAGTCTCCTTATGGGTATCACATCTTCCTCCTTGAGGAGAAGAAAGAGGGGGGAAGGTTAAGCGAAGAGGAGGTGCGGGATAACATCCGCCTTAAATTATTACAGAAGAAGAGTGATGAGAGGCTGTCCCGTTATCTTAAGAAGCTGAAGAGCGTCACCCCCCTGAAGATCTATACCGAGAATCTTGGTTTTAAATATATCGCCCCAAGAAAGGGGGAAGAGCGAAATGAAAGCAAATAGGGTTTACCGATATTTTTCCTTCGTTTTTCTTCTGGTTTTTCTATTACAGAATACCCAGGTAGTAGAGGAGATAATTGCCAAGGTGAACGATCAGATCATTACTCGTCGTGCTTACGAGAAGAAACTTTTACCCTTGGAACGCCAGCTTTACCTCCGCTATTCCGGTGAGGAACTTATGAAGAGGTTGAAGCAATTGCGGAAGCAGGTGCTAAATCAGATGATAGAACAGGCACTTATCAGCTATCAGGCGAGGATTAAAGGGATAACCGCCACCGAGGAAGAGGTTTTAGCGGTGATTGAGCGGATAAAGAAGGAGAATAAGATCAACTCTGACGAGGAGCTCGACCGCCAACTTAAGCTCGAGGGGACATCACTCGCCGAACTCAAGGAGGTGATCAAGAACAACATCATTCAGCGGAAACTGGTAGAACAGGAGGTTTCCACCAAGATAGTGGTTACCAACCTTGATGTTCGCCGTTACTACAATGAGCACAAGAAGGAGTTCACCACTGATGAAGAGGTTAGGATAAGTCAGATATTCATCCCGAGGAATAAGAGGAGTGATGAGGAGTTACTTGCCAAGGCGAAAACGATCAGAGAAAAGATAAAAAACTATCAAGACTTTGTCCTCGTTGCCTCAGAGCTTTCTGGGGAAGCTTCTCCCGATCTTGGTTACTTCAAGCGAGGAGAGCTGGCTAAAGAGCTTGAGAGGGTTGCCTTTTCCCTCAAGGTGGGAGAGATAAGTAAGCCGATCATTACCGAGAAGGGAGCTTTTATCATTGCGGTTACCGATAGGAAGGAGGCGCGGGTAAGACCTCTCTCTGAGGTAAAGGCGGAGATCCAGAGGAGGATTTGGCAGGAGAAGGCTCGGGAAGGTCTCAGGGGGTATATCGATAGGCTTAAGAAATCGAGCTACATTGCCATCATTCATGATCCCACGAAGGAGGAATGAGAAAGGAAGGCTCCGATGCCGGGATAAGGCTTGATCTTTTTCTCGCCCTTTCCCGGTTGATCAAGCGGAGGACCGTTGCGAAGAAAGCGTGCGAGGAAGGGATGATATTGCTGAACGGGCGAGAGGCAAAGGCGGGGCGGAAGGTGGTTCCTGGTGACCTCATTACCGTCGTTTTCCCCCGAAGGAAGGTAACGGTGAGGGTAATGGAACTTCCCAAGAGGGGAGCGAGGTTGGGGGATGTGTTTCAGGTAATATCTGAGGAAGAGTGCAAGGAGGAACCTTGAGGATGGCTAAGCTCTTCATCAAGGATTTTGTCCCTGACGAGGTGGTAACTACTACCCTGCTTGTGCGGAAGAAGGAATTGCCAAAGAAGAAGACAGGTGAGCCCTATCTCAAGGTGATCCTTACCGATAAGACGGGAACCATCACCGCAATGATGTGGAGCAATCCCGAAGAGGCGGCTACCGGCTTCAGCGAGGAGGATTTCGTTCGAGTTAAAGGGCAGGTTTCCCTATACAATAATCGGCTTCAGCTCGTGCTCCATAAGATAGAACGGATACCTGAAGAGGAGATCGACCCTTTGGACTATCTCCCCACCACCTCTTACGATATTGAGGAAATGTACGGCGAGCTCCTCTCTATGATCAAGGAGATTAAAAACCCCCATCTTTCTAAGCTTCTCTCCCTCATTTTCTCCGATGATGAATTCGTCTCCCGGTTCAAGATCGCTCCAGCAGCAAAGAGTATGCATCATGCTTATTTAGGAGGTCTCCTTGAGCATACCCTATCGGTAGTTAGGCTTGCTTTAGCTGTTTCCCCTCTTTACCCGATGATCGATAGGGACCTCTTACTCACCGGTGCTGTGCTCCATGATTTAGGAAAGGTAAGAGAGATGCGGATCGGGAGCGACTTCAACTATACCGACGAGGGAAGACTACTTGGTCACTTGATGATCGAGCTTTTAGAGATAGAACGACTTATTGCCAACCTCCCGGATTTCCCCGAGGAGCTTGCCCTCCAGCTAAAACACATCCTCATCAGCCACCACGGAAATCTTGAATTCGGTTCACCAAAACGGCCAAAGACACTTGAAGCGTTGATCCTCTATTACTTGGACGATTTGGATTCCAAATTAAATGCTATGCTGGGGGCGATAAACGATACCGCCCTTACCGGTGATTGGTCTGGATATAATAGGCTTCTTGAGCGCTATATCTACCGGAAAAGACCCAACGAAAAGAGGGGATGAGATATGGCACGTCGTCATCCTGATTGGCTTAAGGTCCGTTTCCCCAGTGGTGAGGAGTACCGGCGGGTGAAACTCTTACTGCGGAGGCTTCATCTCCATACCGTATGTGAGAGTGCTCGCTGTCCTAACATTGGGGAGTGCTTCAATCGCGGGGTGGCTACCTTTATGATCCTCGGTGATGTTTGTACCCGGAACTGTCGCTTCTGCAATGTAGAGAAAGGCGTCCCCTTACCCCTGGACCCTGAGGAGCCAAAGCGGGTGGCTGAAGCAGTGGTGAAGCTTAATCTCCGCTATGCGGTGATCACCTCGGTTACTCGGGACGACCTTCCCGATGGCGGTGCCGGCTTTTTTGCCGAGACGATAAAAATGATAAGAGAATATTCACCCTCAACCCAAGTAGAGGTGCTGATCCCCGATTTCAAGGGAGATCCTGAGGCGCTGGAGATCGTCCTTTCCGCTTCCCCCGATGTGCTCAATCATAACCTGGAAACGGTGAGAAGGCTCTACCCCGAGGTTAGGCCCCAGGCGGATTACGAGCGTTCACTCGCTGTTCTGAAACGGGCGAAGGAACACGTCCCCTCTCTTCTCACTAAATCTGGATTAATGGTTGGGTTAGGGGAGGATATCTCGGAGATAAAGGAGGCGATGGCAGATCTCCGGGAAGCGGGATGCGACCTTCTCACCTTGGGACAGTACCTCCAGCCTACCCCTTCTCATCTCCCCATTGCCCGCTATTACCATCCCGATGAGTTTAGGGAGCTCGCCAGAGAAGGGATGGAGATGGGGTTTTTGCATGTGGAGGCGGGTCCCCTTGTCCGCAGTTCTTACCGAGCAGATTTACAGTTTTCTCACCTGGATAGAGGTAAGTAAAAAAGAGGGCAAGATCGCCCTCCAAAAGTCTCCTCGTATATTGGTTAGCTTTTCTACTTGAAATCTTCGCTGAACTTATAGGGTCTTCCAATGAAGGTGATCTGCTGGTCCTTTATCTTGTAGGCGTTTATTACCCCCCGTTGGGTGTTTATCAGCCATACGGTGCCTTTGCTTTCTACCGCGATCCACTCGCTATTGCCGCTTCCCTGAGCGTAAGCGATCACCGGCCGGGTGTAGCTGGTGTAGACCAAGGCAAGAAGCGCAAGTAGGATAAGGGTAAGTAGTATTTTGGTGGTTAAATCTACCTTTCCCATTTCACCCCTCCCTTTTTATTTGGTCATTAAAGCCTCTTTATTGGAGCATATTTTAACACAAATTTCTTCCTTCCTCGATTGGGGAAATAGACGGTTATCTTTTTCTCCTCTCCCTTTCCCTCCTCGTCGAGGACCACTCCCTCCCCGTATGTTTTGTGGATTACTCGACAGCCTGGAGCGATTTCTTCCTCTTCTTTTTCTTTAGGCAATTCTATCTCAATACCTCTTTCGGCGAAGAACCGTTTTATGTTCTCTAAGCTCCCACCTTTCTCTTCTTTTCTTGGGGGAGTGGTTCTTCTCTCCTCCTCATCAGGGAGGTTGATGAGCTCTGGGGGGATCTCGTTGAGGAAGCGGGAGGGATGGCGAAACTGATAACTCTCGAACACCCGCCTTCTTCCCGCTGAGGTGAGGTAAAGTTTCTTTTTCGCTCGGGTCATCCCCACATAGCAGAGCCTCCGCTCCTCCTCAAGCTCGTCCGGAGAATTGAGGCTTTTTGGATGGGGGAAAAGTCCTTCCTCCATCCCTACAAGGAAAACAACCGAGAATTCAAGTCCCTTAGCACAGTGAAGGGTCATTAACACCACCCTTGCTTCCTCTCCAAGATAGTCCTGATCCGAAGTGAGATGAATCCGATCGAGGAACGAGGTAAGATCACTACCCTCGCTCTCCTCGAACTCCCGGGCAGCGACAATGAACTCCCTGATATTTGCGAGGCGGTCCTCTCCCTTTTCTCCCTCCTCGAGGAGATAGGAGGTATATCCGGATGCCTCAACCACCCTCCTTATCAACTTGGATGGAGGAAGGGTTTCGCTCTGTCTTCTGAGTTCTTCGATGAGGCTTACGAAGGAGCGAAGGGAATGTTTCCCCCGGCTGGGAAGGGAGATCTCCTCAAGATGGTCTCGAATGGCGATGTAGAGGGGAAGTTTGTGGGAGGAGGCGAAGGAGGAGAGGACGGCGAAAGTCTTCTCTCCGATGCCCCGCGGCGGGGTGTTTATCGCCCGTCTTAAGGCGATTTCATCATCGGGGTTTACCAGTAGGTTGAGATAGGCGGTTATGTCTTTGATCTCCTTTCGTTCGAAGAAGCGGAATCCGCCAATGATGGTATAGGGGATGCCCCTTCTCACCAATGCTTCCTCGAACACCCGGGATTGGAAATTTGTTCGGTAGAGAACCGCTATCTCGGAGAAGGGAACCTTTCCCTTTAGCTGAGAGATCTTTCGGGCAACGAACTCTGCTTCCTCGAGTTCATCTCGCCCCTGAAAATAGCATATTTTCTCTCCTTCCTCATTATTAGTCCATAGATTTTTGCCCTTTCTCTTTTTGTTGTTCTTTATTAGGGCACCTGCAGCACTTAAGATCCTTTTGGTCGAGCGGTAATTTTCCTCGAGTCTTATCACCTTCGCTTCGGGGAAATCTCGCTCGAAGTCGAACACATTTCCTATCTCTGCCCCTCGGAAACGGTAGATGGACTGGTCCTCATCTCCCACCACACAGAGATTGCGATGTTTTCCTGCGAGTAGCCGTAGGATGAGATATTGGGGGCGATTGGTGTCCTGGAACTCATCGACCAGGATATAGCGATAGAGTTCTTGATACCGGGTTAATACTTCGGGAGAAGAATCCAGAAGATCAAGGGTTAGAAGGAGGAGATCGTCGAAGTCGAGGGCGTTTGCCCGTTTTAGTCGTTCCTGGTAGTGGGGAAATATCTTTTTTGTAAGTTCGTTTTTCGCCCCTGGGGGTAACGCTTCGATCGGGATCATTCGGTTTTTGAGCCAGCTTATCCTTGAGAGGGCTTCCCGAGGTTTTATCAAGGAGGGAGGGATGCTCAACTCTCGCATAACCTCTTTCAACAAAGAGAGCTGATCCTCTTCATCGTAGATAGCGAAATGGGAATTTATTGGGGAGTTAAGCTTTTCCACTTCACATCTTAAAAACCGGGCGCAGAAAGAATGGAATGTGCCTATGAAAGGAAGGGATTTGAGAGAAACGAGCCCTTTTATCCGCTCCTTCATCTCGGAAGCGGCTTTGTTGGTGAAGGTAAGGGCGAGTATGTTTTCTGGGGGGACCCTTTCCTCTGAAAGGAGATAAGCGACCCGATAGGTAATCACCCGGGTTTTACCTGAGCCGGCACCCGCAAGCACCAGAAGTGGTCCCTCTGTGGTAACCACCGCTTCCCTCTGGGAGGGGTTGAGTTGAGATACGAGATCGAGCTCTGTCTTTCTTTTTGGCACCTTACCCCTCTCTGAACGATCGTTTGGCAAGTGCCTGTTGGTAGGTACGGAGGATATCCCTCCTTCCCAATATACCTATCACCTTTCGCGATCCTTTAGATTCTACCACCGGGATATGTTCGAAGTCTTTGATGCTGAAGGTTTCGAGGGCGGTAAGGAGATTAGCATCCTCAGGAATCGAAGGGACATCCTTCGTTTGAGCGATATCTCGGGCTACCGCTTTCTCCCTTCCTCCTCCTTTGCCTATGAACCGCTTTATTAAATCGTAGGAGACGATTCCGACGAGTCTTCCCTCTCTATCCACCACCGGTAATTGGCGGTAAGGGCTCTCAAGGAGGATACCTACCACTTCAGTGAAGGGAGCGTCCTCCGGTATCACCACCTTTGACCCCGATAAGGCGTTCTTAACCAAAATCGAAGCAAGGATCGCCTCTTCCCTTCCTCGTTTAATATTGACCCCTCTACGGAGCAGTTTTAGGGTGTAGATGGAGGGTTCTTTCAGCCTTCTTGCTACCACAGTGCTTATTACGGCGGCAACCATCAGGGGGAGGATTATGGTATAGTCCCTGGTGAGTTCGAAGAGGATAAGAATAGCGGTTATTGGGGCGTGGGTCGTTCCGGCAACCAATGCCCCCATTCCTACCAGGCTGTAAGCCCCAGGGCTTGCTGTTATCGCGGGATAGAAATGATGGAAAAACTCGCCTAAGCTACCCCCAAGCATCGCTCCGATGAAGAGAGAGGGGGCGAAGATACCTCCAGAACCGCCAGCACCGAGGGTGATCGAGGTAGCTACCACCTTTAGAAAGGTGAGGAAGAGGAGGAAGGTCAGAGTGAGCTTTCCGAAGAGAGCGAGGTCTATGGTCTCATACCCCACCCCGAAGATGTGGGGGAACTTGAGGCCTATTGCCCCGATGATCAACCCGCCGATCGCTGGTTTTATAAACTCGGGTATCTTCCCCATATTTTCAAATAGGTCTTCCGCCTTATAAAGGAGGGTGGTGAAGAAGACCGCTACCAAGCCTGCTGCTATTCCGAGCAGAGCGTAGAGAAAAATTTCGTAAGCACTTACCAGTCGGTATGAAGGAATGGAAAAGGCGGGTTGATTCCCGAGGTAGAAGTGAGCGATAACCGTGGCGGTAACAGAGGAGAGAACGATGGGGCTGAAGGTGTTGATGCCGAAGTCCCCAAGGATGACTTCAAGGGCGAACATCACCCCAGCAATAGGAGCGTTGAAGGTGGCGGCTATCCCCCCCGCAGCCCCGCAACCCACCAATGTCTTTCTCATCCTTTCGGACACCCGGAGGAATTGGCCTATGGCAGAGCCAGCGGAAGAGCCGATCTGGACGATTGGTCCCTCGCGCCCCACCGATCCTCCAGAACCAATGCAGATAGCAGAAACGAGGATCTTCACCAACCCTACCCTGCCCCTTATCTTCCCTCCGCGGAGGGCTACCGCTTCCATTACCTCAGGAACCCCGTGTCCCTTTGTCTCCCGAGCGAGCTTGACGATGATCGGTCCAATTATAAGTCCGCCTAAAGCAGGAATGAGGAGAATGCGGTACCAGGGGGTTGAGACGAGGGTCCAAAGGAAGTTTTCTCCTGGTCCATAGAAAAGATTCTGGAAAAAGCGGATCAGAAGACGGAAAAGGACCGCCCCGTATCCACTAATAACCCCTATTGCTACCGCAAGTAAAGCCGCCCCCAGCTCTGGAGAGCGTCGAAACAGATGGTGGAAAAGTTTGCCCACCTTTATCCTGACAGAGCGAATCATCTCTTTCGATCTTTCCATTGGACTAACCTCGAAGTCGGCTTTTATTCTACAGTAACGCTTTTTGCCAGGTTTCGCGGTTGGTCCACATCGCAGCCACGGCGGACAGCGATGTAATAAGCGAGAAGCTGTAAGGGGATTGCGGTTAGAAGGGGTGAGAGGAGGTAATTTGTCTTTGGTATCTTGAGGACAAAATCCGCCCTCTTTTCAATCTCAGTATCCTCCTCGTTCGCCACCACAATGACTATTCCATTCCGTGCCCTTACCTCCTCGATGTTCCCCAGCATCTTCTCGTAGACCCGATCTCGGGGAGCGATAGCCACTACGGGAAAGGCACCGTCAATCAAGGCGATGGGACCGTGTTTCATTTCCCCAGCAGGATACCCTTCGGCGTGGATGTAGGATATTTCTTTCAGCTTCAACGCTCCCTCAAGGGCAATGGGATAGTTTATCCCCCTTCCCAAGTATAAAAAGTTCTCAAAACGGAAGAGCTCCCGGGCAATAAGCTCGATCTCCTCCGCATTAGCGAGGATATCTTCCATCTTTTTGGGGATGGTGGAGAGTTCGGTAAGTTCCCCTCTTACCCCATCTGAGGAAAGTATTCCCTTCGCTTGCCCAAGGTGAAGGGCAAAGAGGGATAAAGCGGCAAGCTGTGCAGTAAAGGTTTTGGTAGAAGCGACCCCAATTTCAGGTCCAGCATGGGTATAGATCACCCCATCTGCTTTCCTGGTTGCCATACTTCCCACCACATTGCAGATGGTGATTACCTTTGACCCCATCTTTTTGGCTAAATCCATCGCTGCCAAAGTATCCGCTGTCTCACCGGACTGAGTTATGGCTATGGTGAGATCACCCTCCCCTGCTACCGGTTTCCGATAGCGGAATTCGGAACCATAATCGACCTCAACCGGTATCCGGGCAAGTTCCTCTATCATAAACTTCCCGCAAAGGGAGGCATGCCACGAGGTGCCGCAGGCAACGATGAAGATGCGATTTATTCCGGCGAGCTCCTTTCTCGAGAGGCCAATCTCGTCAAGGATCACCTCTCCCCGCTCGAGGGAGTATCGCCCGAGGATGGTATCCCTTACCGCTCGTGGCTGTTCGTGGATCTCCTTCTGCATAAAATGGCGGTAGCCCCCCTTTTCCGCCATTACTGGATCCCAGTCTATATGTCGGGTCTCCTTTTTAATCTGTTCTCCTGAGAAGTTAATTACTCTTATCCCTTCTTTGGTTATAATGGTAAGTTCCCCGTCATCGAGGAAGATCACTTCCCGAGTATGAAAGAGAAGTGGCGGAAGATCGGAGGCGAGGAAATACTCCCCCTCTCCTATCCCGAGGACGAGAGGGGGTCCTTTTTTCACCCCGATGATCTTTCCTGGGTCACGAGTTGAAATCACCGCCAGGGCATAGACCCCAGCGAGTTTTTTGATGGCAGTGAGTACCGCTTCCTCAAGCGTTTCCGTAAAATTCTCCTCGATCAGATGGGCGATCACCTCGGTATCGGTCTCGGTTATGAACTTGTGCCCTCGGGAGGAAAGCTCTTTTCTCAATGAGAGGTAGTTTTCGATTATCCCATTGTGAACGACTACGATCTCCCCTCTGCAGTCGCGATGGGGATGGGCGTTCTCCTCCGACGGTCTGCCATGGGTTGCCCATCTGGTATGCCCCACTCCACAGGAGCCGGAAATGGGATTGCTTGTTATCAACTTCTCGAGGTTGGCGATTTTCCCTACACTTCGCCTCAACTCGAGCCCATTTTCCCCGATCACTGCTATGCCCGCGGAATCATACCCTCGATAGGCGAGGTGCTTCAATCCATCAATGATGATGGGAACGGCATCTTTTTCCCCTAAGTATCCAATTATACCGCACATCAGTCCTTCTTTTTCCTCCTTTTGAGAGCCCAGTCTTTTATTATCACCTGCTTTGCCCTTCCAATGGCGAGGGCGTTCTCCGGAACATCGTGGGTTATGGTTGAACCAGCGCCAATATATGAACCAGCGCCGATCTTGATCGGAGCGACGAGGGCGGTGTTGCTACCGATAAACGCCTCGGGACCAATTATCGTGGGGTGCTTGGAGACGCCGTCGTAATTGCAGGTGATGGTTCCCGCCCCTACATTAACTCCAGGACCTACGGTGCTATCCCCCAGGTAAGAGAGGTGAGAGGCTTTACTCCCCTCCCTGATTTCGGAGTTTTTCACCTCTACAAAATTCCCTATCTTGACCCTCTCCCCGATCTTTGTCTCCGGTCTTATTCGGGAAAAGGGACCGATCTTAGCAGCACGGCCGATCTCCGCCCCCATTATCACCGTATTGGGGTAGATTGTTACCTCTTCGGCGGTAACTGTGTCCACAAGATAGGTGAAGGGATGAATTTCACTTCCTCTTCCGATGCGGGAGCGACCTCTTATAACCACGAAGGGGTGAATGATGGCATCTGGTTCCACGATTACCCCAGGTTCGATGAAGGTGGAGAGAGGATCGATAATGGTAGCCCCAGAAAGGGCAAGTTCGGTGAGGATCCGCTCCCGGAGGATCCTGGTAGCTGCTGAAAGCTCGATCCGATTGTTAACCCCAAGGGTCTCCTTAGGGTCAGGAGCAGGAAACAATCCTATCTTTTCTCCCCGTTTCTTCAAAAGGGGGAGGGCGTCGGGAAGATAGTATTCTCCCTGCTCATTATCCCGTTTTATCTCAGGGATTACGGTGAAGGGGTGAGGGAGGGAGAAAATATAGACTCCGGCGTTTACTTCCTTTATTCTTCTCTCCTCCGGGGTAGCGTCCCGCTCTTCGACGATGTGGGAAAATCCTCCTCCGTCGTTGCGAATGATCCGCCCGTAGCCAGTAGGGTCCTCAAGAACAGTGGTGAGTACCGTTGCCTTGTTTTTTTCTTTTCGGTGGAAAGAAAGCATTGCGGAGAGGGTTTCCCCTCGGAGAAGGGGGGTATCGCCGTTTACTACCATTAGTTCCCCCTCTTCATCCTCAAGGTAAGAAGAAAGGATGGAAAGAGCGTGGGCAGTGCCGAGCTGTTCCTTTTGGGTGACAAAGGTGAGGGGGAAATCGGCAAATTCTTTTCTTACTTCTTCCTCGCCGGTTCCTACTACGACAAATAATCTCCTCGGAGAAAGATAGCGTACTGCTTCTATTACATAAAAAAGCATTGGTCTTCCCAGGATGGGATGAAGCACCTTAGGAAGAGCAGAAGACATCCTCTTCCCCTTCCCGGCTGCTAAGATGGCAACAGTGAGTTTCTTTTCCATTCTGAGCTCCGGAATGTGGTTAATCCTTCCTTGTACTTCCGGTCAGCTTGATGAACTCCTTTTTTTCTCGAAGAGGGGCAAAGTCGTCCTCTTCCCGAGCGAGGATGCGGTTTGCTGGGTTAAGCTCTATTGCCCGTTTAAGGTTCTTAATCGCTTCCTTCTCCTTTCCCAATTGAGCATAAGCACCGGCTATAAGGTAGAGGATTTTTTCATTGTTTGGAGAGAGCCTAAGAGCTTTTTGGTAGTAAGAGAGGGCTTCTTCATATTCCCCACGATTGCCGTGAATTATCCCTAAATAATAGAAATCCTCAGCGGTTTTAGGGGTAAATATCTCCTCTGAGAGTCGCCGGTCGCAGATGGTAATGTAGGTCTTTGCCCGGTCGCAGATGCTTGCTCGCTCTGGGAACTCCTTGATTATCCGCTCAAACCGTTTTCTTGCCTCAGCGTACTCCCCCTCCCTTAGCTTGAAGAGCCCCTCTTCATAGAGGCAGAGCGCCTTGTCTTTTTCCTTGGGCTTTACCTCGGTCACCTTTTCCACCTCCTTCACTTTTTCCTTTCTCCGTAGCCCTAAGCGTCTTAATTTCGCTTCGATCGAGCGTTCGGTAGTATTGAGTTTCTCTGCAAGCTCTTTGTTGCTAAATTTCCTAAAATTTTTGCGGAGGAAGCGCTCTTCTTCCTCCGAGAAGACCTTAGGCACTGTGATTCTTCCTTTCAATTAATTATATTAACACACAAGGATAAGCGGTTCAAGAGCGTCTACTCCTTCTCCTCTTCCCCCTTTCTCCTGAGCTCAACCGCATAGTAAAGGGTGGGAAGAAGGAGAAGGGTGAGGATAGTGGAGGTAAAAGCGCCCCCTACTACTACGGTGGCAAGTGGCCTCTGGATCTCGGACCCAGCGCCTAAGGAGAAGAGGAGTGGAGCCACCCCGAGCACTGTGGTCGCAGTGGTCATAAGGACAGGTCGCAGTTTTAACATCGCCCCGGTCTCTATCGCCTCGCGGAGAGAGACTCCCTTTGCTCGAAGCCTCAGAAAGTAGGACAGCATCACCGTTCCATCGAGAACCGCGGTGCCGAATAGGGTGATGAATCCAACCAAAGCGGGCACACTCAGATAGATTCCGGAGAAGAAGAGGGCGAGTATCCCTCCTATGAAGGAGAAGGGGATGGCTAAGATGACTAAGGAAGCCGCCTTTGCCGAGTCGAATAGGCTGTAGAGAAGGATGAAGATGAGGAGGATCGATACCGGGATGATGATGGAAAGCCGTTTCATCGCTCGCTTCTGGTGCTCGAATTGACCTCCGAAGGTGACGAAGTATCCTGGAGGTGAGCTCGTCCATCCTCTCCGCTATTGGCTGGCTGAACTCCACCAATATCCCCGGTATCTTATTCAGCCTCTCCCTCATCTTGTCGACCAGTTCAAACTTGGTCTTTGCTGTCTTCCATTCGCTCCTCGGGGCAAGTTCCACATAGCTCTCGGTGTTGTTCACCGATTCTGGACAGAGCCCTTTCTCCGCCCTCCCGATGCGGGAGATGACATGACGCACCTCGGGAAATTCGAGGAGTGCCTTTTCCACCTCTTTTGTGATAAGCACCGCTTCATTGAGGGAGGTGCTCGGTGCCATTGTTACTCGGAGATAGATAGAGCCCTCATCGAGGTAGGGGAGGAATTCAGTCCCGAGGAAAGGCGTTAGGAAGAGGACGATGACGAGGATGGAGCTGGCGATAAAAAGAACCTTCTTTCGTCCTCCAAGGACCCTGCCCAGAATGGGATGGTATACCTTCCTTGCTATCTCGAATAGGGGGGCTTTCCCCCTTTTTACCTTTCCCCTAAAGATAATACTGGTAAGTGCTGGGACCATAGAAAGAGAGAAGATGAGGGAGCCTATCATAGCGAAGCTTATAGTATAAGCCATTGGAGAAAATAGCTTCCCCTCTATCCCCTGTAGGGTAAACAGGGGAAGGAAGACAACGATCAGGATGAGGTTGGCAAAGGTAATGGGTCTCGCTACTTCCTTTGCTGCTCGGGAGATGATCGAAAGGGGTGGTTCATCATTATTTTTGCTTAGATGGCGGATGATGTTTTCCACCATTACCGTAGGACCATCGACCAACATCCCGATGCCGATGGCAAGACCTCCCAGAGACATCAGGTTGGCGGAAAGCCCTATTCGTCGCATCAAAATGAAGGAAAGAAGAAGGGAGAAGGGAAGACTGGCGATGACGATAAGGGCACTTCGCACATTTCCTAAGAGGAGGAAAAGGACAATGATCACCAGGATACATCCTATGAGAAGGGCGTTTCTTACAGTTGTTACGCACCGTTTTACTAATCCTGCCTGCTCATAATAAGGGACAACCCGCACCCCCGGCGGGAGGATTTTGTTGATCTCAGCGACCTTGGCGTCGACCCTCTTTATCACCTCTGAGCTGTTTTCGTAGATTAGCTTCAACACTACTCCGGTTACCACCTCACCCTTTCCGTCTCTGGTTACTACCCCCCGGCGGATAGCTGGTCCCACTACAACCTTAGCTACATTACGGAGATAGATCGGGGTGCCCTTATTGGTGGCAAGAACGATGTTCTTTATGTCTTCTATATTTTCTATCATCCCGATCCCCCGGACGATATAGCTTCCTCCTACATCGATGTTGTTTCTCTTTACCGCCTCGATCACCTGGTTTAGGGTTAGGTTATATTTTAAGAGGAGGTTGGGATCTACCAGTATCTGATACTGCTTCTCCATACCGCCGACGCTAATTACATCGGTGACCCCCGGGAACGCTTCTAAGGATGTACTTCACCACCCAATCCTGAATCGTCCTTAACTGGATCAGATTATAACCTTTACCCTCGACGATATAAGAGTAAACTTGCCCCAAACCGGTGGTAATCGGTCCCATAACTGGAGGTTCAGCGAACCCTTCGGGGATATTGGTCTTCGCCTCCGCCAATCGTTGGAAGACGAGTTGGCGGTCGAAATAGATATCGCTTTTATCATTGAAGTAAACCGTGACATAGGAGAGGCCAAACTTAGAAAGGGAGCGGATCTCCTTCACCCCGGGGAGCCCATTTAAGGAGACCTCTATGGGATAGGAGATAAACTGTTCTACCTCTTCGGTGGCGAGCCCAGGGGCTACGGTAAATATCTCTACCATTGCTGGGGTGACATCGGGGAAGGCGTCAATAGGGAGCTTCTCTGCAGAATAGATACCTAAAATGGCGATTATTCCAGCGATAAATAAGACCAAGAACCGTTCTTTTAGCGGAAAAATCGATTATCCTATCGATCATTTGCCTCTCCTTGGATTTTATCGCTTAATGTTCGTGGGCGTGGAAACTTCCCTTTTCTTCCTCTGATTTAAGGATCAATGCCCGAGCGAACATCTCTATTTTGAGTTTTCCCTCGGGGTTTACTACCTCTACCCTTGCTTTCACCGTGCGGGTCTTCTCGTCCATCGTGGGGCTGATCGAGGAAAGTCGTCCGAGGAATTTTTCCTCGGGGTAGGCGGTTACCTTTACGATGACCTTGTTCCCTACCTTTACCAAGGCTAAATCCTTCTCGTAGATATCCACCAGCACCCAAAGGATGGAGGTATCAGCGATCTCGAAGAGTTCGTCTTCCGGACTCACCACTTCACCCACTGCAGCATGTTTGCTCACTATAATGCCCGATATGGGGGTGGTAATAGGGAATATGGAGGGAGAGAAGGGTTGTCTGCCGAGATCTGTGCAATTTCAGCCTCGGTTAGTCCAAGAAGATGAAGTCGTTCATGGCAGGAGGCAAGGTCGATTTTCGCCTCCTGTAGAGCGGTCTCCGCTTCCAGTTTTTTCCTCTCGGGGATGATGTGATCGGCAAAGAGTTTAACTGCCCGTTGGTAATTTGCTCTGGCAAGTGAAAGCCGGGCTTTGCAGGCTAAGTAACGGGCTCTTGCTTCGCCGAGCTCAATGCTGTCGAAGAGGAGTAAGGTCTCCCCCTTTTTTATCCCATAGTTTTACCTTTACCTCAGCCACCTTCCCTTTGATCCGGGGACGGATATGAGCGTGTGTTGCCGGATTTGCTACTATCCTTCCAGTAACCTCAATGTAATGGGCAAGCTCATGGTAAGAAACAGGCGCTACCTCCAGTTTGAGACTCTTTAGGACATCAGGGCGAACGGAGAACGGCTCCCCAGATTTATGCGTCTTAGCAGGGGAGGGACCCTCCTTGCCTCGGTCATTTTCATAATGTCCTATTGCGGTAAAACCTGCCCCGTTCCTCTTATGGTGAATGCCGAGATAACTGATAGTAATCAAGGAAATAGCCACCACTCCTAATTATGGGTAAGAATTTCCCTTTCATTGTTTTTACCCCTGCTGTACTAAAATTTGTTCCCGATCCAGAACGATGTTTTCCACCCCGGCTCTAAGCTTCGTAAGTCGGTTCTCCGGGCAAAGTCCCAGTGAAGTTCGAAGGGACCAAAGTAGAAATAGACCCCGAGGCCAAGCGACCCTTTAGCGTCTTTGAGCCGGAAATTACTGAAATCGAATGGCTTAAAATCTTGATTGTCGAACCAGGCACCACCTATATCGAGGAAGAGACATCCTCTGATCCCCCGGAGGGAGAAACCGATGGGGAAGCGAACCTCGTCGACCAGGGGGAAGCGCAGCTCAAGGTTGGTGAAGAAGGCTCGGTTCCCAGAGAAAGAGAGGTAGGGATAGCCGCGGAGGGTATTGGTGCCGCCGAAATAGAAGATCTGTGGACTCTCGCCAAAACTCATCCCTCCAAATAGACGGAAGGCAAAGAGTGTTCGTGAGGAGAGCCGAGTATAATTACGGAAATCAACGGTTAGGTTGGTAAAGCCGAGGAATTGAGAGGAGAAAGGAGGGGCATACTCTACTGCAAGCCGATACCTCTTTCCTGCGAGCGGTCCGAAGAACTTGTACAAGGTGGTATCTCCCACCAAGGAGAGGCTGAAGGAGAGGTATTTCCCTGAGACATAGTATTTTTCAAATTGCGCCATAATCTCGGGCTTATCTGCTATGAGGTATAAGGGGATATCGTAGATCCGATTGACGAAATTGGCAGAGAACTCTACCCGTCGGAACTTGCTAAAGGGATAGCTTCCATAGATCGACCCCCCTATCTGCTCGATAGCGAGGAGGCGGAGAATGATATTTTCCGGTCTCTGCTCAGCAAATCCAAACCCGGTATAAAAGAATGTCTTGTAATCGAAGACGCTGAAGCCGTAGTTGAGCCTCTGCGCCTGGTTGAAGTAAGCGAAGCCCACATTGCGGTAGAAACTTCCATAGGTGCTGTAGGTGAAGAGAAACCGGTTTTCTCCCAATATATCGGAGAAGCTTATCTGGGTGGAGGTGATTACAGTGCCGTTGGTCGCTACTGCCCCAGCGGCGGTTATCCCGTCTATAAAGAAGCTTCTCCTTGCCTGTTTCCCTTTCTTCCTCTCATCGAGGGTAAAGGTAAGGGTTGGTGGTTTGAACCCGGAGACCTCCACCTTTTCTTCTTCCTTTTCCTTCATCGCCATAAAGGAGCGGATGGGCTGGGTAAGCCTCATCCGGTAGAGGCGATAGCTTCCTTTGAAGTAGGAGGCATAGATCAGCTCGTTCCCTGCCTCATCTACAGGGCAGGGGGTGAAGGCACCACCGAATAGGTCGGTATACTGGTCTATCCGTCCGGTCGCAAGATCGTAGGTATAGATATTGTATATTCGGTATTGGTTGGAGATGTAGATTATCCTCTTGCCGTCCTTGGTGAATATCGGCTCGATGTCGTCGAATTTTCCATAGGTGAGCTGTTTCTTCTCCTCCGGATTGTCCAGGGTGAAGGTGAAGAGTTTAAGGTATCCCTTAACGCTCGAGAGGTAAACCACCCTTTTCCCATCAGGGGAGAAGATCGGGGAGTAATCGAAGAATTCATCATTGGTGAGGTTTCTCATCTCCCCGGTTGCAAGGTCGATGAGGTAGATGTCCCTTATCCCATTTTTGCTTCCGCTTATTAGAACCTTGCTTCCATCGGGGGAAAGAGCGGGGGATAGTGCTTGGTCCAGGGCGAGTTTCATCTTCTTCAATATCTTGCCTGAGGCGACATCGATGATGAACAAGCTTCGGGTATTCCCTGTCCTCCCGAGGAAGGCAATTCTTTCTCCATTAGCAGACCAAGAGATATCCCTTCCTCCAGCGCTGGGAACGGTCATCTGTTCGGCAATGATGTACTCGTAATCGCCGGAGAAACCAGGAGTGAGGTCCTTGAACACTTTACCGTCCTTGGTGGAGAAGAGTAGGATATCGACATCGTCCTTATAAAAGGAGACGGCGGCGACGAGCTCTCCGGTAGGAGAGAGAGCGGGGGAGATGATCGGGGCGCGAAATTCAGGGTCGGTCACCCGTTTTCCATAGTCGAGAGGTTCCGCTTTGTTTACCAGCAAGGGGAGGTACTTCTTCCTCAGATGGCGACGGAATTCGGTGTAGAAATCCTCCATACTGAGATTGAAGGCTTCCTTTATTGCCCGTTTTATACCACGGAGTCCTGTTCCCGCCCGGCGGAGCTCCCAGACGAAAGAGCGAAGCCCATCTTCACCGAATCTTTCCTCAATAAAATCCCAGAAAAGCTGGCCCACGATATAGGAGGCGATAGGGTTGGTAGGAGATAATCGTTCAAATGGGGGGATGAGGTCGTTTGCCACCAGGTCGCGGACGATCATCTCATCCATCGAATCGAGGTTATTCGCCATATGCTCTGCCATCCCCTCAAGGAGCCAGCCTGGAGGGTTTGCTCTCGCCCGATTCATAAAGTTGTTCTGGTAGAAGATATCGAATTGGAAGATGTGGGTGAGTTCGTGTACTACCAGCTTATACATCTTCTCTGGAGGATCATCCAAAGGGATGACCACTCGGTTTGCCATAGGCTCGGCGAAGCCCCCTACACCCTCGGGAAGGAAAATCGGCACCACATGCTGCTGTTCGAATTCACCGTGGGTCTTGAAGAAGATAAGCGAAGCCCTTTCCGTCAGCTCGTAATTTAGTTTCTTACTCAGATATTGATAGGCGTTTTCGCTCCAGCCCACCATATCATCGAGGAAGGCTTCCTCCTCAGGGTAATAGTAGATGTCGAAGTGAGGTGCCTGATAAACCCGCCAATTGAACTTGGCATAATTTACCTTGTTTTTGCCAAACTCTTGGTTTAAGGTGGGCAAGCCGGTCGATACTATTATCAGCAATGTTAATAAGATGCTTACTTTTTTCATTTTGGTTGCCCCAAATTGCTTAAACGATTATATTTCTCAAAGCCTTAGAGGAGTATGGAGTGATTATCTCGAGAAACTTGGCGATTACCCTATTTAAGAGGTGGAAGTAAGCCTCACTCTTTGGTGGCGATGGCTCTCGATAGGTGATCTCCTGCTTCAATGTATCCTGATAGACTGGCTCTCCCTTTACCCCGTCGATGAGGTAAAGGGTGAGTTCCAATTGATGTCTTTTCTTATTCACCACCCGGGTTCCTTTAATCAACCGTTTGCTTACCGGATGACGGTAAACTACCTCCTCAAAGGCGGTAAACGGTTTGCTCTTGTAATCGATCTTGCCGAGAAGAATCAGGTCGGCTCCCGCTCTTAAGCTTAGCCTTCTCAGATAGTCAGGATTGGCTACGATCTCATCCACCTTCTTCGGAGTGAGCTCAAGGGGTTCTTGTACCACCAATTTTAGTTTGCTATGGCTCCTTAATGCCTGACGAAAATAGCGGGCAGCCTCCTTTCCCAGATCGAATTTAATTTCTTTCACCTCTCTCTCAGCGGCAAAGCCAGCGACGAGGATGGTTTTATACTTCTCTATCTTTAGCCGTTCCCGTTCCGGATGATCTATGGTAACCGTGTGATAGTAGGTGATGCAGGCGTTTAAGAGAAGAAGAAGGCATATCGGGAGAAGGAGCTTTAACACAGAAAGAAGGTTTTTCCCCTTTCCTTTATTCATTTTTTCTCCCTCTTTTTTTCCTTCTTCTTCTCTATCTTTAAGTAGAATTCGCGAAACTCATTGTAGTTCTTCTTGATGATGGAGTTTCCCGGGTCGAGCTTTAAAGCGATCTGGTATTCCTTTAGCGCTTCTTCGTATCTGCCCGCATTTTCGTAAGCGATGGCGAGGTTGTTGTGAAATTTGGCGACATTGGGATATTTTTTCACCAATCGCTCCCAGTAGAAGGTAGCCTCCTTCCACAGCCCTCGCTGGGCGGCTTCCACAGCAAACTTGTTTTCCGGCGCTTTCATCCCGGCGGTACAGGCAGAAAGGATGAAAGCCGCCCCCATCAAAATCCCAATAATCTTGAGATACATTCCTCCCCCTCAGCCTTTGTCCGTTCCTTTGAGCTCAATTATAAATAAAATATAGAAAGGCTTGCAAGGATAGAATGTAAGATGTCTTCCGATTTGGCTTGACAGGGTAGCTCCTGCGGATTATAAGACAATAGATTTGAGGAAGAGATATGGAGAAGGAGGAACTTTTCTATCTTCTTGCACTCTCCTTTGTTCCCGGAGTAGGAAGGGTGCTCTTCCTCCGATTGATCGAGCGTTTCGGTTCAGGTAAAGCAGTTTTTTCCGCCAAGAGGAAAGAGCTCGATCAAGTCCCAGGGTTAAGGGATGAGGCGAAGGAGGCGATAATACGCTTCGATGGGAAAAAGAAGGCGGAGGAGGAGCTTAGAAAGGTGGAAGCCCTTGGTATCTCCCTTCTCACGATCCGGGATAAGGATTACCCTACCCTTCTTTATGAGATCCCGGATCCCCCACCGATCCTTTATATTAAGGGAAAGCTCCCTTCGGATGATGACCCTACTCTGGCGGTAGTGGGTACGAGAACTCCTTCCCGCTATGGGAAGAAGGTCGCTTCGGAGCTCAGTGAGGTACTTGCTTCTTTGGGAGTGGTTATCGTAAGCGGTCTTGCTCGGGGGATAGATGAAGAGGCGCATAAGGCAGCTCTTTCCGCTTCTGGAAAAACGGTGGCAGTTTTAGGAAGCGGGCTCGATGTGATCTACCCTCGAGAGAATAAACCGCTCGCCGAGAGGATCGCTGAAAACGGCGCGGTCATCTCCGAATTTCCTTTGGGGACCGCTCCTGAGCGAGGCAATTTCCCGGTGCGAAACAGGATAATAAGCGGATTATCATTGGGGACCTTGGTAATTGAAGCCTGGGAAAGGAGCGGTGCCTTGATCACTGCAAAGCTCGCCTTGGAGCAGAACCGAGAGGTATTTGCCGTGCCGGGGAATATAGATTCAAGGATGAGCATCGGAACCAACTACCTGATAAAGCGAGGGGCAAAGCTCGTTCAGTGCTCCGATGATGTCATTGAAGAGTTTCCCCCGAAGTTTAGAGATAGGTTGATATCGAAAGAGAAGGAGAAGCGGGAGCCTTTGCCAGATCTTTCTCCTGAGGAGGAAAGGGTTTATAATGAGCTTTCCCCGGTTGATCCTCTTCATATAGATAGGTTGGCGGAGGTGCTCGATCTTTCTCCTTCCTCCCTGCTTCCTCTTCTCTTGAGCCTCGAAATAAAGGGGCTCATAAGTCAACTTCCAGGTAATAACTATTTGAGGAAGAGGTAGATGGCTTCAAAGCTCGTTATTGTGGAATCACCTGCCAAGGCAAAGACGATAAATCGTTATCTCGGCAACGAGTTTATGGTAAAGGCATCGCTTGGCCATATAAAAGATCTCCCTAAGAGCGAGCTCGGGGTGGATGAGGAGAAAGATTTCGCCCCCACCTATATCGTGATCCCGGAGAAGGAGAAGGTTCTTGCCGAACTCAAGAAGACAGCGGAGAGGATAAGGGATATATACTTAGCGACCGACCCCGACCGGGAGGGGGAGGCAATATCGTGGCATCTTTCCGAGGAGCTTACTGCGCCAGGAAAGAGGTTCCATCGGGTTCTCCTCCACGAGATCACCAAGAAGGGGGTTGAGGAGGCGTTTTCTCATCCTACCGAGATAGACAGGAGAAAGGTCGATGCCCAGCAAGCACGGAGGGTGCTCGACCGATTGGTGGGCTATAAGATAAGCCCCCTCCTCTGGGAGAAGGTGAAGCGAGGCTTGAGCGCTGGGCGAGTGCAGTCGGTGGCCCTCAAGCTTGTCTGCGACCGAGAGCGGGAGATCCGCGCTTTCGTACCCGAAGAAAGCTGGTCCATAACCGCTGAACTCTCTCATTCTGGCTCTCCGCCATTTCCCGCCAAGCTGCTTAAGAAGAAAGGAAAGACGCTAAAGTTAAAGACCAAAGAGGAGGCGGATAGGGTCATCGCGGAGCTGAAGAACCTACCTTTCGTCGTTTCCCAGGTGAAGGTAGAGGAGAAGAAGAAGAACCCACCTCCCCCCTTCACCACCTCCAAGCTTCAGCAGGAGGCGTTTCGCAAGCTCGGTTTTCCTGTGAAGAAGACGATGATGCTCGCCCAGGCGCTCTACGAAGGAAAGGATTTAGGGGCAGGGGAGCGAGTCGGTCTTATCACCTATATGCGTACCGATTCGGTCCGGGTGGCAGCATCCGCTGTAGCTGAGGCAAGGGAGTTTGTGAGGAGTTCCTTTGACTCCTCGTTTATTCCGGAGAAGCCGAATGTCTATAAGAACAAGAAGAATATTCAGGATGCCCACGAGGCGATCCGCCCCACCTCTGTCTTTCGGAGTCCAGAGGAGGTGAGACCCTATCTTACTAACGACGAGTATCGTCTCTATCGTCTCATCTGGCGGCGGTTTGTAGCTTCTCAGATGTCCCGGGCGCGTTATCTCGACCACATCATCGAGGTGGAAGCGGGTCCCTATCTCTTTCGGGCGACTGCCTCCAGGTTGGTCTTTCCTGGCTTTTTAGCCCTCTACAAGGATGAGAATGAGGAGGAGTTTATTCCCCTTCCTGAACTCACTAAAGGGGAGGAGCTTACCCTCATCTCCTTAACCCCGAAGCAACACTTCACCAAACCCCCTGCTCGCTATTCTGAGGGTAGCTTGGTCAAAGAGCTCGAGGAGAAAGGCATCGGCAGGCCCAGCACCTATGCGGTCATTATCTCCACCCTCCTCGACCGGGGTTATGTAGCCAAGGAGAAGGCTTATCTCATCCCCACCGAACTTGGTTTCCTCGTTTACGATCTTCTTTCGGAGAACTTCAGGGACTTGCTTGATGTGGGCTATACCGCAAAGATGGAGGAGAAGCTCGATGAGGTGGAGGAGGGGAAGCTCAATTGGGTGGAAGCTCTTCGCGAATTCTATCAACGATTGAAGGAGGACCTTGCCCGGGCAGAGCGGGAGATGCGGGATGTGAAACGGGAAGTGATAGAGACCGAGGAGATCTGTCCCCTATGCGGTGCTAAGCTGGTAAAGCGGTGGGGAAGATTCGGTTATTTCCTCGCTTGTTCTCGCTATCCGGAGTGTAAATATAGCAGGGAGATAGAACGAGCGGGGGAGACGGAGAATGCGAAGGAGCTCCTTAAGAAGAAGTGTCCTAAGTGCGGTTCCCCGATGACGGTGAAGCGGGGGAGGTTCGGTTATTTCCTCGCTTGCTCCAACTATCCGGAATGTAAGACCACGATAAAGCTCGTCAAGGATAAGGAGGGGAGGCTGATCCCGGTTGAGGATGAGGTTCTTGACGAGCGCTGTCCCATTTGTGGTGCCAACCTCGTTAAGAGGGTGGGAAGGTACGGTCCCTTCATCGCTTGCTCCAATTATCCCAAGTGTACCTATATCAAGCCGAAGGAGACCGGGGTCTCCTGCCCTAAGGAGGGCTGTGGGGGGAAGATCGTAGAGAAGAGAGGAAAGAGAGGCAGGGTCTTTTTCGGCTGTAGTAATTATCCTAAATGTGATTTCACCCTTACTAAAAGACCCGTCCCAAAACCCTGTCCCAAATGTGGCTCGCTTTACCTTCTGGTAAAATCGGAAAAGGATGGGAAACGCCATCTAATTTGTCCCAATAAGTCCTGCGATTACGAGATGATGGAGGAGGAAGCGGGAAGGGAGAAGAAGTGAGGATAGTAGTAATCGGTGGTGGTTTAGCTGGTTCCGAAGCGGCTTGGCAGATAGCAAGGAGGGGGGGTGAGGTTGTCCTCTATGAGATGCGCCCCGAAAGGAGTACCCCTGCCCACAAAACCCCCTACTTGGCGGAGCTCGTTTGTTCCAACTCATTTAAATCGGCTGATCCCTCAACGGCGAGCGGTCTTCTGAAGGAGGAGATGCGTCGGCTCGGCTCCCTGATAATGGAGGTGGCGGAGGAGGTGAAGGTGCCTGCGGGGACGGCGCTTGCGGTTAACCGAACGGAGTTCGCGAAGAGGATAACTGAGCGAATAGAGAAGGATCCCCGGATAGAGCTCATTCGAGAGGAGGTGCGGGAGATACCCAAAGAGGGGATCGTCCTTATCGCTACCGGTCCCCTCACTTCGGATGCTTTGACTTCAGAGCTCATCAAGCTAACCGGGGAGGAGAATCTCTATTTCTATGATGCCATTTCCCCCATCGTTGATGGAGGATCTATCGATAGGAGCATAGTTTTCCCCGCCTCCCGTTATGGAAAGGGTAAGGGCGATTATCTCAATTGTCCTTTTACCAAGGAGGAGTACCTCCGTTTTTATAAGGAACTTATAAATGCTGAGCTTGTCCCCCTTCGCCCCTTTGAGGAGGAGCGATTTTTCGAAGGATGTCTTCCCATCGAGGTTTTGGCGAAGCGAGGTGAGGATGCTCTCCGGTTTGGTCCTCTAAAGCCGGTTGGGCTGATCGACCCGAGGACGGGAAAGATGCCTTACGCAGTAGCTCAGCTCCGGGCAGAGGATAGGGAAGGAAGGATGTATAGCCTGGTCGGCTTTCAAACTCGGCTCAAGTTCCCGGAGCAAAAAAGGGTGTTTCGCCTCATCCCCGGGCTTTCCCGGGCGGAGTTCGTCCGCTTGGGGATGGTCCATCAGAATAGCTACATCAATGCCCCGAAGCTTCTTTCTCCCACCTTTCAGCTTAAGAAAGAGCCCCGGATTTTCATCATTGGTCAGCTCTGCGGGGTCGAGGGCTATTTGGAATCAGGAGCATCGGGTTTGATCGGGGGGATAAATGCCTTGAGGAAAGCGATGGGAAAAGAGCCTATCGCCCCACCGAAAACCACCGCTATAGGCGCCCTCTCTCACTACATTGTGGAGGCAGATCCTGCGAACTACCAGCCGATGAACATCGTATTCGGTATCTTTCCCCCGCTCGCGAAGCATTACCGGAACAAACGGGCTCGGGTAGAGGCTTACCGCCTTAGGGCACTGGAAGATCTTACTTTATGGATGAAGGAGAACGGGTTATAATTTGATTAATGAAAGCTTTTGCCGAGATAGATGAATTCGTCCGCTACCTTAAAGAGGAGCGGAATTATTCGGAGCATACTGCCCGGTCTTATCGGGGGGACCTGAGGCAGTTTTTCTCTTACATAAATGAGAAAAGGAAGGAAGTCACCCCTCCCTCTCAAGTCACTCCAAGGATGGTGGAGGATTACCTCGTCTTCCTCTACGAAGAGGGAGAAGCTAAGAGTTCAATGGCGAGGAAGCTTGCTTCCCTTCGTTCCTTCTTTCAATTTCTCATCAAGAGAGGGAGGATGACGGTAAATCCCGCCAAGGTGATCTCAAGCCCCCGACTTCCCAAAAGGTTGCCCAGCTATCTCACGGTGGAGGAGGTGGAGGAGCTCGTGGAAGCGCCTTCAACTACGGAGGAGCTTCGAGCGAGGAGCTTAGGGGTTCGGGATAAGGCGATCCTCGAGCTTCTTTACGCCACCGGAATGCGGGTTTCGGAGATAGTCTCGCTAAACCTCGACGATCTCGACCTGAGGGGAAGGAGTGTACTCGTTCGGGGAAAGGGGAAGAAGGAACGCCTTATCCCCTTTGGAAGCGCTGCTTCCCGCGCGCTTCGGGGTTATCTTTTGCAAAGGAGGAATCTGCTTGGTGAATCAAAGGATGAGCCCGCTCTCTTCCTCTCGAAGAGCGGGAAGAGGCTTTTCCCTCGTGATGTTGCCCGGATAATCGCAAGATATGTGAGGAGGACATCGCTTAAAAAGAGGATTTCTCCTCACACCATTCGCCATTCCTTCGCTACCCATCTCCTGAACCGAGGGGCTGATCTCCGTTTCATCCAGGAGTTCCTTGGTCATTCGAGTCTTGCTACCACTGAGCGCTACACCCACTTGAGCTTGGCAAAGCTCCGTGAGGTTTATGATAAAGCCCATCCGCGGGCAAAAAAGGAGGATGAAGGGAGGTAGACTATGCTGGAAAGGTTTTTTCGTCTGAAGGAAAACGGTACCACGGTATCTCGTGAACTCACCGCTGGTGCCACCACCTTTATGGCAATGTGTTATATCATTTTCGTTCAGCCGGTCATCCTTTCCGCTGCTGGAATGAATAAAGGGGCGGTGATGGTGGCAACGGTTCTTTCCTCCGCTATCGCCACCTTGATAATGGGCTTTTACGCCAACTACCCCATAGCCCTTGCCCCGGCAATGGGACACAATTTCTACTTCGCCTTCACCGTGTGTGGGGCGGTGGCGATGGGAGGGTATGGTTACTCCTGGCAGGTGGCGCTTGGTGCCGTTTTCGTCTCTGGAGTGGTGTTCATCATTCTTTCCTTTTTTGGTTTCCGGGAGCTGATCGTCAACATCATTCCCCCCTCGCTTAAGTATGGCATTGCAGTGGGGATCGGACTGCTCATCGCCTTCTTGGGCTTCGAGTGGTCGGGGTTAGTGGTGGATACTCCGGGGACATTGGTCGGTTTGGGGGATATAAAGAGCCCGCCAGTGCTCCTTTCCCTGTTCGGATTGGGGTTGATCTTCGTGCTTTATCTTCTTCGGGTTCCAGGGGCGATAATCCTTGGGATGATAGGAACCGCCTTGGCAGGACTTCTCTGCGGTCTGGTGCATTATTATGGGATAGTGGCGAAACCCCCTTCCATATCTTCTACCCTGTTCAAACTCGATATCGCCGGGGTCTTTCGGAGCGTTGATTTCCTGAGCATCATCTTCGTCTTCTTCTTCCTCGATCTCTTCGACACGGTGGGAACACTGGTTGGGGTATCGGAGCAGGCGGGATTCCTCAAGGAAGGGAGACTTCCCCGGGCGAGGCAGGCTCTTTTCTCCGATGCGGTGGGTACTGTATCCGGTGCCCTTCTTGGTACCTCGACAGTTACCAGCTATGTCGAAAGTGCCGCTGGGGTGGCAGCCGGGGGAAGAACTGGCCTTGCCAATGTCGCCACCGCGGTACTGATGCTTTTATCTCTCTTCTTCTATCCGGTGGTGGAGATGGTGGGTGGGGGTTATGAGATGGCAAAGGGGGTTACCCTTTATCCGGTGATCGCCCCAGCGCTCATTATGGTGGGTAGCTTTATGATAAGGGGGGTGAGGAAGATAAACTGGGACGACCCAACTGAAGCATTTCCCGCCTTCCTCACGATGCTCGTTATGCCCCTCACCTTCAGCATCACCGAGGGGATTGCTTTTGGCTTTATCTCACTCGCTTTTCTGAAGTTGATCACGGGTAGGGGAAAGGAGCTTCACTGGCTGATATATCTCTTCGCTTTTTTATTTGTCCTTCGCTATATCCTTACTTAGGGCGGTTTCTTGACATTCCGCAAGGCGAGGATTATATTACATCATAAGTGGATGAAAGGAGGAGGTAATTTGGCTTTTGATGGGGATTATCGATTTAGGGGGACGACCATCCTTTCTCTTCGCCATCAGGGGAAGGTGGTGATGGCGGGGGATGGGCAGGTGACCTTCCAGGATACGGTGATAAAGACTACTGCGCGGAAGATAAGGAAACTGTTTCACGATAAAGTGCTCGCCGGCTTTGCTGGTTCGTCGGCTGATGCCTTAGCCCTCTTTACCCGGTTTGAAGGGAAGCTCGAGGAGTACCGGGGAAATTTGGGAAGGGCGGCGGTGGAGTTAGCCAAGGATTGGCGGACCGATAGAACCCTTCGCCGGCTTGAGGCACTCCTTATCGTAGCGGATAAGGATAGCTCTTATCTTATTTCGGGAACGGGCGATGTCATCGAACCGGATGATGATCTGCTTGCGGTTGGTTCTGGTGGGGCTTATGCTTTGGCAGCAGCGAAGGCGCTTCTCGCCCATACCGATCTTCCTCCCCGGGAGATAGCCCTTGAGGCGATGAAGATAGCTTCGTCGATCTGCGTTTACACCAACGACAATATAACGATAGAGGAGTTGTAAATGACCATTCCGCTTCCGGGAAAACCACTTCCCGAGGATGAAACTGGGGTGTTAAAGGTGCTTGAGGGGGAGCTCACCCCAAAGGAGATCGTCGCCGAGCTTGATAAGTACATAATAGGACAGGACAAGGCGAAGAAGGCAGTGGCGATTGCCCTTCGCAATCGGCTCCGGAGGAAGAGGCTTCCGCCGGAGCTTGCTGAGGAGGTCTACCCCAAGAATATCCTGATGATTGGTCCCACTGGGGTGGGAAAGACCGAGATAGCGAGGAGGCTTGCCCGTCTTACCAGATCTCCCTTCATCAAGGTGGAGGCGACCAAGTTCACCGAGGTGGGCTATGTGGGACGGGATGTGGAGTCAATGATCCGTGATCTCACCGAGATAGCGGTCAATATGGTACGGGAGGAAAAGAGAAAAGAGGTAAGGGAGAAGGCGGAAAAAAGTGCCGAAGAACGACTTATCTCCCTTCTCGTCCCCCCGCGGACGGGCTTTTCTCCTGAGGATGAGGTAAGGGAGCGGGAGATAAAGGAAAAGATCAGAGAGCAATTAAGGGCAGGTTTTCTCGATGATCGAAAGGTAGAACTCGAGGTGACCGAGCGTTCCTTCCCCAGCTTCGAGATAATAACCAGCTCCGGCGTCGAGGAGATGGGGATAAACATCAAGGACCTCCTCCCCGGCTTTTTAGGGGGAAAAAGCAAACGGCGGAGAATGACGGTGAAGGAGGCGCGGGAGTACTTGATCAGCGAGGAAGAGCAGAAGCTCCTCGATATGGATGAGATAGCAAGGCTTGCGGTAAAACGGGTGGAGAATTCGGGCATCATCTTCATAGACGAGCTGGATAAGGTGGCGGGAAGGGAGAAGGGCTACGGTCCTGATGTCAGTCGGGAGGGGGTGCAGAGGGATCTCCTTCCTATAGTTGAGGGAACCACGGTTACTACCAAATACGGCTTGGTCAGAACCGATCATATCCTTTTCTTTGCTGCCGGTGCCTTTCATGTTACCAAACCGTCAGACCTCATCCCCGAACTTCAGGGGAGGTTTCCCATCCGGGTGGAGCTTGATCCCTTAGGAAAGAAGGAGTTCATCCGCATCCTCACCGAGCCGAAGAACGCTCTGGTGAAGCAGTATACCGCTCTCCTTGCTACCGAAGGGGTGAAGCTTGTCTTCACCGACGATGCGGTGGAGCTGATAGCGGAGTATGCCGAGATGGTGAACGATCGCGCGGAGAACATCGGTGCGAGGAGGCTGCATACCATTATGGAGAAGCTTCTTGAGGAGATATCGTTCGCTGGTCCCGAACTCGCTGGTAAGGAGGTGACGATAGACGCCTCCTATGTGAAGAAGATGCTTGAGGATGTGGTTGCTGATGAGGATTTGAGTCGGTATATCCTTTAAGTTTCACTTTCTGATGAGGATGGGTAAAAGAAGGGGGGTTTTTCTTTTTGCCGTTTTTCTGCTTTCTCTCCAGCTTGCCTGTGGCAAGAAGGGAAATCCACTCCCTCCGATAATAAGGAAACCCCTTCCTCCCTCTAAGCTCTTTGTTAAGGAGGTGGGGAAGGAGGTTTTTATCTCATTCCTTCTTCCAGCCAGCTACACCGATAGGGCATCGCTTGAGGTAAAAAAGGTAGAGGTCTATCGGGAGGTACTTCCTTTACCTTCGGATAATCCGGCGAAACGGAAAGCGGAGCTCTCCCGCCATTTGAAGAAGTTCAAAGGAAAAAGATGGCGTTTGTTGGAGGGAAAAGAGCTTAAGAAAGCGCTCCTTAAAAGAAGGGTGTTTCTGAAGGATACCATTGACTTAAAAAAAGTGGGGGCTGTCGCCTATCTCTATGCGGTTCGAGTGGTGGACCCAAAGGGGAACAAGTCGTCTTTTTCCCGTCCCGTTTGTCTCATCCCTCGGTTGGTGGCAGAGCCACCAGCCGATCTTTCCGCCACGGTAGAGGAAAGTGAGATAAAGCTTGCCTTTTCTCCCCCGAAGAAGAACATCGACGGCTCAAGCCCTCCCCTTTTTCTCGGATTTAATATCTACCGCCGGGAGGAAGGAGGGTTCCTTTATATCTCGCCCCGAAACTCAAAACCCTTAGCCTATCTCCCCAAGGGATGGAAGGTAAGTGGAGTGATCGGTTTATCCCGGAATGAGGAAGCAGGAAGAAAGATGCTTTCCTTCATCACCGCTGAGGGTACCAAGGCGCTCATCACCAGGGAGATCGATCTTTCTTCGCTAAAAAACGCTCTTTCTGGGACAATTTCAGTCTCCTTTTCCGCCCGGGTGGTTGGAGAAGAGAAGGTGGTAGGGAGCTTTAGTTTTGAGGCAAGTCCTAAACCGAAAGAACCGTTTAAAGAGGAGAGGATTGAGTTCTCAAAGGATTTTTCCTCTTTTTCCTTCAACTGTAAGCTATATAAAGGACTTTCTCGATTGATGGTTAATATCACGCCGTCTCGCTCTCCCAATGGTTTTAGATTCGAGATCGCTGATTTCAAGGTGTGTTATCTTCCGGAGAAAGGAAAGGAGAAACTGCTCCTTAGCGACGAGATCGCTCTTCCCGAGAGGGTCGAATTCGCGGATAGAAGTTTTTCCTTCGGCAAGACCTATTACTATATGGTGCGATCGATATATTCGCTGGGGGGGATGATTTACGAGAGCCCGGATTCTGAGGAGCTTAAGGTAGTGGCGAAGGATACTTTTCCCCCACCTCAGCCTCAGGGTCTTACCGCCATCACCGGCGATGGAACGGTTCATCTTTCGTGGCAGAAGGTGGAAGCCCCCGATCTGATGGGCTATAATCTCTACCGTAAGAGAAGAGGGGAAAAAGATTTTGTAAGGCTGAATGAAAAGCCGATTCTTGAGCCGATGTTTAATGATCGCAAGGTCCTGGTAGGAAGGGTTTATATCTACTTTGTAAAGGCGGTGGATAGGGCACGAAACGAGAGCAAGCGTTCAAGAGCGGTTATGCTGACGGTTAGATGAGTTAATAAATTTTTTAGGAGGGAGAATGAAAGGGATTGAGTTCTATAAGGTTTCAGGGGGAGGGAACGATTTCATCCTCGTCGATAATAGGGAGGGTCAGCTTCCAAAGATTTTCTTGGCCTCTATTCCCGCTATCTGCACCAGGAGGTTCTCTCTTGGGTCAGATGGGGTGATCCTGATTGAACGCTCAGTGGACGCCGATATCAAGATGCGCTTCTTCAACCCTGATGGGAATGAGGTGAACCTCTGTGGCAATGGTATCCGTTGTTTAGCCCGGCTTGCCTATGAAGAGGGTTTTGTCTCTTCTCCCAAGATGAAGATAGAGACTGCTGCGGGGATTATGGAGGCTGAGGTATCGGGGGAGATGGTACGGGTCAAGGTTCAACCTCCTGCCCCTCCGTCGCTTTTCCTCGTTCTCGATGTCGATGGAGAGCGGGTTGAAGGACATTATGTTGATGTCGGCGTTCCCTACTTCGTGGTGCCGGTTCTCGATCTCGATCGGGCTCCGGTGGTGGAGCTGGGAAGGAAGATTAGGCATCATAAGCATTTTGCCCCTGAGGGAACCAATGTGGATTTCGTCCATCCTGAGGATGAACATCATCTCCACCTCCGGATCTATGAACGAGGGGTGGAGGAGGAAACCCTCTCCTCGGGGACAGGATGTCTTGCTGCTTCCTGCGTCTTTGCCGCTCTGGGCAAGGTTTCTTCCCCTGTCAGCTGTATCCCTCCAAGTGGGATAGTGAATATCATCGATTTTTCCTACGATGGGAGGGTGTTCTGGGATGTATCCCTTGAGGGAGAGACGCGGATAATTGCTAAAGGAAGACTTCTCCCCGACGCCTTCCTTGGTTGATGTTTTTCTTTTGATTATTCCTCGAAGATAAGAACCCCTTTATGCTATAATTATTTCCTTTTATGTTATTGAGGGGTTCAGTATCACTTAAAAACCAAAAGAGGTGAGGTATGGAAGAGAGATTATCAGCCATCATCTCAGTGATAAGGGTTTGGGTTTGGGGTCCACCGATGCTTATCCTCCTCGTGGGGACCGGGATATATCTTACCTTGAGACTGCGGGGGCTTCAGTTCACCAAGTTGTGGCACTCTCTTTGGCTTGCCCTCGTAAAGAGGAAGGAGGATACCGAGGAGGCAGGGGATATATCCCACTTTCAGGCGCTTATGACCGCTCTTTCCGCCACCGTTGGTACGGGGAATATTGCGGGAGTGGCTACCGCGATCACCGCTGGAGGTCCTGGTGCCCTTTTCTGGATGTGGATAACCGGCTTCTTCGGAATGGCTACCAAGTACTCCGAGGCGGTGCTTGCGGTTAAATACCGTGAGGTGGATAAATTTGGGACGATGAGTGGTGGTCCGATGTACTACATTTCCAAAGGGCTCAACCTGCCCTGGCTGGGGGCGATCTTTGCCATCTTCGCCTCCATCTCCGCCTTTGGCATCGGTAATATGGTTCAATCGAACTCGGTGGCGGATGTGGTTGAGGCTACCTTTGGCATTCCCTTTTGGGTGACCGGGCTCATCCTCGCCTTTGCCACCGGGCTGGTCATCATAGGGGGGATAAAAAGCATCGGCAGGGTGACGGGAACGCTCGTTCCCATAATGATAATCTTCTATTTCGGCGCTGCTTTGTTGGTCGTCTTCATCAATTGGCGAATGATACCAGAGATATTTCGTCTCGTCATTACCAAGGCATTCACCCCAACCGCTGCTGCCGGTGGTTTTCTTGGCGCTACCGTGATGCAGACGATAAGGATGGGGGTGTCCCGGGGGGTGTTCTCGAACGAGTCGGGTTTAGGTTCTGCTCCCATCGCTGCTGCTGCCGCCAAGACCAAGGAGCCGGTTACCCAAGCGCTTGTGTCGATGACCCAGACATTTATCGATACGATAGTTGTCTGCTCCCTAACCGGATTTGTCATCCTCTCTTCCGGCCTCTGGACCTCGGGGAAAACCGGGGCAGAGCTCTCTGCTATGGCGTTTAATCAGGCACTTCCTCATGGTGTTGGTGCCTTGGTTGTTTCCATTGGTCTTATCCTTTTTGCCTACTCCACCATCCTTGGGTGGAGCTATTACGGAGAGAAGTCGATAGAGTACCTCTTAGGAGAAAGAGCGGTTTATCCCTACCGTTTCATATTCTGCGTCGTAGTGGCTATAGGTGCAGTAGTGAAGTTGGAGCTCGTCTGGAACTTGGCGGATGTGATGAACGCTTTGATGGCGGTACCTAACCTGGTTGGTCTTCTCGGTTTGAGTGGGGTCATCGCCTATGAGACGAGGCGCTATATTGAAAAGTATAAGATATAGTTAGATGAAAAAAGGAAAAGGGGGGTTAGGACCGGGATTGGTGGTTACCGCTGCCTTCATCGGTCCGGGGACAGTTACCACCTGCACTCTGGCAGGGGCAGGTTTCGGATATGCCCTCCTCTGGACGATGGTCTTCGCCACCGTCACCGCCTTCATCCTCCAGGAGATGAGCGGGAGATTGGGACTTGTCGCCGGAAAGGGGCTCTCTGAGGTGCTGAGGGAGCGTTCGCCCTCTCCAGTAGCAAGATACCTCACCATCTCGTTGGTGGTGTCAGCCATTACCTTCGGTTGTGCTGCCTTCGAGGCGGGAAACATCATCGGAGGTGCACTCGGTCTTTCGGCGATAACCGGGATCCCCCTGCGGTTCTGGGTTTTTCTTATCGCCATTTCTGCCTTTGTGCTCCTTTACCGAGGAAGCTACCTTTTGGTGGAACGTGTTCTCATTCTCCTCGTTTTCACGATGAGCCTCGCCTTCATCGCCACTGCGATCATCGTTAAGCCCGATTTCCTCTCCATAGTCAGGGGAATAGTAATACCTCGTGTTCCTCATCAGTCTCTATATCTCATAGTGGCGCTGATCGGAACTACAGTGGTACCCTACAACCTATTTCTTCATTCCTCGATAGCAAGGGAGAAATGGCAGGGGGCAGAGGAGATACCAGCGATGCGGCGCGATCTTGCTATCTCCATTGTGATCGGAGGGTTGATCTCGATGGCGATAATAATCACCGCCTCCGCCGCTTTCTTCGGCAGGAATGTTGAGATAAGGGGAGCGGGTGATATGGCTAAACAGCTCGCTCCCCTTCTTGGGAGATGGGCTAATCTCTTTTTCGGCATCGGGCTTTTTTCCGCTGGTATCTCCTCCGCCATTACTGCACCCCTTGCTGCTGCTTACGCCACCTCGGGAGCTTTGGGTTGGGAGCAGGGGACGAGGGAAAAGGGCTTCCGCTTCGTCTGGTTTTTCGTCCTTTTAGCTGGTGCTATCGTCTCCCTTACCGGGGTAAAACCCATTCCCGCGATCGTCTTCGCTCAAGCGGCAAACGGCTTTATACTTCCCCTCCTCTCCGTCTTTCTCCTCTTTTCGATGAATGATCGTGCTATCCTTAAGGGTAGAGTGAATAATCTTCTTCTGAACTTAATGGGTGGGCTTATTGTAGGAATCACCTTTATTATTGCTGGCTTGAACCTCCTTCGGGCGTTTGGCTTTGGGAAATAGGGGGAAATATGTGGATGCGGAGGATATTTATTATCAGCGGAGCGGTTTTTCTCCTCTTTGTGCTTTTGGTGGCGATCGCGGGTGGAAAGGGAAAACTTCCCCTCTATCTCTCTGAATTTGGACTTTTCCTCCTTATTCTTTTCGCAACCTACCTCGTAGGAGGAGAGTTTCTTTCCCGCTTTTTCCCCGAGCTCTCCTTTTCTGCGGGTGAATTACTCCTTCCTGCCATTGGACTTGGGCTTTTGTTCTTCTCTTTCCTTGGTTTTCTCTTGGGGATTTTTGGTCTTCTCTTCCGCCCGGTTCTTATCCTTTTGCTCGTTGTTTCTGTTCTCTATGTTCTAATAAAAGAAAGGGGAAAGGTGTTCGTACCCTTCTCTCAACTCCTCCTTCCGGAGAAGGAGAATCTCTTTTTCGCCTTGATCTTCCTCCTTATGGTAATTGCCAATCTTATCTCTGCTTTCAGCCCGGTGATCTTCTACGATGCTTTGGTCTATCATCTTGGTCTTCCTAAGGAATACCTTGATGCTCATCGGATATTCTACCTCCCCTACAATATGCACGGGAGCCTGCCCCAGGGAGGGGAGATGATCTATCTCTTCGCCTTGATCCTGAAAAGTGGGGTGGTGGGGAAGTTGCTGAATGCCTTTTTCGGGTTCTTCTCTGCCCTTCTCCTTTATTTTATCGGAAGAAAGATCACTTCCTCGGACCGGGGCGGTTTTTTCCCCGCGCTACTTTTTTATTCC